>Ga0114922_10005420_pt1 | contig 11780 bp, 7 predicted proteins | sample AartaG_FD_100975 | JGI IMG/M metagenome (GOLD analysis project Ga0114922, IMG submission 100975) | Deep subsurface microbial communities from Aarhus Bay to uncover new lineages of life (NeLLi) - Aarhus_00045 metaG | ecosystem: Environmental > Aquatic > Marine > Oceanic > Sediment | place: Aarhus...
AAAATTAATTTATATGAGAGCACAAGGGAATGGGTCATCCGGAAGGGACAAAGTGCATTTGCTGATGATTGGGCAACACCCAATATATATTATGACTACAGTGCCTACAGCCAGAATGTTTTCATCGCCCTTAGTTTGAACTATGAAATTTATGTTAAAGACCTGAAGGGAAAAACCCTGTACGTGATAGAAAGGCCATATGAAAATGTGAAGGTTGGTCCACAAGAAAAAGAAATTCTTGCTGACTGGGTACTTCAAAGCGAAAGTTCAAAGTGGATCTTGGATGCCTATCCCGATTCCCTGGTAGCCGTCAAATCCGTGAAGACTCTTCCCAAGGGGTATGTGGCAGTCTACCGTGTTTCAGGTCCAAAAATGTTCGAGATAGATGTTTACGATCCTGAGGGAAGGTTTGTCTATATTCTTAAGGTTCCGGCTGCGATATCGATGGAGGAGGCACGATTTTATAACTTCGGATTTTCTACCCTGGAAAGCCACGATGATTTTAGATTTTATGTCGAGTACAAGGTCAAAAACCTTCCGGAAATTTTTAGCATCCGATAATGTAATTTCCCAGAATTTGTCACTGAATTTGTTTGACCTCCAAATTCTGTTTTGATATTGTCATTACATCGATAAAGGAGGTAGTGCAATGATAAAAAACTTAATCTTGATTTTGGTGGCAGTGGGATTGTTGTTTTTCGCATGTTCCAAAACATCGGAAACTCCGGCAGAAGTACCCGCCACAGACAATCCATTTTTTTCGGAGTATGATACTCCGTTCAAAGTCCCACCCTTTGACATCATCAAACCAGAGCACTTTATCCCGGCGTATGAAAAAGGAATGGAACAACAAAAAGCAGAAATTGAAAAACTAGTCAGTAATCCTGATACTCCGACTTTTGACAACACCGTTGTTGCTTTGGATAGATCAAACAAGCTGCTTTCCGATGTGTCCAGGGTATTTGGCGGGTTGAGTGGAGCCAATACCAATGATGATCTAAAAGCGATCCAGAAAGAAATGGCGCCACGATTAGCGGCCCATCGTGATGAGATCAACCTGAACAAAAAACTGTTTGAGCGTATCAAGTTCGTAGACGAACAGCGAGACGAACTGGACCTCACCGATGAGCAGCTGTATTTACTCGAAAATCTTTACAAAAGATATGTCCGCAGTGGAGCCAACCTGAATGACGAAGACCAGGCCAAGCTCAAAGAGATCAATCAAAAGATGTCGATGTTGGGTGTTCAGTTCGGTCAAAATCTTTTAGCCGAAACCAATGAATTCAAACTAGTGATCGAAAATGAAGAGGATTTGGCTGGTTTGCCGGAATCCTCGATCACAGGAGCTGCCGAAGCAGCAAAGGAAGCGGGACTAGAGGGCAAATGGGTATTCACCACTCATAAACCCAGTATGATCCCGTTTCTGCAGTATTCTGAAAAGCGGGATCTGCGAGAAAAGTTGTACAGCGCTTACACAAAAAGAGGGGACAACGACAACGAACGTGACAACAAAAAAATCCTTTCCGATCTGATCAAGCTTCGTGTCGAACGTGCAAACCTCCTCGGTTATAAAACATACGCCGATTATGTTCTGGAAAACCGGATGTCTGGGAATCCACAGAATGTTTATCAACTGCTGAATCGGCTCTGGGATGCCTCTCTCCCCGTTGCAAAGAGAGAAAGGCAAGAAATGCAGGCTATTATCGATGGGGAAGGCGGCGACTTCAAACTGGCATCCTGGGATTGGTGGTATTACGCTGAGAAGCTGCGAAAGGAAAAATATCAACTCGACGACACGGAATTGCGGCCTTATTTTGTGTTGAATAATGTGCGGGATGGGGCTTTCTGGGTAGCCAACCAACTCTACGGGCTGACCTTTGAAGAACTGGAGGGAATGCCCTTGCCGCATCCGGATGCCCAAGTTTTCGAGGTCAAGGAAGCAGATGGATCCCATTGTGGAGTCCTTTATATGGATTTCCATCCCAGAACAAGTAAACGTGGTGGAGCGTGGTGTGGAACTTATCGAAGCCAGAGCCGGAAATATGGAATAGAGATCGACCCTGTTGTGAATCTGGTCTGTAATTTCTCCAAACCCATCGGAGACGATCCGGCTATGATCACTCTTGAAGAGGTGGAAACACTTTTTCATGAATTCGGGCATGGATTGGATAACCTGCTGTCAAATGTGACTTATGGAACGACCTTCCGGTCCTCAGATTTTTCCGAACTCCCATCTCAGATTATGGAACATTGGTCCATGGAACCGGCGGTCCTTAAACACTATGCCAAGCATTACCAGACGGGCGAACCCATCCCCGACAACCTGATCGATAAGATCGTAAAGAGCGGCCTGTTCAACATAGGATTCATCACGGTTGAATACCTGGCTGCTTCTCTGTTGGATATGAATTATCACACACTCAAAGAACCACAGGACCTGGATATCAATCAATTCGAAAAAGACTATTTTGAAAAAATCGGATTGATCCCTGAGATCGTTTCCAGATACCGGAGCACCTATTTCAATCATATCATCGGAGGATATGCTGCTGGTTATTACGCCTACATCTGGTCAGAAGTTCTGGATTGTGATGCTTTCGAAGCGTTTAAAGAGACCAGCCTGTTCGATCAAAAAACTGCAAATGCTTTTAGAAAACACGTACTGGAGAAAAATGGTACGGCTGACTACAAGTCCATGTATGTAAACTTCCGTGGAAGAGAAGCCAAGATCGAGCCGTTATTGAAGAAACGGGGGTTGCAATAAAAACCTGATTCCCATTAAATTTACTTCTTGGATTTGACCCGAGTGTGCTTGATTAAATAATCAAGTGTGCGGTGTCCCTCAAGTTTTTCAAGCGCCTGGACGGACGACCTCAAGTTCGGGTTTATCTCCAGAGCTTTTTTGTAATATTCGATAGCTTTTGTTTTATCTCCTTTGGCAAGACAGAACTCCCCGACCGAATCGAAAAGATTGGCATCACTGGGAAATAATTCGATGGCATCCAAAAGCACTGCCAGCCCTTCATCCGGCTTTTTCTCTGCTTTCAGGTAATACGCGTAGGAATTGAAGAGGGTGTTCAACCGGGGATACACTATTTCGCCCTTGAATTTATCCTTTATGTCATCAATGTATTTCCCAAAATCCTCAAGCGGTATGAGAAAATACTTCCGTGTTTCGTCAGTCCAAGTCTTTTGATATGAACGATGCCATTCTTCCAACATCCTCTCGAAATCCTCAGTGAATCTGAACTCCCCAGGTATCGAATTTTCGCTTTTGTAAAGGTCGATATATGTTTTGAAGAAGGGGATGGAGCCATTTCTGCGCAATTCAGCCAGCTTGCTCTCACCATGACGTTCCTTTAACTTTTCCGCCATGTATGTGCCGACTTTAATCAAAGGAGCTCCCGTGAATAAATCTGCCCCATCGTTTATTTTCTGCCTGATATTTTTTGCTTTAGGATCCAGCTTATTGAAGTAGGCAAAACTTTCTTTTAGATCCTCATCGTCAGCGGCAAAAGTCGTAACGAACTTACTGTGGTATCCGGATCCCACAAGAAAAGTCAGCCGAAGTCTCCAGAGATCATCTTGGGAGGGAGCCTCCATCCGATAGGGGAAAGCGCCGAGGATCAGCGCACTGATAAGGTAAGCGTGCCTGGATGTGTTTTGGCCTTCTTCGTTACACATCACAGCCACAGCGAATTTCTCTCCGGGGAATCTCAGCAGATGAGTTGAGGTACCTTGTTGGCCGCCACCGTGGCCGACATTCCAGAATCCTTGAATGAAATCGATGCCCCAGCCCATTCCATATTCGGTCACACGATCTTTTTTTGTCACCATGCTCGTATACATCATCATCTGGTTTTCTTTAGAAACAACTTTGCCTTCGTCTAAACCTCTGGACATGTTGATCAAATCGACGGCTGTCGATCTTATTCCCCCTCCGGCGAATCGGCTGCTGATGTCGACGAATTCACAATTCTTCACTTCTCCTCCGATTCTGCGGTATCCTTTGGCCCTGTTCGCTATGAGGTCGTCGGCTATATCCATGGTCGTGTTTTTCATCCCCAGCGGCTTCCATACATTTTCTCGCATGTATTCAGCATAGGGCTTTCCCGAAGCTCCTTCGATTACCGCCCCCAGGAGGTTGAATCCATATGTTGTGTAGTTGTATTTTGCGCCGGGTTCCTGCTCGAGCTCCCAATCTTTGAACACCCCGATTGAATCTTCCGTCGTGAAATGTTTTTTGAAATGCCCTTCTTCATCATAGTTCCGATAATGACTGATACCGCTCAAGTGGCCCAAGAGATGCCGGATGGTGACAGGCCATCGCTTCCTCGGAAAATAGGGGACATATTTCTGCACTTCATCATCCAGATTGAGTTTTCCCTCTTGCATGAGCCTAAGAATTCCAACCGCTGTAATGGGTTTTGAAATGGAAGCGAGTCGATAAAGAGTCTCCGGTTCAGCAGGGATTTTGTGTTCCAGGTCTGCGTATCCAAAACTCTTTTTCCAAAAGAAATCATCCTTGTAAAAAGCGATGCTGAGAGAAGGGATTTTTAATCTACCCATTTCTTTCTTGACGCAATCCTCAATCATTTTTATCTCTTCTGTATAGCTGTCATCCTGTTGGGCAAAACCGAAGGACAAATTAATACAAATGGAAAAGATGACGAAAAACAGAAAAAATTTGAGAGCTGATGTGCGAAGCTTGGAATAGAGTAAAATCATTTCAACCTCCTTTTATTTCTCTTATGTTATGATGTATATCTATATTAATGTACTCATAAAATCCAGAAATGTTACTCGAAAATCTCTAGGAAACTTGTCAATCGTGGATTGCTGCGGTATATATGTTAGACACATGAATAGGAGTAGAGGAAAGGAGGCTTTATGAAAAATCATTGTTTAGGAAAATTCATGTTACTGCTTTGCCTTGTAGTATGGGTATTTCCGCTCTCTTCGGAGCAAACCTACCTGTATAGAGCCACATTCATAAGGGCCGCTCCAGGGAAGCTTCTCGATCTGATAGACCTTTTTAAGGACCAAATGTCGGTTTATGATGCTGCAGGCGACAAACGCCCGTTCTGGTGGCGCCATACACAAGGCGATCAATGGGATCTGATGATGCTCTATCCCATGGGAAGTTATACAGAGTATTACTCCAAAGAAAGGATACAACACCGCACTCAGGCCCAAGCCAGCTCTTCCTTATCTCAGCTGGAATTCAAAAAAAAATTCCAAGAGGACACGTCATGGTATGAGGATATCTTCGTGATGGGTCCGCCGCTTAAAATTGTGGAAGATGTCTTCAAAGACACAACTTTCTATCACTGCGAGATTTTTATTGCACTTCCTGGAAAGCATGCGGAGCTATTCAAGCAGCGTGAGATGGAAAATGTTTATCTTTATAACACAGGAAGGCCACAGAATCTGATTTTCACGCGCGATCAAGGAGCTGCATGGGATCTTTTCACCTTGGGATGCTACAAGGATATGAAACAATGGGCAGCGAGCTCTGATATTTCAAAAGAAAAACGTGAAGCAGCGGCGATCGAGGCCGGATTTGAGGGGCCCGACATGATCGGCCCGTACATGCGAACGTTGATCCTCATGCACCGGGATACCATAGGAGTTGCGATCAAATAAGAGCTCAAATTCATTCGTTTTTTTCCTGGGTAGCCAAAGACTTGCTGAGAAGGGAAAAGGCCCCAAAAAGGATGCACCCAGTAACACCACAACCGAGCCAGAGCATGGTGGGTCCGAACCTCCCATAGACCGAGGTGCCGAGCACAGGTCCTACGATCATCGATAGGGAAAAGGCGAAACTGAACAGCCCCATGTATCGGCCTATACTTCCCGGACCGGCACGGGTAGCGATCAAAGAACCTAAGAGCGGCATGCTCAGCATTTCCCCAAAGGTCCAGACCGCCACGGTCAGGGCAGCGTAGAGGAAACCCCTTCCGAATGGCATCAATGCAAATCCCAGCCCGGTCAGAAGAAAAGAAATTGCAATAAAGCGAGTCAAGGGCCGTTTTCCTATCCAATGGATAAGGAGCATCTCTAAACTCACGATCAAAAGCGTGTTGATCATGATCAACTGACCTATGTGGTTTTCGGCCAAACCATAGACTTCCCGCATGTAGAGAGGGAAAGTGGCAAAGAGCTGGAAGAATATACATCCCCAGACTACGACCAGGAGCAGAAGCCATAGGAACGGAGTATCGCGCCAGGGAGAACGACTGATTTGGATTTTATCCTTTTCCTTGGCCCGAAGGTGCTGCTCTGGTTTTTTCCAGATCAAAGAAAACAGGATGACCGCCGCCAGACAGGTTAGGCCATCTACCCAGAATAGGAGGCCATAATTACGGAGCGCCAGGAAACCTCCAACTGCTGGCCCTATTGTAGCGCCGATATTGTTAGCCAAGCGGTTAAGGGCAAATCCCTTGGTCGTGATTTCGGGAGGGCAAACTCTGGCCATGGAGGTGCTGTTCGCCGGATAAAGCAACCCGGACGCAGCAGCCAGGACAAAAATCACCAGATCTATGCTCCAGAGGGAGCGAAGTTGCCCGAGCCAGATGTACAGAATGCCGCTGAGCAAGAGGCTTAGCTTCTGGACATTGGTGGAACCGATTCGGTCGGATAGCCAGCCTCCCAGAAATGCTCCGGCAAGCGAACCTATACCGAAGATGCTGATCGACCGGCCTGCTTGGGTTACCGTGAAACCAAGCTGCCTTGTCAGGTAGAGGCTGAGGAAAAAAAGCACCATCATCCCTGCAGCATTGATAAGCAATACCGAAAACAGAATCCAAGCCTGGCTGGGGAGTCCTTGATAAGCCTGGCGGTAGAGGTTCGTGATTTTTCCGATCATTGTTTTACAGCACTCTATAGTATAAGAAGTGTGAGAAAAAATCGACGGATTATCTGCTGAACCATTGGAAAGGGGGGAGGCGATTTTTTATCTTGGATTATATAGATTTAACGGGATTCAAATCCTAGCAGAGTAAGTATTTTTGACAAGACCTCTTCAAGAACATTCTGAGGCGCACAGGCCATCCGTTTGGCTTTTCTCACCCTCCAATCAAGACTTTTGATCTGATCGGATAATATCGCACCCGAAACTTCATGGTTTTCCGGAAGCACAACCTCGAACGGGTATCCTTTAACATTGGATGTGATCGGGCAAAATAGGGCCACCCCCACCTTTTCGTTATACGCCTTCGGTGACACTACCAACGCTGGGCGATGCCCAGCTTGTTCGTAACCAGCCTGTGGAGTGAACTCAAGCCACACAATATCTCCGCGTTTGGGGACATATCTCCTACCCATCACCAGGCCTCCCGCCCTACAGCATCCCCAGTCGATATTTCTTCATGCATGTTATCTTTTCGTACCTGGGACATCAGGTCGGAAAGTCGATATCTTTCGCGTCGCACTGGACGGATCACAAGCCGGTCTCCTTCGAGGAATATGTCTACGGCAGAGCCCTCTTCAACACCTGCTTCCTTGGCAAAGGATTTAGGAATCCGAAGTCCCAAGCTATTGCCCCACTTCTGTATTTTCGTAACCATATCAAGCCTCCATGTATATACAATGAATATACATTTATTTGGAGATTCTGTCAAGCCAACTTGCATCATCTTTCATGTCCCCAATTTATTCTTCACCATCTTCGTGCCACCAACGGATAGAGCTTATGGACGGAGAAAAGTATGCAAATATCTCATTTAAAAATCTAAATCGTCGCAATTAAAAGTTGACATGTTTTTTTCAGTTCAGATACGTACACTGAGTGTTCGAGAATGAACGGATGGTGTTTCATAGCGTTCGAAAATCCCAAGAGACAATAGTGGTACATTATTTGCTCCACAAAAAGGGGGAGTTTTACGATAAAGGAGAATCATCATGAAAAACGGCGCTAAAATAATTCTTATTATCTTCATTCTATTTGTTGCGATGTGTTATGAAGGAACTCAGCTTAACAAAAATCATATAAAACCGGAGTTTGCATCGACCTACCTCGGTGGGAAGGGGCACGAGTTCTGTGAAACAATCGCTGTTGACGATGCCGGGAATATTTATGTAGCCGGTAACACCCGATCCCCTGATTTCCCGACCACGGAAGGTGCATACAATAGGAATCCTAAAGGCAAGAGCGATGTATTCATAGCCAAGTTCGACAATCAGCTCATAACACTTCTTGCTTCTACCCTCATCGGTGGCGACGAAGATGAATGCGCCTATACCATCTTGTTCGATCCCCGCGGCCATGTTTACATTGCAGGTTATACATCCTCGAAAAACTTCCCGACGACATCTCATGCCTATGATACAGATTATAACGGCGGCGATGGAGATGCATTCATACTAAAGATGGATAAAGACCTCAAAACCATTGTGTCTTCGACATACCTTGGGGGCAGGGGAGTGGAAGATGATTGGCGTAGTCCGGAAATGGTCCAAGATAGCGATGGGAATATTTATATCGCAGGGATCACTGACTCGGACGATTTTCCGACGACAACCGGAGCGTTTCAAGAGAAATACAACGGAGGCACACGTGATGTGTTTCTATCCAAGTTCGATCCCGACCTCAGAGAGCTGCTCGCATCGACTTTGCTGGGCGGCAGCAACGATGACAGGATGGGCCGGAGTCTCTGTATCGATGTAAACAAAAAAGAGTTATGCGTGGGAGGTTACACCTTTTCTCCGGATTTTCCGACAAGTCAAGATGCATACGGCAGAGAAGTCAGCGGGCAACTCGATGGTTTTGTATCCAAATTCAGCATGGATTTAAAGGAATTGACCGCATCGACGATTTTGGATGCTGGATGGATCTACTGCATGATGATCCATGAAAATGGAGATATTTATGTCGGGGGACATGCCGCTACAAGACTTCCCACCACACCTAACGCATTCCACCAAGACTTCGATAAAGCATCCGATCAAGGGTTCATATCGTGTTTGAGCAACGATCTAACAATGCTTAAATCATCCACCGTGATCCCGGGAAGTTATGCCAGCGGGGGAGGCAGAATTTGTTCCCTGAATTTGTGGCCATCTCCAGACGGTCATATCTTTTCTGCAGGCTGGGTTCGTCCAATCGATTTTCCGATTACTCCCGGTGTCTTTGACGAAACCCAGAACGGCAACAGTGATACCTATATCCTGAAAATAGATAAAGATCTATCTGAGATCATGCTTTCCACCTTCATCGGCGGCAGTCGGTCCGAGAGATGGAACAGGATGATAATGGATGGAGCGGGAAAAATATACCTGGCTTGTTACACACTGTCTGCGGATTTTCCCACAACCGAAGGCGCAGCCTTCCAAACGTTCTCCGATGTTATAGAAGATAAAGAAGAGAATTTGAACTCATCTCCGAGAGATGCCTTTGTCATGAAGATCGACAAGAATCTATCCGCAGAGGTGTTCGAGGAATTCCATAACGCAGCAAAGGAAGACAAAGTGAAAAAAATGCAAGCGCTGCTGTCGACAGATGAGAATTGGCTCGAGAAAAGGGACAAATACAAGCGAACACCCCTTCATTCAGCTGCACGTTATGGCGCTTATAAGGCAGCGAGGTTCCTTCTTGACCGAGGCGCCGATTTTAACGTCAAGGATGAGAAAGGAAATACACCGCTGCATCTTGCTTCGATATATCGCCACGATGAAATAGTCGATCTATTGATTCAGCATAAGTCCGATGTCGATTTACTCAATGCCCAAGGGCAAGCATCGCTGTACCTCGCATCCTTATACGGGAATCCCGAAAGCATAAAATTATTACTGGCCGGCGGGGCGAAGCTAAACATCAAAGATGCTGAGGGTAATACACCGCTTCATACTGCCGTATTATACCGGCATCCCGAAAACCTCGATGAAATATTAAAGGCGAATCCGGATATCGATGCGGTTAATAAAGAAGGGTACACGCCACTTCTTCTGGCGGTTCGACGACCGGACAATCAAAAGGCGATTGAACTTCTCCTCCAGCAAGGGGCAGACATGAATATCCCTGACACCACGGGGAGAAATGCGCTCCTGGTATCCGTGGGTTCACACCAGAAAGATTACATCGAATTACTGGTTTCAAAGGGGATCGATATCGACTCCCAGGACAATGATGGAAATACCGCGCTGCATTATCCCTTAATGAATGTATTAGATAACAAACTGTATCTTCCCCACGGCAAAGAAATTTTAAAGATCCTAGTGGGGGAAGGGGCCGATCCCCATATCAGGAATAAGGAAGGAAAATCCCCGATGGATTTGGCAATGGAGTCGGGTGAAAATGAACTAATAGATCTACTGAATATTAATAAAAAACCTTGAAGCATATATCAGGAGGTTTCGCTATGATTTTAAAACATAACCTTTCGTTTATCCTTTTTTCGATAATTTTAATCAGTACATCCTTTAGCAATATGAATGGTTATCAAGAACATAAAACGCAACAGCATATTCAAAATTCTAAATTGTTCGAATGCGACTATCTCGGACAGGAGTTGCCTGGGGATATCCCAATGAAGTTTGCGCCAGGAATTGTCTCGACAGATGATGATGATTCATGTTTTGAGATATCAGTTCATTTCTGCTGACGAGAGTTTCATGATTTTTGACAGACGGCCAATGATTGAGGGAAATATGGACTGACCCGGTTAGACTGGGTGACAAAATCAACACCATGGCACTCGAGACAAATGCCTTTGTTACCCCTGATGGAAAATATATGTTTTTTACGCGGAAATTCGATATCTACTGGGTTGAAGCAAAATTTATCGATGAATTAAAAGCGGATACTTACCACTAACTTCCCTGTCCGATATTTTCTTACTCGTATTTCAATATATCGGCAGGATTGGCCAGAGACGCTTTGATAGCCTGGGAGAAGACAGTGATAAAAGCGATCGCAAAAGCAGCAAAAGCAGACATAAGGAAAATATCGATACCGAGAGACGCTCGGAATGGATAATTTTGAAGAAAAGCCCGCATGGCAAAATAACCTAAAGGCCAGGCGATAATATTGGATATGGCGATGAGTTTAAGATGTTCTTTGGACAACATGCTGAAGATATCGGTTGTCGAAGCACCTAACACTTTACGGATGCCGACCTCTTTTATCCTTTGTTCCACCGAATAGGCGGCAAGACCGAATAATCCCAAACAGGATATCAGCAGCGCAAGATATGTCGCGTAATTGAAAAACCGGCTGACTTCTTCTTCTGTAAAGTACGCATCCTTTAAAATTTCATCCAGCAGTTTTGCTTCGAATGTTTGATCCGGATCATAGTCATTCCATACCTGCTCTATCCAGGCTGAAGTTGTGGCAAGATTTTCGGGATTGACTTTGATGATCACAAAATTTGTGGCTTGGGGATCAAGATCCAGGACAAGGGGGCCTATCCTATCGCGCAAAGTGGCAAAATGATAGTCTTCCATCACCCCGATGATTACCCCATCTCGCTTGAAGTGTCCCATTTTTTTTCCGATCGGATCCTGCATCCCCATGACCCGGAGCGCCTCTTCATTCACGATCAAGGCCGACTCCTTATCAGTGGCAAAATCGCGGGAAAATGCCCTTCCCTGTATTATCGGAATATTAAAAGTCTCGAAAAAATCATAATCCACGCTGCCGTGATACATATAGATCTCTTTGTCACTGTCCCGGCCGTCCCATTCGGACAGCAAATAGGAAGGCCCCACCCAAGTGGGTAGATTCATGCAGGCCGTTACACTGGCTATATTTCGGTATCTCAAGAGGTCGGTTTTCAATGAGG
>Ga0114922_10005421_pt1 | contig 11778 bp, 11 predicted proteins | sample AartaG_FD_100975 | JGI IMG/M metagenome (GOLD analysis project Ga0114922, IMG submission 100975) | Deep subsurface microbial communities from Aarhus Bay to uncover new lineages of life (NeLLi) - Aarhus_00045 metaG | ecosystem: Environmental > Aquatic > Marine > Oceanic > Sediment | place...
ACTTGATAAGAGGTAAAAAAAATTAAAGGAGATAACAAGGAAGCAGCGTTATGTAACCAGACCACCCTTAAATGAAATTTTAAAATACCAAGACAAGTTAAAAGATCAAGCTATGTATGAGGCTTACCTACAGTATGGCTACATCTTAAAAGACATAGCAGAATATATTGGTGTACATTATTCTACAGTGAGCAGAGTGATTAAAAGGATCGAGAGTGAAAATGAAAAGTGATATTGCAAGACTTGACCCCATAACATAATAAGATCAGAATGATAGGATTTGATGATTGACAGGCAGTTGGAAAAGTATCTCGGATAAGTTTAAATGCTGAACAACAGAGACCTTCTTTCTGAAGGTCTATTGAGAATAGATCAAAGTTTAGCACCATATAGAGAAAGTGAAAAAGGATAAAAGGCAGAAAGGACAGGGGAAAGAGAGGATTTAAACAAATTAAAGTGGCGATTGGCTTGACAATAATAATATATGTGTGATATATTTATTATAAAAATAAAATATATTGGAGATATATTTATGAAAAATAAAGAAATATATATGGAAATTAAAAAACGAATAATTTTTCTGGATTATAAACCAAAACAATACTTGAGCATTAAAGATCTTGCCAAAGAATTTGGGGTTAGCACTATACCTATTCGAGAATTGTTAGTTCGTCTGGAGACTGAAAAATTAGTTCTCATACTTCCCAATAAAGGTATTTATGTCGCTGATATCAGTTTTCAAGGGTTTAAAGATATCTTTGAAGTTAGATTATTTTTAATGGGACTGGTAGGACGACTTGTCGCTCAAAGGATCACTCCTGAAGGATTGGAAAAATTAAAGGAATTACTTTTAAAGATAAAACAAGAAAAAGATCATGATGTGTTAATGAAATTAGATGCAGAATTTCACAATTTATTAAATTATCATACTAAAAATGAAACTTTAATTGGAATCGAAGAAATATTACGAAATCAAATCAGTCGTCTTTGGTTCTTCGTCCAAGATAGTGACATTTATTTTTCTCATCTTTCTGAAATTATTGAAGAATTAATAAAAGCTTTAGAAAGCAGGGAACAAAACAAATGTGAAGAGATTTTAAAAAATCATACTCTTGATTTTATGGAACAAATAAAAGCTAGTTTATATAGTGAATAAAAATTATCTAAAAATAAAAGTTAAAAATGAAGAAAAGCAATTATCGAAAAATTTAAATATTAAATCTAATTTTCTAACTTAAATAAAAATTAATTAATCGGAAGGACTAAATATTCTTATCTTCTCCCAACTGCTAAATAGTATTTTTTTTAGGAAAAAATCAAGATGGGAGGGATTCTAAAAAAGGAGGTGAAATGAGAGATAACACTAATTTTTTCTTAAGAATTAGTAAATAAAAAATAGAAAGGAGGACATTTTGGTGTTATTCGAATTAAAAGAACATGAAAATCGGCTTAAGAAATGTCAAAGTCTAATGGAAAAAGAAGGATTCGATGTGCTGATTCTATCTCAGGACAGCCATGTTTTTTACATGTCCGGTTATAGAACCCAACTCTTCTTTACTCGATTTCGTCCTTTTATCTGCATTGTTCCAAAAAAAGGATTGCCTGCCTTGTTAGTTCCTTTCCTGGAGGGAATTTCAGCAGAGGAGGAAGCCTGGTTTGATGAAGTTCATTTATGGGGAGTAGACTGTGAAGCAGAGAATGCAGTTCAGCTAGTAAAGAAATATTTTAGCGATAAGAACCTCTTGAACGCTACAATAGGGATGGAATTAGATTTGGGGCAAAGACCGGGAATGTTACAAGTAGAGATTGAAGCTCTCTATAAAGAGTTAAATCAATGCAAGTTTAAAAGCTGTTCCGAATTGATGTGGAAATTGCGTAGTGTGAAGTCGAAAAAAGAAGTTGAATTTATGAAAGAATCCTGCCGAATTAGCGAAAAAGCTTTTGAAGTTTTTGCTGAACAAGCTAAAGCAGGAATGACCGAGAGAGAAGCATTTAAAATTATAGGACAGACTATGTTAGCAGAAGGAGCAGAGTTACAAGGAGCTATAATAATTATTTCAGGGGTTGATCATTATAAATTAGCCAACCCTTGGCCTTCCGACAGAGAATTTAAGAAAGGAGATATGGTTGTTTGTGATTATGGGGGTGTTTATCGGGGATACTGGACTGATCTGACACGGGCATTATTTATAGGTTCTGTTTCGGATAGACAAAAGGAGTTATTTGAAGTAGCTTTTAAAGCTCATAAAGCAGCAGCAAAGGTTATTAAGCCTGGAGTACCTGTGGGTGAAATTGATAAAGCGGGCATGCAAGAGATTAAAGATTTGGGATATTTAGATTTAGTAAGACATCGAAGTGGACATAGCATCGGGATGGAACTACATGAATCACCTTCCATTTCCTCTGATAATACAACTCTCCTGGAACCGGGAATGGTATTCTGTATTGAGCCGGCCGTTTATGACTTCTCTGCTGGGCATTTTAGAATTGAAGATGAAATTGTAGTTACCGAAAAAGGTTTTGAATATTTGAGTAATCATCCTAAAGAATTAATTATTAAGTAATTAAAAAATTTTATAGAAATAAACATTTTTTATTAAAGATATTCTATTAATTAGGATAGTTTTACTAAGTAGATAGAAAGATGAACATTACATCTTCTTAGAAAAAGTATTTAATTATTTTAAAGAAAGGAACCAGGATATTAGCAATAATTGTAAAAGATTACAAGTTAATATCTATTATAAAAGATATGGAGGTTTTAAAAATTGGAAACAAGAGATCTAGGAATCGAAATTGGCGAGGAAAAAATAAAAGTTAAATTACTTTGGGAAGATGCTCCGAACATTTGTCAAATTCTATGGGATAATCTACCCTTGGAGTCTTCGGCTACTCTGGCTAAAATCTGTAATCATGAATTCATGGTTCAACTTCCCTTTAATGCTCCTCTTGAAAACATTCAACCTTCTATCCCAGGAAGTGTAGGATGGTGGCCGGTAAGGCAAAATGTTAATATTTGGTTTGGCGATTTAGGTCCCACCGGTCCTTTAGGCCCTACAGCTCTCTTTGGTCAAATAGTTGATAATATAGAAGGGCTTTTTTCAGTTGCTGTTAAGACCTGGAGAAAACCCGGTACTCGGGTGAAATTTTATAAGATTACAGAATGAAGGAGAGTAGAAAAAAAATGAATAAAGACGTAAAAAGAGTAAGCGAACTATTAGAAAAGAAATTTAGAGAAAATTGGCTTAAGGAACCAGAAGATGTGAAAAGATTGAGAATTGGTCAAGTTCAAGGCACCTATCGTCAAATTGCCAGTCCTATTATATATGCTGAAAGTGAAACTCGTGAAATGGTAGATTATTTATGGTTACTAATAGATTTAATAAAAGAAGATAAGTGTGATATAAATTCTGCTAAAAATACAATAACTTGTTTCTTGGAATATAAATTAAATAAATGGAGTGCGTGGTATAAGATAGAAGAAATTACAGTTTTGTTTAAAGAAGTAATTTTAGCCATGGAAAAATCAACAAATAAGGAAGAAATTTTATCTCTACTAATCCCCTTACAAATGTTTATTGGGAAAGTTAATTTTTGGTTAGATGCTTCTATCCCTTGGCTTAGTCTATCAGCCGTTTTTGAAATTAGTTTACTTGATAAACAATAATTTTGACTGTCTTATCTTTAGATTCTTATAAAAAGATTGTAAAAACAATAAAAAAGAGGAGTGAAGCTAGTGAAGATTAAAATATTAGGAATATCAGGTAGCCCTAGAGATGGGAATACCAAAATGATGGTTGAAGAAGCATTAAAAGCAGCAAGTAAGATTCCGGATGTGGAATGTTCACAGATTGATCTAAAAGGAAAAATTTCTCCCTGTATTGATTGCGATAAATGTCCTGTGAATCCTCCTCAAAGGCATTGTCAACTGAATGATAAAATGGAAAAAATCTTTCCTTCTCTCATTGAAGCAGATGGAATCATTTTGGGATCTCCGGTTTATGCCAATACAGTTAGTGCTCAAACCAAGGCTTTTATGGATCGCTGCCGGCCTATAGTAAGAGAAGGCATGCTTTTACGTTATAAAGTGGGAGGAGCAATAGCTGTAGGCGGGGGTCGGCACGCTGGTCAAGAAAAAGCTATCAGTACAATTATCGATTTTTACCTAATACATGGTATGTATCCTGTAGGATTACCCTTAACTCTTCAAATTGGTGCCGCAGGTTTAGCCTGGAGACCAAAAGCTATTTCTGATGATCGTTGGTTCTGGCAATATCAGGGAAGAGATATCACCGCATTTGATGAAGCGAGACAGTTAGGGAGCGCGGTAGCCTTGATGAGTAAAGTAATAAAAGCTGGATTAGAAGTGTTTGATCCTCGGAAATATATTGAAGTATTTAAAATAAATAAAAATATGAAAAAATTAATTGATCAGAAGGACTAAATATTTTTATCTTCTCCCAAGTGCTAAACGGTGATTTTTTTAGGAGAAAAACAAGATGGGAGAAATTCTAAAAAAGGAGGTGAAGTGAAAGGTAACACTAATTTTTTCTTGACAAAGATTTTGTTAATACCAATTTAAAGGAGGAAATTTTAATGAAAAAGAAATCTATTTGCATCTTTGTTTTTACAATGATGTTAATCTTTTGCTTGATTATATCCGGCTCAGCACAAACTAAGAAGGAATTGAAAATTGGCTTTGGACAGAACGTTGCCTCTCTTGATCCTCATTACAATACAAGCATCCAAGATATTCTTGCTTCAACTTTAATTTACGAGTCTCTGGCAACTTATGATCGAGATAGAAATATTGTCCCGGTGTTAGCTACTTCTTGGAAACAAATTGATGATTTAACCTGGGAAATTAAATTAAGAGAGGGAGTTACTTTTCATTCTGGGAATCCTTTCAATGCAGAAGCGGTAAAATTCAGTATTGAACGATGTTCAAAAACCGGGCCTGGTGGTGGATATGTAGGCATGGTCGATCACGTAGAAATTGTTGACGACTACACAGTAAACCTTTATTTAAAATATGAGTTTGGACCTATCATAAGCCATTTAAGCTCGGGAGTTGTGGGGATACTGGATCCTGCATTTGTTAAAGAAAAAGGAGAAGATATCGGACAATATGCTTCAGGAACGGGAGCATACCAGTTAAAAGAATATGTTCCTGGTTCTAAGGTTGTGTATGTTAAGAATGATAATTATTGGGGTGAACCGGCAAAGATTGAAACGGTTGAGTATGTAATTATCCCGGAAGCTAGTACACGAGTTATGGCCTTAAAAACTGGAGAAATAGATTTGGTCGAAAATCCACCCCCCCATGAATTACCTTCTATTGAGAAAGATGAAAACCTTTACGTCTATATTTCTCCAAAATCCCGTACCCTGTTTATGGGTTTTAATATGAATGATCCTAATGTTGGCGGAAAAGAGAATCAGCCTCTACGCGAAGCTATTAACTACGCTATCGATCGGGATGCAATTGCAGATTATGTGTTAGAAGGCTTGGGTAGTGCTGCTCATGAAGGTATTATGCCTACCGCGGTTACCGGCGGTTTGAATGATCCTACTTTAGTAAGAAAACACGATCTGGAAAAGGCAAAACAAATTCTAAAAGATGCTGGAGTACCGCCCGGGAAAACAATTGAATTTTTGGTAACCCGAAGCCGATACTTACTGGATACCGAAATTGGCGAAGTTATTCAAGGGCAAATATCCAAGCTCGGTATAAACGTTGATCTCCGGCCTATGGAATACGCCTCTTTAGCGGCTATATTAAAAGAAGATAAACATCAAATGTACCAAGTAGCCTGGGGTTGTATGACTGGTGAACCTACTGCACCCTATTTCCAATTGATGTCTTCTACTAGCATGTCCAATTTTTCAAATTGGGGTGATGAGGAAACTGATAAGATTCTAGACAAAGCATTAGCCACTGTTGATTGGAAGGAAAGAATGATAATATATGAACAGCTCTATAAAAAAATATTTGAAGATGTTGCAATGATACCTATCGTTCTTTATCAGAATATTTATGCGGCGAATAAACAGTTAAAAAATCTGTATGCTTCACCAGAAGAACTACTTGATGTAAAGAATTTCTATTTTGAGTAATTTTTTTAAAAAAGTGGAGAAAAACTTCAGTTTTTCTCCACTTTTTATTATTAAACCACAAAATAATTAATACGGAAATTTATAAAGTCGGAGAAATTATAGGAGAAATAAGAATGACGATTTCTACGATAAATGAAGATGACAACCAAGAAGAACAAAAAGTTAAAAATAATACAATTTTATCCATTAATGATTTATCGGTTGAATACCGCACTTTAGAAGGTACAGTCTATGCGGTAAACGGAATAAGTTTAAAAGTTTCAAAAGGTAAGGCTTTAGGGATTGTAGGTGAGACAGGTGCAGGAAAAACAACTACCGTATTAACTGTTCTTCGATTATTACCAAAACAGGGCTTTATTACTAATGGAGAAATATTTTTTACACAATCCAATTTACTTAAATTACCCAAAAAAAAGATGGAGAAGATTAGAGGGAATCAGATTTCTATGATTTTCCAAGATCCCATGTCTTCTTTAAATCCAATTTTTACAGTCGGTGATCAAATTGCCGAAACTATAAAAATACATAATAAAATATCATGGAACGAAGCTCAGAAAAAAGCAAGAGAAATGTTAAAGGCTGTGGAGATATCTACTGATCGGGCTGATGAATTTCCTCATGAATTTAGTGGAGGGATGATACAAAGAGTGATGATTGCTATTGCCTTGGCTTGTCAACCTCATTTAATTATTGCAGATGAGCCTACTACTGCTTTAGATGTAACGATTCAAACTCAAGTGTTAACTTTAATGAAAGAATTAAAAAAGAAATATAATACTTCTATGATTTTTATTACTCATGATCTGAGCATTGTTCCTGAGTTGTGCGAAGAAGTGGCAGTAATGTATGCCGGACGTATTTTAGAAAAAGGCGTAATTCAAGAAATTTATAATAATCCCTTGCATCCTTACACAATTGGTTTGTTTGACTGTATTCCGGATTTTGATAATCCTGAAAAAAATATTCGCCCTATTCCCGGAATAGCTCCTAGCCCGAAAACACTATCTAAAGGATGCTCTTTTTATTCCCGGTGTTCGGTAAGAATGGATAAATGTGAAAATAATATGCCCTATTTAGTCTCTATAAATACAAAACATCAAGTTGCTTGTTTTAAATTTATAGAAAGTAAAGCAAATAAAGGTAATAAGGCGAAATAAAATGAAGGAAATTTTAATTGAAGTTAAAAATCTCAAGAAACACTTTCGTTTATCCAATCAAGAAACAGTACATGCAGTTGATGGCGTAAGCTTTGCCATTCGGAAAGGAGAAATTATTGGATTGGTAGGTGAAAGTGGATGTGGTAAGACTACTACCGGAAGACTTATTCTACGATTGATCGAACCGGATGAAGGAGAAATATTATATGAAAAAGAAAACATTTTATCTTTCTCCTTTCGAGAGATGATGAGTTTAAGGAGAAAAATGCAAATTATTTTTCAAGATCCTTTTTCTTCTCTTGATCCACGTAAAAGCGTAGAAAATTTAATTGCTCAACCTTTAAAAATTCATAATTTTGGAAATAAAAAAAAGATTAAAGAAAGAACGATTTTCTTGATGGATAAAGTAGGACTAACCCGAGAAATGAGTACAAAATATACCCATGAACTGGATGGTGGTCGATGCCAAAGGATTGGAATCGCAAGAGCCTTAGCTCTTGATCCGGTTTTTATTGTATGCGACGAACCGGTTTCTGCATTGGATGTTTCGATTCAAGCACAAATATTAAATTTAATAGAAGGGTTAAGTAAAGAATTAGAGTTGACTTATCTTTTTATCTCTCATGACCTTTCGGTAGTACGAAGACTTTCCCACCGAATTATGGTGATGTATTTAGGATTAATAGTTGAAGTCGCTTCTTCTAAAGAGTTATTCGGTAATCCTTTTCATCCTTATAGCAAAGCTCTTCTATCAGCTGTGCCTAGTTTAAAACTTTCTAAACAAAGAAAAAGAATAATTTTAAAAGGTGATGTGCCAACCCCAATTAATGTTGGAAGTGGTTGCCGCTTTTTCCCGAGATGTGATCAAGCTCTATCTATTTGTTCTCATATTGATCCCTTATCTAAGGAAATTAAACCCAACCATTATGTTGCTTGCCATTTATATACTTAGGAGAAAGAAAAGTAGATTGTAATTTAATATTTTAATTAGGAAAAGATGTGATGATATGAGTAAAAAACGGTATAAACCATTATTAAAATATGTATATAAAAGAGTTTTTCAAATGATTCCTTTATTACTCTTAATCTCTTTTGTAGTGTTTATAATGTTAAGCTTTGCACCCGGTGATCCGGCCTTACTTCTTATTGGTCCTATAGGAGCTACTCCGGAAAAAATCAATGAAGTAAGGGAATCTTTAGGCTTAAATAAACCTTTATTAGTTCGCTATTTTGATTTTCTAAAAAATTTACTCTTTCATGGTGACTTGGGACGTTCTTTTCAATCAAAGAGGCCGGTTACTCAAGAAATTGCCCGGACTCTACCAGTAAGTATTCGTTTAGCTCTTAATGCCATGATCATCTCTACGTTTTTTGCAATTATTCTTGGAGTGATGTCGGCTATCAAGCAATATTCTTTTTTAGATAATATCACCAAAATAATTGTTTTAACCGGAGTCTCCATGCCTATTTTTTGGCTGGGGTTGGTAATGATTGTTATTTTTTCGGTCTATTTAGGATTATTCCCCAGCTCTGGATGGGGAGATTGGCGACATATGTTTCTTCCATCTGTTACTTTAGCTGCTTATCCCCTTGCAATGCTGGCAAGATTAACTCGTTCAACTATGCTCGAGGTAATTCGTAAGGATTATATACGTACTGCTCGATCTAAAGGTTCATCCGAATTTTCGGTTATTTATAAACATGCATTAAGAAATGCTTTAATTCCGGTTATAACTATGACTGGTCTGCAGTTTGGCTTACTTATTTCAGGTTCTATTCTTACAGAAACAGTTTTTGCTATTCCCGGAATAGGTAGATTAACTGTCCAGGCAATATATATCAGAGATTATCCAATCATTCAAGGAACGATTTTAGTAAGTGCAGCTATTTTTGCAGTAGTCAATCTATTAGTGGATATTTCTTACACCTTTTTGGATCCAAGGGTGAAGTATTAAAAAATTGAGGAAGGAGGAAGTTTATGTTTTGGAAAAGATTTAAAAGGGATCGAGCTGCGGTAATTGGGTTAGGTATTTTAGTCTTTATTATTTGTTTATCGATTTTGGGTCCTATTTTTGCACCTTATGATCCGGCGGAACAGAGTTTAGCAAAAAGAAGACAATTGCCAAATTGGGAAAATATATTCGGTCGGGATGCTTTTGGTCGTGATATTTTTTCCAGGATATTATTTGGGGCAAGAATTACGTTAATTGCAGGTCTTTCCGTAGTTATAAGTGCTATGATTATTGGCACTATATTAGGTACATTTTCAGGATATTGGGGAGGTTTAGTAGATATTCTAATTATGCGAGCTATGGATTTTATCTTGGCTTTTCCAACTTTCTTTTTAGCGATTTTAATTGTCGCAATGTTGGGACCCAGCCTTTTTAATGCAATTATTGCAGTCACTATAACTACTATTCCTCAATATGCCCGAGTTGTTCGTGGAGCTACTTTAAGCTTAAAAGGTTTGCTCTATATTGAAGCGGCAAAGGCTATGGGAGCTTCTGATATAAGAATTATTATCGAACACATTATCCCAAATTTAATTGGTCCCATTATTGTCTTGGCATCAGTAGGATTAGGTGGGGCAGTAATAATGGTTGCCGCGCTTGGTTTTTTAGGAATGGGGGCACAGCCTCCTACAGCAGAATGGGGCTTAATGTTAAGCGAGGGACGTTCTTATATTACTTCTAATCCTCATATGACTATGATTCCGGGGATTTTTTTGGTAATTTTTGTTTTAGGGTCTAATTTAGTTGGAGATGGGTTAAGGGATGTCTTAGATCCTCGATTAAAATAGTTTTTTTATAAAATATGAACTTAATGTCAATATATAGATTAGGAAATTTATAGAAATAAATATTATTTATTAAAATTCTCTCTTAACCAGGATAGTTTTACTAAATAGATAGGAAAATGAACATTACATCTTCTTGGAAAAAAGCATTTAATTATTTTAAAGAAAGGAACCGGGGTATGAGCAATAATTGTAAAAGATTAATAGAAAGAATTAAAAAAGCCTTGAAAAAAGATTCAGGGATTCTACGCCTTATTCCCACCTGGGTACCACGTACATTTACTGTGCCAGGTAGAAGGTTGAAGCTTCACCCTAAAGATTTATATGCTTTAGGAAAAAACCGAGGAGGAATTTGCGAAAGATGGCTTGCTTCAACTACAAAGGCAGATAATGGTCCTAATACGCCTGAAACTGAAGGTCTTAGCTACATAGTGTTAGATAATAATACCAATAAAGAAAAAATTTTATTAAACGAGGCTATTGAACTAATTGGTGATATTCTTTTAGGTACTGAAGTAATGTCAAAATACAATGGGTGGAAAGTACTTGCAAAATTTTTTGATAATAAAGGACCTTTACCACATCATGTTCATTTAGATGATGAACATGCCGCAAAAGTTGGGGCATTAGGCAAACCGGAGGCTTATTATTTCCCCAAGCAATTAAACTTAACTGAAGGGGATTTTCCATATACTTTCTTTGGTTTTCGTCCGGGTACTACAAAAGAAGATGTTCTAAAATGTTTAGAAGATTTTGATAATGGAGATAATGGTATTCTTGAATTATCCCAAGCGTATAAATTAGTGCCTGGTACAAGCTGGTTGGTTCCTGCAGGTTTGTTGCATGCGCCGGGCTCTCTCGTAACATATGAACCACAACGTGCAAGTGATGTGCTTTCAATGTTTCAATCTATTGTACAAGGGAGACAAATTCCTCGAGAATTACTTGTTAAAGATGTACCTGAAGATTTACGGGATAATTTGGATTATTTAATGAGCTTACTTGACTGGGAGGCAAATGTTGATCCATATTTAGCTGAAAAACGAATGTTGAAAGTAATTCCAGTTAAACCTAAAGAGAAAATGAAATCAGAGGGATATATTGAAAATTGGATAACTTATGGCTCACAATATTTTAGCGCTAAGGAACTTACAGTTCTTCCCGGAAGGACTGTAATTATTAAGGATGAGGAGGCTTATGGTGTCATCTTACTTCAGGGTCATGGTAAAATTAATAACTTAGGAGTGGATACACCTGCTCTAATAAGGTTTGGTGAGTCAACCAATGATGAAGTATTCGTTTCCATTCAAGCGGCTAAAGAAGGAGTAAAAATTATTAATGCTAGCGATAAGGATGAATTAGTGATGCTGAAACATTTTGGGCCTGGCAATTCCCAAGCCCCCCAATAGACTTCCTGAGGCGTTCTATAGCCTAAAGATTGATGCAGTTGTCTCTTAAAATCAATAAAGAAAAAAGCTTGATGAGAATATTTTTATATAAGCTAAAGGGGGTATGCAAAGTGTTTAAATTCGGGGTTGATTCTTTTATCTGGTCTGAAAATTTTTCCAAGAACGACTTATGGATTATACCCAAGGCAAAGGAATTAGGTTTTGAAATTATTGATATTGCCATTGCTCATCCCGAGACTTTTCCTACACAGTTGGTAAAGGAAAAAATTGAAAATGTCGGGCTTGATATAGTTACAAC
>Ga0114922_10005423_pt1 | contig 11776 bp, 10 predicted proteins | sample AartaG_FD_100975 | JGI IMG/M metagenome (GOLD analysis project Ga0114922, IMG submission 100975) | Deep subsurface microbial communities from Aarhus Bay to uncover new lineages of life (NeLLi) - Aarhus_00045 metaG | ecosystem: Environmental > Aquatic > Marine > Oceanic > Sediment | place...
CACATCACATCGCAGCGCCTAAGTCTCTGCGTTAGAATGTTATACAGCCCGCCAGGGGCGTACTTCTTGGGGATTTCGAGCGTTGTAAAATGTGCTTTATAGGTCTGGGCTGCCATTTTGGGGTATCTTGCAGGGCGGCGGAAATTGTTTGCAAAAACCTCTTTACCAGCTATACTTATTGGGAGTTTAATCAAGGGTTTTATTAAGGAAAGGCAGGGCAATGGCGCAAAAAGAAAGCGATTTGCAGAAAATAAAAGAGCTTATTGAAATAATGAAGGATAATGACTTGGTCGAGGTGGAGATAAAGCATGGCGACGACAAGATTTCTCTAAAGCGCTTCCAGCCTCAACAGCCGGCGGTAACAGCTGTGCCGATGATTACCCACAATGCCCCAGTCGAATCTGTTGCTGATACGGCGCAAAGCTTAGCGGCTAAGGCTGAGCCTTCACCCACACAACTGCAGGAAGATTTGGTAGAGATAAAATCGCTTATCGTTGGAACCTTCTATGCAGCGCCAAGCCCCGATTCCGAGCCATTTGTTGAGGTTGGTTCACATGTCGAGACGCAGACGGTCGTTTGCATAATCGAGGCAATGAAGGTAATGAACGAAATAAAGGCTGAGACCAGCGGAACTATAGCCGAAATACTTGTGAAAACCGGCCAGGCCGTCGAATATGGTCAAGTGCTTTTCAAAGTCAAACCAGATTGATATAGTTGCCGGTGTTTCGTGCTCCCGATCCCAAATAACAAACAACGAGATACGAAGATATGTTTTCGAGAATCCTGATAGCAAATCGTGGCGAGATAGCACTGCGTATTATCCGTGCTTGTCATGAGCTTGGCATTGAATCAGTGGCGGTTTACTCCGAGGCCGACAAGGCCAGCCCATATTTGGCCCTTGCTGATGAAGCCGTTTGTATAGGTCCTGCCGAAGTGGCTGGAAGTTACCTCAATATCCCGCGCATAATAAGTGCCGCTGAAATTGCGGACGTCGAGGCAATTCATCCGGGTTATGGCTTCTTGGCTGAGAATATAGACTTTGCCCGGATATGCCGGGAATGTGGGATAGTATTTATTGGTCCGCCTCTCGAGGCGATGAAATTGCTTGGTGACAAAATTCAGGCCCGCAATCTGGCACGAAAGGCTAAAGTGCGGGTGGTGCCGGGCTCTGACGGTGCTGTAGAGAATGAATCGCAGGTTCTGAAGTTGGCTGCCAAGTTCGGTTACCCTGTGATTATAAAAGCTGCTGCCGGTGGTGGTGGACGGGGAATGAGAATTGTTCATAACGAAATCACCCTGCGTTCGGCATTTGACACCGCAAGGGCTGAGGCAGAAGCTGCTTTTGGTGACAGCAGTGTCTATCTGGAGAAATATGTAGTTGAGCCCCGCCACGTGGAGGTTCAGGTATTAGCCGACGACCATGGAAACGCATTGCACTTTTACGAAAGGGACTGCACCATTCAGCGAAGATATCAAAAGATGATTGAAGAATCGCCTTGCCAGGTTTTGGATTCACGTGCCAGAGAGGAACTTTGTCAGGCTGCCTTAAGGATTATAAAAGAGGCAAAATATGTCAATGCTGCAACTGTTGAGTTTCTTTTGGACAAAGATAAAAAGTTTTATTTCATTGAGGTAAATACACGTATTCAGGTTGAGCACCCGGTTACAGAAATGGTAACAGGCCACGATTTAATTAAGTGGCAGCTAAAAATCGCCAGCGGACAGAAAATCAAGTTAAGCCAGAGGAATATCAAGCATACCGGCGTGGCAATTGAATGCCGAATCAATGCCGAAGACCCCGCAAATAATTTTGCATCCTGTCCGGGTACTATCACCAGATATATCCCACCCGGTGGCCCCGGCGTCAGAGTTGATACTCACGTTCATCAGGGCTGGACCATCTCGTCGAATTATGATTCGATGATTAGCAAGCTCATCGTCCATCAGAATACTAGGACAGAAGCAATTGCCACAATGAAAAGAGCTTTGCGGGAATTTGTTATTGAACCGGTCAAAACCACGATACCGGCCTGTCTGGAGATCCTCTCGCATAATCTTTTTGTCAAAAACAAAATCGACACCGGCTTCGTCGAGCGACATTTTTAAGCTGGTTTTCTGATAAATAAATTATTTGATTATTTTAAGAGCCTATACTGTAGGAGCAAAACTTATGAGATGGTTATGGTCAGTTGGGATATGTTTGATTTTAGTTGTCGTATCTCTGCCTTTGCACGGTACCGATACGTCCCTGGATAAAATTAATGCTTTTACAATAGAAAAATTTGGTTCAGGCAGAACAACCGGTATTCTTCGGCCAAAACATCTCGAAGGTATGCGGGAAAAGTTCAATAGCAACCCTACTTACCGTCGGATGCAAAATGCCGTCACCGTAACGAAAGTTAGTGAACTTGCGCTCAATCGGGCAATTGTAACCGCTGCCGATGATTCCTTTTCCCACAAACTTGATGATTGGTCTGCAACTAACCAGAAACGGTCAGGCCGCTGCTGGATGTTTGCTGGGCTGAACCTCCTGCGGGTTGGCGCGATAAAAAAAATGAACCTGAAAGACTTTGAGTTCAGCCAAAGCTATATCTTCTTCTGCGATAAACTTGAGCGGGCTAACTATTTTCTCGAGGCGATTATTGATACAGCCGACCTGCCCGACGGAAACCGAGTCGTCGACTTTCTGCTTGATAACTCACTAAGTGATGGCGGCCAGTGGGATATGTTCGTTGACCTCGTAAGAAAATACGGTTTAGTGCCCAAATCTGCGATGCCTGAAAGCGAAAGTTCATCGAATAGCTTCCTGATGAACAGGCTTCTTCGAGCTAAACTCCACGAAGGTGCCAAGCATCTTCGCAATCTGCATAACAGCGGGGCGACAGAGCAGCAGTTGCAGGCTGCCAAACACGAGCTACTAACTGTTATTTATCGTATTCTGTCCATTCACATGGGCACGCCTCCTGAGCATTTTGACTGGCAATGGCGTGACAAGGATAATGAGTTTCATCGTGACGGAACACTTACTCCACAGCAGTTTGTTGAAAAATACCTAACCTTGGATTTAGACGAATATGTCTGCCTTGTTCATGACCCCAGGCCGACCAGCCCGCCTGACCGAACCTTTACAGTTGCTTACCTCGGAAATGTAGTCGGCGGCAGACCGGTAACATATTTAAATGTGAGTATCGAGCTGATGAAAGAAATTGCTATGCGCACAATAATTGAAGGCGAGCCTGTGTGGTTCGGCTGCGACGTAGCCAAGCAGATGTCCCGTGACCTCGGATTTTTGGACAGCAAGCTGTTTGATTATGAAGGCATCTATGACACGAACTTTGCCTTGAATAAAGCCGAGCGGCTTATCTATCATCAGACCAGGATGACCCACGCCATGCTGTTTACCGGCGTTGATGTTGTCGATGATAAGCCACGTCGCTGGCGGGTGGAAAACAGTTGGGGGGACGAAACAGGCAAAAAAGGCTTCTTTATAATGAACGACTCGTGGTTCGGCGAGTTTATGTTCGAAGTAGTGGTTAAAAAAAGCTATTTACCCGAAAAGCTGCAAAAAGCATTGGAGCTTAAACCGATAGTCTTGCCGCCGTGGGACCCAATGGGCTCACTTGCATATCAGGAAGCTTTATTGCAGGACTAATAGCTGGTCATAAGCAGTAGGAAGTTATTTAGCGAGCTATTTATTTTTCCAGTGCGACCAGATCTTCATAGCTCTCGCGTTTTCTTATAACTTTGAATTTTTCACCCTCGACAAGCACCTCGGCTGCTCGGCCCCGAGCATTATAATTGCTGCTCATACTAAAGCCGTATGCTCCGGCAGTGAAGATTGAGAGCAGGTCGCCGCGTTTTAATGGCGGCAGGGGTCTGTCCTTCCCGAAAAAATCTGCGCTTTCACAGACTGGCCCAACCACATCAACAACTTCGCTGCCTCTTATTTGCAAATCTTTATCCCGTCGGTCAGGCACGAATTTTTCCCCCGCCTTCACAGGCCAGATGAAATGGAATGCATCGTATAACGGCGGACGAATCAAATCGTTCATCCCCGCATCGACTATAGCAAATTTCTTCTCTCCACTGGTTTTCAAATATAGAACTTGCGTCACCAAAATCGCTGCATTGGCTGCAATACTTGCTCCTGGCTCGAGAATGAGTTTCAGGTTTTTGTCCTTTAATAGTGGTACAATAGCAGCAGCATAATCAGCGGCCGTTGGTGCTGCAGAGGTTATATAGTCCGCCCCATATCCGCCCCCAATGTTTACCGCTTCGATTGTGAAACCATCGCTGCGCAACCGGTCTATCAAATCTAATATTTTTTCTATTGCCTCAACGTAGGGTTTGACGGTATGCCCAGCAGAGCCTAAGTGTATGTGGATTGCACAAAGTTTCACTGACCTCTCCTTGCCGTAGTTGGCAAAAACCTTTCGTGCACGTTCTATGTCAACACCGAATTTGTTTTCTTTTTTGCCTGTGGTTGTGTACCTGTGTGTTTTGGGGTCAACGTCCGGATTGATGCGCAGAGCAGCCTTAAGCTGTTTATTTTCTTTTGTTGCCAGCCGAATCAGGTTTTCCAGCTCAGCTTCTGATTCGATATTGAAATAACTTATTCGGGCATTTAATGCTTCGATAATTTCCTTGTCGGTTTTGCCGACACCGGCATAGACAATTTTTGACGGTTCACCTCCTGCTTGTAGAACACGATACAGCTCTCCGCCGCTGACAATGTCAAATCCGCTGCCGGCCTCAGCCATAAATTTCAGAATATTTATATTGCCGCAGGCCTTAACGGAATAGCAAATTATCGTGTCGAGTTCGCTATAAGCTTCTTTAATTTTTTGCAAATGCTCCTTGAAGGTAGCCTTGCTGTAGATATAGACCGGCGTTCCAACCTCGGCAGCTATTGTTTCGACATCTACGCTCTCGGCGAACAGTTGACCATTTTTGTAATTAAAATAGTCCATATTCTGACGCTCTTATTTTTCAGCAGTTATATAAATCTACGTTAGTATCAACGATTATCTAAGACAACAGTATAAGAAATCTGGGGCTGATTGCAACAGAGCAATCACGGGTATATAATTGTGTTATTTGACGGATTTACGAGGCATCTGTATTCAGCCAGGTGCTTGTTTTTCCGCTACCGCTACCCCTCCCCAGACGCAGGAAAATGCTTGGAGGCCTAATGACTTGTAAAATGAGGTCTTACGCCTTGCGTACAAACAAAATGAAAGATTCTGCCTTCCTGGCAGAATCTTCCATTTCCGCATAGCTTGCTACAACATCAATGTTTCAAATTAAGGCTGGGTTCCCGCTTTGTTCTAAGCCTTAAGATGGGTCCCCATTTAAGCCGCCGACATTGTTCGGCGGCCGCCAAAATCCTTTTGGTTTAAGACAAACAGGTTTTGGCTAAATTCTTACTTTACTTTTTCTTCTTTTTGGCTTTTTTCTTCTTTTTAGCTTTTTTCTTTGTTGCTTTCTTTTTAGCTTTTTTCCTTTTCTTTGCCATTATTTAATCACCTCCTTTTGGCTCATCAAATCCTTTTATATTTTCGATTCAAGTTAACAGCTTAATACTAATTCACTTTTGAAAATTTTGTCAAACAAAAAATTAATAATGTTCTTATTTTTTTTATCGGCGAAAAGTTTAAAAATACTTCACAAAATTTTTTGCTGTCAATGTTTTACATAACTTCGAGTATTGTTTATCATACTTTTTAATCAGACGATATGAATAGTTTTGTGGCAGTTGAAGTTCTTGCTTAGAACAGCAAAGTACTTGATATAATTACTTATGTTAAAGGTGATTTATTCGGCTTATTGGCTTGTTTTTGCTGTTTTTCAGTTGTAGAAGAGATGTTCTTATCTTTGTTACTTTATATTTTCAATGTTTTGTAAAATGTAAGAATTAAGTGAAAGTTAACTTTGTATTCATGAGATTTTTTGTTATTGATAATTTTTTGAAGACTGAAATTTTTTTGTAACTTTTATAATATTTTTTCAACAATGCACAGTTTACTTGTTAAATTTTTATGGAAGAAAGAAAAATAGCTTTGTTTGGTGGCACGTTCGACCCTATCCATCTTGGCCATACTGCAGTTGCCGAAGCAGCAGCCGAGCATATTGGCGCAGACAAAATCATTTTCATCCCTGCGAAGTGCTCTCCTCTGAAGGATTCTTTTCCCAGAGCAAGCTATGATGACCGATTGGCTATGATGGCTCTTGCAATTGCCGACAATGAGATGTTCCAGCTAAATGACTATGAATTAAAAAAACCCGGGCCCAGCTACACCTTGGAAACCGTGAGGCGCTTCCAGGCAGAGTTCGGAAGCGATACTTCGATTTACTGGCTGGTAGGTGCCGATAGCATTGATGAGCTGCCTCATTGGTATAAGGTAGCTGAGTTAATAGACGAGTGTAATTTGTGTGTAATGTTCCGCGCCGGCTGTGACCCTCCGGATTTTACCAGATTTGAACCCGTTTGGGGTCCTGGCTCTGTCGAAAAACTGCAGCGCAATGTCATCCCAACTCCATTGATAGATATAAGCAGCACTGAAATTCGAAACAGGTTAGCTGCCGGCCTCGATGTATCCGATATGCTTGCCTCTCCCGTTGCCGACTATATCCGCAAACATCGTCTCTATTAATCTAAGGCTAAAAACTAATTAGCCGGTTTGTAAATTTTTCACCTTTTTTTTCAGCCAGTCGTACCATCCGGTCATACCTTCACCGGTCTTGGCTGATATCGCAAAGATTTCTATCCCTTTATTTAGTTTGCGCGCATCTGCCTTTACTCGTTCAATGTCGAAATCCACCTGCACTCCGGCTCCTAAAAAGTCGGTTTTGTTTATAAGTAGCACTTTTGACCTTGCAAAAATGGCAGGATACTTTACCGGCTTATCATCACCCTCTGCCACAGAAAGCACCGCTATTTTGCTGGTCTCCCCAAGTTCAAAAGCCGATGGACAAACCAAATTGCCCACGTTCTCTATGAAAATCAAATCTAAGTTATCAACAGGCAAATTCTCTAATGCACCACTTACCTGGGCTGCTGATAAATGGCATGCGCCTTTGGTTTCTATCTGAACAACGGGTGCTTTGGTTGCTCTGATTTTTTCAGCATCTAAATCGGTCTGAACGTCGCCTTCAATAACGCCGATTTTGATTTGCCCCTTCAATTCGTTTATTGTCCTTATCAAAATCGTAGTCTTACCTGAGCCAGGAGACGATATCATATTCAGGCACAATATCTTGCGTTTGGTTAGGAACTGACTGTTTTTAAGAGCATATTCTTCATTTGCACTGAGAATCTTCTTGCCAACATCGATTTTATACATTGCATTACTCCGTTTGAAATTCTATCTCTTCAAGCATCAAAGGTGCATCAGGAAGTAAATCGAACTCCTTATTTTTGCACTTCGGACAACTTGGATTAGAGAGCACAACGGTAAAACTTTCGTTGCAGTTCAGACACCGCCCTTGTATTGGCTTGTGTTCTACTTCAAGCTTTATACCTTCGCAAATTGTGCCTTTGGCAATCGCCTCGAAGGCAAAACAAAGTGTCTCATTATTGATTGTATTAAGTGTTCCGCAGCTAATCTTGGCACTGATGGGTTTTGCATTTTGTTTTGCACTCTCCTCTGAAATTGTCGAAAACAGGCTCTGGGCCACCATCGTCTCGTGCATCAGCATATCCTCGGTAGTTCCCTGCCGTACGGCATCTGGACAATTCTTCTGCCGCCGATTAGGGTTTCAATCTCCACTATAGGGATATCGCTCGTTTCCATAACCTCTCCGATTATACTTGCCTTTTTACCTAATTGATGTCCCCTGCAGATATTAAGGCACTTCTCAGTTGATTCCGGCGAGACGACCGTAACAAATTTGCCTTCATTTGCTATGTTGAGCACATCGAAGCCGAGCATATCCGCCGCCGTTTGCACTGTTGGATTAATTGGGATATCTCCCTGGCGAATTTCGATGCTCAAGCCGCTACCTCTTGAGATTTCATTAAGTGTCGAAGCCAATCCGCCACGGGTCGGGTCTCGCATAAATTTCACACCGTTTGTGTTTTTCAGCAATTCACAGGTCAGTTCCCCCACACCTGCGCAGTCACTTTTTAACTGCGATTCAAATTTAATACCTTCTCGTTGCGAGATTATAGTCATCCCATGGTCGCCTATTGTGCCGTTGATAATGATTTTGTCACCGACTTCGATTCTTTCCAAACTCAAATCAACGCCGGCTAATTGCACCCCAATCCCTGCCGTATTGATAAAAATTTTGTCGGCTGCACCGGCTTCAACCGTCTTTATATCACCGGTAACAATATCGACCTCGTTCTGGCGGGCCGCCTTGCTGATACTTCCTAAAATCCTCTCAAGCGATTCAAACTCGAAACCTTCTTCAATTATCAGCGCCAGCGCCAGTGCCTCTGGTTTTGAACCGGCAACAGCAAGGTCATTTATCGTCCCGCAGACTGCAAGTTTTCCAATATCGCCGCCATTAAAAAATAACGGCTTGACGACATAGCTGTCTGTAGTAAAACACACTGACTCGGAAGAAAGATTTAGCTTTGCCGAGTCGGCCAGTTCGGAAAGAGCATCATTTTTGAATCTCGGCAGAATATGATGCCGGATTAATTCGTCGCTTAATTGACCCCCGCCGCCGTGGGCGAGTAAGATTCTATCATGTTTTTTTGTCTTCATTACCGTTAAGCCCTGATGTTCTGATTTCCTGTTATCCTGTTCTCTTGGCATCGCCGTATTTAAACCACGCTGCACAGGCCCCTTCGGAACTTACCATGCACGGCCCGACAGCTGAATCTGGTCTGCAGCTTTTTGCGAACAGTTTGCATTCCGGCGGCTCTATTAGTCCGCATAGAACTTCACCGCATCGGCAGCCTTTAATTTCTTTGCCTGGAGTTTCAGTTATGTTAAATCGGTTCAGTGCATCGAATCGACTATATTTATCCTTCAATTTGAGCGTGCTTTTTTCTATCTTCCCAAGCCCTCGCCAGTAGCCATCCGCCGGCTCAAAGCACTCAGCTATGATTTTTTGAGCCGTCGTGTTACCCTCCTCGGTTACCACCGCGGTGTATATTGATTTAAGTTCAGCAAAGCCTTTGGCAAGCTGTCTGCAGATTTCTCCCAGCCCTTCGATTATTTGCATAGGCTCAAAGCCTGCTACCACGCATGGCCGCCCGAAACCCTCCACAATCTCGGCAAAAGCACCAAAGCCAATTATCACGCTGACATGACCAGGGCAAAGAAAAGCATCTATTTTATCGTTTTTCCCGGATAGTAGTGCCCGCATTGCAGGCACTACCAGTTTGTGCCCGCTCAGAACACAGAAATTGTCGATTGACTTTGCAGCTGCTTCTTGTACTGCCACCGCCGTAGCTGGTGCAGTCGTTTCAAAGCCAACCGCGACGAACACAATAGTTTTTTCGGGATTATCTTTTGCTAATTGCAGAGCGTCTTCACTGCTTAAAACAATCTTGATATTGGCACTTGATTGTTTTGTTTCAAGCGACCCGCTACTGCCCGGCACACGAATCATATCCCCATAGGTGGCAATTAAACAGTCGCTGCGTTCCGCCAGTGCTAAAACGGTATCGATATAGCCCTGGTCGGTGACGCAGACCGGACAACCAGGCCCGGATAGAAGTTTTACTCCTTTGGGCAGTGTTGACCTAATCCCGCTTCGGAAAATAGAAACCGTATGTGTGCCGCAGACCTCCATTATATTGATTTGCCGCCCCAGCGACTCACAGGCTGAATTCATAAGGCTCTGTGCTTTATAAATTTTCTCGAGCATAAGGTCTAAATTTATCCTGAAACTTTGTTCGGCGTTTCGTCAAAATCGCTGATTTCTGCAAGAAGCTGCCAGGTCTTTTTCGCTTCTTCTTCGTCAACAAGCGAGATAGCAAAGCCGGCGTGTACAAGTACCAAATCTCCTAATTTGGTTTCCGGCAGCAGTGTGGTTTTAGCGCGGTACCGGTTGCCCATGGCATCAACCACCGCATTGTCCCCCTCCAGTTCAACTATTCTTGCCGGTATCGCCAAACACATAATTTTATCTCATTTCACAATTTGTTTTTTCCCAGCTTTGCGGCAATTGCTGCCTGACCTAATGATATCCCACCGTCGTTAGATGGGACATCACGGTTAAATAATACGCGAAAGCCAGTTTTATTCAAGAGCTTAACCAATCGATTCGTAAGATACCGGTTACAGAACACCCCACCGCTTAACGCAACCGTCTTTAACTTTGTCTTTTCCCTTGCTTCCTTAGCCATCTCCAGCAGGGCTGCAGCAGAGGTGTTATGGAACTTTGCCGAAATGACACCTCCGGCAATTCCTTTGTGAATGTCAGCAATTATCTGCTTAATCATTTTACACAAATCAATCTGCAACGGCCCACCATCCCTGTTTATAAGTTCAAAGCCATAGTGTTCCTCGGTACCACCTTCGACGATTGCTTCAAGAGCCATCGGTAGTTGTGCTTCGAAGTGATTGTATGTTCCGACTCCGACCATAGCGGCAACTGCATCGAAAACTCGACCCAGGCTCGAAGTCTCTACAGTGTTAATCTGTTTTTCCAGCTGCTCTAATATAATTTGTTGCTTATTTACATCCGGCTGAATCCGTTTAAGCAGCCATTTGAATTCTTCTAATTTAAAGCTGTCTCCATAAGTTTTTTTCAACAACCCTAACAGCGGCCTTATAGCTTCTTTACTTGCTTTGTCTGCGCCTGCTAAATGGTAATAAGCCAGATGGCCGAATCGTTCAAAGTCTTCCAGCGAGGCAATCATACACTCACACCCCCATATCGCTCCATCTGTCCCGTAGCCCGTGCCGTCACACGAAAGGCCTATGACTGGCCCAGCTAAATTGTGCTCAGCCAGAACCGATGCAATATGGGCCCAGTGATGCTGAACCTGAACTACTCTTAAACCAGTGAGCGAAAGCGCATATTGCGTGGATAGATACCCAGGGTGAAGGTCACAGACAGCAACTTTCGGCTCAACTTCAAAGAGCTTGCGCAAGTGTTCGATTGAATTGATGTAATGATGATAGACCTCTGCATCTTCCAGGTCGCCTATGTGTTCGCTGCAGATAAGCTGATTTTGTTTGCCGAAGCAAATAGTATTTTTCATATCAGCCCCACCTGCGAATATATCCTCAGGATTGCTTTCCTCCGTAAGAATCGGCGTGGGTACATATCCTCTCGCTCGTCGCAAAAGCACCGGCTCTTCATCGATAAAATGTATAATTGAATCGTCAACTTGGCGATAAATCTCTCTGTCGTGCATTAAAAAGGCATCCACCATATCACCGAGTCTTTCCATCGCCTGCTCATTTTTGTAAATTAACGGCTCATCGGATATATTCCCACTGGTCATTACCAGGACCTCTATATTCTTTGCAAACAGCAGATAGTGTAGCGGAGCATAACAGAGCATAAAACCGAAAGTATCAACGCCTTCCGCAACTGATGGAGATATCGGGCACTCTCTTTTCTTTGGTAACAGAACGATGGGGCTTTGAGGACTTGCCAACACCTGCTCAGCCGGTTTGCTCACGATTGCATATTGTTTTATTTTCTCAATTGAATAAGCCATCATTGCAAACGGCTTATGGTCTCTTCTCTTGCGCTGTCGCAGTCTCTTCACCGCCTTGTCGTTGAGTGCATCGACGGCTATGTGGAATCCTCCGATTCCTTTTATCGCCACAATCTTCCCCGATAGCAGCAAACGCGCGGTTTC
>Ga0114922_10005424_pt1 | contig 11775 bp, 19 predicted proteins | sample AartaG_FD_100975 | JGI IMG/M metagenome (GOLD analysis project Ga0114922, IMG submission 100975) | Deep subsurface microbial communities from Aarhus Bay to uncover new lineages of life (NeLLi) - Aarhus_00045 metaG | ecosystem: Environmental > Aquatic > Marine > Oceanic > Sediment | place...
CGACCCTATTACATCCGCCTTTATCTGTGTCCCGTATGCGATTGCTCCGGCTTCTATGTGCTCGCTTCCTATCAGGTCTAGCTTTATCTGTGTCCCTTCTACTAAGATCGCTACTGTCGTTCCTAGGTCTTGGCTGCCTAGCGTATGGTCTAACACCTTTATGTTGTGGATAGAGCTTTCCTTATAATCCTGCGATTCCACTAATGTGCGTCTATGTATGCCCATTGTTTACATCACCCTCAGTCCCAAGTCTCTGTACCTTGGTATCTGATAACCCCTTCGTATGCAGCGATGAACGTGCCCGCTGTGCCTGCGTTTTGCAATCCGATAGTGAATGTACCTCGCACAACATGGATAGGCTCGTTAGGCGCACCTATGCCCACTTCGGCACCACGCGCTTCAAGGAACGGATAGTCAAAAGTACCGCTTCGGTCATGCATGAAGAACTCTATTGGCGTACCTGCGGAGACACGGTAAAATGTTAGCCGCATCTCTGTACCTGCACCTAAAACCTTCGTTATTAATGCCGTTCCTGCTTTACAATTCCGCACTCTTTCCGCATCTTTTAGCGTTACTGTTGGTAACTCTTCTCGTACATATTCCTGTTGTGATGGGTTAAATATCTCATTTCGTCTTATTTCAACGTTCATTTTCTATCACCCTGCACCCGACCTTGTTGCTGGTATTCCGCCTAGCGTTATGAACCGATAGGGGATTAATTTCTTATCCAACTTCTCTATTGTTTCCGGGTCTTCTACAACGTCCAAGTCGCATCTATTCTGAATGAAGTGTAGTTTTGGTCTCAAAGTACGCCCTGACGGGTTATATGCGTATAAGTTAGGATACTCATATGACCCTCCTTTAGTTAAGAAGAGTTCACCGATGAACGTAGGATAGTCGAACGGCGACATCTTATGGTCTATCCAACCGATGTACCTATTACTCGATGACGCTTTCGGCTTCTTGTCCGTACCCCACCGTCTAGTACCCTGCGGGAAGTCAATATAGATCAAACAAGAAGTCTTTATACCAAAAACCGTCTGATATATACGATCCAATGCGAGTGGTTTCAAGTTCTCTATCTCTTCGGGACCGCTTTCCGCACCTGATGCTATTGTTGCACTCCAAGTGTGCACGTATTCTGACTTTTCCCTCTGCGCTATCCAATAATATGAGTACTGTTGCGACGCAGGGTCGTACAACTTGATGAAGTAGCCTTCAATGAGCCATTTACTATATCCATCGTCCATTTTGAAAACCTCCCGATTTTATTATTATTTCCACGGGTTTCATCATCCTACATTCCGATTGCGAATATCTCCATAGTTCCAAGGTCTACATCGGTCGTGCCACCAGGTACGTGACCTCTCACCGTTGCATAGTTCGCATCGCCCCTACCGGGGGAGAAAGTACCTATCGCTATGGTATATTCTACCGCTATGGCAGTGTCGAGTGTCTTCAAATTTGCCTGCATCGAATATATCGAAGATAAACCTATGCTTTTCGCATCTATAGTAAGGGCGTTGTATGTCCCTATATTGTACAACTCGTATGCTACCATTTTCATGCCAGGAGGACCCAGCGTAGCTTCCATCTCTTTCTTATACGTTACTACCATTTCTTCGTTACCCCCTCACCTATAAAGACTTTTTGATGAGCAAGTTAGGCTTCACCATAGCCATTCCCAACGGTTGCACCACATTGTAACCCGCGTAGCCACTCTTCGTCAAGAACTCAACCTTACAGTCGGTTTCTTCGGGGATTACTATTCCCTTCTCGAAGATTATCGCTGGCTTATTCATCAGGTCTATTTCCGATTCGTACTCCACCACCGGTAGCTTCGTCTGTCCATACTCTTGGTAGATCGCTTTCGTCCTCTGTACGTTGTTTGGGAACATCCAACCAACGATTCCTATGTATACATCTTCTAGCGTTGGGTTATCAATTACTGTCTTCCACCCAGCGGTACCCATGTACCTGTTCCAAGTATCGGCTGTGCCGCTAGTTGTCCCTAGGCTGAAGTACTGCAACCTTATAGTTGTCTCTCCAAACTCTCGTGACGCTGGCATATACCCGCCGTCTCCCAGTCCCCATGCCTCTTTGCACTGCGTTACTAATTCTGCTCTTGTTTCATTCCATACCTCTGCAAATTCAGGGTATGTCTCTCTCACCTTGTCATATTCGACAAGGATTCCACATCCATTTCCCATTTCTTTTATATCACCAAAAACTATTTATATGATGAAGGATATTTATATATCACACTGCACATAGGGTAAAATGGTCAGAATTAACGATGGCACATCATTCCAAAAAGGAATGGCATTTGAAAAAATGGGCGTAAAAATCCTAAAAGAAGAAGGGTTTACGGATATAAAGAAATTAGGGAGTACGTTTCCTGTTGATTGTATCGCTCTAAAAGACGGTAGCAGATGCTTTATTGAAGTGCGAGGAAGGAGTTATGATGCAAAAACGCAATTCTTTTATTTTCGACCGAGTAAAATTGACCACATGAGAGAAGCTAATGATATTTTCCCCGTGTATGTTTTGCTGATAAACAAGTGGGGTCATCACTTAATGACATTAGGCAATATGTTATCAGGCAATGAGCCGAACATACGCCTTTTTGAACCCAAAGGGAAAGGGAATTACACAGTTTATGATTTTGAACGACAGAAAAGGATGGCCATTCCTGACGTTGTAAGAGATAAAAACAGAAAAAAATGCGGCGATATAACTGATCCACGGAGATTGAACCGAAACAACCAACCAAAGATAGATTCAGAGTTGCGGATACATTGTCCCGATTGTGTTCGCATAGAGTTTAAGACTTTTATGGCTAAGCATGACTTTAAAAACCAATGGGGCGCTCTCCTCTACCTGATTAAGCATGTGCGTGAAGATGAACTTGCAAAGACCGGTACAAGAGTTGTTACGGTGGAAAGATGAACGCGAAAGCGGCGAAGAGGAAGAAAAAAGGTAAACATTCATGCGTTGCATTCGGAACTGATGGCGATTAGCACAAGGCACGCCAATAGTCCAACAAATCGTTTAATGTTCGTTTAAATGATAGTGATGGTGTCCATCCTGTTTTCGCTCGGAATTTGGCACAGTCACATAACAATATCTGCACGTCAGAAGGCCGCATCCTATCAGGATCGCATTCCACTTTTATTTTATCAGTCTTGCTCATACCGAGTAGTTCATGTAGAACGTCACCTATTCGCCACGCCTTTCCCGAGCAGATGTTGTACACCTCGCCTAGTTCACCGTGATTCGCCGCTTGCCAATATGCATTAGCAACATCTCGAACGTCCGTAAAATCACGTTTAGCCTCTAAATTGCCGACATACATTACTGGCTTTCTTTTACCCGCTTCTATCTCCGCTATCTGCTTAGCGAAATTGGATGTAACAAAAGGTTCGCCTCTACGTGGCCCTGTTGCGTTGAATGAGCGAGTGCGTACTATTTTCATACCATAACTCTGGTGGTATTGGTAGCCTAGCATATCTGTTGCTACTTTACTTACACCGTATGGGCTCAAAGGACGTAACGGATTCGTTTCTTTTATCGGGATTTCCGTTTCATATACCTTCCCATATTCTTCCGATGAGCCAATCACCACTATTCGTGGGTCTGTCTTTCCATTCCGACACGCTTCCAAAACGTTCAATGTGCCTTCTACATTTGTGCTTATCGTTTCCGAAGGTGCACGCCAAGAGGCCGGTACGAAAGATTGTGCGGCAAGTGAAAACACGTAATCGGGTTCCGATTCTGCTATGGCTTTTGCCATCGAATAGCTATCACGTATATCCCCTTCGATCAAGTTCAACTTGTCTTTGATATGTGCTATATTATCTAATTTGCTCCTCCATCGTATTGTGCCATATACCTCTAAACCAAGTGCTAACAGATATTCCGCTAAATGCGACCCTACAAAACCGGATATGCCAGTTATCAAAACTCTTTCGCTTTTCATTTTTTCTTCCCACTTCCTAAATCGTAAAAACTTTTATCAAATCTTCTCCAGTTAGAGTACCAAACCTCCTCTGATTCTCTTCCATTCGTTTTCTAGTTTCAGGATTTTGCTCGACTTCTTTAACAATTTTTAAAAACGCCTTGAATTTCTTCTTTTCCGCCACCTCGAATTTACCCATTTTTTCTTCCGCTTTTGGCGCTTTTTGTTCCTTAATTCGGTATAACCTTAAGTGCATATACTTATTATTAAATGACGCGTACTCTAGTACGTTTACCGCTTTTCTTCCTTGTTACTGTTGATTTGGTGTCCTCTTCGTCGTCATCTTCGTCTTCTTCTATCTCTTCGCCGCGAAGCGCCTTTATATTATTACGTTGCATCTTAGCGTATTTACGTAGTTGTTTCGCGTCCCTATACCTGCCGATGTCGCCGGCCCAGAACTCTGCCATTTGCGCCCGCAACTCCATTATATCCTCTTCTGTTGGGTTGTCCGGTAGTAGATCATCAATGAATGAATCGTCATCAAATATCAATGCCATCTCTATCCGTCCAGGTTCGGTAAAATTTGTCTTGAACATGTCCATAGCGATGTTACTTGCCAACTCCTGTGTTGCGGTCTTTCGGGTTGGCGACGTAATGCCGATTTTACGTAACTGCGCCTTCATCTCGTTATAGTCCGCTCGTAACTGCTTCAATTCCGATTCCATACCTGATGCGGGAGCTGTACGTGGCACGTTCGATTGGTAATTATCTTTTAGTTTGACTGTACGGAGAACATCGACGGCGCTATTAAGGATCTTGCACCTACCACAGGTCTTTATCTGCTTTGCGAACGCAACCGCCTCTTCTAACGTGTACCTGTTCTTGTCATATTCAATGTACTGGGGTACATTCTCGCCGTTTTGGATTGCATACTGTGTCCTGAACCCCTTATCCAACCACATATCCTTGAACTCAGTCGGTTCTGCGTGTGGAAAGAACTCAGCACGCCATGCCGTATCCGTCTCTATTATGTCCATCTTACTTCACCAACGTTACTTTTGTACGTTTCAAAACATCAGGTACTACTTCTTTTTCCGGCTCGTCATCTGTATCGCGTGTACGTGCCGCTATGTTTGCTTTTATGCCATCGCTAAGAAGGTGCTTTGCCACTGCCCATTTGGCTGCTTTCGCGTTTTGCGCTGCTATATGTTCTTCATGCTTCAACTTATCCTCTTGCATCTCACGTTCCATTGTGTGCTTCTTGACCCAATCGTCAAGAGGTTCGCCATGCACAATATCCGTTTTGGGCTCTAACATCCCTCTTAGCTCATCCATTTCGGTCATGGTCGCTTTTAAGTCTCTCAGATTTTGTAACGGGCTCTTGTTCACACTTGCTAGTCTCGCGGCTAGTATCGCTTCTAACTTTTCTTCTGTTATTCCGCCATTGCCACCGCTGCCTTCTAGCTGTTCCACCCTTAATGCGTAGTACCTGTCGTTCAATTTCTCTTGAGAGTCTTTGAGTTCGTGTAACGCTTCTTTTAGCTCCCGATTTGATTCCGATGTGTCCGCAGGTTTAGGTATGGATGCCATTGCCGTTTCTTGTAGTATTTTAAACGCCTGTGCCAACTCTAATATGCTACTTGTTTCTTCTCCACCTTGCTGCGGTGCCTGTTGCTGCTGTGGTTGCATTTGTTCCATTTGCTGTCTCACCCCCATGAGATTCATTAACGGATTCTGCTGTGGATATGGTATTCCACCTTGCATTTTCTGCGTTGGCGGATTAAGTATGGTTGCCAACCCGTATACCACTTGCGGGTCTTTCAATTGCGACAGCCACCATTCTCGCTCGTCTTCCTGTAGCCCGCTGATTGATTGTATAAGCGATGATGCCGATACCGAGTTTGGTGAGAATGGGCTTTGAGGTGCCATATTGTCGCTGCCCATACGTTCAAGCTCTTTGAGCTTCTGCTCTTGCTCTAGTAGTGCCGCTTTCGATTCCGCCGCTTTCGCTTTCACTTTATTTGAGACGTCCAATTGTATGGCTGAGGTCATGTCGCGCTCGAACATCTCAGCCGCTATGTCGTCCGCTCGGCCAATTGCAGCTCGTGAATAGTCGAGATTTATCTGTGGCTTTTTGCCTTGTATTATCGTGTTTCCACTTTCGTATGATACGTCTACACCGCCGCTGAGTGCGTTTTTAACGTCCTGTATTGGTATCCCATCCGCGTTCAGTTCTTTAAGGTCAAAGCCCTCTGCGTTACACTTTGGGCATTTCGGGGCCTTCTTTGGTCCCCAAAAGTCGCTTCCGCAAGCCATGCACTGCCAATGCGCCTTTGCCACTTGCTTCCCACTTTTGGGTTCTTGTGCCAGTTTTGTAACCATGTTAAAATCCTTTAATTTTAGTAATGAAGGTCTCCTATATAAAGCTTTCGTAAGAAGGATATAGATGAGAGGAGCGAAAGGGGCAATGATTTTATTTTTGTCTATAACCAAAGCTCGTTTTTATAGAGATAACTCGAATTTGCTATATTTGATTACAAAGTTTATATGTGAACCACATCTAGAGATAAAATGAGAAACTATGTTGGAAACCGATGAGTTGAAGAAAACGTTGAGTGAGATGACAGTTGAAGAACTCTCTGCGATTCAAACGGAAATTCGATACGCCAAACGGAAAAAAAGAGGAGTTGGAGGGAAAATAATACACGGATACGTCGGAGAGAAATACAAAAATGCAATACCCATTGTAATTGATTATTTGTATGATCAGAAAATTCTCGAAAGGAAGACAACATATAATTTAGTACGATTGTCCGTGGAGATGGTAATCGAAGATGTACTTCAGAAAATCAAGAATAATCTCGATGCGACTAGTACTTCATAGAAGAGTTGGATCAAAATAACATGTTCAACCAATAATACGTCTTATATGCAGTGAAAAGAGTCGGAAATATGCCAAACAGCCGCGAACATAAGAAGTTATGCGAAAAGCACTTTGGTAAGGTACTTACCGCACAGTACAATTTCGTTAATGATATGATGGACCATCCGTGGCAAGAGATTTTAGGTAAGGATCACCGCCGCATAGCGCACAACGAGGAGTTTGCACTGCTTATGGAATATTATTACGGCTATTGGGCAGGGCAGTTCGTTCGTTACCATATCATCTGCGACCGAATGGTCACAGAGCGGAAGAACGCGAAAGCAAGAGAAAAGTATAAAAGGGAAAAGAAGAAAAAGAATAAGTAAGGAGGTATGTAAAGATATGATAGACGCATATTGGATTAGTTTCGCAGTAGTAATGATTGGCGCGCTTGTGAGAACAGCCCTACCGTACATAATGAAGTGCATAGAGGAGAAGGATACGAAGTTCCAGATGAGCTATCTGTACGGGCTAATAGTACCTGCCATTGTGGGTGCTATTGCGTTAATACCCGTTGAGATAGTGCCGTCACCTCAGTATTATGTCGGTCTATTCTGTGCTGGGCTTGGTGTACAGTCAGTTGTTGCTGATGGAATTAAGAAGGTAGAAAAGAAAAAGGAGGTAAACTAAAATGAGCAAAGAATGCACTGATTGCGAAGTTGGAATAGAACCGGTTGCTGTTGCCTCTGAAGAGGTAACGGAATCTGTTCAAGGTTCCGTAGATGCAGTACCGCGTAAACCTATACCCGAAACGGAAGAGGGGGGAAAAGCGGGAGAGTCAGTTGATGCAACGGCGGAAGTAAAAGAAGAAGTAGATGAGATACCTGATAACGCAAAAGTATCGGGTATGCTAGGTTTGCTTACCGCTACGTGCCTCTTGACGGACGAGGATAAACGGGAAGTATGCTGGAAAGGTATAGAGCCGTTGGAGGCAAGTAAAGAACCGCCACTAGAGACGATGAAACGTATCATTGCTATTGAGGGTGTGGATAACGTTAAGAAGACTATGGGTGCGTTACAAACACTCATAGAAGAAGCCGAAAAGAACTTAGAGAACAAGAGTTAAAGTTCTCTTCTACTTATTTTTTATTTCATGCCCACATCGTTTACACACCTTGCCGTATTTCGTGTACACGTGTTCTGGCTCTGGTTTGACATCGGGGCAGCCACCACGTTCTCGTGATAGGCAGACCATTCTTACCTTATATCCATCATGCACCCTATACCCAAAGTCGTGTGGATGGTAACACGGGCGGCATGGACATTCTTTATCCGCCGCATCAGTCCACCTGCCGAGGTAGTCGGATACTTTATATTGCTTGTTTCTTACTAACATTCTATTGTTTGTTCTTGTTCCTTTATCCCGCTTTGATAGTACTTTTTGCCCATCTTATATCACTCTCGGCGTGTTTTCATCATACTTCCATTCGCCACATTTTGTACAGCGATAGTGGTCTGGACCTGAATTAGGTACAAATTCCCAATGGTGAAAGCCCAAGATGCACCATACAGATTTACGCTTTTTTTCTTTTTCGCTCAACATATCTATAGACGAGGATGGACTCGAACCACCGATCTTCAGGTCATGGGCCTGACGAATTACCTGACTATTCTACCCGTCTTACATAGCGTTTACGAAAGTTCATATCTTTTACGTCCAATATCATACACTCAGACGCATCTTTAACTGCTTCTTCTATTTCCGCTCTCGTATGTCCTTGCGACATCCATATTGCTATATTCGCTATTAGCTTTGCTACGAGGTCTTGTATCCATGCCTCTTCTACCAGTTTTTCGTCTTCACCTTTGATGCTTACTTTTACTTGCATATATAGATATACCCTTACAACAATTTAAACATGAGGAGGGGGGAACTTTATGGGTTTCGCTCGCCTGGCTTCGGTTCCCCTCTTCCTTATTAATGTAACGGAGGTGATATGAGATGGTAGATAGATATGGTCAAAAAGACGGATCGCAAGCGGGTTGGAAGCGGGGCGGTAGAGGACGTAACCGCAACACAGACCCGTGCCCCACCAGTGGACCTGGTGCAGGTGCAGGCGAAGGTAGAGGCAAAGGGAGAAATAGGAAATAATGAAAGTATCAGAAGCATTTAAGAAGGCATTTAGAGGTGAGGACGTTGACGATCCCATACCTGTATCCGAGGATACCGGCGCTGAGAACCCTACTATCGCAAAGATGTTGCTACTTACACAGGAAGGTTGCCACGGGTGCGACCTCGCAAAGGAGTACTTGAAGGAGGAGATTGATGAGGGTTCCATCGAGCTATGTCCGCTTTCAGATGGGCGATGTAATAAGATAGCGAATGAACTGCATTTGCGGGAGACGCCTTCTATCGTTTCTATTGACGCCGATGGCATACATCACAAGTGCGATATTAAGACGGAAGGCGATGATTTTATGATTGAGTGCCCTGTTTCGGAAGGCGAAGAAGCGGAGGAAGAGCAGGCACCTAAGCCAGCAAAACACGGTAAACTTGCGCTTAGTTGTCTTTCTCCTGATGTTAAGCATCAGCTTGGTTTCTTCTTGCAAACACAGCCGAATTTAGCACCTGAAGCGTTGGCGCTTGTGGGTAGTCTCCCCGAGTGCGCTCAAGCTCATGACGGAATGCCCACGCCAATAGGGTTCTCCGAAGTGAAAAAGAGTGGCGGTGCCACGACTAAACCTAGTTCGGGGAGAGGTGCATTCATGAAAAAATGCTTGAGCGGGAGTACAGGAGAGCCACAACCGTTGCGTATGTCCCGCTGCTCTAAAGAGTGGCGTGAACTGCCAGATAAAGAGAAGAAGAAGTATTAGTCAACAAAGAATCTTTAAGTACTGATGCTATGTTTATATGTGGGAGCAAAGGGTTTTTTTCATCTTTCCCTATTGCTCTCACTTTTCATTCTTTATAGGTACATACTTTCATCGTGGATTCATAAATTCCGCAATTGCATTTTCACAATTTTGACAATACATGCCATCTTCTACCCATCCACCATCTGTAGAATAGTCTTGTAATACTAGATGCCTACACTTTTTCTTTCGCCCACACCGATTGCAATTTAATGTTTTCATAACATCTCTCCTCTTTTATGCTGCCGCTTTTTACTCGTTATAACGTTTAAATGTGCGAAGTTCCCATTCTTTAATGTCATAAAACATTTTTAATGCGTTTTTAGCCTTCTTCCGCATCCTTCTTTTGTAACTACGTACCGTAGAAGGATGGTTAAACATTTCAAATTCGCCTGTACCTCGTTTTGGTTTGCCCATTTTATTCACGGTGCATTCGCCACGCTAATGCTTGCTCCAGTACTGGCTTCATTTTTCGGTCTTTCCGCGATACGTGTCGCAGCTTGTGCTTTAGTTTGTCCACAGGCAGATGTGACAGGAGATATTGGCGTGGCCCATCCCACAAGTCTCTTCGTTCCATTGAGTCCCATTTACGTAGGCTGTTTTTCATTTTATCACTCCTTCCTTTTTCAGGAGGTTTAGTACAAAAGTTTCTGCATCTTCTCGTTTTATAGGGTATAAATATATGCCCTCTTGTGCTTCCGAGAGGGTTCGACAAGAAATATCAAAGTGTTTCATAGCATAACGAACCGTATCGCGAGAACATCCGCCTCCCACCAACTTCGCAATTTGATTTAAACTCTGTTTTTCTCTCCAATATTTTTGGTAGAGCCAATCTCTATCATTTAACTGTGGGTATTTGGATTTACCTTTATTCCATGGGATACCTCCCCTTTTTGGCATGTCAATCACAAATATTAATAAGACTTAGATATATAAATACTTAGGGGCATGGCGACTTGTTTTTGCATGTCAGTCACATCCATGCCCTTAAAGCTTACGCTAGTATGTTTATGAAAATAAAAAATAAAACTCCTGTTTTTTTAAAAAAGATAAAGGAGAAGAAGCGTTTACGCACCCCGTCCCACAGTGCTTTTCATCTCGCGTCTCAAGCAAGACACGAACGCTTTCCAATCCTTCCCCGCACACTTTGCCGCAGGTGGATTGGCTGCTACTCGGTCGTTTATAGCTAATACACGTGCTGAACGTCTCATTACACCAGGTTTTCTGAATACTACCTTGCCTAGGCTCGGTTTGTAATAGACCTTTGTACGCACCCGTCCCGCAAGGCGAAATGCTTTGTACCGAATGGCGTGTTTTCACGGCCCAAATACCCAAATAGAACATTAAGACTTGCGTGACCCGCCGTTTGTCCCAAAGCCATAGTTTTTTCACCTCCCAAAGGATTTTATAACTGTGGCGATTGCCTCCCAACAATCATATTTAAATAGTAGTAGTTCCTGTATTAATACAAATGCCGTGCTTTCAGCCGAAAGGTGGATGAAGGTGAAGATGAAGAAGAATGGGAATATGGCAAAGATGAATAAGTATATAGAGGAGGAAATAAAGGATCAGTAACTCAGTTGGCAGAGTATCTCACTTGGGTGGGGGAGGGCATAGGTTCAAATCCTATCTGGTCCATGAGGGAAAATGAGGGAACAAAAAGAAAATGAAAGATAAGAAATGGTTTATAGGGTATTTGAAAGGACTGTATAGGAATGATAGAGACCCTGAATTGAAAGAGTTAATAACCGAGTTAAAGAAGAGGCGGCTAGAGTTCTACACGCACCCAGAAGGGCACAAGGCATTGATAATGCCGCAGAGACAGAAATGGCATAGGAACAAGACAGTAGTAGAAAACAGTATGCCGGATTATTTCAACACGAGCACAGAAGAGCTCAAATTTGAAGTGTTGATCATGTGGCCCGAAGTGTTAGGTAGCCGCCCAGAAGCGGCTGCGGGAGCTTTACAGACATTCATAGCCGATGTAGAAGAGGACGAAACACCATCGTACATACAATGAAGGGAGAAGAATAAAATGGAA
>Ga0114922_10005425_pt1 | contig 11774 bp, 7 predicted proteins | sample AartaG_FD_100975 | JGI IMG/M metagenome (GOLD analysis project Ga0114922, IMG submission 100975) | Deep subsurface microbial communities from Aarhus Bay to uncover new lineages of life (NeLLi) - Aarhus_00045 metaG | ecosystem: Environmental > Aquatic > Marine > Oceanic > Sediment | place: Aarhus...
CTCTATCTGCACTTCCGCAAGGTCAAGGGCTGGAAGGGGAAGCCGGCGACATGGTTCGCGATACTCGGTTTCGTGGCGATCATTATCACCTTCCTCGGTGTAAACTACCTGCCGACCGCCCAGGAGAGCGTGCACACATATCTGGACTAAGCTGGTCCCGAGTACATAAACAAAAGGGGGCTCGAAGCCCCCTTTTGTTTATTGTATACGCGAGGCGATGCTCGAATCGGCCGCTGATAGTCGCCGGCTGGAGGTCAATGCAGGTAGCCGAGGTGTCGTAGCTGGTCCTGCGCTTCCTGGCTGAGCTCGGCCTCCTTTTTCTGGGCCGCGGCTTCTCCGGTCAGGATCAGCCAGCCGCGCTGCCTCAGGGCGGCGGCGATGGCGGGGTAGCGGGCGATGATGTTGTTTTTCTCTCCGGGATCGGCTTGCAGGTCGTAGAACCCTTCCTCGAAAACCCTCTGGATGTATTTGAGGCGCTGACCGCGGAAGGAGAAGACGGGATTGCTGCTGTCGCTGCGACTGTAATAGAAATCGGCCGTCCTCTGCTCACGTCCGGTGAAGAGCGGGGCGAGGCTGCGTCCGTCGAAGATCACATCTTCCACTTCGAGCTCGAACAGCTCTGCCAGCGTGGGGAAGAAATCCACGTTGCCCACAAACTGCGGCACCCGGCCGGGTTCCACGCCGGGTGTTTTGATCAGCAGCGGAATCAGAATCATTTCGTCGTAAACCGTCGGTCCGTGGCCGAAGTAGCCGTGTTCCATGAAGGCCTCGCCGTGGTCGGCGGTGAGGATGATCAGCGTGTCGTCGTAGAGGCCGTATTCGCGCAGCCATTCCATTATCCGGCCCGCCAGGTAGTCGGCGTAGATAACGTTATTGGCGTAGATGCCGCGCTGGAACTCGACGCCCGGGCTGTCGTCGCCGAGCCGGCCGTCACGGTAGTGCTCGAAGATCTTCCACTTGGGCAGGACGTCCGGGCCGGGCTTGTCGGAGAAGCGGCTGTTGAACGGCGGCGGCGGGTGGTAGGGCTCGTGCGGCGGAGCGAGATGGATGTATAGGAAAGAGCTTTTGCCGGCCTGCGCGGCCATTTTGATTCCTTCCTCGAGCTTCCCTTCGTCCATGGTCGAGCGGTTCTGATCCCAGTATTCCTGACGGCTCAGTTCAACGACATCCTCGAAGCCGCGGCTGAATCCGTGCTCATCTGAAATGTATGGGTGACCGGTGATTGCGATAGTGTAAAAACCGTTGCGTCGGAAGACATCTGGCATTGTCTCCAGCTCTTCGCTGAAGAACTGCCTGTAGACGCGGATGCCGTGGTTTTCGGGCAGCAGGCCGGTAAACAGCGTTGAGGTCGACGCCAGCGTGTAGGGCGCTGCTGAGACTGCGTTTTCAAAGCGGATCGCATCCGCGGAGAATTCGTCAATGGCCGGGGTCAGCCCTCGTTCGTCGCCGTAGCAGCCGACATAGTCGGGCCGCAGGGCATCGAGAATGATTATTGCCACGTGCTTCGCCTGCCCGGCGAGGCGGATGGGCTCCCGCGCAGGCGGCAGACGTGCCGCGTCGCGTTGAGGTTGTGTTCGTAGCTGGAGCAGGGTCCAGGTGACACGCTCGTTGGCGGGTCGTGACGGGGTGGTGACGAAGAAGCGAAACTCGGTGGTTTTGCCGGAGTAGCCGTCCAGGGGGATTTGGGTGTCGAACGGCCGGGCCTTGGTGCCTTCTCCGACTTTGACGCTCTGTTGCCAGATCTCCCGCCACTCGGGTGATTCGTCGGTGCGGGCCATCACGGCGATATCCACGGTGGAATCGCGCCCCAATGCGGCTTTGGCGGTCCCCTTGAGGCGAAGCCTGGCGCTTTTGCCGATATCGAAAGCGTAGGAGAAAAAGCTGTTGGCTTTCTGATTGTAGTAGCGGCCGCCCGCCATCGATCTGAAGGTCTTCGTGCCGTCGTCTGTGCGGTTTGTCCACGGCCTGCGCGCGGTGCCGAGGTATATCCTGAAGTCGCGGAGGTAGCCTGCAACGCCCCGGTAAGGGTTCTCCTCGTGCGACCGCCCGTCCTTGAGATAATTGGGATTCTCTGCGAACTCGGCGAAGCGCAAAATCAGGCTGTTCTCGCCGACCTTCTGTGCCGAAGCCGGGATGTGGATCAGCTTTGTCTGCTCGACGCCGGGATCGATCTCCACGGTATCGAGCGGCTGCCCCTCGGCTGAGATCTCGACGGCCTGGTGATCGAGGCTGCCGTATTTGCCCGCCAGACCGATGGTGAATTCGAACCAGCGATCGGCCGGTTTCACAACGCTGTAGCGCAGGATGCTCTCGCGTTTGACGGCGGCGGTCAACCGAGGCGCGCCCTCTTCGTCGGATAGTTTGTAGGGTGTCGCCCAGCCCCCCGCGAGGCAGAAATAACGGTGGTCGTCGTTATCGAGATCTATTTCTCCGGTTTCCTCGACCTGGCGCGCAACGCTCTGCAGGTCGATCAGGTTGAGAACAACATCCCTGTCGCCCGCGGATTCCGGTCCCGAACAGGAGGCCAGTGCCGGCAGCATCACTGCCGCCATAATTAGCAAATATCTATAGTGCATGCTTTTTCCTTCCCTGATGACCCTACGATAGAGCGCCCAATTCTAGCACCGCGAATTCTTAAAACAAGGCTACGGATTCAGTCTCGTTCCGTGAGCATGTCATTCCTGATCAGGGATATCGGGATGGCGCCGTAGTCGAGCAGAGAATCGTGAAAGCGCTTGAGATCAAAACTCTCGCCCTCGCGCGATTTTACTTCATCGCGCAGGCGTAAAATCTCGCGCTTGCCGATCAGGTAGCTCATCGGCTGCGTGGGTGTCATTGTGTAGCGACGGACCTCGGCCTCGGCGTTGGCGCGCTCGAGCTTGGCGATCCCGACCATCATCTCGACCGCCTCGTCGAATCCCATGCCGAAGCAGTGGAGGCCGACGTCGACCACAACCCTGCAGGCGCGCCAGAGCTGGTCCTTGAGGCGGATCAACACATTGCGCGGATCGCTGACGAATCCCTGCTCCTGCATCATCTCTTCGCAGTAGAGCGCCCAGCCCTCGACATAGACCGTGGTCATCAGCTGGCGCCTGACCGCCGAATCGATGGTGTTGGCGCGGCAGAACTGCAGGTGGTGGCCGGGAAAACCTTCGTGCAGCGACGTCACGGGGATGCCCCAGTTACTGTGGCCGCGGAGTTGATCCTGCCGCCGCGGGCCGTCTTGCTCGTCGACCGGCGTCACCCAGAAGAAGCCCTCCTGCCGCTCCTCGTAAGCCGCGGGTGGCACGTAGGCGGCGTAGGGCAGGGTCGCGCGCTCGAACTCGGGGGTTTCGACGACCTGAAGGTTCTGTCCGGCGGGGATGGTGACGAGATCTTTTTCCTCGACGAATTCTCTCGCGTGTTCCATCTCGCGGCGGTAGGTGTCGAGTATCGCGTCGGCCGCCGGGTGGTCGTCCTTGAGGCTCTCGACGATCTCCGGCCACGATTTGTTCTTATCGATTTTCGCGGCGGTTTTTTCAAGCAGGCGTTGCGTCTCTTCGATCATCTGCCCGCCGATTTCACGAAGCTGTCCGGCGTCGTATGGCAGGCCATGCTTTCGCCCGAGCAGGTAATCGAAGGCTTCGCGCCCGATGGCGAAATTTCCGCTGCTGCGTTGCAGCAGCTCGCGCTCGAGGAATTTGATATAACTTCCAAGCGAGTCGAGCGCATCCTTCGCCGCCTCGTTGACTTCCTTTTCCAGAGAGGGGACCTGCGCGGCGAGCTGCGGGATCACGCCGCCATAGAGCGCTTCCCCGCCACGGGCGGTCTGGATGCCCGTCTCCGTCCAGATGCGCGGAATATTTTCACCACCGAGGAGGTTTTCCACGCCTTCCCGCAGGAAGCGCGGAGTGTCGCGCAGGCGGTCGCGGATGGCCGCCATCCGCTCCTCCATGGGGGCGAACCGCCTCATCGCCAGCAGGTAAACGCCGAACAGCGCGTTGGAGGGATACATATCGGCGCGCCGCTCCGGAAGCCTGAACTCTTCATCGGCACGAAGGGATACCTCGAGCTCGGCTTCGAGTAAGCCAAGATCGATTCTGCGCGGGGTGTCGAGCTCGCTCTCCCGGTTGCGGAATTCCTCCAGCGAATTTAGAAAGCCCTTGCGCTGCTTGGAGTAATCGGCGCGTCGCGCGGCGTCGGCCCGAGGCAACACGCAGTCGTAGGCGTGCACCCCCAGATAGGTGGCCTCGACCGGATCCTCCTCCCACAGGCCGTTGAGGATTTGAGAAACTAGATCGTCGAATCTTTCTTTCATTCTTTCCCTCTATTTCCGGGTGTTATGCCTAGTTGCCTTCGCTCGGAAGGGCGTAAAGGATAATGCCGTTCTCCTGGAATTTGCGCTCGAGGCGGGAACCGAGCACCTCGATCTGTTTGCTGCTGAGCCGTCCGATCCCGCCGGCCTTTGTATTGACCAGCAGATGCGAGTAATCCCTGCGGCGCAGCCATTTCATTGCCTTTTCGACGTCCCCATTCTCCGACAGGAGCGGGGCGATCGATCCCAACTCCGACTGGCCGGCCAGCGTCATTTCCCGCTCGATATAGAGCAAGCCCAGTTTCCCAAGACCCAGTATGCGGGCGTTGCCGGGCAGCATGGCGTTGATGTAGCGCGCCGAAGGATAGTAATCGACTCCCCGATGGAGGAATTCCTCAGACGATTCCAGTCCGAGCAGCATTCTGTGGGGGCTCGAGTAGACGGTTTCAACCATCGCCGTGGCGTGGAAAATCTGCCAGCCGATGAGGCAATAGAGCATGCCGATGGCAAATTTCTTGCGCCAGCCGGTATCGAGGAACCTGTGAGCGGCGAGCGCCGCCGGCACCGCGAGCAGCATCAGACCCGAGAGGCGGTAGGTGAGGTCGAGGCCGAAGATTTCGCCGAAGCCGAGGAAGGCCATGCCTGTGGCCACGGCGAGGCCGCTGGCGGGATTCTTGCGATAGGTTATGAAAAAGAAGGGCACGAAGACGAGGAAGATCGGGCCGATCACCTCCCAGGGCGGCAGCGAGAACGTCGGAAAGGAGATTTTGATCGGCAGTAAAAGCATCCGCAGGTGGCCCTCGACGATCGGGGGGCGGCTCAGCGACATCAGCGGTTCGGCCCAGGTCATCGCGGAACCGAAGAGATATGAGCTCATCGCCGGCCAGGGAATCAGTGCAACAATCGCCGCAACCGCGGCCAGCAGCATGTTCAGCAGATATTCGATCCCGCGCTTGCGGATCAACGCCCAGATGAAAGCTGTGGCGAGCAGCGGCGGCAGGAAGAGCAGGCTTGTAGCCGAAACGCCGAGGCTGAGGCCGAAGAAGATACCAGCCAGGACCGACCAGCGCTTGCGCTTCTCGTCGTACCAGCGGAGGACGCAGAAGAAGGCGCAGAACTGGTAGAGGGCGAGCGCCATCCCCGCGTGAGGAGCGAGCATGGTGAACGCGAACAGCGGCAAGCTCGTGGCCGTCAGCAGTGTGGAGCGTGCGGCCAGAGGGCCGCAATAACGCTTTGCGAAGGTGTAAATAGCGCCGACAGCGAGCCCTCCCAGCAATCCGTTGATGAGGGTGACCAGGTGTGGGGAGCGCAAGGCAAGAGCCATCGCCCACAGTCCGCCCGGGATCGAGATCGCTTCCGGCGTGGTCTCCGGCCCGAAGCCGATCCCGTTTTTCAACACCCACTGCGATGCCGAGCCGACCGTGCCCGCCAGGCTTCCATCGAACACCGGAGGAAGGAAGCAGAAATTGGACAAGGCGATCATCCAGATGGCGATAACGATGTACTGCATCCAGGAGATCGGGTCGGGTGCCTCCTCGCCGAGATCCTCGGGACCAAAGAGGTATGTGGGCGGCGTCGCCAGGCCGATAATGCGATAGAAACCGGCGGCGATGGCGATAATCAGTCCCACGCCGATGGTCCACCATGTCAGTAGCCCCAGCAGGCCGACGACGGTTGTCAGAAAGGCAAGGCCCGCCATGCCGAGAGCCGTGGAGAGGACGAAGTCCTCGGCGGGGAGGAGGACGTCGTCGAGCTGGAGTTGCTGCGTGGCGAAGCTGCCGATTGAGTATGCCGCAGCGATGATCAGGGCCAGCAGGAGGAGATCGGGGAATAGAGCGATAAGCGCGATCGGCCTGCTGACGAAGAAAGCCGCAGCCAGCAGCAGGAACCAAACCACCAGCAGCACAAAGATGATGTTGTGAAATGCCGGCGACGGTTTTTTCATATCCTCTCGCTCGCTCCCTTTTCAGCCTACGACATTATAGAAGCGCGTGCGGAATTTCGCCCCGAGACTCTCCGCCAACCGCCTGATCGGCTCCGGGTCCCGACCCGGCAGCTCGACCGCGGAGGCCGTGGTTTCGAAACCGAGCTCGGCCGAGCGGCGAATAAAGCGCTTGACTGCCTCGAAAGCCTGTTCGCCGTGATCGGGCAGGCAGAGGCGGACGTAATCCTCAGCATTCGCGGCATTGAGGCTGACCGAGATCAAGTCGACCAGCCCGAACAGCTCCGGCAGGATGTCGCGGCCGTGGATCAGCTCGCCGTGGCCGTTGGTGTTCAGCCTGATCACGGCGCCCCGCGCTTTGAGTTCTCGAGCAGTTTCCTTGAGCGTCTCGAGGCGGATGGTCGGCTCGCCGTAGCCGCAGAAAACGATCTGGCGGAAGCGTTTCGGGTCTCCGACAGCCGCTATCAACTCGGCCGCCTCCGGCTCGCGCCGCAGGCCGAGGTGGTAGCCGCTGACGGTGGCGCCCCGGGTCCGGTCGCAGAATGAGCAGTTGCATGTGCAGCGGTTTGTGAGGTTGAGATAGAGGTTTCCCCTGATCTCGTAAGCGATATTGTCCTCCTGCTGGGGGCCGCGCTCTCCCAGGCCGAAGAGCGTTTCGAAGTTGTAGGCGAGGATCCTGTCGAGGTCGGCGTGAGTGATGTTCTTTAGCTCCGTCACTTTTTGGGCTGTGTGCTCTATGAATGCGGGCTCGTTGCGCTTGCCTCGCTTGGGCACCGGTGCGAGGTAGGGGCAATCGGTTTCGACCAGCAGCTTGCGGTAGGGCAGCCGAGAAACCGCATCGCGCAGATCTTCCGCCTTGGGAAAGGTTACAACGCCGGGGATGGAGATCATGAGGCCGCGCTCGATGCATTGCATGGCGAAATCGTAGCCGCCCGTGAAGCAGTGCATAATCCCCTTGATTTTTGCGGGGCACTCCTCGTCGAGGATGCTGAAGAAGCGTTCGCGCGCCAGCGGCGGGCCGTCTTTCGGGTCGCGCAGGTGGATAATAACCGGCATGTCGAGTTCCAGGGCCAGCCGCAGGAAGTGCCTGAAAACCCTCTCCTGCTGCTCCCGCGGGCTGTTGTCGTAGTAGAAATCGAGCCCCGTCTCGCCGACGCCGATCATTTTCGGGTGGCTGTAAAATTCCCTGAAGGCGGCGAGGGCGCCGTTGTCGACCGAGGCGGCGTCGTGGGGATGGACTGCCGCCGCCGCGTAGATGAAATCGAAGCTTTCGGCCAGCGCGAGCGCCTTTTGGGCGCTTATCGGGTCGGTCCCGATTGTCAGCAGATACCGCAGCCCGGCTTCCGCTGCCCTGCGGATTACTTCATCCCGATCATCGTCGAAAGCGGGATCGTCGAGATGGCAATGGGAGTCGAGGAACATAGCCTCCAAGCCGGATTAGACGGCCGTGCGCCGGTCAGGTTATCGGCGTTCCGGGCGGGACTTCCTTATCGAAGGTGGCCAGGATCGGCTTGCCGTCGAGGTTGGCGGCCAGCAGCATGCCGTTGCTCTCGACGCCGCGGATCTTGGCGGGCTGCAGGTTGGCGACCACCATGATGTCCTTGCCGACCATCTCCTCGGGGGTGTAGTCCTGGGCGATACCGGCGACGATCTGGCGTTGCTCGCTGCCGAGATCGATCTGCATCTTCATCAGCTTGTCGGTCCCCTCGACCTTTTCGGCGCTGAGCACGCGGGCCGCGCGCAACTCGATATCCTGGAATTCCTTGAAAGAAATCGTATCCTTAGCCATTCTGCCCTCCTGAGAATCTGTTATTCGCTTCCGTTCCGCTCCATAAAGGCTTGCATCGCGAGCTCCCGGACTTCTTTCAGCGGCCTGCCACTCGCCTCGGCCACCCGGCGCAGGTCCTCGAACTCCGGCATCACGTTGACGATGCCGCCGCCGCGCCGGGCCACCTTGACACCGATCTCACCGAGCGGGGTGGCGACTTTCACGATCTCCCTCTCCAGTTCCTCGCGCGCCGCGTGGTAATAGCGGTAGCCGATGGTAGTGGTCTCGCGGAAGATCAGGTCGGCGACCACGGGCCGGCTCCCGTGCTTGCAGATAACGGTAAGCAGAGAGCCGGGTCTGTTCTTTTTCATCTGAACCGGGGTGAGGTACCAGTCGAGTGCCCCGGCTGCGGGCAGTAGATCGTGGAGGTGGCCGAAGAGTTGGGGATTCATGTCGTCGATTTCGGCCTCGATCACCACCACTTGCCGCGGCTGCTCGTCCTCGACCTCTCCCAGAAAGACGCGAAGCAGGTTGGGCATGCTCTCCACAGAGCGTTTGCCCGCGCCGTAGCCGATGCGATGCACCTTCATGGCCGGCATGCTCCTGAAGTCGCTGCAGATGGAGGTGAGGATGGCCGCGCCGGTGGGGGTGGACCACTCTCCCTCCAGCTCGCCCGCGTAAACAGGGACGTCGCGCAGCAGCAGCGCAGTCGCAGGGGCGGGTATCGGGTAATCGCCGTGGGCGCAACGGACCGTGCCGAAGCCGGTCCGCACGGGCGAGCCGATGACGGCCTCGGCTCCGATCAAATCGAGAGCGACGGCCGCGCCGACGATATCGACGATGGCGTCGAGGGCCCCGACTTCGTGAAAGTGGATCTCTTCGATGTCGACACCGTGAATCTCGGCCTCCGCCTTCCCCAGGCGGGTGAAAATATCCTTTGCGAGCTGCCTGGCTTTGCCGCTGACGCCGCTGCCGTCGATGATGCTGATAATCTTGCTCAGGCCGCGGTGATGGTGATCCTCGTCGGTCTCGACAATCGCGTGCGTGGCCTCGATACCGTTTTTGTTGGCACGCTCGAACAAGAGCTTGAAGCCTTCGACCGGCAGCGTTTCCAGCGCGGCGAGGAGCGCGTCGCGATCGGCACCGAGATCGACGAGCGCGCCCAGAACCATGTCACCGCTGATGCCGGCGAAGCAGTCGAAATAGAGAGTTTTCAACGCGAAAAATCCTTTCGTACAGGTGGGAAAGAGGCTACCACAGGGCGGATCGGCTATCAATTGTTGACTCCATCGGAGCGACTTCCTACAATTCTTTCATCTGGCGGAAGTTATGGGATCTGGATCGATAATATTTTCAGTCATCGCGTGGACTGGAGGGGTCGTCAGCACGGTATTGTGGGGGACGCTCTCCGTAATCGGCTCCCTCTTTTCCAAAACGGGCAGGTTCCAGCACTATTGCATGCGCACGTGGAGCCGCTGGTGCTGCCGGAGCAGCCGCACGAAGGTGGTGGTGGAGGGAGCGGAGAACGCCCTGCGGGACGGTCCGCAGATGTTCGCCGCCAACCACCAGGCGATCTACGACATCCTCATTTTGGGCGGCTGGATCCCCGTGCAGTTTCGCTGGATTGCCCGCAAGGAGTGGCTCCGCACACCGTTCATGGGATGGCACCTGAAGCGCTACGGCACGATCGCCGTCGACCGCAGCAATCCGCGCGCTTCGGCCAAGAGCCTGCTGGAGGCGGCCGACAGGATTCGCTCCGGCACCACCATCCTCTTCTTCCCCGAGGGCACCCGCCAGCCCGACGCTCTGCTGCAGGAGTTCAAGCAGGGCGGCTTCCTGCTGGCGATGAGGGCCGGAGTGCCGATATTGCCGGTGAGTATCGTCGGCACCAAGGATATCATCCGCAAGAACTCCTGGCGCGTGCACAAGGGCACGATCAAGCTGGTGATCGGCAAGCCGATCGACACAACGAAGTACGGCAAGCGCGATCGGGAAAAGCTGATGAGCGACGTGCGCGACGCGATCGCCATCCACCTGCCCGATGAATACCTGGTCAATTACCGCAAGAGCGGGGGCGAGGACGTTCCTGCCGCGGCATCCGATCTCGTTCAGGATTAGTTCCGACTCTGATACCTAATCGACTAACCATGATTTCTCAGGAAGCGATCTTTCTCTGCTATAATCTGCGTCAATTACATATTCATCCCTATTGGCGAGGGGGAAACTATGAGTGTGGAGGACAAATTCAGGGAGCTTGAGCGCCGCAACGAGGAAGCCCTGAAGGCCGGGGGGGAGGCGCGGGTCAAGCGTCAGCACGATGCCGGCAAGATGACTGCGCGCGAGCGTGTGGAGTACCTGCTCGATCCAGGAAGCTTCAACGAGATCGACCGCTATGTCACCCATCGCAGCACCGACTTCGGCATGGAGAAGAAGAAGTTCCCGGGCGACGGCGTGATCACCGGCTACGGGCGGATCAACGGGCGCCGGGTCTATTTCTTCGCGCAGGACTTCACGGTGTTCGGCGGTTCGCTGAGCGAGGCCTACGCCGAGAAGATCTGCAAGGTGATGGACCTGGCGATGAAGATGGGTGTGCCGATCATCGGCCTCAACGACTCGGGGGGCGCCCGAATCCAGGAGGGGGTGGTCAGCCTGGCGGGTTACGCAGACATCTTCCTGCGCAACACGATCGCCAGCGGCGTGGTGCCGCAGATCAGCGCGATTATGGGCCCCTGCGCCGGGGGCGCCGTTTACAGCCCGGCGATCACCGATTTCATTTTCATGGTGCAGCACACTTCGTATATGTTCATCACCGGCCCCGACGTGATCAAGACTGTCACGCACGAGGAGGTGACTAAGGAACAACTCGGCGGCGCGATGACGCACAACTCCACCTCCGGAGTGGCCCACTTCGCCTATCCCGACGACCAGCACTGCCTCGACGGCATCCGCGAGCTGCTCTCCTTCCTTCCCGGCAACAATCGCGAGGATCCGCCGTTCAAGGAGAGCGAGGACCCACCCGACCGTACCGAAGCCGCGCTCGACGCTGTCGTGCCCGACAACCCCAACCAGCCCTACGACATCAAGGGCATCATCACCCTGGTGGTCGACGACGGCTATTTCTTCGAGGTCCATCAGCACTGGGGTCGCAACCTGGTGGTCGGCTTCGCCAGGCTCGGCGGCCACAGCGTCGGCATCGTCGCCAACCAGCCGGATCACCTGGCCGGCGTGCTGGACATCGACGCGTCGATCAAGGGGGCGCGGTTCGTGCGCTTCTGCGACGCCTTCAACATTCCGCTGATCACCTTCGAGGACGTGCCGGGCTTCCTGCCGGGCGTGAAACAGGAATTCGGCGGCATCATCCGTCACGGCGCCAAGCTGCTTTACGCATTTGCCGAGGCGACTGTGCCCAAGATTACCCTGATCACGCGCAAGAGTTACGGCGGGGCCTACTGCGTCATGGCCTCCAAGCAGATCCGCACCGACGTTAACTTCGCTTATCCGACCTCTGAGATCGCGGTGATGGGCTCGCGCGGGGCGGTGAACATCCTGATGCGTAACGAGATCGCGCAGGCTGAGGACAAGGAGGCGTTCATCGAGGAGCGCGTGGCGGAGTTCCGCGAGAAGTTTGCCAACCCCTTCATCGCCGCCGAGCGCGGCTACATCGACGAGGTGATTCTGCCCCGTGAAACGCGGCCGAAGCTGATCGCCGCGCTGGAGATGATCGAGAGCAAGGTCGATTCCAATCCGCCGCGCAAGCACGGCAACATACC
>Ga0114922_10005426_pt1 | contig 11773 bp, 10 predicted proteins | sample AartaG_FD_100975 | JGI IMG/M metagenome (GOLD analysis project Ga0114922, IMG submission 100975) | Deep subsurface microbial communities from Aarhus Bay to uncover new lineages of life (NeLLi) - Aarhus_00045 metaG | ecosystem: Environmental > Aquatic > Marine > Oceanic > Sediment | place...
AGAGGGAACGCGAAGCCGCACTGGTAAACTCCAAGAATTTAGGCGAGGGGGTTTTTTTCTTGCACAGGCCAGCCAATCTGCGATCGTTCCGATATCTATTCAAGGTACCTACGAACTCATGCCCAAAGGCAGCTTTTTTGTGAAGAAGGGGACGATCAAGGTTTCTTTCCATCCGCCGGTTTTTGTTAAGGGAAATCACAAAGAGGATCTTCCTGTACTTTTGGAAGAGGTGAGAGGCGTGATTCGATCTGGGCTGGCTGAAGATAAAAAAGACAGGATGCCTTAAAATCAGAAAACCGATTAGCCAGGATTATTCACGGACCTAAGTTGCTGCAGATGAGAGGAGTGGCCCATGCAGCTGTGGTTGTCCACCGCAAATGGGTCACAACAAAGCAGATGCAGTAAGATCGGTTCGCCCGAAGGGTAAAGAATGCCGATGAATATAAAAAGATTCTTCTTGAAAAGTTTTTTCAGCAATGTCAGGATAGCTTCCTGACATTGCTGAAGCAAAAAAGCATCGGCATTTTTTATGAATAGTTCAGGTTAGGAGAATGGGATGAAATATAAAGATTTAATCGAAAAACAAGCACAGATCCTCCAGGATTTTTTCGAGAACAAGGAAACCCAAATCGTGAGGGCAATAGAAGAGATCTGTGCTAGACTGAAAATGGGTCACAAGGTCATCGTCTTCGGTAACGGCGGAAGTGCGGCTCAGGCACAGCATTTTGCGGCAGAGCTTGTCAATAAATTTTTGAAATCACGGCGAGCCATCCCTGCTTTGTCCCTTACGACAGACACCTCCTCCCTAACCTCTATTGCCAATGATTTTGCCTTTGATTATGTTTTCAGCCGGCAGTTAGAGGCTTTGGGGAAAGAGGGAGATGTTGTCTTGGCTCTTTCCACGAGCGGAGAATCAAAGAATGTCATCCGGGCCCTAAAAACAGCCAGAGAAAAAGGTTTATTCCCAATAGGCCTAACGGGTGAAGGGGGAGGGACGGTTGGTTCCCTATGCGAGATTCTGTTGGACGTTCCTTCGCAAGATACACCGCGTGTGCAGGAAGTCCATCTCTTCCTCCTGCATCTGTTATGCCAGGAAATAGAAGAAAAAGTAGGCTAGCGTCCTCTCCAGAAGCGGTCCCGTCTGGGTCTCGTTTTCGAACTTGTCATGAAAACAGCTCTATCCTCTTCCTCCAGTTCTTGTTTTTCCTCTCCGGGTACGGAGATTTGGGCCCTTTTGCCGCTTTTATCTATCCGGAAGGAACGCTCTGCCGCATACAAGATTTCCTGACGAAGCCCTTCCGCTGCGATCTCTTCAGTATACTTTTTCCTGCCGTCTACCAAATCCTTTATGTATCCTTGTATTTGTTCCACAGAATAGAACCTTTGGATATCCCACTCGTCCAGCGATTCTCCATTACACCGCACGATCTCTTTTGTTCCCAGTCTTCCCTTTTCATACAGATTTGTCCCTCTTAAATCGCCTCTCTGAATGTTGGCCATCAGGTTGATCGGCACGCGATTGACCTTGCGGATCAGTCTCTTTTTTTTCTGTCCGTTTTCCTCCGAGGTTTCGATGAGCTCCCCGATTCCCCCAGTGTTGTACTGCATGAACTTCAGTTTTCCCGGATAATTGTTGACCAGGGTCATGATGATCTCGTAGAAGCGGTTGACCTTTTTAGCTCTCGAGCCGACGATGAACGGGTCGGTTCCGACAATCCGGACAGATTCTCCAGCCTTTAGCGGCTGGCTGGCATAGCTGTGGGTGCTCTCTCCCCATAGATAGGCAAGGACGGCCTGCTCAGGAGTGAGTTCCTGAGAAAAGTTCATGATGGTGTTCCTGCGTGTGATAAAAGCGAAAATAAGGCCATCCAGCTCCTCCAGCGGTGGAAGATTAACAGATTTTGAAAAAATATCCACTATCTTACCGTCGATGTTGACACGCAACTTTTTACGCTGAATCACGGCCCTACCGTTGGCTGTGAGGCTTTCGTCCATGAAGTCGGGTTCGCCGTTGGCTTTGATTATCACGTTTTCCATAAGAGCCGATTTATCTGTCAACGAGTTGTACATGGCCTCCTGGTATTCTTTTTCGACATCCGTTTTAACAAAAAAATTGTTTTCTGAGCCCAATGCCGATCCATCATTGCACAAAAAAGCGATGTCGTCTTGAGTGACCCGGGTTTTTTCTCCGCGTTTGTGGTTCAGGCCTAACTGATGACAGGACCATGTGGATTTTCCGGTTGCTGTCAAACCGAAAAGAAAGACACCATAGGTCTTAAGCTTGTCCTCGGGATTTCGGGCTGTGACAATCTTTGTACCAGCATGCAGTCCGAGCATGCCCTGCTGATCAGCCGTCCACATGGCCTGGCGGAGAAAGCCCTTTTTGTTCTCACCCATATAGTCTGTTCCCAGAGCTATGTTGATGTTATATTCAGGAAGAACGAGGACCTGCTGTCTTAACGGATGCTCTTCAGGTATGTGAATCATGATAAATTCCGGGCCAGGCCGTTTCGATGATTTGAACATGGTTGTTCCCCACATGTATCCCAACCTGTAATTTATAAGGTCTGCTGCTGACACGTACATATTGCAGAGGGGATTGTAATATTTATTTTCTCCCATCTGTCTTTGGATGTGATAAAAAGGAAGGGAGCGCAAGAGATGGAGAACCTTATCCAGTTCGTCCGGAGATTTTGCTATCAGGGTTTTTTGTTGTTCGGAAGGCTGGGTTAGCCGGACATTTTTGCCTCCAAGATATACCGTTTTGGGAGCGATCCGGCTTGAAATGGCAGCGCGCCATCCGTAAGAACCGAATTTTGTCTTTACTCCTGTGGCTTTAGCCCTAGGCTCAAGCCAGTCAAGGTCCACTCTTTTGATATTCGGTCCTTCGAGGGCCCGAGGAAGCTCTTTAGAAAATTTTTTATAGGCATCTTCGTTATAGATATGATTATCACTCATGGGGCCTACTCGTTGATTTCTGGCTCGGTTTCTTTTTTGATCAAGTTTTGGATGTCATCGGAAGTCGCCACCCCGCTGTTGATAAGATAGCAGCTTGTGTTTTCAAGAAGCTCGCGGAAAAAATTCTTCTGGTAATCGATTTTCTCGGGAGTGGTCAACAACAAATGAGGATTGTAGAAAGGTTGGTTTTTTAAAGGGTCGATGGTTGTCCTCAATCCGGGACTTTCTCCCGATTCTAGAATTCTGAGGGCATCCTCCACCTCCATTTTCACAGCTGGCGGAGATGTGGTGTCGAATCGAAGGAGGAAAATCCAACGCAATTGTGTTCGCTTAACATGTTTGGCCGGGCCCTCGATCCAATATGGGTCCAGAAGGGCAACAGCTTTTTTAGAAGCCTTGTAACAGAAGGGAGAACCGCGATCGAGCCGGCAGTCATCCATGCGGAGGCAGTCGGAGTCCTGGCAGTTTTCTTTACGAACAACAACATTTTCGCACTTGCTGTTGTCAAAAAGAGGGGCCAATCGGGGGTAGAATTCGACGACCTGGGTTGGCATGACCAACTTTCTCTCGATAGAGTCAGCCAGGACTCTTCCCCCGGAAAATCGAATAAAAAGGATATCGTTAGAGTGCAGCCGCAGGTCCTTATCTTGGAGTAAGGAATAAAATAGATCTGATTTTTTTGTGCCCTTCGGTCCGATGAGCACCAGGCCTTTTCCGTTTTTATCCGCAGACATGCCGCGAAGGGTGTACGTGCTGAAAATCCGTTCGGAGACATCCATCACAAGACCGAGGGCGAGGCTTCGCAGCGGCGAATAATTATCCGTGTTGACCAGAATTCCTGTTTTTGTCTGGGAATTGTAGAAAGCGCGTGATTCCCGACCTGCAATGCCCTCCACCGCGTAGATGATCCCGTGTGGTTCGAGGTCGGCTTCCAGTTGCGCCGGGTACCAGTTTTCGATCCAAAAGTCATTCAGATGGGATACGTTTGTCCGCAATTGGACGATGACTCCGTTAATGTTGGCATTCCACTCAAAGTAGTTGGCGTAGCTGAGAGTTTCTTCCATTTCAGCCACAAGAGCATCCCTCATGTTGATGGATATCGAGGAATCGACAGGGACGGATGTTTTTATCCGGGTTTGGCTGTTATTGAGAAAAATCCGCTTGGTTTTTTTGGCTGTTTTCAGCTTGGAGACGGCTTCGATGATCCTGTCTAAACCCTTTTCGAGGTTTTCCATGGATGTGGCATACGAGATGCGGATGCAGTCGTCCATGCCAAAGGCATCTCCCGGGACAATAGCCACCTTTGCTTCTTTCAAGAGGAAATAGGCGAGTCCATAAGAATTTCGGATAGTCATGTTGTTGTATTCTTTTTCATATGTGGAGGAAAAGTTGGGAAACAGATAAAAGGCACCCTGGGGTTTGTGGCATGATACATCCGGAATACTCTGGAGCCTCATCAACACGTAATTGCGTCTCCTCTGGAATTCCGCCACCATTTTGGAAACTTCATACTGAGGCCCGCTCAGAGCTTCCAAGCTGGCTTTTTGGGATATGGAACAGGGGTTGGATGTGCTGTGGCTCTGGATCTTGGCCATGCCATTGATGACATCTGCCGGCCCCGCTGCAAACCCGATCCGCCATCCGGTCATCGAGTAGGCTTTGGAAACACCGTTTATCACGATGGTTTTCTTTTTTATTTCTTCCCCTAAAGATGCAAAACTGTGGAAGCGAAAATCGTCATAGACAAGTTTTTCGTAAATTTCATCGGCGATGACGTAAATATCCTCTTCCATCACGACATCGGCCAAGGTTTCAAGAGCGTGTCTCGGATAGGCAGCTCCTGTGGGATTGGAGGGATTGTTTAAAATCAGAGCTTTGGTTGCCGGCGTGATGGCCGATTTTAATTCTTCGGGTGTCAACAGGAATCCGTTTTCTTCTTTTGTCCGAACGATCACACTTTTTCCGTTGGCCAGAGAAACGGCATGCGGATAAGTTACCCAATAAGGAGCGGGTATAATGACTTCATCTCCCTCATTGATCAGGGCTTGAATAAGATGATAAAGGGAGTTTTTTGCCCCAGATGAGGCTATGATCTGGTTCTTCTGGTATTCCAGAGATTGGTCCTCTTTCAATCTTTTGATGATGGCTTCTTTTAGGTCAGGGATGCCATCGTTCTGGGTGTATTTGGTGAAGTTTTCTTCGATAGCCCGGATTCCCGCTTGTTTGACATTGTCAGGAGTGGCAAAATCCGGTTCCCCAACGCTGAAATCGACAACATCGATCCCCTCGGCCTTCATGGCCTTGGCCTTGGCTGTGACCTTTAAGGTTGGAGATTCTCCAATCTTGTTTGCTTTTTCTGATACCATGGTAAACCCTTTATCGCGAAGATTAATCTTCTTTTTGTTCGTCGTCTTCGGAGGCTAATTTTTTCTTGAAGTATTTTTTCAGGTCCACTCCGGTTAGAGATTTGACCACATCTGGCATCTGTGCCAGGATCTCCCCTACTTGTGATGTGATTTTGGTCGTGCCGAGGCTCTTATCTCCTCCTATGACGACTATCTTGTCCACTTTGGAGAGGGGTTCAGATACAGATTTCGCCAGGTCGGGCAGCATTTTGAGGTACATTTCCAGGATAGCAGCCTGGTTGTATTTATCCCATGCCTGGGCTTTTTTCATCATCGATTCGGCCTCGGCTAATCCGAGATGTTTGGTTTTTTCCGCTTGTGCGATCCCTTCCAGTTTCATAGCATCGGCTTTTCCTCTGGCCTCGGATTGGATGCGAAATTCTTCCGCTTCCGCTTCGGCTTTCATCTGGTATTTTCGGGCATCGGCAGGCTTGATGACGTTCGAGTTCAATTCTTTTTCTTTGCGCGCGATCTCAAGTTCTCCGATTTTTATCGCTTCCTGTTTTTCGATGAATTTGACCTTGGCTTCTTCCTTTTTTATATCTTGAGAAAGCCGGGATCGTTCGATTTCGTATGCGAAGTCGGCCTTAGCCTTTTTTTGGTTGACATCCACTTGGGATTCGGCTTTTTTGGCCTCATTTTCCCATTGGGCTTTGGCTATCATTGCTTCCGCAGCCAGACGAGCGATTTCTCCCTCTTTCCGTGCTTCCGAAGATTTGATCGTAGCCTCTTTATCGGTTTCTGCCTCGGCGATGACTGCATCTCTTTTGGCCGCAGCAATCTGCGGTTTCCCCAGGGCATCCAAGTAACCCTGTGTGTCGCTGATGTCCTTCAAGGCAAACGACATCATGTTCAATCCCATCCGGGAAAAGTCGCTTTGAGCAGCTTGGGTAACGTTGGTCGAGAATTCATGCCGGGTTTTATAGATTTGCTCCACGGTCATGGTCCCCATCACTTCCCTCATCTTGCCCTCAAGCACAGTTTCCGCTACAGACCTGATCCCCTCTTTTCCCAACCCTAGAAATTGTTCGGCGGCCAGTCGGATCGAGTGATCAGAAGAGTCGATTTTTATCTGAGCGACAGCCTCAGCCATAATAGGCACACCGCTGTTAGTCAAAACTTCAGGAGTTTTTATGTTCATGGTGATGGCTTCCATCGGCAGAGTGTCGACCGTTTCCATAAAAGGGAACACAAAGGTCCCCCCTCCTAGGCGGTATCGGTATCCTACCTTTGTTTTTGTTCCGTCAGGAGCTATCACGGTACGCTTTCTTCCGCCTGATATGACAAGAACTTCATTCGGGCCGACCTTTCTGTATTGTTTCGAAAATAATAGCGCTAAGAGTGCCAAAACGATGATTATAACGCCGATAAGAATGAATCCCGATGTTAAATTCATGCTCCCCTCCTTGGATCAAAGCTTTTAGTAAAAAAGGTGTTTTTGTGTCAATTATTCAATTACCTAATATGATGAAGTGAGAAGAAATATATTATCTATAAATTCAATCATTTTCAAGATAATTATATGGGGACGCTCCATTAGGTACCACCCTATCTTTTGATTGAGTGTATGATTCCTCTCAAGTTTTATAGAGTGGTACCTAATGGAGCGTCCCCAACTATTTGAAGAATTTGAATCGGATGATGTGATATATAGCGGCAATGCCATCTCTCCATCCGATTTTTTTGCCCTCACTGTAATCTCTCCCAGAATAAGAGATGGGCACCTCATAGATCTTTGCCTTCAGTTTGGCAAGTTTTATCGTGATCTCAGGCTCGAAACCGAATCTCTTGGACTTCAGCGTGATACGATCAAGAACATCCTTTTTGATGACCTTATAGCATGTTTCCATATCAGATAGGTTAAGATTGGATAACATGTTGGATAAAGTGGTAAGGAGTTTGTTGCCGACATAGTGCCAGAAGAAGAGAACCCTGTGTGGCCCTCCAAGAAAGCGAGAGCCATACACGACATCTGCACGGCCGTCCAAAATAGGCTTTAGTAGCGTTGGATACTCAGCAGGATCATATTCCAAGTCTGCATCTTGGATCAGGATGATATTGCCCTGGACGTTGGAAAACCCGGTATGAAGAGCGGCTCCCTTTCCCTGATTCTGCGCATGGAAAAAAGTTTTTGTATCGGGGAAATTCAGGTTATTCAGTACATCCTGTGTCCCGTCTTTGGAACCGTCATCCACGATGATGATCTCCTTTTCCATTCCCACATCGGTCTCTCGGACGCGATCGATCACTTCCTTGATGGTGTGCTTTTCGTTATAGACCGGTATGATGATGGATAGTTTCATGATGTTTTTTTTGGATCCGTTGTTAGTCCGAGAACCTTTTGAAAATAGAGGATGGTTTTTTTGAGTCCCTCATCGAGAGGAGTCTGTGGCTTCCATTGAAGGTGTTTTTTGGCCAAGGAGATATCCGGGCATCTGTGGACCGGATCGTCTTGGGGTAAAGGATTGTGACTGATTTCCGACGCACTTCCTGTGAGGGCAATGACTTTTTGGGCCAATTCCATGATACTGAATTCTCCCGGATTTCCAATATTCACCGGTCCTGTGAAGTCCTCCTGCTCCATCATTGCAATAAGTCCCGAAATAAGATCCGTAACGTAACAAAAGGAACGTGTTTGGCTCCCCTCCCCATAGACCGTCAAAGGCTTGTTATGTAAAGCCTGGACGATGAAATTGCTGACTACCCTTCCGTCATCCACAGCCATTCGGGGACCATAGGTGTTGAAGATGCGGACGATTTTGATGTCGGTTTTGTTTTGGCGGTGATAGTCCGTCATCAACGTCTCGGCCACACGCTTTCCTTCATCATAGCAACTGCGCGGTCCTATCGGGTTTACATGACCCCAGTAGTTCTCCGGTTGGGGATGGACTTGAGCATTGCCGTAGACTTCAGATGAGGAGGCGAGGAGAATTCTGGCTTCTGTTCGTTTCGCCAAGCCCAGCATGTTGATGGTTCCCATGACACTGGTTTTGACAGTTTTGATGGCGTTGTATTGGTAATGAATGGGTGAGGCAGGGCATGCCAAGTTATAAATCCTGTCGACTTCCACAAAAAGAGGATGGATGACATCGTGTCGGATCAGCTCGAAATGAGGATTGGCAAGAAGATGGAGGATGTTATCCTTGCTTCCTGAGAAGAAATTATCGACACAGATGACATCCGCTCCTTGATCCACGTAATATTCACACAGATGACTCCCTAAAAAACCAGCTCCGCCAGTGATAAGAATGCGTTTCATTTTCCTTTCATTTCCTCCAGTAACCTGGGCATTACCCATAGGCCATAAAGAGAAGGCTCCTCTGTTTGAGAATTTCTTTTTGTACAAGGAACAGCTCTTTTATGCCTTTATCGGCCAGGCTTAAAAGGGCGTTGAAATCTTTTTTGGTGAAAGGGGATTTCTCTGCCGTGGCCTGTATTTCCACAATTTTGCCCGTATCTGTCTTAACGACGTTCATGTCGACCTCTGCCGAAGAATCCTCTCGATAGTCCAGGTCCAGAAGTAGGTCCTCATCGACTATTCCCACGCTCACGGCACTAACCAAGTTTTGGAGAGGCATCTCGTTGATGACACCTTTATCTATCATTTTTTTTAAGGCCAAAGCCAGTGCGACGCAACCCACGGTGACCGAAGCCGTTCTTGTACCACCGTCAGCTTGGATGATATCGCAGTCTATGGTGATCGTTCTTTCTCCTAGAATTTTGAGGTCTGTCACGGTGCGCAAGGAGCGCCCGATAAGCCGTTGAATCTCCTGGGTACGGCCGGACATTCTGCCAGGCCCTCTTTCACGGGGCGTTCTTTTTTCTGTAGAACAGGGAAGCATGGAATATTCCGCAGTGATCCATCCCTTCCCTCTGCCTTTGAGAAATGAGGGGACTTTTTCCTCGATGGTAGCCCCCGCAACGACTTTGGTTTTTCCGAGCTCGATGAGCGCCGATCCATCGGCGAAGGCGAGATAATCTGGCGTAAGAGACACAGGACGTATGATATTAGATGAACGTTTATTTGCTCTCATGTTCTTTTTGTCCGATTCTTTCTTCTCCTTCCGGCCGTGTTTTCCAGCGGTCATGGAACCACAGCCAGACTTTTGGATTTTCCTGTATTTGATTCTGTATAATCTTATTGCATAATTGTGTGATTTTCAACACATCCTTTTCTTCATCGCCTGTCACGATGAGTTTGAGGGGCGGGAGAATCTTAAGGTGATACCCCCCACTCTGAACAGGATAACAGAAAACCGGAACTATCGGAGCATCTGTTTTGAGAAAAAACGCTGCCAGGCTGGGCGTTGTAGCTGCAGGTTTGCCAAAAAAATCCACGAACACCGCTTGATTGCGCACGACATTCTGGTCGATCAGGATCGCCACTATTTCGTTGTCCGTGAGAGCACGAAGTATAGGTCTTGCCGCCTGTTGTTTGTAGATGACGTTGGCTCCGAGTTTTTTTCTTATTTGCAGAAGCTCTTTTTCAAGCCGCCTGTTGTCGAGCGGACGGGCGATGACATTGACTTTCCCGATTTCAGAGACCGGGGCAGTGGCCATTTCCCAGTTTCCCAAATGGGCGGAAAAGATCAGCGCTCCTTTTCCTTTTAGCATGGCCTTTTCAAGGTAATCTGATCCCTCGATGGATATGGATTTCAGCACTTTGTCCTGTTTCATGTGCCGGACTTTTATTATGTCAGCGAAAACTCTCCCAAAATGTCTGAAGGAAGCCTTTGCTATCCTCTTCTGTTTTTCATCGGAGAACCGGGAACCAAAAGCTGTGTCCAGGTTGGATAGAGCGATTTGCCGGTGCTTTTTATCGATGTGATATATCAGGGATCCGAGAGCTCCTCCGATGGCAAGACAGATGGGACGTGGGAGCATGGAGAAAAAGATTTTGAGAAATTGGAAACCGAAAAACTCTGTCTTTTCGTGAAGGTTGGCCATCGGTGATTTCAAGCGTCCTTTTTCAATGATAGAAGCTCCTGATAGAAATTTCCCTCCACGTGAAGGTCTATTTTGTTATAGTAAACCGGAATCTGTCCGGAGTTTTGGAGTTCGTCCAGCTTGAAAACGTCCTTTTCTGTTGTGAGCACGGCATCGGCTTTTTCCCTTTGGAAGGCGCTGATGATTTTTTTTCTTGTGGAGATAGGATAGGAGTGATGATCGGGGAATGTGAGGGAGAGCAGCGGTTCGAGCGCTTCCTTTTCCAAGAGAGATAAAAATCTTTCGGGCCGAGCGATTCCGCAGACAGCCAGGAGACGTTTTTCTCTCAATCGTTCTGTCAGGATGGGCTTGCCGTCAGGGTAAGCGAAAAATCCCTTGTTTATGGTCGAATAGGAAAATACTTTGGCCTTAGGGGAATGGTGCTTTATTTGGCTTTTAGCATGGGAGTGGTTGTTTTTCTTTACCAGGATAATATCGGCACGACTGAGTGAATAAAGGGATTCTCGAAGAGCGATTCTCTCGCCTGGATCGAACAGGATAATATCCAGATCCCGGTGGAGTTTCCTGTGTTGGAATCCATCGTCCAGGAGCACCAGGGTAAAGCCTGCGTGTTTGGCTTTCTCACAAGAGTTTAATCGATTCCGGCCGACGAATATGCCAACTTGAGGAAAGTTGCATGAGACCATGAAGGGTTCATCTCCCGCTTCTTGCCAGGTTCCGTAGATGTTTTTCCCGTCGGACAGGACTCCTCCCGACTTTTCCCACATTCCTTTGTAACCTCTGGTGATCAGAGAAGGCTTAAAATTGTGTTCTATAAAAAACGAAAGGAGATGCATGACAAGAGGAGTTTTTTCCGATCCTCCAAAGGCCAAATTCCCCACACTAATGACAGGAAGTGATGTCCGTCCGATTTTCCGAATTTTGTGGTCGAACAGGAAATTGCTGATCCGGCTTCCCACCTGATAGAAAAAAGTTAGGGGACGCGGCACCCGATTCATTCTTCGAGGACTATACACCATCTCCCTGTCGGTTTCAAGACCAGGGAGTGGCATGTGTGCATCTTTGTTCCGGTGATAAATGGGGCTTTTGGGGATGGTTTTGCTCCCGTGACGATTTTTAACGCCATTCCCTCACCGCTCTTCTCGGCGGCTCGGAACTGTGCTCGTTAACTCCCAATCTCTACCACTCCAGCCTCTGTTCCCGTGTCGCCCGCATCTCTAATCCTATAGTAAAGTCGTGCTCAATACAGCCTCGCCGTCTTACTGCGTCAGATTCTCTCGAAGAACGGGTCGTAATGGCTAAATCCTCAATGGTCGCTTCAACCATCCCCAAAAGCCTTATTTTTCATGGAAATATGGATGCCTCCGAGTGACATTCAGGAATGCTTCTTGAGGAAGGAACGGGAAGTGGGATTATTGTTTTGACTTGGATTTAGCGGATGTGATAATTTACAAAACAAAAAA
>Ga0114922_10005427_pt1 | contig 11772 bp, 10 predicted proteins | sample AartaG_FD_100975 | JGI IMG/M metagenome (GOLD analysis project Ga0114922, IMG submission 100975) | Deep subsurface microbial communities from Aarhus Bay to uncover new lineages of life (NeLLi) - Aarhus_00045 metaG | ecosystem: Environmental > Aquatic > Marine > Oceanic > Sediment | place...
GGCATACAGCAGAGATCGACCAAGACAACCTGGCGGATGCCCTGCGCATAGCCAGACTGGCTTCGGATCAGGAGAGCTACGAAGATACTCCCCCGGAGGGCAAACCCTACTTCTATGCGGTGCTCATTGAAGAGGCGGACGCTACGATTCAACAGCTGTTTATTCCTTTCCGTAATAAGAGCTCAGAGGGGGTCCGGATATCGGTTGCCCCTCCCGTGGAAAGCTCGTCCGCCAAGATTACCGATATACGAGCCGTGGTAACCGATGATTCGGTGTGGGTCGATTTCGAAACTTCCAATCCAGAGGCGGAGCTTCTCCTGTTCCGCAGCAGCTACCCCATGGCCAACACAGAGGATTTGCTGGAAGCCTTTGCCCCGATTCAACTGGAAGCGGGCACAATGAGTTTCATCGACTATCCAATTCCCGGTGTGGAAAGCTACTACGCGGTCGTAGACACCGAAATGTTCAAATTGGGCAAACAGGTACTGGTTGCAGGAGAGAATACATCAGCTCATGGTGTGGTCATACCGCTGGAGGTTTCCAGGGTCGGCTTGCTGCCGGAGACCGGCAGTGGGCCGGAGGCCGGCATGGAAGCGACCTCCGCCGCACAAGCGGGAAGCGAACTGGAAGCCACACCACTGCCGTATCTGCAGCTTGCCGAGACAGCGGGGAGCAGTTTTTCCCTGCTCGAACGACGGGCGGATCTGGATCCGCAAACCCGGGAAGCCATCTCCCGTATTCTCTCCTCTACCGCGCCGGTGGAGGCCACGCAGAAGTCGGTGGTGATCCTTCCGGAAGACAAGGATGAGCCGATGGCCGGAGAGTCGACAGGTCTTTACAATACCCTGCAGGATTATTTGCTGGCCGGTGACTACGCCCGGGCGGAAACGAAGCTCCTGGGTTTTCTCAACCTCCGGCGCTCTGCCTATACCGAAGCCCGGGTGCGCTTCTATCTGGCCCAGGCGTACTACTTCCAGGGCTTGTATGAAGAGGCGCTGCTGGAGTTCGTGTTAGCCCAGGGACAGTTGTACGCCCCGGTCCAACCCTGGCTGCAGTCTTGTTTTCGTCATATCTGGGAAGAACAGTAGCAGGGCGATCGTAGAACACCGGTCGCAGATCCGCTCTACCGTTTGCGAAGATCAACACTCACCTTCAACTCTTCCTGCTGATCCGGCTCCAGCTCCAGCTGCCACTGGGGTAGGAAGCATGAGGCCTGGTAGACCTTGCCGGGCGTGTTGCCGAGGTAGCTCATCGTATATACCGGCAGGCTCCAGAGGGAATACTCTCGTTCCGCCCCGAAGGTAATCTGCACCCGGTTGACAGCGTCGTAGACCCGTACTCCCTTCATCGTTCCCAGGTCGGTGGCCTCCAAGCCGATCGGTGTTTCCTGTTCCTGGCCCTGCACGGTCAGGGTCGCCTCCTCATGGCCGGCCAGGGACAGGTTGAACTCCAGGCCGTACCACAGCTGGGCGGGTTGGGTTCCACAGTTGCGGATCACGATGCCCAAATCGATTCCATTCTCTTTGAAGGTGTAACTTTTCCGCAGGCGTACGGGGATGTTTGTGCGTTTGATCCGCACATGACCGTGGCGGACCAGGACCACTCTACGCTGCTCCCGCTTGAACTCCTCGACTTGAAAGGACCTGTTGACGAAATCCCCCATCTCCTGGTAACTCATTCTGTCGAACTTCTCCAGAGTCGTGGCGGGGGCGAAGAAGTGATCGATGAAGCCTTTGCGCATGTACCAGTCGCATCCTTCGTACTTGTAGCGGTGGTAGTGCTCCGGCCAGCGGGCTATCGTATCCAGATAGTTCCAGCTCTTGGGAAGGTAATCCAGCTCCAGGAGGGCGGCTCCCTGCCTGTGTACGAAGGCGTTCAGTACTCTGCCCTGATACAGGTACTCCTCCTGACCATCCATATCGTAGTCCGTAGCGATGATCGAGGAGATGAACATGCCGGCGTTGCGGGTGATCTTCTGGGCTTCATTGAAGGAGCGGTAGGCAGCCTTGCGCAGATCGTTTGCATAGGCTCCGCCGTGCCCTCCGTGCCAGTATACCGCTCCGGTTTGTCCTCTCCACAATTCATTGAGGGCGGCTTTCTTCTTGTATTTGTCCCCCCGGATTTGATTCACCAGAACGTGGGTATACATCAGACGGGAGTACAGAAGACCGACTTCCGGATAGCGGATCAGAAATTGGCGGAAAAATCCCCTCTGCAGGTAAATACCGTTCTCCGGCTTGCGCACCTTCTTGGTCATTTCCTGACACGCTCTCTGGCGCACTAGCGACAGAGAACCGTTCATAGTCTCCATAGAGGAGAGGCAGGGGAAATACAGGCGTCCCCGGGGACGCAGGACTTCCGGACGACGGCGGGGATTGATCGAATGGAGCCAATCCCGGTTTTCCTCCAAGAGCCGGAAGAAGCGCATAAGCCACCCCCCGTCCTTGTATACATCGGAGCCGTCCTGGCCTTCAGCCAGAGTCTCACCGGCCACCAGGATCACCGCGATCTGCTCGGAATCTCGTGCGGCTATGGTCCGCAGCTCCGAGATGAGATCTTCGACACCGCTGCGAGCAACCATGGCCTGCAGGCCCAGGTGCAGGGGAAAGACGGTAACAGCCTTTCCCTGGTCTTCGGTTCGATAGGGCCGGTAGCACTCCGAGTCCTGCACCCCGGCGATATGGAAGTGATGATCATCGAGGAAGGTGTATTCGATCCCGCTGTTGCTCAGGATACGGGACAGGGTCGGTTCCCAGACCCGCTCGGCGAGCCAGCCTCCCCGCGGCCTGGTCCCGAAGGTTGTCCGAATATAGGTGCTCATTTTCTCGATCTGGCCGAGCTTGTCGCCGTCGGGGATGAGCGGGAGTATCGGTGCGTGATAACCTCCACCAAGGAGCTCCACCTGCTTGCGCCGGACCATCTCCTTGAGCAGCATGACAAACTCCGGGTGCTGATCTTCCATCCATTCGAACAGGGATCCGCAGTAGTGAAGCACCGTGTGCACTCGGTGATACTTGTATAACAGACTCAGAAAGGGTTTGTAGGACTGCTGATAGACCGCTTCAAATCGCTGGTTGGAAGTTCCGTCGGGTTGATGATTGTAGGTGCCGAATAATAGGCTGATCGAGCTCATCGTTTCGAATGAACATCATTCCTTACTATGCACTTGGTCGGGCAGGCCTGCGCTCCCTCCCGTCTGTCCCCAGAAATCTCGTAGTCGATGCGCGACAGGTTATCCTCGACCTTATATCCTCCCTCGGGGGATTTCTTCTCGCAGATCTTGCAGGCGATGCAACCCACCGTACAGTACTTGCGAACCTTGCCGCCCTTGTCCTTCGAGCTGCAGGCAACCAGGTAATCCGCCTCGTAGGGAAGCCACTGCATCACGCCAGTCGGGCAGACCTTCACGCACTGGCCGCAGGAAATGCAGATCTCCTTGTTGACCCAGACCAGTCCGTCAGAGTCGTAGTAGATCGCATCCACAGGGCAAACCTGCATGCAGCTGCCCAGACCCAGGCACCCGTATTTGCAGAGTTTGTCGCCGCCGAACAGAGCGTACAGAGCCACACAATCTTTTACTCCCGTATACTCGAAAGCGCGTGCGGCCGCCGCCGCGCCGCGGCAGTGAACCTGGGGAACCCTCTTACCGGCCGCGCCGCTCTCATACTCCACCCCCATGATCTGCGCCACCCTTGCGGCAACCTCCGAACCTCCGACCGTGCAAAGATCCAGAGCCACTTCACCGCCCACGATCTCCGCGGCATATGCCGCACAACCGGCGAAGCCGCAGGCCCCACAGTTAGCGCCGGGCAATACATCCTCGATGGCTTCGATCCTCTCATCCCGGCGCACGGCCAGAACACGGGCGGCCAGGGCCAATCCCAACCCGAAGAGAATCCCCAAACCCGAAACCGATGCCAGCGCATAAGCAATTCGTACAACTACCACCAGGGATCCTCCTATCCGAGCAGGCTCTTCAACAGAGCTTTATCAAAAGCCATAAAAGCCAACGCCATGAGACCGGCGGTGATAAAGGCAATGGGCACGCCTCTGAAGGGTTTGGGAACCCACTCCCGGTCCAATTGTTCACGAATCGTGGACATCACCACAATGGCCAGCAGGAAACCCAGTCCCGCGGCAATACCGGCCACAAAGCTCTCCAGGGCGTTGTAGTTGCTGCGCACCCCGATCAGCGCAATACCCAGAACCGCGCAGTTTGTCGTGATCAGAGGCAGATAGATGCCCAACGCCTTATAGAGGGGGGGAGAGATCCTCATGATCACCATCTCCACCAGCTGGACCAGGGCGGCGATTATCAGAATAAAGCTGATGGTCTGCAGGTACTCGATATTCAGGGGCACCAGAATCAGCCTGTACACGGCCCAGGTAGCCAGGGAGGCCATGGACATGACGAAAATCACGGCAAATCCCATACCCACCGCCGAATCAGTTTTGCGGGACACACCGATAAACGGACAGAGCCCCAGGAACTGGGTTAGGATGAAGTTGTTGATGAAAACGAAGGTTATGATGATCCCGATATAGCTCATGAGGCTCCCCCTTCGCTTGGTGCGGGAGCTGCCTCAGCGGCTGAGCCTTCGGTGGCTGCCGCCACGGCCGGCATCAGGGGGGGGGCCGCTACGGCCCACGCTTCCCGGGCCTCCTTCCGCATCTCCAGCCAGTTGAACAGGGCTTTCAGGAAACCGATCACCAGCAACGCACCGGGGGCCAGGGCCAACACCCGGGCCGGCTGAGAGGAGAGCCCGGGAATGCGGATGACCCCGTCGAAGGAGCCGACGGCGAAAAGCGTAATGGTCCCGGCCCCCAGGATCTCCCGGATCGCCGAGATCAGCAGCAGACCCAGGGTGAAACCTACGCCCATGCCCAGGGCATCGAGCAGGGATTCCCCCAGCTTCCGTTTGCTGGCGAAGGCCTCGGCCCTGCCCAGAATGATGCAGTTGACAACGATCAGCTGCACGAACACCCCCAGGCTGCGGGAAAGGGAGGGTGCGTAGGCCTGCATAACCAGATCCACGATGGTCACGAAGGAGGCGATAATCACGATATAAGAAGGAATGCGGATGCGATCGGGGATGAAATCTTTCAGCAGGGACACGAAGATTTCCGAACCGAGCAGGACAAAGATGACCCCCGCACCCATGCCCAGGGCGTTCACGACTTGCGTGGAGACGGCCAGGGTCGGACAAAGCCCCAGAAGGATGATAAAAATCGGATTCTCCTTGAAGATCCCCTTAGTGAACTCGTTGTACATCATCAATCTCCTTCAGCGGCTGCGTACCGGGCTCCCTCGGCCAGGGCCTTGGAGACGCCCAGATAGGTAATTGTTGCACCGGTGATTGAATCGGCCTCTTCAGGGGCCAGCATGTCTTTACGAACCGGAACCGGGTTTCCCGAGGCACCCGTGTTCACGAACTTCTCCATGTAGGCGGGATTCTCCGCCTTCTTGCCCAGCCCCGGAGTTTCGCTGTTGTCCATCAGTTTTACAGCGCGTATCGTTCCATCCTGATCGTAGCGGGCCAGGATCTTCATCTCCCCGCCGTAGCCTGAACCCTCCAACTCCAGGAGCATTCCGGCGCTCTGGCCCTCTACGCTGACCGGATATCGTTTGACAATCACCGGATTACCGGGTACTTCAAAAGCCTCCCCGGTTTGGGCGTCCGGGGTCAGCTCATCCAGAGCCTGCTGCAGCTCCATGATCCTCCGCTGGATGATCACCGGTTCGGTAATGGCGTTTATCCCGCCCAGGGTAAGCGCGGCCACCGCACAGATGGCGAACAGTTTCAATCCTATGACCGCTACGGCTTTCATTCCTTACCTTCCTTCACGTAGCCGAAAACCACGGGGCGGGTCAGGCGGTTTATCAGCGGCACGAACATATTCATGATGATGATGGCCAGGGACACCCCCTCGGGAAAGGATCCGTAGATGCGAATCAGAAAGGTCAGAAACCCCGCACCCACGCCGTAGATGACCATGCCGCTGCGACTCAGGGGAGAACTGACCATGTCGGTGGCCATGTACAGTGCGCCCAGCACCAGCCCCCCGGCCAGAAGATGGAAGAGCACATCCCCGGTGAATACGCCTGCACCGAACGGCCTGCCGCCTAGAAACCAGATCAGCAGGGCGAAAGAGCCGATGTAGGATACCGGAATCTCCCAGGCGACGATTTTTTTTACGATCAGATAGATGCTGCCCAGAACAAGCAGCAGCGCCGAAACCTCACCGATGCATCCGGGGACATTCCCCAGAAACAGCGCTCCGTAGCGTCCGGCGAACAATCTGCCCAGGGGGGAGAGGAAGGCGGGCAGGTCGGGCAATGGATAGCCCTTGGAGGCCAAGAACTCGATGGGTCCCCGTATCGAGCCCTGGTAGTCTATCAGGCCCGCCTTCACGTATCCCAAAACCGTAGCACTGGTTACCGCATCACTGCCCCAGGTCAATGGGGTCTTCCAGGTGGTCATGAAACCGGTCCAGGAGAAGGTGAGAAAAACGCGGCCGGCAAGAGCCGGATTCATCCAGTTGCGGCCCAGTCCGCCAAAGGCCATCTTCACCACCCCAATTGCGAAAACCGAAGCGATGACCGGCAGATAGATAGGCACCGAAGGGGGCATGTTGTAGCCGATGAGAAGCCCGGTCAGAACGGCACTCCAGTCATTCAGGGTAAAACGGCCCTGCAAACGGGCGATGATGAACTCGGTAAGCACGCAGGCGGCAATGGATACCAAGATCACGTACAGCGAGTACAGCCCGAACAGAAAAACGCCCCACACGCCGGCGGGAAGCAGGCACAGGATCACGCTGATCATGATCCTGGCGGTGCTGCTGCCCTCGTGGAGGTGAGGGGATACGGTGACGCGCCCGCTCCAGGTCGTTTTAACATCTGCCATGATCTTCAGCCCTTCTTCCGTGCCATGAGTTTTCCGAGTTTCATTCCCTGGATGAGGGGAATGTGCGCCGGGCACACGTAGCCGCAACATCCGCACTCTTTACAGTCCATCAGTCCGGCGGCCATAGCCTCCTGGTACTCCCGATGCTCGATCCACTTATACAGCGTGGTCGGGCTCAACCCGAAGGGACAGGCGGCAACGCAGCGTCCGCAACCGATGCAGGGAGTCTGCAGCACAGGCCTGGACTGTCTTTCGGAGAGCACAAGGATTCCCGAGGTCCCCTTCACCACCGGAACTCCGGGGTCGGCCAGGGCAAAGCCCATCATCGGCCCCCCGGCTACGATCTTCCCGGGACTGCTGGAAAAACCTCCGCACTCCTCCAGGAGACTGCCCACCGGTGTTCCGATCCGGACCTTGAAGTTGGCGGGATTTTTCAGAGCCGGGCCGGTTACCGTCACGATCCTTTCGATCAGGGGTTTTCCCAGTGCCACCGCCTCATAGATGGCATAGACCGTACCGACGTTGGAGACCACGGCTCCGATATCCAGGGGCAGCCCCCCTGAGGGAACTTCTCTTCCTGTCAGGGCCTTCAGCAGCTGCTTTTCATCGCCCTGGGGATACCTGGTCTTCAGAACGACAACCTCGATCTCAGCACCTTTGCGGTCGATCTCCCCGCGAAGTGTCTCTATCGCATCGGGCTTGTTTTCCTCCACCCCTATCAGGACGGAGCGTGGAGAGAGGATCCGACGCACGATTTCGATCCCCTCCAGGATGCACTCCGTCTTTTCCAGCATCAATCGATGGTCGGCCGTTAAGAACGGTTCGCACTCCACTCCGTTGACCACGAAGGTCTCTACTGGACTGCCCTCACGCGTGGTGAACTTGATCGGAGTGGGAAAAGTCGCACCCCCCATGCCCACGATACCGCGCTCCCGAATCAGATCCAGAAGCTCCTGCGGATCCTTATCCCGCCACTCGCCCGGTCCCTTATCGCCGCGTTCGAACTCCCCCTGGAACTCCACGACCACAGCTGTACTGGGCATCCCCGTGGCCAGGTAGATATCCCTGATCTCCTTGACCTTGCCGGGGATGGAGGCATGCACATTTGCCGAAAATACCCCGGGAGCTTTCCCGATGAGCATCCCTTCCCGCACCGTATCCCCCACTTCGACCAGGCACTGCGCCGGTGCACCCATGTGCTGCTGCAACGGAATCACAGCCTCAGGGGGTATCGGTGCATTGCGGATGGGAGCTGTATTCGAGAAGGACTTGAAATCATGGGGATGGACGCCGCCGCCCCCAAAGGTCCGTAGTGAACGTCGTGCAAAAGCCATGTCGCCGGTCAGTACCTCCTAAGTTTCAGATTCCTAGTAGCATACAATACGGATGCTGTCAAATTAAAATAGCGGGGAACGAGAAACTGTATCAAAAAGAGGATGATCATCAGGAGCGAAACGCTGATGCGTCCTACCGGTTCGGCGGCCGGAGTTATCTCCACGACACCGGCAAATCCCTGGTCAGCGAACATCCGGGCCACACTCCCCGGGGCGACCGCCTCCAGAGTCGCGTAGAGCCAGGATTCCTTGAACTGCTTCACGACCCGGAACGTCTTGTGAATGCGAGCAGTCTGCGGATCAATCCGGTACTCGGAAATGAGAATGCGTTCTCCCGGAGTGGGGAACACGTAGGAACGCCCGAATATCAGAGATTCCTGATAGGCCCGGTGGGCTAGATAGTCCGCCAGATTGGGAATCCCACTGGAACCGGCGTAGTCGGATAGCGCGTGCAGCGTACGCCAGGACAGTCCTTTGTCTCCGATTGAGTGCATCCGGATCGCATCGGGCGTGTCACTGATCAAAGCCTGGCCAAGACGAAGCAGCGGAAAGGAACACAGCACGATGAACGCCAGTAACAGGTGAAGCGTTATCTGAGGGGGAAAAGCGAGGCGGCGGGGCTGCAGCCGCCTCAGAATTGGCAGGGCACGGAACGACCGGTGAGCTTGCAGGGAATCCCGAACAATAAAAAGGCAGTACAGAAAGGCGGCGGCCACTGCTCCGCCGGCCGCGGCCAGCAGCAGACCGGCAAGAGGTCCCGGACGCCTCAGCACAACACTCAAACCTAGAGCCACGACCACTACCGCAACCGGGCGAGCAAAATAACCCGCTACTCCGCCGTCGGAGCCGCGAATATAGCGATAAGCGTACAACTTCTCGAACAGATGCGCCCAGGCGGGCATCACCAGAAAAAAGGCAAGGAGCGCCGGGAAATCCGATACCGAAACAAGAAGCACCCACGGCAGGGCTGCCAGCAGAGCAGCCAGTCGAATCACTTCCCCCGAACCCATCCTGGCAAGAACAAGCAGGTAGAGGATCAACAGGGCAACCTGTATCAGCGCAGCTGCAGGCTCGAACTCGATCAACCTCCATTCCAGATCTCGCCGCCCCAATAGCCCCTGAAGGTAAAAAAACGTAGAGAGAGGATTTCTGTCACTGCGTAGGTACACCACCTCCCAGCTCGTTCCGCTTTCCAACGTGAAGAGCTTGGCGAGACGCTGCATGTAGGGATCAAAACGCGGATCAAGCGGGTCGAGTCGGCCCGGAAGGCGATGAATCGGAACAGAGACAAAACCGGCAAAGGTATTGACGCTCGCCTCAGCTGTAAATCTGGATACAACCGCCTGGAACCGTCGGCTCTCGGCGATCTGCGCAATCAGCCGTTCTGTCATTGCGCCTTGTTCGATATGCAGGGTGTAGTATCCCTTCCAGGTGCGCTCTTGGAACCGATCCGGCACGATCAGCAGGAGGGAAAGGGTCAAGGTAATCGCCGCGGCGCTGAGCAAGAGACAGACATAAAGAAAGATCCGCGAACGAGAAGCAAACATACACAGTGTGTCCGATGCAGTAGTTTCTCTGCCCCTGCCCTGCTTTGTCAAGATAGACGAAAAAAACAAAACAGGTGTATGCTGTCACTACCATGTACCATAACAAGAAGATCATGACGCTGGCCGAAATGGCGGATTATCTTAAGGTAGCCAAGCGCGCTTTGACGAAGATGGCCGAGCGCGGCGATATTCCTGCGACCAAGGTGGCCAGTCAGTGGCGATTCATGCGCTCCGTTGTTGATGACTGGCTGATCACCAGGATGAAAACCCTTCCGGATCGGGAGCTGGAGAACCTGATAGATTCGGAAAAACTCCCTGTGCCTCTCTCGGCTCTGCTGCGCCCCGAGCTGATTCGCCTGGATATAGAGGACGTGGGAGTGGAGCGTATTCTCCAGCTACTGGCCGACCTGCTGGTCCGGCAGAACCTGCTGAACAGTTCGCGGGATTTCGTGGACAAGCTGGTTGAGCGGGAGGAAATGGTTTCCACGGCCATTTTTCCCGGCATAGCCATCCCCCACGCGAGAAAACCTGAGGAGTGCCCGGTCAGCGACCCGCGGCTCGTCATCGGTGTGTCCCCGGGCGGAGCGGATTTCAACTCCCTGGACGGCCAATCCACGCACCTGTTCTGCCTGATCTGTGCGAATCAGGTGATTCTCCATCTCAAGATCATCGCCGAGCTTGCCCTTGTTTTTCGGCGGCCTGACCTGATTGAGAAAGTTACAAACGCCACTAATCCGGAACAGGTCCTGGAGATCCTGGGATAAGCGGTGCTTAATCCCCTCAATTGACATCCCGGTTTGATCGCAGGTACACTCACGGTTGGAAAAAGTCTTAGACAATGTCCGTCTTTAGAAATATCTACTACCATTTGGTTTTCGCCCTCCGCGGGGTTCGGGTATTCGCCCTGGTCGGCGGGAGCGGCACCGGAAAGAGCTTTCGCGCCAAATTGGTGGCGGAAAAATACGGAATCGATATAATCGTAGACGACGGACTGCTGATCCGGGATCAGAAGATTCTGGCCGGACGCTCGGCCAAAAAGGAAAAAGGTATTTTGGCCGCCATCGGCACCGCTCTGTTCGCAGACGACAAACATGCCGATAACGTGCGCCAGATCCTCAGCAGGCAGAATTTCAAGCGGATCCTGCTCCTGGGCACATCCGAGAAGATGGTTAGAAAAATCGGGAAGCGGCTGAGGCTGCCCCATCCTACGAAGATACTGCGGATCGAGGATGTCGCCTCCCGGGAGGAAATTACCACGGCTATCCGTTCCCGCAACTCCGAGGGAAAGCACATCATTCCCGTGCCGGCTCTCGAGGTCAAGCGTGACTACCCGCATATCTTTCTCGATTCCATGAAGATCTTCTTCAAACGCCGTTTTCAGCCCTTGAAATCGGGCAATATCATTGAAAAGACCGTGGTGCGACCGGATTACACCAGTCGAGGCAGTGTCAGCATCTCCGAAGCGGCATTGACCCAGATGGTGATCCACTGCGTTCAGGAGTTCGACGCCTCGATGAGCGTGGAGAAGGTGATCGTCAACAGGGAGCGGGGAGATTACGGTCTGGAGGTTGTTCTGAACGTTCCCTTCCTGGGCCAGGCTGCGGCTCCCCTGTACGAATTGCAGGAATACATTGCGAAGAATATTGAAAGCTTTACGGGACTCATACTCAAAGAGGTAAACGTAACGATTGGCAAAATATCCAGACGGACCAGACAGACGGGTAAAGAGTAATATCCTTCTCACTCTCATCGCCATCCTGATCGCCGGAGTAATCCTGCGGCTGGCTCGATCGGTTTTCATTCCGGTTCTGATTGCCGCCTTCCTGGCCTACTTCATGGATCCCTTGGTTGCTTTTTTGCGTCGTCTGCGGGTACCGATCGTCCTGGCCGTGATTATTGCCGGGATCGTCTTTCTGGGCGCTTCAACCGTGTTCGGCTACATCCTCTATGACAACACTCTGGAGTTCGCCAGGAAGCTTCCCA
>Ga0114922_10005428_pt1 | contig 11772 bp, 10 predicted proteins | sample AartaG_FD_100975 | JGI IMG/M metagenome (GOLD analysis project Ga0114922, IMG submission 100975) | Deep subsurface microbial communities from Aarhus Bay to uncover new lineages of life (NeLLi) - Aarhus_00045 metaG | ecosystem: Environmental > Aquatic > Marine > Oceanic > Sediment | place...
ATCATTAAACCGGTACTAAAACAAGTTGAAATTATACAGCCTAATGCCGTATACTGTAGTGAATGCGGAAGTCAATATACCGAAAAAATGCTTGAACAATTAGCTGAAACCGGAATTGCTTTCTGCGTTTATTGTGGAAAAGGATACAAATCTACTAAAGTTGCAGTAGAACAATACTAAATAATTTAATTTTTTTAATTTCTTTTTTTATATAGCAATTTTAAAATTATTATTGTTATTTATTGGCTATTTCAGAAGAATAATTTTAAATATTGATCTAACAATAAAGTAATTACCAAATTTCGTTAATTATATTAAAATAATATTAGAATCTGATAAAAAATGAATAACGAAGATGCCAAAAATAGTCCATATTTGGAAAAAATATGGCTTAAATCTTACGATACTCATGTAAAACCAAAAATTGATCTAGAGTATTATTCTATAGCAGAAATGATGAAACGTACAGCTAATAAATACCCTAATAGTTTATGCTACGATTTTCAAGGTTCTTGTGCGACTTTTAAAGAAGCAGAAAAATATATTAACAGTTTTGCTAACTTTCTTGTTGAGAGTGGCGTAAAAAAAGGAGAACGCGTCGTAATAAATTTACCAAATCTTCCCCAATTTATCGTAGCGTTATTTGGAACTTTTTTCGCTGGATGTGCTGCTTCAGGGATGAATTTTTTATTACAACCAAATGAAATAAGGTATCAGTTAAAAGACAGCGGAGCGGTTGCGATAATTACTCTTGACTCTTTTTACGAAGAGAAAGTAAGGGAAGCGCTCCAAACGGGGGACACAGATGTAAAAATTGTGATTACTACTAGCGTAGCTGATGTTATGGATTTAGAACCTGCTATGAAAGAACAACTAATTAAAATAGGAAAAGTTCCTTATGGAAAAGTTGAGCCAATTAATAGTATAAAATATTTTACCTATAAAGATATTGTGGATAAATATCCAAACGATAAATCGCCTAATGTTGAAATAGGTCCAGAAGATGTTTTATTACTTCAATACACGGGTGGAACGACTGGCCCCCCTAAAGGGGCAATACTAACTCATCGAAATTTAATACAAATAATGCAAATAGTAGCTCATTGGTTTGATCCTGGTTCCAATCCTGGTGAAGATATTTACATGTCAGGATTTCCATTTTTCCATTTAGCAGGTTTACAATTTTGCCTTCAGAGTGTTTTTTTGGGTAGTGCACAGATTTTAGTTCCTGATCCAAGAGATACTAATTATATGACTGGAAAAATGAAAGAATATGAAGGTAAAATAGCGCTAATGTACAACGTTCCAACTCTTTATATGATGCTTTTAAAGAATCGAAAATTTAAAAAATTAGACTTAAGTTCTGTAATAGGTTACATCTCTGGCGCTGCTCCTTTCCCCACCAAAAACATAAACGAATTCGAAGGTGTAGTCGGCGAAGGGAAACTTGTAGAAGCTTATGGAATGACGGAGGCGTCTCCTGGAGTAACTATGAATCCTTACCTTGGAAAGAAGAAAGTTGGAACTGTTGGTGTTCCATTTCCTAACACAGAAGTAAAACTAGTAGATGTTACAGATCGAAATAAGGAAGTCCCTATAGGGACACCTGGAGAAATAGCCATAAAAGGCCCTCAAATATTCAAAGGCTATTGGAATAAACCAAAAGAAACTGAAAATGCGCTTGTTGACGGTTGGTTCTATTCTGGTGATGTTGGTGTGATGGATGAGGATGGGTATCTTACCATAGTTGACCGTACAAAAGATATGATAATTGTCAGCGGCTTTAAGGTTTTTAGCGTTGAAGTTGACGATAAGATGAATAAGCATCCCGCAATTGAGTTATGTTCTACCGTTGGAATCCCTGACTCAGATCGTCCAGGTTCAGAAATAGTTAAATTGTATGTGCTGCTTAAGGAAGGTTACCAAGCTTCAGAGGAAGTTAAAGCAGATATTTTAAAATATGCTCAAGATAATTTAGCAAAATATAAAGTTCCTAAATTCATTGAATTTCTCGATCAATTACCATTAACAACAATAGGCAAAGTCGATAAAAAAGCTTTAAGAAAGATGTAATTCCTTTTTTTTTATTTTAATTTTTTTTCATAAAGAATAACCGCTACGGGTTCGTCTTCCCAAGAGGGATCTTTAAACCCTAATTCTTTTACATACTTTACTACTTCAGCCTTACAGTAAAGCTCAACTAAATCGATCTCATCTTCATCAATCTCGAAGCTTAATGTATAAGTTATTAATTGACAAGCGGCTAATGGATCACCGTAAACTATGATCCATACTTCGCTTTCTCTAGGTTTTTCCGGTTGAGCAAGACTCTTAATATCTATTTTCTGTAAAATTGCTTCAGAATTAGTCAACCATAAAGAATTTATATCCTCTAAATTTAATAACGGTATATACGACCATCCAATATTTAATTCATCTCCAGGGCCAATATCCATTTTTTTATAAATAATTTTTGCCTCTTCGTTAGTTATTTTCCGTATTTGAGAAAAATCGCTTTTACTTAGTTTTAACTCGTTCATTTTACATTCTAAGACTTCCATCTTTTTTTTCTCTTTAAATCCGTGAAATTTTGCTAAAGAAAGTGAGCCAAAATTTCTCGAAGATGTATCGTATTGAGCGACCGTAGCGCCTGCTTGAATCGCGTAATCTATTGCATATTTCATCAAATATCGCCCTATTCCTTGTTTTTGGTGAGTTATCTTAACTCGACCACCCTCTAACCAAGCTACTCCATTAGAAAACATCTTTACTCTTCCAAATCCAATTAATTCCTTCATTTCTTTTTCAAGAAATGCTCCATAAACTAACTTATCATCCTCATTTAACCACCTTTTTATAACATCGGGAATGTAATCATCTCCTTCCCATATATCTTTACTTATATCTAAGATTGCTGGTATATCTTTTTCTGTTAAATCTCGGAAGAATAATTTCATAATATCAACTTAAAATAAACAAATTGTTTATATTAAAATAATAAGAATGTATTTAAGAAAGTTTTTTGTATAAGTTATAATATATTATAAAGACCAAGCTAAAATGAACTATAATACACGCAAATATGCCTAATGTAAAAAGGAGATATGCGTTATAGATTCCTAAAAGGAATGAAAATATAATATAAGAAATCAGAATTTTTAAGTCTTTAAATCTAAACCATGTATGAATGTGATATAGCGAAAAAATTAAACTTGAAATCATAATTGTTGAAATTATTTCTAAATTTAGATGGTTTAATAAAATCCCTATAAGATAATAGCGAAAAATTAATTCCTCCATTATCATAGTCAACGGAAAAAAGACGAGTAAAACTATTTTACCTTCATCGTTCAAAAGTACCCTGATAACATCGTGTTGTTTCATTTTTTCTTTACTTTTTTTACCGTACAAAAATGATTCCATCACTTTTCCTAAAACTAAAAGAAGCACAAGCCCTATCAATAAAAATAACAAAATCTCTAAGTTAATTTCGCTTACGGTGAGAAAATCGGCGTAAATTCCAAAAAATATTGGAATAATTAAAACTATAACTATTGAAATTATAGCTAAATACTTTTTTCCTAATTTCAATTCTTTCAAACCAATCTTATGATGTTGAAAATAGTAAATTGAATTACATTTAAGTAGTTGAAGCTTTCTAATATATATTATTTTAATCCATATAAATTAAGGTTTAAAACTTGTCAGAATTGTTTCAAAAATTAGAAAATATAGTTAAGGAGAAATATATCTCGAACAGTCTTTATGTAAGACACGCATATTCGAGGAATGTAGATCCCGTATTGCAAGGTGTCCCTGACATCGTAATTAGACCGAAAGATGCAAAAGAAATTTCTGAGATTTTGAAAGTTGCAAACGAGGATAATGTCCCCGTTACTCCCCGTGGCGGCGGTGATTGTGAATTTGGCGGTAGTAAACCAATAGGAGATGGCGGCATTGTCTTGGATTTAAAACGTATGAATAATATAGTTAATTTAGATCAAGAAAATCTTATCGTAACCGTTGAGGCTGGAATCTCTTGGGCAAAGTTAAACGAATACTTGTGTCATTTTGGATTATACACTGGATGTTTAGGTCCAGGCTCCGGGTTAACTGCATCAGTGGGAGGAGGCATTTCACATCAATCAGTAGGAGGTGGGGGGTGTGCGAAATACGGTTCGTGCACAAATCAATTAGTTTCTTTAGAAGTAGTTTTACCAACAGGCGAAATTATTGAAACTGGATCTCAAGCAAATAAGTTTTCAAAGTTTCCGTTTAATAGATTTGGGAATGGGCCAGACTTAGCAAGTCTTTTTTGTGGTGATAATGGCATTTTAGGTGTAAAAACAAAAGCTTCGCTACAAATATTTCCAAAACCTCCATTTGCGGATTATAAAACATTTCTCATGCCACGAAAATCTGAAGAAGTATCAGCAAAAATTTTTACAGAATTTAGGCGTAAAGGGATTGATGTTTACGATTCGATGTATTTTATGGATTTATTAGTAAGAGTAGGCACAGAAAAAGGAATTTTTCCTTTATGGGAAAACTTAAAGAGAAAAAGGGGTACAATGTTTTACACCGTAGAAGCTAACTCGGAAAAAGAACTTGAAGAGAAAGTTAAACAGTTAGATAAGATTTTTCTACAAAATAAAGCAGAAGAATTAGGTCCAGAAATTGCAGACGGGAACATAGGGAAATGGCACTACGAAGAGCAAGGACATTGGTTAATTGCACATAATTTATGGGGGTTAGTCCCTGGCTTTACAGCATTAGACGCAGAATGTCACACGCCAATAACCGCTTATCCCGGAATTTTAAAAGATGTAGAACTTTGGGATTTTGAACATTCTAATGAAATGGAACAAATTTTAGATGTTTCAGGAATGCGACCAATTTCTGGAGCGGGTCCAATTATACTAATTGGAGATCACAACGTTGAGCTAACAACCGGATTTACAAGCTTCGAAAGCTATATTGATGGAAAAAATTATGAATTTCTTAAAGAATTAAACATCAAACTTTGGAAATCGCTACTCGAAAGAATAACTAAACACGGAGTAACATGGTACATGGTAGGGGATATTCTCAGTAGACTTTTGGTAGAAATTGGAGCGTTTCAGCCAGAATATTTTAAATTTATGAAATCAATAAAAAAAATGCTTGACCCTGAATTCATTTTAAGCAGAGGAAAATTTAATTTTTGGGGAGAAAAATAAAAAGCAAATGTCATTAGAAAAAGGAGCAAAAAAATGTTTAGTAAAAGGACTTATCTTGAAAATAACGTTGGGAATATAGTTAAAGTAAAAGGTAGAATTTCTAAAGTAATCTGGCAACATATGACAGCTCTTATTAATTCTCATCCACACATGAATTATTTCGACTTAGCTGATAGTTATCAAATTATAGTTTATACTAAGGACCAGATTTCTTGTGAAGGTCAGATCGAAATAACTGGGAAAGTAACGATGCTAGAGAGTGATTACAATAATCCTGAAGCCAAAATTAGCGATAAATTTGCTGAATATCATATAATTGCAGATTCTTGGAAATGTATTGAAGAATGATTAAAAAATGAGAAAGTTTGAAAATAAATAAATCAAAAATTTTAATTTGATTAGAATTAGAAAACATTTAAGTAATTTATAGAGTCTATTATAAATTGTTTTTATTAAATTGTTAAGAGGTTTAAGAAAATTGTCTGAAGTATATAAAAAATTAGAAAATATCGTTAAAGAGAAATTCATCTCTAATAGTATTTATGTCCGGCACGCGTATTCAAGAAATGTAGATCCCGTTTTACAAGGCGTACCTGATATAGTAATTAGACCGAAAGATGCTCAAGAGATTGCAGAAATTCTTAAAATTGCAAACATTGAAAATATCCCCGTTACACCTCGTGGAGGCGGGGATTGTGAATTCGGTGGAAGCAAACCCATAGGGGATGGTGGAATTGTATTAGATATGAAAAGAATGAACGAGGTTATCAATTTAGACCAAGAAAATCTTATTGTAACCGTTGAAGCCGGAATTTCTTGGGGAAAATTAAACGAATACTTGTGTCATTATGGACTTTATACGGGTTGTATGGGACCGGGTTCCGGAATGACTGCGGCGATAGGAGGAGGAATATCTCATCATTCAGTAGGTGGAGGGGGGTGTGCGAAATATGGAGCCTGTACTAATCAATTGGTTTCATTGGAAGTAGTCCTTCCGACGGGTGATATCATAGAAACGGGCTCTCAAGCTAATAAGTACTCCAAATTCCCATTCAATCGATTTGGTAATGGTCCTGATTTAGCGGGACTTTTCTGTGGTGACAATGGAATTTTTGGCGTGAAAACTAAAGTTTCGTTACAAATATTTCCAAGACCACCATTCGCAGCATATAAAACATTTCAATTACCTCGAAAAGAGAGGGAAGTTTCGGCAAAAATAATGACTGACATTAGGCAAAAGGGAATTGATGTTTACGATGTTATGTATATAATGGATCTTATTGTTAGAATAGGTTGTGAGCAAGGAATGTTTCCTTTTTGGGAAAACTTGAAAAAAAAGAGAGGTATAATCTTTTATACGATCGAAGCAAATTCGGAAAAAGAATTAGAGGAGAAAATAAAACAATTAGACGAAATTATGCTAAATAATAAGACAGAAAAATTAGATCCAGAAATTTCTGACGGGAACATGGCTAAATGGCATTATACTGAACAAGGTCATTGGCAATTCTATCATAACTTATGGGGCATGTCTCCCTGCATGGAACCATTAACAGCAGAATGTTTTAGCTCGATCAATTCATATCCTCCAATTTTAAACGACATTGACCAATGGGATATGGAACATAACGAAGATATGCAAAAAATTTTAAATATAACAAAAAGTCGTCCGATTGCAGGGAGTGGACCAATATTATTAATTGATGGAAATAACGTAGAAATAACATGTGGTTTTACTAGCTTTGGAAGTTATTTCGATGGAGAAATTCATGAAATTCTTAAGGAACTAGATTTAAAGCTCTGGAAATCGCTATTAGAAAGAGTGACAAAAAGCGGGGTTCAGTGGTATATGATGGGAGATTTTATGTCTCGTTTGATGGTCGATATTGGAGCTTATACGCCAGAGTATTATAATTTTATGAAATCAATAAAAAAAGTTCTTGACCCTAAATCAATACTAAGTAGAGGAAAATTTAATTTTTGGGGGGATTGAAAAAATGAGTGAGTTAAAACATTTAAAGAATGAATGGAAAGCCATATTCAGCTGTATGGGGTGCGGAGACTGTGGGTATGCCATAAGACCCGCAGTTGATAGATATTTAACTTGTCCGGTTTTAGAAGCTAAAGGAGAAGGAGGTTTTGAAATTTATTTTGCTCGAGGAAGAATGAACGTTCTTAAAAGCATATTAGAAGGACAGATTCCTCTTTCCAGAGAGCTCGCAGAATTCGTTTACGAGTGTATGGAATGCGGAAATTGCACAGAAGTGTGTCATATGTCTCAAAACGAGTATATCGTTCTTAATACATCTAAATGGATCGACCATGTAAAAGTATGGGAAGCGTTACGAAAAGATCTAATAGAAGCTGGATTCGCTCCCCTTGATAGACACGGTAAATTAATTGATTACATGAACGACGAAGGTATGAGAAATCCTTACGGCGAAGAAGAAGCAAAAAAATTCGAGTGGACAACCGAATTTCCGGAAATCAAGGATAAAGGAGATTTAGTGTTTTTTGGAGGGTGCACGATGCCTTTAAGACAAGTAGATGCATTGAAAAGTATGATGAAAATTTTAAAAGCTGCTGGAAAAGTTATCGCAATGTCTAAAAATGAGTGGTGCTGTGGTTCGGTTGCCTTAAGAATCGGCGACGAAAAAGCTTTAACAGATATAATTAGGCATAACATAGAAGTTTTTAAGAATATGGGCGCTAAAACAGTCTTTACAGCGTGTGCAGGATGTTATCGAACTTGGAAAAAGGATTATCCTGAATTGCTCGGTGAGGAATTACCGTTTGAAATAAAGCATATTACGGAAATTTTAGTTGAGATGTTAAATAATGACGAAATACCATTTAAATCCGTAGAAGGTTCGGAAATGATAACTTGGCACGATCCTTGCCATTTAGGCCGTCACATGGATCTTTACGAAATACCTAGAGAAGTACTATCGAAAATTCCGGGAATTGAACTAGTAGAAATGAAAAGAAACCGTAAGAATGCCTGGTGTTGTGGAGCTGGAGGAGGCGTAAAAAGTCAATTTCCCGAATTAGCTCTTGACATCTCAAAAGAGAGAATTCAAGAAGCCATAGATACGGGCGCAAATATCTTAACTACGAGTTGTCCATTCTGTATTGGCAATTTTAGAGACGCTTATAAGGAAATGGAAACGGAAGTTCGAGAAAAAATTCAAGTTATTGATATAATTGATTTGATCGCAAATAAAATTTAAAATATTAAATTTTTTTCTATTTCTACTTTTTATTAAGTATGGAAATATTCAAAAATGACCAAATTTTTTCCTTATTATGGGGAATTTGGATATTTATCTACAACCTACTAAATTTTTTGATTTTAACAAGAAATTTGTTCGGGATAAAGCTTTTAAAATTACAGAAGGGTTAGAAACTGAAAAAGAAAAAGCAATTGCTCTTTTCTATTGGGTAAGAGATGAAATTAAATATAACATGCACACATATATTCCGTCAATAAAGGCAAATTTTAAAGCAAGCGTAACTCTACGACGAAAAAATGGTTTTTGCGTCTCAAAATCCGTACTATTATCTTCCTTTGCGAGGGCTATTGGAATTCCCGCGAGTATTCATTTAGTAGACTTGATAAATCATAAGATCTCTCAAAAAATTATAGATTTTATGGGAACTAATGTCATGCATTATCATGGCTATAGCGAGCTTTATCTGAATAATAAATGGGTAAAATTAACGCCTTCATTTGACCCGAAAACAGCAATAAAGGGTGGTTTTATTCCTATGGTTGAATTCGATGGCGAAAACGACGCTGTTTTTGCTGTATACGATAATGAAGGTAAGCTATTTGGAGAATACACCATGGATAGAGGGATACACGCAGATTTACCGCTTGAGGAAATTGAACGAGTATTTGAAGAAAAATATCCCATATTTTCTGAATATAAAAAAGGACTCCCTATTCTACCCGTAAAAGATAAAACTTTAACATATAAATAAAATAGAAATTTAACTAAAATAGCTTTCTTTTAAACCTAATTCTCGTAAATATATTTTAAATTTACCTAATTTTCCCTCATAGTTTCCGGCAGAAATCTTAAGCAAGCCATCCATGTCTAAAATTCCTTCTATTACTTTTGCCATTGTTAACTCAACGGTTTCAAGATCAAGGGCGTTGAAAATTATTTCAGGAATAGATAAAGCTCCTTCAGGAACCTCAAATTCTTCTGGGGATAATTTATCTTTCAACGTTGGGCAGAAAGGATGATTTGTAGGTGGTCCAATCTCAGGAAATTTAGCATCTGCTGGAACTGGTTTAGATCCTGCTGAACATATGTCAAAAGTGGTGCATACATTGTTTAATCCTGCGATAATTCTTACGGCTTCTCGCCCTACCTTGATACCCGAATCGACAGAATCGCAAAATAACCATAAATTTCCCCCCATTATTCCTTTCGCATAAGATATTTCTTCTTCAATTAAAAAATCGAAACCCATCATAATCGGAACTGAAATTAGCTTTCGATCGAATTTTTCAACTATTTCTTCGTATCCATCTCCGCAATGTCCCACATTATCCATCATATTAAATTTAGTATCAATTTTTTTAGGATAATAATCAAAAACGGCCGTGGTTGGAACTACAAGAATACCTTGTCTCATTCTCCTTCCTAATTGTTCGTAGAATTTAGCTTGAGCTTTTTTTCCCGTACCAGTGACCCACAATTGAACGATTGCCCCTAATCTTCCATCAATTGTCTCTTTTTCAGAAAGCCACCTTACGATCCCCCCTTCAGCATCTCCAAAAACCGTAGAAGGTAACGCAGTGAAGGCATTTACGGCTCTATTTAGGAATTCAGCATCTTGAGCAGTCACCATTAACTGAATAACAAGGCCTTCAAAAGCTTCACAATAAGTATTATCAATAATCGTCATTTTATAAATTCACTATTTAAATTCTCATAATTCTAAGATAATATCAAAATGTTTTGATTAGATAAAAATTTAAAATCAAATGCTTATTAACTAGTAATTAATATTAAGTATAATTTTAATATGAAAAAATATACTGTGAATGAATATTATGCCAGTTGGAATATATCTCTATGAAATTGACGAATCATTTGGACCAAATGTATTAGCAGAATATTATTTGGCTCAAGAAAATAAAATTGATCTAGAAATTTTAAAAGAATTCGAAGAACAACACATCCAAAAAGAATTTTTGGATACAATATGTTGGAGAGAAGATTTAAGGTTTTACTCATCAAAGATAAGTGCAGAATCTATTGAAAGAGACAATCTCTTTTTAGGTTTCGTCTTTAAAAAAGACGAGGACTTAGTTTCTTTGAAGAGTATACTCGATAACATCGCTGCTAAAGTTGTTGAAGAATTTTCAAAGGAGAAAGGAAAATTAGAAGCGTTGCTTAAAAAAGAATTTGATTCCATTTTCACTTTAATGGAAAAATTAAAAGAACCGACTCTGATTAAAGAAACCATCAATGATAAAACTAAAAAAATGCTTGACAACGGAAAGTTGCAAGAAGCTAGAGAATTAATCAATTTAGGTGAAGACATTCCTGAGAAGTTGTCAGAGGAGATCAAACTTGCTGAGCAATTATTAATTGATAAATTTTATAAAAAGGCTAGGAAAAGCTTTCTTAAAGCTGCTGAATTAGCCAATATCATCCAAGAAAACGATGTTGTCTTGTTTTTGACAAGCAAAGCTGACCAAGTAGTAAAATTTCCCGAATTAATTAAAGATCGCGAAAAGATACATGGAGATATGGAAAAAAAAATTGAGGAGTTCCAACAAAATAAGCTTCATCTATATCACGAGTTAATCAGACCTGTAGATGCTTTAATAAATATTTCAAATTCGTTTGAGAATCACGAATTAACAATGAGTTTAACTGAATTGTTAAAGAATTTCAAGAGAGCAGACCAACTAGCAAAGGAATTATTTAATTTAGATACAAAAATTAAAGAAAATTTCGAAAAACTTTAATTATTTTTAAATTAAAAAAGAGATGTTTTAAGCTTTTTATAATTCAGTATCCTCTGAAGGTTCTTCAACTTGAGGAGGGACATATTCTCCAATATCGGTGAAAATTATCTTTGCAATATTCCATCCTTCTTTAGTTGGGGATTTTAACGCATTTGCTATTAAATTTTCTCCTAACTCGTTGTTCAACTCTACTTTATGAATATCTTTATTGTTTTGCAAAATCATGTCAAATTTCGCACCGCCGCTACCCGTTGGCACGATTAGTATAGCTGAATCAATAGCTTTTTGATCAATTGCATCTTTCAATCTTTTAGCTGCGTAATAACCAGCAACCCCTGCACTTCTATCGAAATTCTTGCAGGAAGGTATTTCTAAACCCCATTTTTTACCACCAGTTTCAATTAAAGCAGCTAAAGTTTGAGATTTCTTGCCAAGCATAAATTTATATTCCATTTGAGTTTTAAATTTTTTTCCTTTTTGATCTCCTACGTTATCAATACATTTTAGTGCGGCACCCGCAACCGATTGAGGATTAACATCAATAGCATATTCCTCTTCCGC
>Ga0114922_10005429_pt1 | contig 11772 bp, 3 predicted proteins | sample AartaG_FD_100975 | JGI IMG/M metagenome (GOLD analysis project Ga0114922, IMG submission 100975) | Deep subsurface microbial communities from Aarhus Bay to uncover new lineages of life (NeLLi) - Aarhus_00045 metaG | ecosystem: Environmental > Aquatic > Marine > Oceanic > Sediment | place: Aarhus...
AGCGTGGGCGGCTCGCCCACCACGCTCGTTGTCTTAAGGCTCTGATCTACTCCCTCGGCGCCGGCAGGGAAGGGGTCCTCGACTACCACGTAGTGCAGGTCGTTGGGGGCGATGATGGTCAGTTTCACCTGAATCGCGTCGCCGACCTGCGCCTGGACGATCACCGGGCATGTCTCTTCCTCCGGGTCGCAGTCGGCCAGCGTATATTTTCGGCTGACGATGATGCCCCGGTTGAGGGCCGTCACCTCCTCCACCGGCTTGAAGTAGCGCAGATACATGCTGTAGTACAGCCGGCCGGTGCCCTCCTCCTCGCCTGCGGGCGCCCAGCGCTCGATGACGACGCGGTTGGCCTCGTCGGCCAGGAGTTCGGCGACTGCGATCTGTAGTTTGGTCGTCTCACCGATATTCTCGCGGGCCACGCTTCCTGCGCCCAATTCCTCGCCGTTGACGACCACGTGCCAGTTGTAGGCCCCTTCCAGTTCGCCGGTGGCCACCATCCAGTCGGTGAGCGCCAGAATCGCCCAGGCGGTCTCCTGCGTCGTTTCCCAGTAGCCATCCTTGCGGACGACCATCAGCCAGCGGACGGTATTGGGGGCCAGCGCGTGTTCGGGATCCAGCCGGGCCAGGGCGGCCAGCACGATGGCTGTGGAACGAGTGTCGGTGTTCATCGCGAAGTAGTCTGGCTGCGCCTCCTCCCAGTGCGCGCCGGTAGCGCTGACGATGGCGTCGCTGGTGATGTCAGAGAGCAGGGTATCCACGCGCGTCGGACTGTCCGGTTCCAGCAGACCCAAGGCCATAGCCAGGTAGGCCTTACCAAAGGTATCCAGCACGTCACGCTTGTTGAAAAGCGTGGTCGTGCGCCCCAAGTCTCCTTGGTCGGCCTCGGCCAGCACATACAGGATGAAGGCCTGCCGATTGGCCTGCCAGTGCTGTTCCAGATCGCGGGGTCTGGCCAGGCTGTCTTGCAGGAAGTCTGCTGCCTGCTCCATCACCCCTTCATCTACCACAAAGCCAGCCCGTTCCGCCTCGATCAGCCCCAGCAGGACGTAGGCGGTCAGGTAGGGGCGGGACTCATCCAGAACCCACCAACCCCAGCCGCCGTCGTAGTGCTGCTGGTTATAGAGCCGCTGCAGGCCGGTGCTGACCAGATCCGGCAGCCGCTTCTCCAGGTCGGGTCGCTCCAGCCCCAGTTCCTTGAAGGCGCGGTAGGTGACGACGTTGGGCAGGAAGCGGCTCACCATCTGCTCGGTGCATTCGTAGGGATAGTGCTCCAGGTAATCGAGCCCGTCCGCCATACCCGCCGCCAGCGACGGGTCCACGTGCACCGAGAGTTCCCCCTGCGTGGGGTCGTAGCTGGGGGGCAGGGCCACCGCCTCCAGCCGCTGTCCATCAGCGTCGAAGTAACCGGCGGTGGCGACCACCTCGGGTGTGCTGTAGCGGTAGACCGGCAGAGTGATTTCGACGGCGTCGGCCAACGTGGCCGCCCTTGCGCCGAAGAGCAACGTCACCTCCTCCACGTCCTCAACCGTCACTGGCCACATCACTTTAGCCTTATCGCTGGCAGGCACGCTAACTCGCTGACTCGCTGACTCGTCAATCCGCAGCCCATCCGCCTCAAAGACGACTTCCACCTCCAGCGACTGGTCGGTGTTGTTGTGGACCACGGCTGCCAGTTCCGCCTGGTCGCCAACGACGAAGAAGCGCGGGGCCACCGGGCGCACCAAGAGGTCCTTAGTGCTCACGATGTCCACGTCGGCTTCGCCCACCAGCGTGTCGGCGGTGACGCCATGGGCGCCCATGCGCCAGGTAGTGAGATTGTCCTGCAGTTCTACGCTGACCGTCGCGTGGCCGTCTGCGTCGGTGCGGAGGCTGGGGTTCCAGTAGGCCAGGTCAGGGAAGCGCCGCCGTACAGGGCCGAACTCTTCAGCACCGCCACCACCGCCCATCCCCTTGACCTCTTCACCCAGCTCTTCGCTGATGCGGTCCCCCGAAAGCGTCAGCCCGCTGGCCGTGTGCACCCTCAGTCCTCGCTCGCGCCAGAAGTAGCCCACGATGTCCGGCCCGGGCCGGTCGGCCAGCGTCAGCACCGCCAGGTCCACCAGGTTGAGGGCCAGTTCGGCCTCGACCGGGTTTCCTGCGCTGTCGGTGACGTTCACGTCGTAGGTCACCGTGTCGCCCGGCTGGTAGTGTTCGTCGGACGGCTTGTCTGGGGTCAGGGTGATGCTCAACTCTTTCTCCGTGGTCTCGATAGAAAGCTGCGCGTAGCCGATCTTGAAACTTGGGATCGGATTGGTCTCATCCACGCCCTTAACGATGACGACCGAGACGAAGACGTTGGGGATGAGGTCCTCGGTGATGGGGATTTCGATCTGCTCCGAGTTGGTCTCCAGCGTCTGCACCCAGTAGTCGTAGATGTGGCCGCGCTCGACGGTGATGAGCGCTTTGACCGGGCCCTGGTAGGGGTGGGGAATGAGGATCGTCGCCGTGTCGCCGACCTGGTATTGCTGCTTGTCGGCGATCAGTTCGAGGCGGTCATTGTTCTCCTGCCGCCAGTTGACGTAGTCGCGCCCGCTGATCCACATGTAGGTAGAGCTGCGGACTTGGTTTCCTTTTTCATCACGACCGCTGGCGATCACTTTGTAGATGCCGCCTGTTTCGGGGGTGAAGCTCACCGCCGCCTCGCCGTCAGTGTCCGTTTCCACCGTGGTGGTGAAGACTGGTATGTCTTCTACGACACTCTCCCAGTAGTAGCGGCCGTCCTCGGCCTGCTTCTGGATGCTGTACCATTTGTGTTCGGCGAAGACGACGGTCAGTTCCTGATTCGGCGATGGGTCGCTGGCCCAGTCCACGGTGATGATGTTGACCTGGTTCTCGCTACCCGCCGTGCCGACGTACCGCTCGGGCCGGAGGCCAATGTAGTACAGCCCCTTGTGGACGATGGCCTCGGTGCGGTTAGAGACCTCCTGGTAGTTGACGTCGGTGACGGACACCTCCAGCGTGAAGCGCTGGCTGGCGGTTCGTTCGGCGATGTCGGCCTCCAGGCTGAAGGTGAAGCGGCCTTCCGCGTCGGTGGTGCCTTCCCCATCGGCGATGCGCTCGCCGTAGTATCCTCCGCCCCGCCCGCGGCTGTAGTCGTAGTCAACGAAATCCCACCAGCCTTTGCCCTGGTACCTGAAAAAGTAGTCGGCGGAGAGCACCGTGTAGCGCACCTCCGCGTTGGCGACGGGGCCGCCAAAGAAATAGGTTGCCTGGGCAATGACGTTGATCTCGTCCCCCTGGGCGTACTCCGGCCGGTCCGTCTCGACCGTCACCTCGAACTCCGGCTTGCGGTACTCAGCCACCCGGAAGCTGGTGCCGAACCCTTGCTCTTCGTAGGTCGCCTGGATAGAGTAGGTGCCCAGCGCTGCTTCTTCGTCCAGATTGATCTCGCCATCAAGCGTGCCCATGTCACTGACGGACAGATCGTCCTCGAAGACTTTTGTGCCCTGCGGGTCCCAGATGGCGACGTTGACTTTGATCCCTCCTGCAGGCAGGGAATAGTGGGCATCGTCGTCCTCACGCAGAATGCCTTTGAAGTAGACCGTTTGGCCAGGGCGGTAGATGGGCCGGTCGGTGAAGAAATAGGCGGCGTAGGGGTTCTCGTAATCCTCCACCGGCAGGTCGAATTGCCAGGGTGAGATGCCGCCGTCCCACTGGTTGGTGCCGACGGCAAAGTCCTGATCCGGGTTGTCCGGGTCGCCGACGAAGGCGAAGACGGGCGTCCACCGCTCCATAGGCCGATGTTCGTCGCCGACGAAGACGCCGTTCTCATCCGTCGTTCCCTCTGCCAGCACGTTGGCCTCTTCGTCTATCACCACGACGGGCAGGTCGGGCAGCACGTCGCCGGAGCGCAGGTCGGTGGCCCAGACCAACTCCTCGGTGGCGGTCGTCTTCAAGCTCAGATTGTGTCGGGAGACGACCAGCATGTGCTTGCGGATGCCCGGTGTGGAATGCCGCGCTTCGGGATAGACTGCATCGGAGTCGGCCCACACTTCCAGGTAGTACAGACCTGGTTCCAGCCCACCCTCTGCGTCGCCGGACAGTTTGGTGCCGTAGATACGGCGTTGATTCAGCGGCGGAGCCACGTCCAGCGTCCACTGCCGGACGAGGTTATCCGCGTCGCCTCTGTATTCGTCCCAGTAGTCCCACGAGCGCCTTCCATTGGCACGCAAAAAGTCTTCCAGCGGCATGCGGTAAAGGGCGAAGTTGACCTGGTTCACGTTGCGGACGGTCACGTAAGCTAATGTCTCCGTGTAGGCATTGTAGGTGCCGACGCTGCCGGGGCTGTGCAGGTAGACCAGCGGGTCGTAAGCGCGGGTGCGCCAGCGGATGGTGGTGTCCTCGCCCAGTTTGTGCCCGTAGCGTCCGCGGACGTCGCTGCTGATGGTCACCTCGTAGTCGGTGTTGGGTCCAATGGGAAAGGAGATCTCGAGATCGGTGTTGCTATCCCACCAGTAGGTGTAGACGTCCGTCGCCGAGACGGGGGGGCTGATGGTAAAGTTATCGTTGATGGACTCGGGATCCATCGGGCTGGAAAAGGAGATCTGCAGCCCGCCCCACGGCCTGGCGCTTTGCTCGCCGTCGGCCGGGTCGGTGCTGACGATGCGGGGGTATGGGATGGTGTCAAAGGTCCACCTGTACGTGTGCGAAGTGCCGGCCTCTCCTGTGGCTCCCTTGGCGCCAGCAGCGACGCTCGCCCGGTACGCCGTGCCGAAATCAAGCGGCTCGTCGGGGGTGAAGCTCATCGTCTCCACGCCAACCCGCTCCGGCCCCTCGCCTGAATCCCACGACCACCGGTAGGGCTCGTAGGCATGCCCGCGCGGCAGGACCAACCCCTCGTCGTGCCACTCGAAGGTGCCCTCGACGACCGCGCCTGTGGCCAGCTTCTTCAGTTGGAAGGCGGCTTCGGTGGACGCGTGGTGCATCGGCTGGTTGAAGGCGACGTGGATGGTCGGCTCGGGGCTGACGTAGATGGTGTCTGCGTCAGGGTGAGTGGCGACGACGGCCGGCATGACGGTGGTGAACTCCCAGGTGAAGTCGTCGGCCAGCACGCCGCCGGTAGTGTCGGCGAGCCCTGCGGCGATCCGTGCCTCGTAGGTGGTGGCGGGCTCGAAGCCCTCGTCCCCGTCTCCACCGGGGGTGAAGAGGTAGATGGAGGTGTTGAGCCATTCCCCTGTGCCGCTCACCGGCGGCTCGAAGGTGAGGGGTTGTGGCAGGTCGCCCTGGTCCTCGATGGCGGTCAGGGGCACCACCGGCCGGTTGAAGAGGACGGTGACGGTGGCGTCCATGGCGACCTCGGTTGTGTCCTCGGCCGGCTGGACGGCGGCCACCTCCAGGAAGCCGACGGTGGTGAAGCGGAATTGGACCGGCTCATTCAGCGACACGTCCTCCGCGCTGCGAGCGTCTTCCTCGATGGTGACGGTGTACCGCGTGGCCCGCGCAAAGCCCCTTCCGGCCGGCTTGAACTGCACCATGCGGGTGGTGGGCCACTCGAAGACGCCGGAGACGGCCGGCTCGATGGTGAAGGCGGCCTCCACCGTCTCCTCGTCCATCGGTTGGTCAAAGACCAGTTGCAGCGGCGCGTCGAGCTGCTGCTCCTCACCCCGGGCTGGCATCACCTGGATCACCTGCGGCGGCAGCGACGGGAGCGGAGTCGGTGTCGGTGTTGGCGTGGTGAATATAGATGGCAACTGGCACTGGCAGGCCAGGATCAGTGTACCAAGGATAACCAGGATAGAAACGAAAGTTGTGAAATGTCGTTTGTTCGATTTCATCTGCACATCTCCTGTGACGGTTGAGCAAGAGTAGGTAGTGACACCAGAATCAACAGTTGCCTCCAAGTGCTCTCAATTTATCACAAAGGTACCACATCCAAAGTGTGTCTGTTTTCCAATATGAAGTATGGATGCCAGCTCAAGATGAGGAATGATGGGACGCGGGATAGACGGAAAGGTTTGTGTTCCTATCCAACCGGCTGGCCAATGCTTGGGAGCTGCTTTAAGATCTGTATGATGATTAGGGATATGGGAAGCCTGTTCCATAACGGCCTGGAAAGCTGTCCGCTCTTCCGCGCCCAGGACATTCCATATGTCGTCAGGTGTATGGTGTTTGCCCGGCAATAATAGACTCATCCGAGCGAGCAGAGACTCTAGTATGCTTTGTAGGGTTGGCACTTGATGAAGGGCTATTCTCTTCTTGCTGGATCGTCTACCACCGGCACCTGCGTCGCCGGCCAAATCGAAAGGCGTGAGCCAGGTCAAGCGGTCGAGTATACGCTCTGACCTCAGATCGAAGGTCAAGCCTTCGGCCCACTGGACGGGGGTCGCACGATAGTCCAGGTCCAGTCGCCCGTCACTTACTACAGGCTCCCACCGGGGTCCCCGCGCCACATAGATTGCATGAACATCGAACCGGCCCCAGAGGATGTTCTGGCGCTGCCATTGCGGGTCAGAGATGCTCCCTGCCTCCTCCAGGGCTGGCAAGATTATCTCCAGAAAAAGGCCATGATCCGCACTCTTCCCCATGAGTTTGAGTTCCCACAGGATCAACTCTCCCTGTCCATAAGTCAGCTTGCCCGGATAGACAAACAACACCGTCTCAATCGGCCACGACGCATCCGGCACTTTCCCGGGCTTTTTCCCTACGAGCGAGATTCCACCATGTTCATCCCAGGGAGCCAGTGCTTTGCGCCAGGGACGGGCCTCACGAGTTGGAAGACGATTGGCAATGGTAGTACCCACAACGAGTGATAGCTCTGTGGGTAGACACCTCGGCAACCGCACCAGTGAGCCGTTGACCCGTAACACGAGCAGATAACGGATGAGTTTAATGGGTTTGATAAAAGGCCACATATTCAACGAGTTCGTATAACAGTTCGATTCGATGTTTGGGCCACTGTCGAATTCTCCAGGCACTCAACATATCTTTGGTTTCTTGATTCAAGAGCCCCATGAATCTCCCCCAGTAAAACTGTTCCTCTCTGGTGTCTTCCAGGTTCATCAACTCATAGAACGAATCTTGTTCTTCGGGGCGCAACATCGTCCGAAACACCGCCGCCATCTCCAACAGGCTCAAGAACTCGGAGACTTCAAAGGTGAGTAATCCCTGCCGGTCCCGTGTGTGTGGTTTCAGGAGTTGGTGGGGAGCAGAAAAGAACCGGACGCGCAACTGATCCATAGAAAAGCGCGTCTCGTGGTGAACAGCTCGACATAGGATATCTCCCATGCTCGCTCCCTGTCTTGCGCCGGTCGTGGGGAATATCTGAATCAATCCCCTCAGATCAGCCCCGTGGTATATGACCAGTTCCTGAAGCCAGGTCTTTAACTCTCGTCGGCGCATCATCAGCAGAAAACGATGCTCGTCGTGGACATAATCACCCAAGGTGTGATCGGCATAAAATCCTTCACCCGTCCAGAGCTGCTTTGGCAAATGGTTGACAAAGCCCCAGATGACAATGGACTGACGAGAGTGCTTGTTCAACTTTCTTGCTTTGGATAGGATAGCCTGGCATGATGGACAGTAGTTCCGCCGGGGAGAAGATGACCGGAGATAGACCCAGCATCGTTGGCAAGGGCCGTCAAGGGCAGAATGAGGCGGCCCGATCTCTTCCCCGGCGGGCCCAGTGGGAAAGAGATCGGGCTTGGTCTTGAGATATTCCAGGGTAGCTAGTAACTCGGCGCCGGTCCGACTGCGGCGCAACCAATCAAAGCTGTTTAGCATTCAGTGCCTTTCGCAATGCGGCATAATGCTCGATTACATCAGGCTTGATCCATTCGTCAACCTGGACGGGCAAACGCCAGCTCTGTTCGGGTTTGCCAGCGTACCGATTCGCCCAGTCAATCAGGAAACTGTCCGGGAGAATTTGTAAGCGCAGGCTGCCAAAGCCGAGGTAGCGGTTGTTCCCCATCTTGTGAGCAAGTTCCGGTTCCAGCACCACACACCAGATCAACCTTTGTAGCTCTTGTTCGTCGAGGTTCCAGAAGCGGATCGTAAAACGGGCGCGCGCGCCAGGCAATATGGTCCTGAAATAGCGGGCCTGGAACGTATCTGGTTGAAAATCGTCCAACTGCTTGGCGATCGGGGCCAGCGGGGCGTGGGGAAAGACGCGCCAGGTCTTGCCAATATGCAGCATGGCGGCAGAACCATCTAGCGTCTCTTTCCATTTGCCTCCAGTGTACCGCCAGCCACCATAGGGATATGGCACTTTGAACCAGGCCAGTTCAGGTTTCTCGAACAGGCCAAAGCTAAAGGATAAGCGCCCCATGATAGCCTGGTTCGGCCCTGTTCCCACCCAGCCGAACAAGCTATCTGATGGATTCAAGCGGGTAATGTCGGGGCTTGGCTCGCGGGAATCGCTGGCAATGGAATAGATGTAGCGTAGCATCCCCTTGATACTCCGGCTGGGAAGCGCGTAGACTTTGTCGGGGCCTCGTTGAGCGGCCTCGGGGGGAGCCATGGAGAAAAAGTCCCAGCCGTTGATGGGGCCATCTGCCAGGGTGGCTCTAAAGGACGGTTCGCCACTCTCTCGTATGTTGATGGGTGTCAAGACCTCTGCCTCCACTGCCAGGGTGCCACAATAGCCGCCAAAAGCCCGGTGCGAGATAAAGCCAGCCTTGGCCCTGGGCGGTGTTGGGGAGGTTTGTGTCTGATCGGGGACGAGAGGGTAAACAGCCTGCAAAACATTGGTGGCCGCCTCGCCCTCAAGGTCTAGCCTGTGCCAAATACCATCCTGACTCAGCGTCTGTCTTCCAAACAGTTTTTCTCCTACGCCGTCTGGTTTCGCTGTTAGCCATGTGAACTTGAACACATCTGCCTTAACCCAACCAAAACCACTGGTCTTTTCACCACCCAGGGGGATGTCGCCCCTCCGAAAATCCTGGAGCAGATGGACCAGGAGAGAAATCGCCTCCATGTCCTGTTCTTCGATGTCCTGAATATCCACCTGCAGTTGAAAAGCAAGCTGATCTCCGTATGCAAAGAGATAGTCTCTCTTGGCAGTCTCTAGCGGCCGTCCTGTTTTGGGGTCCATCTTGACCCCATCCATAGAGCACCAGGCATGTTCCGGATCATGCGGGTCTGTGAGATAGGCGTCGGAGAAAAAAACCAGCCCCCGTTGCCTCTGAGCGCCAAAGAGACTGTTCAATACCCTGGTCGTCTTGTCAGATTCGCCCCACAGCGTTTTTAACACCTGCGAGGCACGTTTTCTAAAGGCCCCCTTGATCGTGCTGCCGGGGATATAAATCTCCCAGGTTCCCTGCTCTTGTGAAGAAGGCGCCCAGGACAGCATACGCATGAATACCGTATCGTAGGGCTTGCCATACTTGCGGGATATTTCTCGATTGGACACACCGCCGGCCCGGAAATCAATATGGTGGGGCTGAACAAGTTCCTGGCGGGTACGATCACGATGGGCCTCAAGAAAGGCTATAAAGTTCTTGTCGTTGGTGATGCTTTTATTCAAGTTCCTGGGATTTAACATGTGGCGGAATTGCACCCGACTGTGGGCTTCAACAAATTCCCTCCACGTTGCAGGACTGACGCCTTCTGGAACCAGGTCCGGGTCGCCCCATTGATACTCGCCAATCTCGCCCTGAAGTAGCATGTTCTTGATCCGCAGGTGTTCCTCACGGATTGCAATTTCCGCGTCTACCCAGGCGTCGCTCTGAAGCAAATTGACTTGTTGATCCACCTGTTGGTAAAGCCGGGGGAGAACTTTCTGACACGCCGGTGCCAAGATCCCTACCAGCGCCGCTTCACTTTGAATCTGCTCCGCGAGACGGTCTTCCAGAGCGATGTCCAGCCCCAGGCCACTGGTTATCTCTAGCCAAGCCTCACGGTTGAGCTCCTGACTGGTCTGGCGTTGGGTTACCATGACGTTGAGAATGCGTTTAGCCATGTTGGCTTTTTCTCCAAGGGCTTCTTTGAAAGCGACGTTGGCCGCTTCTTTGCCGGGGAAAGGCCGCTCGACCAGGGGTTGGATTTGAGCGAGTATCTTCCTGGAGAGTGCATACTTTCCCTTGCCTAACTTGGCCGTGGCTTTGGCTGGCAAGACCCAGGTCTCAATTTCTCCGATTGACTGTTCTCTCAACCAGATCGCAATGATTCTCGGAAGATACTCGGTGAATTTCTGCTTCCAGTCTTCCGGGCTGAGGATCGGTCCTGCCAGCCCCATCTCCAGCCGCTCACAGATAGGGACGGGCAGGTCGCGCATTGCTTCTACCAGCAAACGGCCTTCAATAGCGGCAAAGGAAGGTACGTCAGGATCTACCTTGCCCCAGTTCCAGCCGACCAAAACGGGGTTTGCGGCGTTAAAGGTCAAGAGTATCCTTAAATGATTCGCTCCAGGACGTAGGCGAGGGAGTGCTTCAGGAGCCGAAAACGGAAGGTTCATTTCAAGGCGAACGCGCCCCAACCCTTTGCTCTTACCAGCCCCGAACCAAAAACGCCCTTCCTGTAATTCTCGTAGGACATGGTACAATTGGGCTTCATTTTCACCTTTTTGCAAAACCGAATCGCTTACCGACAAAGCAAGATCGAAAACAGAGTTGCGAAACAATGTTTCCATTTTGTAGTTTGCATTCGCTTCCGCAGCCCAACGATCCTCATCCAGCTTTATGCCCATACGCAAGTCAAAAAAGTGATTGCGAGGATAACTCTCTTCCTGCAACCGGCACTCCGCTTTAGTGATGAGCCCTTTCGGCATAGGGGAGTCATACAATCGCAACCACATTCGATTAAGCAGGCCCAGGTTCTTGCCAGCGTGTGATTGGCCGATAAACGCGTCCATCAAGGACTGTGCTGTCCCCGCGACTTCCCCGGCCAGAGAGACCAACCGATGGGTCCCATCTCCGTCCCTTGTAAAAAGAGTCTTACGTGCATTTCCCCGATAAATCGGAGACTCCGCATAAAGCTTGCCTTTCAGAATCATGCTAACCTCCTCTCTCTGTTTTGTGATGAATGACACTACCCTGATTGTATATCAAAATCAACCATCAGGCAACTCCCTGCAAAACCCGAATTCCTGTGCACGAGCGTCTATCGTTTTGCGATCTGCTCACGTGCATGCCCACTCTTGTAGGTTGGAAGCGGAAACCCCCTCACTCAACCACCTCTATTATAACACGATTTCCCTCAATCTCATTCCCCGCCACATCCACCCCCACCGCCGTAAAGACGTGCGTCCCGACCGTCATCGGCCACAGCGCCTGGTAAGGGGGGCTGGTCAGCGTCGCCAGCGGTCGACCGTCTACCAGCAGCGTCACCTGGCACAGCGAGACGCCGTCAGCCGGGCGGGCAGCCACGAGCATCTGCTGCACCGACGGCGGAATCTCCGGCGATAGGCGGTAGCGGCTCCCCTGGTCGGGACTAGTCAGAATTAGGGATTGGATATTGGATATTGGATATTGGGGTACAGTTGCGCCCAGCGGGGATTGTCCGTCGCTCGCCCTTTGATGGTCGGGACACAGGGGAGAGTACACCCCCGGCGGCTGCGGGATGTTCTGCCAGCGGACCCAGTCTTGCGCTTCGGCGGGGTAGAGAGTGTACCGTTCTTGCGTGGTGAACTCAGGCGAGCAGTCGGGGCCAGCCAGCAGGCCGTTGCGCGTGTCCAGGATATACAGCCAGTGCCAGTCATCAATCCGGGTGGGTTCAGTTCCCTCAATGAAGAGTTCCGTGATCGTGCGGGAACATCGCGCTGGCTGCCTCAATCTCCAATCTCCAATCTCCAATCTCTGG
>Ga0114922_10005430_pt1 | contig 11771 bp, 13 predicted proteins | sample AartaG_FD_100975 | JGI IMG/M metagenome (GOLD analysis project Ga0114922, IMG submission 100975) | Deep subsurface microbial communities from Aarhus Bay to uncover new lineages of life (NeLLi) - Aarhus_00045 metaG | ecosystem: Environmental > Aquatic > Marine > Oceanic > Sediment | place...
CGGGGCGAGCTTGTAAAGTTCTGTCAAAAGCACGCTCTTGCCCGCGCCGGATGCGCCGGTGATGTAGCAGATGTCACCGGCCTTAAGATTGATTTTGCATTTGTGACAGACCACGTTTGACCGTAGCCTGTCAAGGTCCAGCCCGAACATCTTCATCACTGATGTAACCTTGCCGGTTACCCGCCCGCCCCAGCGGAATTTCTTTTCTACACTATACGTTCGCATCATCGTCCTTTCTTCTCACTTCACTATCTATCAAGGCCTGCAACCGCCTCAGCGCTTTACGAACCTGATATACCGTAAATTCTTGTTTTCGCGCAATTTCTTTTTGCGACCGTCCCTCTAAGAAATAGTCCTTCGCGACAGCCTGTTCGAGACTGCTCAAGCAGCGGCGTCTCCGAAGGCACATCATGTACTCGCCCCCCAATAACCGCCGTGTCAGCTTACGAACCCTTCTGGCAATCGTCGATTCACTAACTCCCGCAAAACGCGCCATCTCGCCAAACGAGCTGCCGTTGGCCAGATACATCTGTATGAGGGCCTTTTCTTTGCCTGGGAGCATCTCGGCTCTGGTCCTCAACAGGTCCGCAAAATTTGAGTAACATGCCGTGCCCAGACCTCGGCCACCCTCAATCGCCGACATGTCAACTTCAAGTTGGATTTTCCTCAAAGCCCTGTCCTCAAAAACAATATACCATTATCCGGTTCAGCCCACTTTCGCCGCTTCGCCGTCCCGCAAAAGGGTGGCCCTGCCAACTGGCAAACTTTCTTTACTACTCTGCGAAGTAGCGTTTTGCTGCGTAACACGAGGTATCTCTGTTTTCGCCTCATATTCCGACCAAACTCGAAATACAATTAGTTATATTCCTACCAAACATTATACTATTTTAACGTGATGCAGAATAATAGCAAGAACTTTTTTCAAAATTTTTCAATTTTTTTCAAAATCAGGGAATATTTGCAAGATTAGCCTTATTTAAACCCCCATAAAGCATCCTCGGCACGGCCTGCTAATTATATCAACGTTAATATTACATTATATTTACTCTCAATACTACATCCTGAATATGATTTTTTGACCATCGTCAGCCAGCATTTCTCAACGGCGTGGGCGCCTCGTGCCTCGTGGCGAGCTTCCAGCCTTTCGAAGTAGCGATTCGCTACGTAGCACGAGCTTAGCCGTAGGTACTACGGCGGAGCAGGCACTTCGCAGAGTAGTAAGAGACCGCTCGCCGCCGCGAAGCGCTATGGCGGAGCAGGGCAGGATCCCGACAAGTCGGTATGACTTATGTAATAACACAGCGCCACTTGGCACTGTAAAAGCCGGTTTTTCTGTTAAAATTTGAAACCCCGATATATCGGAATTCCAATTTCAAATGACTAAATACCGTGGGCCGTAGGCCCATCCTAAAAACCTGGACCCCGGATCCCGTTCGGCTGCGCTCCATTCGACTGCGCTCCCTTCGATAAACTCCCTTCGACAGGCTCAGAGCAAACAGAGCAGGGGGCAGGCAAGGGCGGGGTGACAAGAAGTGGTGCGATGAATCGCACCCTACATTATCCAGCACCAAGTAACGCCGGTTTACTACTTGTTGCGAGACAGAACAAGAAGTGATGCGATTCATCGCACTCTACAGAATTCACTCTTTTCGGGGAAAAGGGTGGCACCGGAGTTTCATTAGTAATATAAAGGTCAATAGAATTTGTTTCGAGTTTCGAACCACAGCAGCATCTTGTTTCACGTAGTGAAGTATTTTTTCAAAGTTGTTGACAAATGTCATCAGGGTGGTAGTATGCCATGCAGTAAAAAGATTTGTCTTTATAAAGGAGTCTTGTCCAATGGCATTGGTCACGAGGACATGTACGAAGTGCCGACAGCAAAAGGATATCAGCGATTTCGGCAGGAACAAGAGCTTAAAAGGTGGGATCTCTTACTGGTGCCTTCAGTGTTGGCGCAAGTACCACGCCGAATATCGTGAGCGACACCGTGAGAAAATCAGAACACGCAACAGGGAGTATGCGGTCCGGTACTACAAAATACGGAAGGAAAGACTTAAGGCGGCCCGCGAAAGTGGTCGATTTTAGAGAATCATCGCGATTGGGGCTGAACGGCAGCACCTTCCGAAGCTGCACCAGAAAGAGCGAAGTGTGCGCAGAAATACACTTGTTCAGCACCAAAGCTGTCTTGAGGGGCTGAATGCACATGTGGCAGTTGACTGTTTCGCGGCCCCCGTTGCGACGCGGCGCAGACGCGGCGAGAAGGTCGGCGGTAATTACTTGCCCTGTGTGGTTCGTGCCGCCAATTCCTTTACCGCCTCGCACTGGATGTGCTTATCGTAATGCCCGTCCGCATTGAGCGCATACACTTTAAGGACATTGCTGTCCACCGCCTGCAGTTGATCGGTGCGAATCAGCTCATTGAAGTTAAGCTTGCGCATCATCACGTCGAGGTCATCGTCGCTTGCCGTGTTCTCGACAACGCTCAACAGGAAATCCAGGCCCAACAGTTCCATTCCGCTTTGCAGGTCTCTTGTTCTTCTTCTGGCCGGGGCGCTTTGCAGTTTTTCACTTCTTCTTGGCTGCCTGGGCTTGGGGGCCTTTTCTTCAGCGGACACCTCTTCGATTACTGCTGCGGGGCCGTTGGAATAATGGCCATCTGCCGTCCGAGGTTTGACAACCGTATTTGTTTGCATCTGGTTCACTTCATCAATCCTTTCTGTTTGTTTCAGATTTGTCGGCTCCGACTCAATCGTCGAAACTGCTGCCTTAACTCTTTGTCCTTCCACAACCGGGCCAATCGGCGGCACACTCCCGACTTGGGGGGATTGCGGCTGGACCACCCTTACCACACTCGGACCGGGTGCCGCCCCCTGCTTCTGCTCTACTTTCGGAGCTTGCTGCCGGACCGCTGGTTTTGCCGGTGCCGCTACGCTTACCACTTTTGGCTTGCCGATTTTGCGCCAGTTTCCTTTTTCCAGTATTGCCTTTTTCATTTGACTTATCTCCAAAGGTCAAAATCCATCATGTCCGAGAGCAATATGAACCCCTGCACTTACGCATGTCCAAACACGCTCGGCACATGGAATTATCGGCGCCAGCCCGCTTTTGGCTTGAATCAAACAGCCGCCCCAAAACACCCCTGATGGACCCTTCAGCACATCCGGTCCGATAAGAACTTTCGCTCGATTATCACGAGCATCGCTAACCGTTTTTGACGGACATTTTGAAAAAAATATTATGAATTGCCCCCAACGCCTCCTCTTGCAGCGGCGAAACTATAGTGCTCACAGTTGAATTTTCCCGTCTGTCCTGTCTGCCCTGAGTGTGATCGAAGGGAGCAAAGTCGAAGGGTTCGCTCGCAGGTAAGAAACTTTACAACAACTTATAATCCCACTCGCGGGAATTTTTTACCCTTAAGGGTATAATCTTCATACAACGCCTGCTGATATAATCTGCCAAGAATCCTCTCCAACTCCTTACCCGCCTTGATGACATCAACCTGCGACATCGTTTCTTCGACACCGTCCGTCCAGGCATTTTCCCACTCCAGCACGTATTCTAATGCCGCCTGCCCGCTTTCGTATATGCCCGATTCGTACGGAATTGCCTCACCGTAATCGTAAACGTACACCAGCCGGTCATCATACATGTCCTCCACTACATACCTGTCCTCCACCACGACCATCTCACACCCGGCCCCAATAATTAACAAAACCGTAATTACAGATATTACAAACCTTTTCATTATCGGCCCTTCACGCTTTGCCTTTCATAGACGCCGCCGGATGCTTATATATTTCTTCGGCAAATAGCCAATCACCCAGCCAAAAAAAAACCAAGAGTTAATGGTCATCCCACCTGCCGTGAGCGCAGTCGAACGGACCGAAGTCCCGACAAGTCGCACACACTACGTCATCCCGACCGGAGCGACCCGAAGGGCCGCGAAGTGGAGGGATCTGTTAAGATAGATTCCTCGACTCCGTTTTCGTCCGCTCGGAATGACACTTTTTTGCCACAAAAAAATTAAGAACCACACCAAAAAATTTGCCCAAACGACCCATAATACCTATCCTTTCGGGCCTACATTGCCTGTTTTTTAAATAAGCCCAAAATAATTCACATATACTTAATATACCATTGACATTCATGGCCCGTTGTGGTATAATAAAACTAATAATTGGGGGTAGCAAAATAATGAAGACTCTTGAGAAACCAAAACGTAATAGAAGGATTCGCCAAAGCCGAGGGCCGCCGGTGAGACTAATTCGGTCTCGGTCTTTTTTTGTATTCTCAGCTTCCTAACCATCGCAATCATAAACAGGAGGTGTTAAAATGAAAGCCGAATTCAACACAAAAAAGAGAAAATCCAACCCACCGCACCTTGCCTTAAATATCCGCCCACCGCCGCCATGCGAACAATCTTCGCCGTTTATGTCCATTCACCCACTCCAACACACTCCAGACCAATTAAGCTACTGCCTTCTGTCATCCCGACTGAAGCGTCCCGAATGTAAATGCTTCATGTCATCCCAACCAAAGCGACCTTTCGGGTCGCGTACTATATCATTCTGAGCGCAACTCTTGTCATCCTGAGTGAAACGAAGGATCTCGTTCGTTCGCACGCCTGAGATTCTTCACCCCGAAACATCGGGGTTCAGAATGACATATGTCTTATTTGTCATTCCGCCCTTGACCCGGAACCCAGACCTTAGTATCATCTTGTTGGTACTTATACTACCCCTTTGTTGAGCATATCCTTTTTAACAGAGTTGAATATGGAAACACCGAGACAAGTCTTGTGTGGATTAGGTGCTGCGATTGCTGCCGGCGTTGGGGCGGTTGCAATTATGCTCGGCTTAGCGGTGTTTTGGCCAGCAGCAATCGATGAAAACTTCGGCCTGATCCTGCTCGGGTTGTTCGTGATTCTGTGGTGGGGTTTTTTCCTGGCTTTTGCCGGATTCGGAAAGGGCTCTTAGCTTTATTCGCCTCACAGAATGAAACGGTCTCTCATCTCAGCTTCAGTGTTGCAAGGGCAAGGATCGCGAATGCTACCGCCAAGAGCCAGAAGCGTACCACTATCTGCGGTTCGCTCCAGCCGGCCAGGTGAAAATGATGATGTATCGGTGCACAGCGGAAAAGCCTCCCCCCGCCGGTGTACTTAAAGTAGCCCACCTGAAGAACCACGCTGAGAATCTCTATTACAAAGACCCCCCCGATGACAAAAAGCAGAATCTCGTTCCTGCTGACCATCGCGCCATAGCCCATGGCCGCGCCCAAAGGCAGCGACCCGACATCACCCATGAATACCTGTGCCGGCGGACAGTTGTACCATAAGAAACCCACTATCGCCCCCATTATCGACGCGTAGAAGATGCACAGCTCCCCGGCCTGCGGAATGTGCGGCAAAAGTAAATACCCCGCCCAGGTCATCGTGCTCGTCCGCAACATCGTCTCCGATGCTACGTAACAAAGGATAACCAGCACCGCAGAGACAATCCCGACACACCCCGCGGCCAAACCATCCATACCATCGGTCAGATTGACCGCGTTGCTCGTGGCCGACATATACAATATAGCGATAATCGCAAACATCCAGCCTGCCAATGGTATCCCATGTTTATAAAAAGGGAGCCAGAACATCTTCGCATCGGGTATATTTGCAAAATCCGAATACAGAAAATGGGCCACAAGCACCGCGCCGCCGAATTGAAACGCTAATTTCTCCCACGGCTTCAAACCGTCTCTCGAGCGATGGCGTATCTTGCTGGTCAGCTTGAGCCAGTCATCGACCGCCCCTAAGCCGCCGAACCAGATAATTACAAAAAGCCCCTTATGGATAAACGGATTATCAAGCCTGGCCCACAGCAGCGTGCTCACTATAACCGCAAGCAGTATTATCAGACCACCCATAGTCGGCGTGTTGGCACGCTCTTTCATCAGCTCGTTTAGTGCCGTGTGGTGAAATTCCGGACGGTCGCCGATCTTTTTGCGCATCAGCCAACGGATTATCCTCGGCCCCGAAAGCCACGCTATCGCAAAGCTAAGAAGCGCCGCGACCACCGCGCGAAACATCACATCCTCATAAGCGTAGAAACCCAGCTTATATGTGAATGACTCGCGCAATGACCACAATATATGGTATATCAAGTTCTAAACTCCGATAATTTCGGCCCTTTATGTTACTACGTAGTGCGTGAAGCGTGATGCGTTGTTCGCAATACGCACTACGCACTACGCAATACGCAATACGCAATACGCAATACGATATAAAAAAAGTGAAAGGTTCAAGTCAAGCGTCCAATCTTTATATCCAGTTTTACAACCGCTTTTTCAAGTTTCGCGCTGCGTGAACCTTTCACCAATACTATATCGTCACGCTGCACGAATCTTGACAAATTATTACACAGCTCATTTGTGTTTTTGAAAGCAAACGCCTCAAAATCTTCGTCGCAGGCGCTCCTCTTTGCAGCCTCGGCAACTACCTCGGCATACTCACCGGCTGCCAGAAGCACATCGACCCCTCTATTCGCCACAAGTTTGCCAAGCTTATGGTGAAGGCTTACGCTTTGGTCGCCTAATTCGGCCATTGTCCCGCAGATAAATACCTTTCTGTGGCCGGTACCAAGCTTAGCCAGACAATCCAGCGCGTTTGCCATCGACACCGGATTAGCATTATAGCAGTCATTGATAATCGTTATCGGATCGACCGTCTGGATTTGAAGCCGCATATCAACCGCTTCAAACGTGCTTATCGCTTCGGCAAAGTCTTCAATGCTGATATCGAACTGTTTGCATATCGCCCACGCTGCCAGCGCATTTGAAAGATTCGCCCTGCCTGCTAACGGCACTGAAATCTTGGTTTTTTCAATTGTCAGCTCGCCACTACGACCTTTGCTGACCAGTTCATCAGCTCTTATGTCGCAATCGGGGCCCTCTCCAAATGTTACGAAATCCGTATTAACAGTACGGCAATAGCCGGCCAGATTCTCGAAATCACCGTTTACAAGAAGAGTGCCCCCGGCCCTTAATCCCTCCGCAATCGAGGCCTTCTCTTTTATTATCGCCTCAACATTGCCAAACCCTTCCAGGTGAGCAGGATAAATATTAGTAACCACCGCAATATCAGGTGCCCCAATCCCGGCAAGCCGCGACACCTCACCGGGTGCGTTACTGCCTATCTCAACAATCACAATCTCGTGGTTTTCATCGGCCGACAGAATCGTCAAAGGCACACCAATAGCATTATTGAAGCTCTTCGGAGCACGGGCGCAGCTAAAATGCCTGCTCAATATATGGTATGCCATCTCCCTCGTAGTCGTCTTGCCCGCAGAACCCGTAATAGCCACAACCTTAAAGCCCATCTCGCTGCGATACCACCCGGCCAAAGCGCCCAGCGCCTTTATCGTATCGGCCACCTTCAAAATGTTCCCGCCGAACTCAGCCTCTTGTTCGACAACTGCACACACAGCACCCTTCGCAAACGCCTGCTCGATATAATCATGCCCGTCAAAGTTTTCACCCTTGATAGCAAAGAAGCTGTCATCGGCCCGAACCGTTCTCGAATCTATACTCACCCCGCTGACAGTCGCACCGGACCCACCGCCCGATATTACATCAACCTGCAGGATTTTCGCCAACATTTCAATCGTAATAGACTTCATATCTTTGCCTTAAGCAGGTCCCGCGCGATTTGCCTGTCATCAAAATCAATCCTTTCGGTCCCGATGATTTGATATGTCTCGTGCCCCTTGCCCGCTATTAATACGATATCATCCTTGCGGGCGGTTTCCAGTGCCAACTGTATCGCCGTCTTCCGGTCCGGCTCAACCGTAACATTAGGTTGGTAGGGTGGGCCTGTGGCCCACGCGGTTTTGCCAAAGCCTTTGACAATATCTTCAATTATGTCTTCCGGCTGCTCGCCCCTTGGATTGTCGCTTGTAACAATTACAGAACCCGCAAGTTCCGCCGCCACCTGCGCCATCCTCGGCCGCTTCGTGCGGTCCCTGTCGCCCCCACAGCCGAAGACCACCGTCAATTTGCCCTTGCACAATGGCCCCAAAGTCATCAGCACGTTTTGCAACGCATCATCCGTGTGTGCATAATCGACAAGAACCTTAAAATCCTGCCCGCACTCAACCGCTTCCAAGCGACCCGGCACGGTCTTGAGCTTGCTCAAGCCCGCTGCTATCAAACCCAAATCAAGCCCAGTCCCTATACAAAGACCCGCAGCAGCAAGATGATTACTCACATTATGCCCCCCGACAAGGCTTGTATTCACAATCTCCCTTTGCCCGCCGTACGCCAAACTGAACTGCGTCCCGTCTATATCCATCGACTCGATACGTCCGACAATATCCGCCTCCTCATCGACCGCGTACCACAAAACCCTGGCTTTTGTCCTGGCAGCAATCTCTTTTGCCTCCGGTGATTGCTTATTGAGAACCGCTGTTGCATCTTCCGACAGCCGTTCAAAGAGCCTGGCCTTGGCCGACAGATAATCGGCTTTTGTCTTGTGGTAGTCCAAGTGGTCACCGGTCAGATTGGTAAAAGCCGCCGCTGTAAAATTAACACATGCCAAACGATTCTGGCTGAGGGCATGACTGCTCGCCTCAAGTACCATGAACCTTGCACCCGCTTTTACTGTTTCGCTTGATATTCGCGCAACCTCAAGCGCATCCGGGGTCGTCAGGCTTGCGCCGGCGATACCATCGCCTGTGTCATAAACAATTGTGCCGATAAGCCCGCACTTTGGGCCGGCGGCCTGAATCACCGACCGGACAAGAAAGCATACCGTCGTCTTGCCGTTCGTGCCCGTTACACCTAAGTTGCTCAGTTTCGCTGAAGGATTCCCAAAACTTGCCTGAGCCAGCAGCCCCAATGCCTCTCTTGAATCTTTTACCACGATTAACTGCGGTCCCTTAACCTCCACCTGCCTTTCACTGACTATATAGCCTGCACCTTTATCGACCGCCTCTTTGATAAAATCATGCCCGTCGGCTTGTGTCCCAACCGTCGCCACAAAGACGTCGCCTTTGCCGACCCGACGCGAGTCATTGCATATCAGCAAGTTCGCCCCTTTTGAACACACCAACGATAACAGTTCAGTAAAATTCATATCTTATTGAATCTTTGCTATGTAGAAAAAACCATAAATGCCATTACGATCTTCTCGCCCCGTCATTCTGAGGCGTAACCGAAGAGTCTCAAGCCTGCGTGGGCACGATATTTTTCACTCCGCTTGCGCTCTGTTCAGGATGACAATTCTAAACCTAATACCTTATTATCTGCTTGCGAAGGTGATATTCTAACAAAATTTAAGTTATTTGCACGACTTCATCCGGGAAATCCGGGCTTAAATTGGATTCCATGGTTGGGTCATCTTCCGACCTTATTTTAATGCAAAATCGACTATGACAGGGTAGTGATCAGAACCCAGGTTCTTGCCAATTTTCTTTCGAAGGATTCTCAAGTCTTCACTGTGAAGACAATGATCAATAGGAATTAGAAACGGCCATGCCATTGCCGGCCATGTGGGTTGTATGCCGTATCCCTGGGATGCATCTTTCAAATTGGCATCTTTAAGAAGTTTTCGGAAGTAATACGACCAAGGCGAAACGTTCAAATCCCCAAGCAGGAGAATTGGTGTGTCAAACTGCCGTATAAATGTAGATAGTCTCTCAAGCTGATCATTCCGATAGGCACTATATTTTGCGCCGCCGGGGGGGAGAGGGTGTGTACCAATAACCGTGATGGTGACGTTTTCAAGGATGATGATAGCATAAACGGATGGAACTCCAATTTCACCGACGAAAACGATCTCAGATTTTTTCCATGCATGGCGACTGAAAAGAGCTATGCCGAAGTTGTCGTTCCTTGTTCGCACTATTCTATGTTGGAAGTTATCAATAACTGGTCCAAGATCCTTGATCCACTTATCGTTGATCTCCACAAGTACGATGATATCAGGAGAATATTCTCTTATGGCGTTTAGCACAGCTTCTACATTCCCAAGCTGCATATTCACGTTGATCAGCATTGCTCGGCAACTTTTACCAGAAACCTCCGATGTGTCCTTTCGAGGCAAGTAAAGAGGTGCAATAAGCGCCAGATTGATTATTGCTACCAAGACCGCTCCCCCCGCAAGTCTCCATCGCCTACCGAGGAAATAACAGGCGCTTATAACAGTCAAAAGAATAAAGTACTGGGCACGGAAATGGGAGGCGAGGTCAAGCCACCAAGCAAAGCGACCAAAGAAACCTGCGAAAGTTCCAACCACCGAGAGGGAACCTGCTGCAGTAAGCAGCCCCCACGGGCGAAGCTTCAATTTGAGAAAATCATATCGATTTATACGTTGTGATATTTTCAATACTATTTTAAAACAAAAAAAGCAATAGCAAATCTTCCTCGGCCCCGGCTATGAACCATTTCGCACCATAAGAATATGGTCGATACCGATCTCCTGAAAAACCTCACCCTCAGCTTGAAATCCGTGCCCGGCATAAAAATCCTTGAAGTGTATCCGTGCGTGCACCTTGCACGTCGGAAAGCCTCTGTCGCCAGCGGTCTTAATCATAAACCCGGCCAGCAGATGACCGAATCCCCGGCCCCTGTATTCTTTGCGTACCGCTAATCGTTCGAGCTTTGCACATCCGTCGACAAATCTAATCCGCCCCGCGGCAACAGGCTCATCTCCTACCTGCCCTAATACATGTACCGCCGAAAAATCATGCTCATCCCTGTCAACCGGGTACGGCAATTGCTGTTCGCCGCAGAACACGATTCCGCGAACGACAAATACCTTCAATAAATCATCCGGCGCATCGGCCACGCAAAATCGGATTTTTCCTGACATCTCATATTCCTGTCGAACAATATTACCTGTGCCGGTTATCCGCTAATCTCGAAATTTACGCCGACAGACCATGTTAGTCAAGCAAAGTTCTGACTATTTGCCGAAATTTGGATATGCTGTACGTTTTGAGCCTGGATTATTGATTATACAATGCTTCAATCTCTGTGTCGGATAATGCCCTGTCAAATATCTTGACATCATCAATCTTGCCGGCGAAGAACTGTATGCCGCCCGCAAGTGCCATTCGCCCTATTTCCTTGTCGTAAGATGCATCGGAAATGTAGCTGCCATCGCCAGGGGTATTGGTAACATAGGACGACTCAAAACCGTCAATATAAAGCCTGCACGTTTTTGCGTCCCCTTCCCATACAACAACCACATGATGCCATGTGTCAGGACCTAATGACCCCTGCGGCGTAGCGAGGTAAGCGTTGGTGGTTGAGTGGCCGACCCAAAAATCAATGTATCCGCCTGACTCTTTTCTTTGTTTTCTCAATATCCAGCCTGTGGTGCCGTCGGGAAATACGCCTATGATTATTCCCTTGCCGGTTGCCGACTCATCGTAAATCCACGCTGATACCGTAAAGTCATCGGCCGGTAAATTATCCGATGCCGCCGGCGAGCCGAGGTCAATATAATCGCTTGCTCCGTCAAACGTTAAGGCGCCATCTATCTGGCCGGTTGTGTGCAGAATGGAGGTGTTTTGCCGGGCAGTTCCGTCATTGCCGCCGATGCTGTCGGCTACCGTTGTGTTGTCTGTATTGTCATTCATTGTCCAGTGCGCGATATCCGGCAGGGCAGAGGCAAATGTGAGCCAGTTTTGGCCAAGCACATTGAGGTCAGACGTGTCGATGGTTGCATCTTCATGGTAAAGATTGGAATTGATGTTCCAGTCAGGCTCTCCATAGTTAGTCAACCA
>Ga0114922_10005431_pt1 | contig 11771 bp, 5 predicted proteins | sample AartaG_FD_100975 | JGI IMG/M metagenome (GOLD analysis project Ga0114922, IMG submission 100975) | Deep subsurface microbial communities from Aarhus Bay to uncover new lineages of life (NeLLi) - Aarhus_00045 metaG | ecosystem: Environmental > Aquatic > Marine > Oceanic > Sediment | place: Aarhus...
GGCTTTTGAATTCATAACTACTTGCAGATAAAAGACTTAGTTGCTTTGGGCCCAAAAACATTAAGTTCTTTGTTGCCAAAGACTTATGTATTTTGAGAGCGAATACTCGGACACGCTCCTAGGGATGTTGTGGTGGAATGCTTCAAAAATCAACAGCGTTACTATCATTCGGAGTCATCGCCGGGGGATTGTAACTGCCAGTCGTACCAGCACCCTCGAGGTTCTTCGTCTGTTCCTTCAGGCCAGTGACGGTATTTCTCGCATGAGTTACATTTGTCTTCGTTGACAAGATCACGGGAATCGGGACAGTGTCTAAGGCCACCGCTTCCTTTAGTCCCAGTGCGCCCCCCTCGTCTTGATCCGCCCACCCGAGGATGGCCTCCTTGACGCCAGCCGTCACCATATGGCATTCGGGGAGGCCTGGCCGTTGGACCGGACCCGTGCTGTCTGAAAAATCGTTCCAGATCACCCGGACTGTGGAGTTTGTCGTTAACAGGTTCCTCTTCCTCTCCGATGGAATCCTCAGATGATTGATCGATATCCGGGGTGGAAGGCGACATTGGAATTGAAGGTTCTTGCTGTGACGCATCTGTTTCGTCTTTTCCTGATTCTCCTGGAGGTTCAACTGGCCCGGGTTGAGAGGGTATTGGCGGAGAGTTTTCTATTCCAGCTTCAACTGCATCCAACTGCATTGCGAGGTCATCAATGAGAGGCTGTTCACTTTCAACCAGAGGATCAACAAAACCGAGTGGTTTTTCAACGCTGCTTTCGACAGCATCCAGCATCGGGTCTTCAAAAGGATTTGTATCAGGACCCAGGGGCTTTAGATTTTCCTGAGGATTCAAAGGCCCTTCCATAATCTTGCTCCTTTCCAATAAAGATTATCAATTGCTCTGGTCAGTCTCTTTTTCACCGAACAACTTTCGCTTGCTGTATGACAAAACCTTTGGCCAGTCGAAGTTATCCGCAAGACACCGGGCAGCATCTAATAATGTGATAGTCTTCTGCCAATCACCATCCGGATCTTCTGCGTTCTTTTTCAGGGTATCCTGAAGTTTACGCATGGTTGTCTTATCCGGTGTGACAGCAATCAGATGATCAATATGCGGGATTGCCGCCTCAATAAGGATGTTTTTGGCATCGTAATCGAGATTACTACAGCAAACTTCAACTATGAGCCGCTGGCTATCAGGCCCCATCACAGATAGATCGGGCTGAAGCCCCTGGTCACGAGCTATTGAACTGTTCCTTTGGGTGCGCCATCCGGGACCGGCAAGCCCAATTCTTTTTTCTACCTGAGATAAAAGGTATTCGTGAATAATGGCAGGCATAAATGATGTCGAAATTTACCGAAATATCCGTACTCGTCTATGCTCCATAAACATCAAAAAATGCGGTTTTTTATAATTTGCTCATACAGCGTTTTTTGGCTAAAAACAAGGGTTTTTGTTGCATCGGATAAAGTATACGGCAAGAAATAAATGTTTCGATAATAGTATTCTTATAAGGATAGTTAAAATAAAGAAGAATTACTACTAATTTTTTTCAGTAATACCAGTACAGACTTCAACAAGACCTCACGTATTAACAAAAGTCTGGCGAAAAAGAAGCGATCTGAATAAAATTAGACTATGGCAGTGCTGATATATGATTCAGGTGCGGCGGGATTTATTCTCGCGAGTTGCTTACTCAAAGCGGGAATTGAGGTGGACTTGATGATAAAGATGAGGAGATAGTTGCTTGTCAAACAGTACTTTCTGCATATTACCATGTCTGCTCAATGAGTATTCGAGCCAGGGAGAAAGAATGCCTATGAAACACACAGTGTTGATAATGATGATACTTGCAGGGATAGCCTCATTCGCATCCGCCGCTAACCTCGAAGACGCCTTCAGAACCCCCCCGAACTCGGCCCGGCCCGGTGTGTACTGGTATTTTATGGACGGGAATCTGGATGGTGTCGAGATGGTCAAAGACCTCGAATCAATGAAAGAGGCTGGTATCGGCAACTTAGTCTTCCTGGAAGTGAATGTGGGTGTGCCGCGCGGGCCAGTTGATTTTATGAGCAACGGTTGGCAGGCACTTTTTGTTAACGCCGTTCGTCATGCCGAACGTCTTGGCATCGATATCACACTGGGAGCGGGACCGGGTTGGACCGGAAGCGGCGGGCCCTGGGTCAAACCAGAGCAGTCGATGCAACATCTGGTGTTCAGCACCATAGAAATCAAGGGACTCGCTACTTTCGACGGAGTCCTCCCTGTGCCCGGCCAGCGCAGTACCCGATGGCACACGATGCGCAGTCCCTTTTATGAGGATGTTGTGGTTTACGCGTTCCCAAAGTGCGCCCCGGTTATCGATAATATAAATGAGAAGGCGCTGTTCGAACGTGATCCTTACACCTCGATGGCAGGCGTCAAGCCTTATCTACCGGCACCAGCGAACTACCCGCAGCAGGACACATCAAACATTATTGACCCCGAGACTATGATCGACCTGACCGGGCGGCTGCAGGCGGATGGTTACCTGAAATGGGAGGTCCCGGACGGGGAATGGACGATTATGCGAATGGGGCGCCGCTCTACCGGTGCGAGTACCCGACCTGCACCAGCCCCCGGTGTGGGCTTTGACCATGACAAGTTTGATAAGGCCGCACTGGAGCATCATTTTGACAATTACTACGGCAAACTCCTCAAGAAGGTTGGTACGCGTGCAGAAAAGCATGGCTGGACCACGGTCCACCTCGACAGTTGGGAAATGGGTGCGCAGAACTGGACACCGACATTCGGGGAGGAATTTACCAGACGCCGTGGATACGATCCGCAACCCTTCCTCGTAACATTCAGCGGTCGCGCCGTCAAGAGTGTTGAGGTATCGGAACGCTTTCTCTGGGATGTACGCCTCACGGCCCAGGAATTAGTATTGGAGAACTACGCAGGCTATCTGAAAACGCTGGGACACAAGCACGGTTTTAAACTCTCCATAGAACCCTATGACATGAATCCCTGCGCTGACTTAGATCTGGGGGCAGTGGCCGATGTGCCTATGTGTGAATTCTGGGGGGCAGGATTTGGTTTTGATTCGTCTTTCAGTTGTATTGAAGCAACTTCCATCGCCCACACCATGGGTCGGTCGATTGTGTCGGCGGAAGCATTTACAGGGATAGACCAATGGCAGCAGTACCCCTGGTCGATGAAGAACCAGGGCGACTGGGCGTTCTGTATGGGAATCAACCGTTTTGTCTATCATACCTTTGCCCACAAGCCGCTGGGCGAGGAATATCGCCCGGGTATGACCATGGGACCTTACGGGGTGCATTGGGATCGTGGTCAGACCTGGTGGCCCATGGTGAAGGATTACCATGAGTACGTCACATGCTGCAGTCATTTGTTGCGTCAGGGTGTCACGGTTTCCGATATCCTGTATCTAACACCCGAAGGCGCTCCTCACGTTTTTCGTGCGCCTACCAGCGCATTGCACGGTAGTGGCCCGTTGGCCGACAAGAAGGGGTATGGGTTTGACGGCTGTTCGCCGAATATCCTGATGGCACGCGCCGACGTCAAAGACGGACGCATTGTGTTTCCGGGGGGGACATCCTATAGACTTCTTGTGCTGCCGCGTTTTAAAACCATGACTCCGAAGCTGCTGAAAAAGATTATCCAACTCGTCAAAGCTGGTGCCGTTGTCTACGGTGCGCCACCGGTCGCCTCACCCAGTCTGAGTGACTATCCGCAGTGTGATGACGAGGTGCGTGAGCTGGCGGAAACGTTGTGGGGTAAAATCCCCTCAGTTGGGCGGAAGGTTGGCAAAGGGCGCATTATTTGGGATCCGGGCGTTCAACATGGTAAAAGAAAGATTAAATCTGAAAAACCGTTATTACCAGAAAGAGGGAACTGGATCTGGTTTAATAGAGGCAATCCGGTACGTTCTGCTCCAGTCGGAGATGTGCACTTACGCTATACATGGGAAGTTTCGGATATTGGATGTCTGACAGAGGCAAAAATCGAGGCGACCGCTGACAACACATTCACGCTCAAGATTAACAATAGGCAAGTACTATCAGGGAACAATTTTAACATGATCTATTCGGCGGACATTTTGCCGGTATTGCGTAAAGGAAAAAACACAATCAGCGTTGTTGCTAACAACGCCTCGGACACACCCAATCCCGCGGGTTTTATCGCCGCCATGCGATTGAGTTATTCTGACGGGACGAGCAAGGTGATTGTGACAGATCAGACATGGTATGCAAGAGGCAAGGGCACGGATTGGTCCGCTGCGAAAACGCTTGGACCCGGATCTATGGCACCATGGCATTTGAAAAAAGCGATAAAAACCACAACCGCTGAGCTATATCCCGATTATGCGACGATCACAGTCTTGCTTGCGCGTATGGACATACCGGAGGATTTCCAATCGGATGGACCGGTTCGTTTTACCCACCGTAGAAATGATTCTATGGATATCTATTTTGTTGCCAATACAGCGAACCATAAAGTGGAAACGACATGCAGCTTCCGGGTACAACAAGGCACGCCGCAGTTGTGGGATCCCGTGACCACGGAAATCAGGACCTTGCCGCAGTTTACCTGTCAAGGTAAAACCATTACTATTCCGATGACTTTTGAGCCTTATCAGAGTTTCTTTGTGATGTTCCCAGGCAAGGATTCATCTAAATCAGTGACAAAAGCAGGTAAGTTAAAATTCCCCGAAGTAAAAACAGTGACAACACTGGCAGGTCCCTGGGAAGTCTTTTTTGATCCCAAATGGGGCGGCCCGGAGAAGGTTACATTCGACACCTTGCAGGACTGGACCAAATATACCAAGCGCGGTATAAAGTATTATTCCGGTATCGCAACTTATCGGAAAATCGTAGATTTTCCTCAGTTCTCAGGTTTCAAGTTTCAGGATTCAGGTAATCGTGTGTATCTTGATCTCGGAACGGTTCACGATATCTGCTGTGTTCGACTTAACAGTAAGGATTTGGGGGTCGTCTGGTGTGCGCCGTGGCGTGTGGATATCACAGAGGCTGTCAAGGCTAAAGGTAATGTACTCGAGATCGACATCGCCAACCGCTGGCCGAATCGCCTTCTCGGGGACCAACAGGCACCTGACAGGGATGTGCGAACCGTGCAATGGGAATCCGGCTTTCTGGAAGGCAAAGAGTACAAGGCCGGCCGTTATACGTTTACCACCGGAAGGGGGCCTGGTAAACTCCTGCCCTCCGGTCTGCTCGGACCTGTACGCATCATGGTTAATCGAACTGAAAGGAAATAAATAATGCAAAGAAAAACTGCAGCGATAGTAGTGTGTCTTATAAGTTTGTCGGCGCTGAGGGCAGGCAGCTTAGAGGCCGACTTCCGAAATCCACCGCGTCAGGCCGGAGTTCGTTGCTGGTGGTGGTGGCTCAACAGTAATGTCACCAAAGAGGCGATCACCAGAGACCTGGAAGCGATGCATGACAAAGGCTTCAGCGGGGCGATGATCTTTGACGCGGGAACCGAACTGCGCTGGGGCCCTGACAAAAACGTTCCTAATGGCCCGATGTTTTCCGGTCCGAGATGGACCGAGCTCTATCTCCATGCGCTTGAAGAAGCCAAGCGCCTCGGCTTAGAGTTGGGCCTTTCCATTCAGAGCGGCTGGAATCTGGGCGGACCGTTTGTCACGCTGGACGACAAGGCCAAGCAAATCACCTGGTCGGAGGTTCAGGTGGAAGGATCGGCCCGGATCGAACAGATTCTGCCCATCCCGAAATCCAATTACGACTACTATCGTGATATCTGTGTGCTGGCTTATCCCGAGAAGGTAGGGATAACCAGGAAGCCCATCAGTCATCTAACAGCCAAATCCGGCGCACGCGAACTGGGTGGATCGGCACCAGATTGTCGTTTTCTGCTGAATGATCATCCTTCTGTAGATGGAGAAGAAGACGCATTACTTAAGGATATCATAAATGTAACAGACAAAATAAGTAAAGATGGCCTATTGGAATGGAATGTGCCTGCAGGGAAATGGACGGTCCTGCGTATCGGTTATACCCCGACCAAGGCTCATGTTGCGACGTCGAGCGACAACTGGAAGGGACATGTCATCGATTATCTCAGCAAAGATGTCTTCGACCGCTACTGGTATAGGACGGTCGATCCGCTGCTGCAGAAGGCGGGTTCCTTGGCCGGGACTGTTTTGAAACAGTTGGAAACCGATAGTTGGGAATGCGGCGGTATGAACTGGAGCCCGGGATTTACCGAGGATTTCAAGCAATACTGCGGATATGATATCATAAAGTATTTGCCCGTGGTTGCCGGCAAGATTATTGAAAACCGTGAGGTCAGCAACGCCTTCCTGGCCGACCTGAGAAAGACTATTGCTCACTGTGTGTCGAAAAATCACTATAAGCGATTTGCCGAACAGGCGGCACGGTACAACATGGGAATCCAGCCCGAATGTTCCGGTCCGCACGCCGCTCTGCTCGACGGTATTACCAACTATTCACACAGTGACATTGTTATGAGCGAGTTCTGGATACCATGCCCGCATCGCCCCAGGCCCGAGAACCGTTTCTATATCAAACAGGCTTCATCGGCCGCGCACATCTATGGCAAGCAGATCGTAGGCGCAGAGTCCTTCACATCGCTGCGAAAACCCCACTGGGCCGACGAGTTATGGCATGATTTGAAACCGGCCATGGATTTCGAGTACAGTGAAGGCCTGAACATGATCTTCTTCCACACTTTTACCTGCTCACCCAAAGCAATGGGCATCCCCGGCCAGGAATATTTTGCCGGCACGCACGTCAATCCGAAGGTGACCTGGTGGGATCTTTCGAAGCCGTTCATGGACTACATGAATCGCATTCAAACTGTGGTTCAGCGCGGCACATTCGTGGCCGATGTCCTGTATTACTATGGCGACCACGTGCCCAATATTGCCGTGCACAAGGGATTCAACCGGGCCGGCGCCTTACCCGGTTATGATTTCGACGTAACCAATGAAGAGGTCTTGTTGAAGTTAAGGGTTGTAAACGCTAAGGTCGTGGTGCCCAGCGGACTGAACTACCGTGTGCTGGTCCTGCCGGATCATAAGGTTCTTTCCCTGGCGGTACTGAAGAAGGTTCAGACATTGCTTAAGCAAGGTGCCACTGTCATGGGGCCCAAACCGGAGCGACTGGTCAGTCTGGTGGGCGGCCAATCCGCCCAGCGCAGATTCCACAAACTCGCCGACAGGCTTTGGGGCAGCAATCCGGCGGCAACAGGCCAGAAAAAGGTCGGCAACGGTCGTCTCGTTTGGGGACAGACCTCTCGTGAGTTTCTGCAACGGGATGGTATTGCCCTGGACTTTGAGGTGCTCGACGTTGAAAAACAATCGGATTACCAGTACATCCATTACACCATTGGTAACGCTGATGTCTACTTTATCTGCAACCAAACGGATCGACCCCAATCCATTACCTCGGCATTCCGAGTTTCCGACAAACAGCCAGAATTGTGGGACCCGGTGACAGGACACATTAAGATAGCGGGCGCATTCAAACAGATCGATGGCCGGACAATTATTCTCATGGAGTTTGATCCCTATGGTTCCTGCTTGGTATTATTCCGCAAATCCATTCCTACCGCAAAGCAAGGTACGGAACGTTCCAATTACCCGGTGCTGAGTGTTGTCAAAGAGATTCAGGGCCCGTGGCAGGTAGCGTTTGCCCCGACCTGGGGCGGGCCTGCGTCTGTTGAATTTAAGACATTGATCGATTGGACGAAGCATGCTGACGAGGGCATCAAGTATTATTCCGGCAAGGCTACTTACGTGAATACCTTCGAAATGAGACCTGCCCATGGCAAGCGTTACTGGCTGCAGCTTAACGAAGTTAAGGATGTCGGCATCGCCTCCGTCAAGCTCAACGGGAAGGACACCGGCATCACCTGGACCAAGCCCTTCCGGCTGGAAATAACCGATGCGCTCAAGTCCGGCCAGAACCGACTTCAGATCACGGTGGTCAACTCCTGGCAAAACCGTCTCATTGGAGATCGGGGCAAACCACAGACAGAACGTTATACTAAGACCAATATCAAGATCCGTGACGATTGGAAGCTCAGGAAATCCGGGCTTTTGGGACCGATCGAAATCAAACACGATTGAATAGAAAAAAGGATAACCACGAATGGGCAGGAGCAATAGAGACAGGAGAGCAAAACATTCTCAGAAATGGATTGTGACAGCAGTGCTGGTCTTCAGTAGCACGTTGTTTACCCAGGCGAGCGAGTTGTCGAAAGTCGAAGCGAATAATGTTGTGCAGTTAATCCTGGTTTCCGTCAATACATACAAAAATCCGTTTGGGGAGACCAGTAAAGGTAACAAGAATTCCACACTCAATATGCATCTTCTTCCGAAGGGCGAGTTTGCGGTCGGCAAAGACAAATGGGGCGAAGTCGTTCGTGTCAATATGCTGAAGATCAGGGACTGGTCCAAAGTGCCCGGCATCAAGAAGGCCTGGATCATGAAGGGATTTGAAGGCGAAGACTGTATGGCGTTTCATCCGGTTATCTCGGAAGTAAAGGACGTTGATGGTGACGGCAAGCTCGATATCTTTCGCTGTCAGTCAGAGCATGAAGATGCAAGGATAGAGCGGCTTCGGTATGATGACGGGGCTGTTGTGTGGGAAAGCGAACCGATGGCGGCTCTTCACGGAGATGAGAGCCGTCTGCCGGCATTTGATCTCGACGGCGACGGTGTGTATTCTGTCCTCCACGTCACCAAGGGCGGCACCTGGTGTATCAATGCGAAGACAGGAAAGACCGAATGGTCAATTAAAGAAGCCGTCGGTGATATCATTGTTGGACATTTTCTGGACAGGAAGAGACAAGCTGTAGTTGTCCGCAGCGAGGGCACCCTTCGCTGCTATGACGACGAAGGCAAGCTGATATGGAAGCATGAAACAGGATTGAAAGGAGAAGATGCCTACGCCCACGAGGCGTATCGCCATGATGCAGACGGTGACGGACTCGATGAGATATTCACCAACTGGCAGAAGCTGACCATGGCGTTGAAGGGCGACGGCTCAGTCTTGTGGGAGGATAGAACACAGCAGCATCATAGTGATTACCTGGTCTGTGCTGACGTGGATGGAGACGGAAAGACCGAGCTGATTTACGATCATGAAGGATGCAGCGCAGAAAAAGGCCCCACTTACATTGTCGATGCGATGACCGGTCAGATCAAAGTCAAGATCGATTATCGCAAAGACGGCCTAAGCCACGCGCAGAACATGGCCGTCGGGGATTTTGATCCGGGTAGGAAGGGCTTGGAAATCGCCATGTGCGGCAAGAGTGGATACCTTTTCGTCTGGGATGCCACCGGAAAGCTCCTTTGGAAACGTGCCGTGCCTTCATCTTTGCTCTCTAAGGGGGACTGGGATGGTGATGAAGTCGAAGATATTTCCTGCTACGCTTTGGGCGCTAACGTTGACGGGATGTTCTCTGTGTGGAACGGCAAAGGTGAACGTCTCTATGCTATCAGCTTCCTACCCAGCCCCTCCAGGCGAACCTGGAGCGATAAGCACAACGGTGGCAGCTGGAGTCACGCCATGCCTGGTGGGCACGAAGGTGTTCGCCGTCAAGTCGATCTCGACGGGAATGGGCACGCGGATTTCATCATGCCTTTTGGCGCCTGGCACTGGGGATCCGACTCGATCCTTTTCCTGATGGAGGGCCAATGAGAAGATGTTAAAAGTGAGTTTTAACAATGAAAATAGACAAATGAGCATTAAAGAATTACAGAAATTCGTCTTGGTGGGTGTTATTGTCGTCAGCAGTTCGTTTTGTTATACCGCAGAGATGGTCAAATCCGATGTGTCTGCCGCGGAAAGTATGGGTGATCTGGCTTGGGTGGAGCAGTACAACGTCGTTTGGACGAGCCAAAGCAAGAACTCCAGCGAGTCGATGCCGGTGTCCGGCGGGGATATCGGGCTGAACGTATGGGTGGAGAATGACGAGCTGCTGCTCTACATGGGCCGGGCAGGTTGCCGGGACGAGAACGGTGCATTATTGAAGCCCGGCCGGATCCGAATTGGGCTCACTCCGAATCCCTTTAAAAACGGCAAGTTTCGACAGGAGCTGAAACTTCGTGAAGGGTATATGCTGATTACAGCCAGACAGCCGGACGGTAACAATCTGGCGATAAAGGTCTGGGTCGAAGTCGCTCGGCCGATTATCCACCTGGATATCAAGTCGGAAAATCCTGTCATGGTAGAGGCTACTTACGAATCATGGCGAACCGAAACGATCGAATTGCCCAACGACCCGAGCAAACATGATCGTCGCGCCATGTGTATGATCAACTACGATGCTTATCCGGGAAAGGTCTTTCTCTACAAGGATGAAATTCGCGCCAACGAAAAGCTTGTTCGTTTCCATCATCGGGTAAACAATACCAAAGACTGCTTCAACTTCCAGGTAATCCAGCAGGAACTGGAGCTGGTTCGCGACCAGATGGTCAATCCCTTGGAGAATCTTGTCTGGGGCGGTGCGCTTGTTGGCGACAACTTCACCCTGACAGGTCAAACGAGCGGCAAGTATGCTGAATGCCCGTTCAAGGATTTCAAGTATGTAAGCAAGACGGCGGTGAGGTCGCATCGCCTTCGCGCGTGTCTGCACATCGATCAGGTTGAGAAACAAGATGCCTGGTACACGGCGCTACAGGAATTGATCGATCTGTTGCCGCAAGACGATGAAAAGGCCTGGGATGAGAATCAGGAGTGGTGGGCCGATTTCTGGAACCGCAGCCGTTTAGTCATCAACTCCGGCCGCGGCGAACAGGACGTTGGATGGCGCCTGGGTCGCAATTACCAGCTCTTCCGCTACATGCTGGCAAGTAATGTGAACGGCCGTGAACCAACCCTGTTCAACGGGGGTCTGTTCACGTTCGATCCGCTCTACGTGAACGGCAAGAAAGGTCCCGGCTATACTCCGGACCATCGTCAATGGGGTGCGGCATTCACAGCCCAGAACCAGCGACTGGTCTATCGTCCGATGTTGAAAACAGGCGACTTCGATCTGATGCCGTCGGGTTTCAGTTTCTATCTGAACGGACTGCCTAACGCCATGGCCCGGGTGCGTCATTACTGGAAGCATGATGGCTGTTGCTTTGAGGAACAATCAGCTATCACCGGACTGCCGGGCGCCTGTCAGTACGGATTTTTTGAGGGTGGTCGTCGGGGTCGACCGAAGAACTTTGAAGTCGGCATCCAGGTCAACCGCGCAGGCGGTAAGGTCTACGAGGAGCAATTGGACTGGTCCTGGCTCATACTGCAATATCATCAGTCCTCGGGAGCTGACATTGCCAGGTACCTGCCGCTGATCGAGCAATCGGTTATTTTCTATGATGAACATTACCGCTATCGCTGCGAAAAGCTTTCCGGCAAGGAACTGGATGGGAATGGCAAACTGGTGATTTTTCCGGCAAATACACTCGAGGGACATTGGGATGCACGCAATCCCACCAGCGTGATCGCCGGACTGCGGCGCGTTTTGACGGAACTCATCAATCTACCGGAGAGGTACACCCCTGTAGAAAAGAGGGAACGCTGGCGGGGCATACTTGAGCGCCTGCCGGAGATGCCAACGGCCAGCAGCGACAGGTTCGGCGGCAGATACTTGAAGCCCGCCGAGAACTACGATCACCAGAGCTGGCACTGTCCCGAGATGTTCCCGCTCTTTCCCTATGAGTTGTATGGTCTCGGCCTGCCCGATCTCGATCTCATGAAGCGGACCTCCCTTTCTACC
>Ga0114922_10005432_pt1 | contig 11771 bp, 8 predicted proteins | sample AartaG_FD_100975 | JGI IMG/M metagenome (GOLD analysis project Ga0114922, IMG submission 100975) | Deep subsurface microbial communities from Aarhus Bay to uncover new lineages of life (NeLLi) - Aarhus_00045 metaG | ecosystem: Environmental > Aquatic > Marine > Oceanic > Sediment | place: Aarhus...
CAATGTGAACTCAAAGTCATGTATCGTGCCAGCGCCGTTTGTGCCGAGTAGTTTGAGTACACCCCTTCTCATCCAATCCAGATATATCGGGGAAAGGCCGTTCTTTATCGGATGTGCTCCTGTCAGAATGATTACCGGCAAGTCGTTCCTGTACGCATCAGCAATTGCCCCTCCGACTTCTTCAGCCTCCTCGCTCGGAGAGATAATTTCTTTTCCGGCAAGTTCATCGCAATTAATGAAATCCTTGATGGAACATCTGTTCTTTCTGTCCAGCACCGAATAAGTTCTCATATCTGAATTATCGAAAATACTATATTTGCCCTGGTATTCCACTCACGTCCTCCAAGAATGAATTTTGACCATTTGCCATATTCGGCAAGCTACCGGACTATCCTGAAAACAGCAGGCTCACTGGCAATCGTCACTGCCTGCAGAAATCAACCTGAACAGTTCGGGACTTGTGTAATCGGGAAGAATATAGTTTGTCCTCAATTCAATGTGGATCTCCCTGTCTCTGGGCGAGTTTTCGGGAATCCGGCTGATGGTGACAGCATTTATCTCGACTCCGACAACAATCTCGGCGCGGCCATCACCGACAACAAGCATGTTTTTGCCGGGCATGCCGAGTTCTATGGAAAGCTGTTTCACCACCTCGCGTTTGGGAATCTTTTCATCCCAGGTTGAGCCGTATAAGTGTTCAATCTCTCTACCGGGACCGATATCGAATCCCACCGCGAGAACTTCCTCGTACATACCCTTCTCCAGAGGGACGCCGTTTTTGTCCGCTTCGATCACGGCCCCGGTTACGAAATAATTTTTCACTCCCGATCCGTGCAAATATCTGACAAACTCGAGTGAGCCCGGAACAAGCCACTCAGAGGGATTCTGCCGAGCCTTTTCGAGATTCCTGTCCCGGCACACGCTGTTTAACACCTGCTCATACAACTTGAAAAGGCGTGGGGTATTTTCCTGGAGATATGTTTTCAACTTTTCCGATTCGCCGAAATCGTCAAACACCTCTTGGCCATTCCAGATTCTCTGGATGATTTCAGAATTGATTTTCTTTTCCTCTTCACTCAGTTCATATCCGGGGATTGCAATTGTGCCCATCTCGATGCCGCGACGGATAGCCCATTCCATCTGGGTCAATGCGGAAAGTCCCGCCGATTCAACGCAGAACCTGTCAGTTTCCTCAAGCGGCTCGGAACCGGTCTTCTCGCTCACTTGCCTGACCTTCGCGGGAGAGTCGTAATCGCCTTTCAGCCCTTGGCTCATTGCATACCATAATGACCGGCTCATTACCGGACGCCACTGGCGAATCAAACTGTATGTTCCGTCTATATCGTGAATTGCGTGCGTAATCTCGCGCCGTCCGATCCTGTTGACAATATCGATATTTCCAATCCTGTCAGGCAGATTGCGGTCATCGATTACAATCATGTATTACCCCATTATGCTGCACCGATTGCTGTTATTTGATTTTTCCAGATTTTCCAAAAGTGTCCGCTTTTTTTACCCTTACCGCAGGGATAACAGTATCCCCGCCGGAATAAATCATTATGATGTCACCATTGAAATTGTAATGGCCGCAGAAAAAAAAAGGGAGTTTGGCTCGGCAAGTTTATTGGATCTCAGGCGCTTGTGATCGGATTCGGGAACCATAATCGGCTAAAGGCGTTTTTCGACAATTTTTTCAAGATGATTGCCCAGGTTGCGGTAACTGAGATTGAAATCGAAGATATTTCATTGTCGATTAAAAGGTTAAAGCCATGAGAGAAATTTAGCAATTGTTCGCACCTGGTCAATACTCTTGAATAAAATGCGGGTAAAGTTTAGAATACTGATTATCTGGAAACATGAATCCGGAGGAGGAAATGCCGCGACTTTACAAAATATTGCCCACCCTGTTTCTCCTGCTGTATTTCGCGAATTCGCAAGCGCAGCATATCAAAATCATTCCCGAGAGCGGAATCGACGCCACCGATCTGCAAAGCCTTGTGCGAACAATCACCGCCGGCTGCAGAACAGAACAGGAGAAAATGATCGCCCTCTGGGGTTTTATCACCAGGAAACCCTTCTATCACTGGTGCGAGGCCCGCGATGGCAAACAGGCGACAACCGAATACGGGGTTGTCCACGACCCGATCAAGGCGTTCAATGTATTCGGCACGGTGATCTGCTACCAGGTAGCTGACCTGTTGGCCAACATGGCACAGGAAGCGGGAATTCCGGCCCGAACCAGGGGCATTCCGCATAGCCACAAGGTGATGGAGGCCTACTATGATGGTGCCTGGCATCTGTTCGACGCTCAGCATGATTGTCAGGCCTATTATCTCAAGCAGGACGGCAAAACGATAGCAAGCCTCAACGAGGTGGATGCCGACCCGCGCTCCCTTATCCTCGATCAGAAAAATCCCTCGGATCCGTTTTTCCAGTTCGACCATTACGGCGGCATATTCTGGCCCTGGGAGTCCCGGAAATACGTTGTTGAAAAATGGCTCGAGCGTTTTGAAACCAGCGAGATCAGTTACGGGAGAGCGGTCGACCGCCAGGGCCATACGATCACAATCTCGCTGCGCAGGGGTGAAAAGCTGGTGCGAAGGTGGGACAATGAAGGCAAATGGTACTGCACGGCGGAACTTTTCGAGCGCTGGAACCGGGATTACACCCAGCGCTGGGTGGCTCTGGGTCCCCACGATCCCCGCAACCCGCAAAACACCTACGCCAACGGCTGGCTGATCTATGAGCCGGACTGGGAGGCTTTCATTGAAAATTTCTCAGGGAGCATAAAAGAAGGTATATATGCTGATGGATTTACCATGTTTAAAGATGGCCGTGTTCGTCCTTATGACTCTCGAAAGGCGAGAGTAGATATCGAAGTTCGCAGCCCGTACCTGATAGTTGGCCACCCGAACCGGCTGACTGTCAATGGCGACTCCGAGGGCGGAGCCTTTTTCGCCGCCGATTTTTACCGGGCGGATGATTTAGCGTCGGCTGCAATAAATATTTCTAAAGATAATGGCCTGACCTGGCAACGAGTGTGGGAAGATGACCGAACAGGAAAGCACAGAGTCGAACTTGACCTGACAAATTACGTTGAAGGCACTTACAGTTACCTGATCCAGGTCGAGATGCAGGCGGAAAACCACGATGATGTCTGGTTCAGCAGGCCCTCTATCCGCAACAGCATATTCTATTCGCCAGTCCTCCTGCCCGGTCTTCACGAGGGTAAGAACAGTTTCACTGTGGAAATCGGCCTACCCACCAACCAGATCGTAATCGATCCGGATTTTTCGAGCCTGGAGGCTTTCAAAAGATACTGCTGGCGGGTTGAGAATTTAACATGCGACACACTGTTATACAATCGGCTCAAGCCCCTGATTGGCGAAACAGGTACGGCTGTTTTCAAGATCGATCCACCGGGTATGGCCTGGCTGCATCACCTGACAATCTGGTCTTCGTATGGTACGGGACTGAATGCCAACGGCGATTCTATCAGGATCAGTTATGCCAGACACAGGCCCCAGCACTGGCAGGTTCTATGGGAATCAGCTGCCAACAGGGAGGTCGAGGAATGGAAAGGCACTGGCTCAGAAGGGTCTCCACCCAAAGCCAACCATTGGCGTTTCGACAAGTCGCTGGAGGTGGACCTGGGTGGAGGCTGTGAGGAAATCTATGTAAAATTCGAGATTAATCGTGCAAGGCGGGTTTCATTAAACGACCTGACGATTTACGCCCACTACAAGCCGGAACCTTTTGTTCTTCCGTTGCAGCCGGCGGATTACATCATCACCCATACTTGGCGTGTTGACGGTGAACTTCGCAGCCACAAGGAAACCCCGCATTCGGCGAAACATACCTATACTGTAGATGCCGGGGAGGGGAAGATTGCAAATGAGGAAATTACTATTGAAGTAAGAAACGTTTCTGAGTGAAATTGAACTGGCGGCCTGCTTTCGCCATGTCAGTACGAGCTATCCCTCAAGCTCCAGAACCGGAAATCTTTCAAATGGCGCAAGGATTTCCGCACCGCCGCTCTCATTAATATAAACCACATCCTCGATACGGACACCCATGCCGCGCTCCGGGTAATAAAGGCCTGGCTCGATTGAAAAAACAGATCCGCTCTTCAGGCGGTCGCTCTCATCCGGTTCCTCCTGAAGGCGCAGGTAGGGATGTTCATGCACCTCGAGACCGATGCCGTGGCCCAGTGAATGAACATAACCCTCGGTGGTGCCGGGCTTGGAGCGGATCGTAGGATGGCCCAGCGCCTCGAAATAGTCGCAGACAAGCTCCTGCAACTCAGAGCCGTGAACTCCTGCCCTTGCCTCCCCAATCGCTTTCTCCTGCGCAGCCAGTACCTGCTCGTAAAGCCTCAGGGCTTCGTCCGTAGTTTTTCCGATAAGGAAACTCCGCGTGATATCGAAAAAATAGCCGCCTCCTTTACGGCATGGGAATATATCGAATACCACTGTTTTGCCGACAGTCAGCACTGTATCCTCGGGGTTCGAGGCATGGGGTATGCCGGCCTCGCGGCCGATTGAGAGGATTGTTTCGTAAGGTTCCTGTAATCCCTTTCGTGCCAGAGCAGTTGTGAGACAGGACTTAACCGCCCCGACCCTAACCGGAGCGCCGCTGCTGTCGATAACCTTATCACCCTCTGCGTGCGATTTGCGGATCAGATCCAGGGCTTCGCTTATTGCCTCGATCGTGGCCTGCGCCACCTTTTTCATCTCCTGGATCTCTTCTGCGTCCTTGGTCGCCCGGGCAGTTTCGAGTACGGGAGGAATGTCGCGTACCAGTTTCAGTTGAGGGAGGCGCCGGCATAGATTTTCCAGCAGGAAATGAAACTCGCCCGGGTCGGCTGTTCCGTGCACTGCGAGCCTGCCGGCGAGATTTTCCCGTTCTGCCAGACGCGCGAACATTTCCAGGCGCACAGTGATTGGATCGTTGTGTTCTTGCGATAATTTTTCAGCGCCGAGTTCGTTGAAATCCAGGGTGCGAAGGCCGCTTGCAGCCGCTGCCTCACGTTCTATCAAGCCGTGGCAAAGAAGAGGTTGGCTGTCCGGGCGAAGGATTATCCAGGCGGAGGTGAGAGAGACCCCACCGGTGAGATAGTAAGCCTCAGGGCAATCATGTGTCGCTCCGGTTACCCACAGCACGTCCAGGTTTTGCTCGCTCAGCAGTCGGCTGATTTCGTTTTTCATAGTTGCTCTAAGATCGATTCGTCCATGTGGAAGCTGTGCTCGTCTGTGGGGAAATTACCCTCGCAAATATCTTTGCGGTAGGCTGAGACGGCATCCACGGTCTGTTCGGCCAGACAGGCCCATTGTCTGGTGAATTTGGGTGCTCTTTCGCTCAGGCCCAGAATATCGTGGAGCACCAGGATCTGGCCGTCACACTCAGGGCCGGCGCCGATCCCGATTGTGGGCACGGGGACTCTTTCGGTAATCAACCCGGCAAGCGGGCGCGGAACGGCCTCGAGCACCATAGTGAAACAGCCCGCCTCAGCCACTGCGGTGGCATCTTCCAGGATCTGGCGCACCGCCTCGAGTTCCTTGCCCTGCACTTTCAGCCCGCCCAACATCGCGCGATACTGGGGCATCAGGCCCACATGGCCGATCACCGGGATATTGGCCTCCACAACCGCGCTGATCACACCAGCCATTTTCTTTCCCCCCTCGATTTTCACCGCATCGACTCCGGCTTGCTTGAAAATCCTCACAGCGTTTCTTACTGCGCGCTGCGGGCCCTCCTGCACTGATCCGAAAGGCATATCCACCGCGACCAGGGCCCTGGGATCGGCCCTCATCACTGCTGCCGCGTGGTGGATCATCTGCCGCATGGTAACCGGAACAGTGCTCTCCAGGCCCATCACAGTGTTCGCCAGCGAATCACCTACAAGGATAATGTCCACTCCAGCACGGTCCACCAGCCGGGCGAAAGTACAGTCATAGGCTGTTACTGCGCAGATTTTTTCCCGGGATTTTTTCCTGGCCCGGATAGTGTGGATAGTGATTTTGTCTTGTGGCATCTTAAAAGCACTCGGAAAGCAGTTCAAATTAATAAGGGACTTTTTAATATACCTTATCCTCAAATGGCTAACAAGGTGTTTGGGACGGGATGACCTGCTGTACCGGACCAGGCCCTTTATTTTCCCGAAGAGAAAGTATGGCTGAAAGTATCTGTTATTGACAGAGGTTAGCTCCGAGGGTAATTTGAGAAAGCCTGGAAGAAGCAACAGCAGTGCACAGCCAACCCTTTTGCAAGGGTTGGCAGGACTTTTTTGAAAACTTATAACTCTGCTCGAAATAATGCTTGAATCTTTGCCACCGTTATCCAAAGCCAGGGAAAAAATACTGTCCAGACTGCTCACTAAAAAATACCGGCAGGCTGAACGGCTTTTTCTGGCCGAGGGTGTGCGGCTGGTGGAGGAGGCAGTTGACTGCGGTGTGGGAATTAAGTGGGCCGTGGCCACTCCGGGCGCTGGTGAACGGGCGAGAGTGTTGATCGAGAAGCTTCTCGAACTGGAAATAGCGATCTACCGTGCTGAGCAGAAGGCTCTACGGAAAGCTCTCGACGTGGTTACCCCGCAGGCTGTGGCCGCTGTGTGCCTGCAGCCTGAGATCAGGCTGGATGACCTGACAATTCCCGGGCGCGCTCTGGTTGTTGTCTGCGATGGGCTGAAAGAGCCGGGAAACCTGGGCGCGGTGGTCAGGGTCGCGGCGGCTGCCGGAGCCGATGCGGTTCTCGCAGGGCCGGAAACAGTGGATATTTTCAACCCCAAGGCCCTGCGCGGCTCAATGGGTGCAATGTTCCGGATGCCGGTGATCGAGGTGGAAAACTCAGCAAGCCTTCGCAGATTCCTTTCTGATCACGGTTTCTCCGTATTCACGGCTGCCCTGGGCGGAGAGAGCCTTTTTTCAATAGATCGATTCCCTTCACGAACCGCACTGGTTCTCGGTTCTGAGGCGGAGGGATCGGCAAATTTCCCTGAGGCACGCCGGGTGAGTATCCCCATGGCTGGGGAGGTGGGAAGTCTCAACGTAGCTGTAGCCGCGGGGATTATTCTGTATGAAATCGTCCGTAAAACGGATAGGAACCCTATCAGCTCGAGCATTTGAAAAATGGACACCCAACTGATTACAGCAATATTTCTCGGTATTCTGGGCTCAATGGCAGGCAGTTTTCTCAATGTGTGTATCTACCGTCTGCCGGAAGGCGGCTCGATCGTATTTCCGGCCTCCCGCTGTCCACGCTGCGGAACCCCGATCCACTGGTATGATAATATCCCCCTGGTGAGTTTTATCGTGCTCCGGGGAAAGTGCCGTACCTGCGGCGGGCCGATCTCGCTGCAGTATCCGCTGGTGGAAGCAGCCGGTGCTATGCTGATGGTTATTGTCTACTTCAAGGCCGGCTTGAGTTTCGATCTGCTCGAGGACGCGACCCTGCTTTTCATCCTGCTCGGGATCGCGGTCACTGATGCCCGGACCTACACGATCCCGGATGGTTTTTCGTTGAGCGGGATTGTACTGGGCCTGCTGCTCTGTTTTCTACCGGGAGGTATCACTCCACTGGAATCAGTGGTAGGGCTGCTGGTTGGAGGGGGATCCCTTTATCTGGTCGCACTGCTCGGCGAGTTTATTTTCAAGAAAGAGGCGATGGGCGGGGGGGACGTGAAGATGCTGGGGATGATCGGCGCATTTTTGGGCTGGCCGGGTGTGCTGTTCACCCTTTTCGTGGGCTCGCTGGCCGGAAGCCTCATTTTCGGCTGGATTAATTTTGTGCTGCGCAAAAAGAAACTGGTGCCGTTCGGGTTGTTCCTTGCCATTGGCGCGGGTATTTATACATTTGCCGGGCCGGAGTTGATCGCCTGGTACCTGTCGCTTTTTTAATCGGAAAGAATTCCTCGGAACTTGCTCCGGGGTAAATTGCTTGTTGGTTTTATCCTTGTTTTCATAGAGTTGCCGTGTGACACATAGAATATTTATTCTCATCCTTCACAATTCGGAAAGAAGGGGATTTAAACCTGGCGATCTTATTTCAGATCGTGCTTGAGAGCCACCATTTTCCCCTATCAAGGGGATTCATTTCAATTCCCCCCTATCAAGGGGATTCATTTCAATTCCCCCCTATCAAGGGGATTCATTCCAATTCTCCCCTATCAAGGGGGTACATTCCAAATTCCCCCCTATCAAGGGGGTACATTCCAAATTCCCCCCTATCAAGGGGGGAGACAGGGGGGTGTTATATTAAACAGTTGGGGTTTAGTACCCGGAATCAGGATCACGGATTTCAGGGATTCACACAAAAATCACACTGATACCCCACAGCTCTGTGGCGGGGCAGTTCATTTTTCGGATCACGACCTAAGAGAGAAGCCGGATGTCTCAAAACAGCTTGAAAAAAGGCCCCTACCGTGAAATCACCTGGGAGGCGCTCGTTCTCGGTTTTTTTGTCGGCATCCTGCTCAATGCAAGTATCACCTATGCCGGCCTGCTGATCGGGTTTACGATAGTGGGGTCCGAGATTGCCGCGATTATCGGCTGGGGCGTTTTAAGAGGTATCCTCAGGCGCAGCACGATAGTGGAAAACAATATCAACCAGACAGTGGCCAGTGCAATCAATAACTCCGGTGCCGGGATCATTTTTACCATCCCTGTGCTTTACCTTCGCGGGGCGGATTTCGAGTTTCTGCACGTAATCCTGGCCACGATGTGCGGGGCCACGCTCGGTGTGGCGTTTATCATCCCGGTGCGCAAGCAGATGATCGATATCGACAGGCTGCGCTTTCCCTCCGGAACTGCGGTGGGCGCGATTCTCAAGTCTCCGGGAGCCGGCGTGCGCAAGGCGATCCTGCTAGCAGCCGGGATGGGTTTCAGCGCACTGGTAAGCATCAGTGTGCATACGGGATTAATCCCGGAAACGGTAGATTTCGGGGCTCTGCTCGGCATGCCGGCATATTTCCGGAATGTCTGGGCGGTGAGCCTGCTCAGTCTGGGGGCAGGTTTTATCAGCGGCAGGGCGGGCCTTGCTGTGTTGATCGGCGGGATCCTGGCTTACTGGATTATTACCCCTCTGGCTGTAAATTTCGGCTGGGTGCCCGCTGAACTCAGCGCTGCTGAAGCGGTGGACTATGCTCACGTGCACATGAATCGGCCGATCGGTATCGGGATGCTGATCGGCGGGGCGCTGATGGGGATAGTGCTCACTTTTCCCTCGATCAAGGAGGCTTTCGCCTCCCTTCGCCGCAGCGGCATAAACTCTGGCACCCGGCGGCCAGAGGAACTTTCTATCAAATACCTGTACATTGCCGCAATCGCCTCGGTAGCAGTCCTCTGCATGGTCGGGTTTACCGCCGCACGGCCTCTCGGACTGGGGCGGATTATCCTGATCGCGCTGACCGGTACTGTTTGGCTCTGGCTGGCAGGGATTATCGTGGCCCAGTGCACCGGCATGACAGATTGGTCGCCGATTAGCGGCATGGCGCTCATTGCGGTCACGATCATTCTTTTCTTTGCCTATGATATTGACCATAGCTCCGGGGTGCTGCTCGCTGTGCTGATCGGGGCCACGATCTGTGTCGCGATGAGCCTGGGGGCGGACATGATGCAGGATTTGAAGACCGGAACGATTGTGGGTGCCATTCCCAGGCGCCAGCAGGCAGTCCAGCTTATGTTCAGCTGGATGGGCCCGGTTATCACCGTTTTTGTGGTGCATGTAATCTGGCAGGCTTACGGTTTCGGCCCTGGAACGAGCATACCTGCTCCCCAGGCCCAGGCCCTTGATGCAGCGATCAGCGGGGTGGTCGGCGGGAATGTACCGGCGGATAAGTATCTGACCGGAGCCTTGATCGGAGCGGTGCTCTCTGCCAGCCCAATCAGCGGACTGGGCGTGCTGGTGGGCCTTTCGATGTACCTCCCGCTGCTCTATATTCTGCCTTTCGGCCTGGGAGGGACGCTCAATCTCGCCTCGGGCCGGATCAGAGGCACCCGCTGGGTGGAAAACAACGGGATCCCGGTGGCTGCCGGTCTGATCGTGGGAGATGCAATTGTCGGTGTTGTTTTTGCTCTGATCACGGTTCTCAAAGGTCTGGGCCAGTAAAGCGCCGGCAGGCGGTGCCTTTATTAGATTGAGGTTTCGATGAATTCAAAGATTATCGGCTATCTGCTGCTCACCTTATCCGCGGTTGCAGCCTCGGTCTTTGCCGCGCGCACCCCGGTCATGACAGGCCCCTTTGCGGTTTTTCTGCTGGTGATGGCGGTCTCGGTCCTGATCTTGCGCCGAAGCCCGCGCCCGGAAAAAGTAGCTGAACAATCCAGCGGCGAGAGCGGCGTTTTCGATTTTACAGCCTGCCTGCGTGATATCACGGGCAGCCTTGACAGGTTGGTCGGGGCAAAAGAAGAGCTCACCTGCGAGAAGATACACCGCGAACTGGACCGCCTGATCGAAGGCCCGCTGTTCGATTTTATCCAGGCCCGCAGCAGCCTTCTTGCCGCACACGGGTTCGCCCCATACGCCCGGGTAATGGCTGAATTCACCAGAGGAGAGCGCACGGCCAGCCGCGCCTGGTCTGCAGCAGTGGACGGATACCTGGAGGAGGCGATAAGTTCCCTGGAACTTGCGCGTGAGGTGTTCGCTGGAGTAAGGGAAATCCTGGAGGGCTTGCAGAAATCTTCCCCTCGAATAGGATTAGACTCATATTAGGAATTGAAATGCGGGTTGCATTTTACGATACAAGAAAGTACGGCAGGCATTTTTTCGATTCAGAGACTGTCACCCGGGCATGGAAGCCTTAACTTCTTCAAAAGCTCGTCGATTCCAGCAGGAGGAGAGATGATGTTGAAAATGCCCCTTATTATTATCTGCCTCGCATTATTATCCCCTTTTCCAGAAGGTTATATATCGGCGCAACCCTTGGATAAATCGACAATCCCGAGACCGGAGTATCCGCGGCCGCAATTGGTGCGCCAGGACTGGCTGAATCTCAACGGCACCTGGGAATTCGAACTGGACCCCGGGGTCTCCGGCGAGCAACGCGATTTTCATCTCGGCGCCCCGTATTCGAAAAAGATACTCGTGCCGTTCTGTCCGGAAAGCGAGCTGTCCGGGATAGGCCAAAAAGATTTCATGCTCTGTGTCTGGTACCGCCGAAATTTTGCCCTTCCGGAAGGCTGGCAGGGTAAGCGGATTCTGATTCATTTCGGTGCGGTGGACTACGAGGCAAAGGTCTGGGTTAACGGGAAGCTTGCCGGCCCGCACCGCGGAGGGTATGCGCCGTTCAGTTTCGAAATAACCGATCTTGTCAGGAAGAATGATAACACAGTTGTGGTGCGCGCTTATGATGACACCCGCAGCGGCCTTCAGCCTAAAGGCAAACAATGCTCGGATTATCACTCGCGGGGAGTACATTATACTCGCACTACCGGAATCTGGCAGACAGTGTGGCTCGAGGCGCTCGGACCTGCCTTCTTGAGGTCATTCAGGCTATACCCCAATGTTGACGAGGGCTCGGTCACGATCCAGCCCCGGGTCGATGGTGAACTGGAAGGGGTGACCCTCAAAACAACGGTTAGAGCAAACGGCAGAAAGGTCGGGGAGGCAACAGTGGATGCCCGGAGTTCGGCGCCCCTTACGATAAAACTTTCCGAATGCCGCCTCTGGGAGCCTGGCGCACCCTCTCTTTATGACCTCGATTTTACCCTCCTGAAAGAAAGAAAAACGATTGATGAGGTCAGAAGTTATTTCGGCTTGCGGAAAGTCGAGATCCA
>Ga0114922_10005433_pt1 | contig 11769 bp, 9 predicted proteins | sample AartaG_FD_100975 | JGI IMG/M metagenome (GOLD analysis project Ga0114922, IMG submission 100975) | Deep subsurface microbial communities from Aarhus Bay to uncover new lineages of life (NeLLi) - Aarhus_00045 metaG | ecosystem: Environmental > Aquatic > Marine > Oceanic > Sediment | place: Aarhus...
GGCGACCTCACCGGGACAGACAATCCAGAAACTATCCACATAGATGGCGATAAGAACGTAACCGCCAACTTCGCCAGATATGAATATACCCTGACCACGAATGCCAGCCCGCCCGAGGGAGGCACGGTAAGCGGAGGAGGCAGCTATAACTGCTGCACCAATGTCACCGTTAATGCCACCCCCAATACGTGCTGGTACTTCACAGGCTGGACTGGCGACCTCACCGGGACAGACAATCCAGAAACTATCCACATAGATGGCGATAATAACGTAACCGCCAACTTCGCCAGGTACAGCTATAACCTCACAGTTAGCTCTGATGGCTGCTGCCCCATAGAGGTGGGTACTCTGGGCTCAGTAGGGGCCGGGGCAAATCAGACCTTCACCGATATCCCCTGCTGCACCAATATCACCCTTTACGCTGATGACAGCGACCCATTCTGCGACTTTGTCGAGTGGGTTGTTGATGGCGACAGCCAGGGCGCGGGCGTGAACAACATCACGGTGCACATAGGTGCCAACCATACTGCGATTGCCACCTGCAGCGAGGCCATCGCTTGCCGCATCGGGGACACGCTGTTCTACGATAACAACGGCAACGGCGTCCGTGACCCATACGAGCCCGGAATACCGGGTGTTCAGGTCAATCTCTACCAGGATGACGGCAATAACCTGTTCAATCCCACTGGTGGGACCGATGACCTCGTGGCTTCGGTTATTACCGACGCCGCTGGCAGCTATGAGTTTACAGGCCTCAACTGCTGCGCCACATACTGGGTCTACGTGGTGCCTGGCACTCTGCCTCCCGGCCTTAGCCTGACTACTGGCGCTAACCCGTGGGGACCAATACCCCTTGACCCCGAAGGGCAAGACTATGACCTGGCTGACTTTGGCTACCGGCCACCAATACCTGTGGGCGGCGAGGTCTATCCTATCAATAAGATTTCCGTCTTAGCTCCCTGGGTTGGGCTGGTGATGTTCTTAGCTGGTCCTGGGGCGCTTATAGTGCTGAGAAGGAAGCAAGCTGCTCGGCAGAGCTAAGAAAGCTATCAAGTCAGGTCTGGGGGACTTGTCCATGGGCAAGTCCCCCTTTATGTTTGTGATGCAGCCGAAATTTCAGGTGACCATGTTACGAGTATTGACAGCACAAAGATTCCGTATTACTATGAGCCATGATAGCCATGGGGCAATCCTTTTCCCACGGCTCTGGGACAATGTACAGGACTTCATCCTGTCAAAGGAGATAAGTTGAAATGAACAAAAAACTCTTGCCCGTAGCGGTAACAATATCTCTGGTGCTTTCTTTCCTGCTGGCGATACCAGCGGGTGCGTATGCCCCAGTAGGTCCTCCAGAGCCCGAGGAACTCTGGTCTTATAATACAACGGGGGATGTCGTAGATGTAGCTGTGGGGGACCTGAATGGAGATGGTAAGGATGATGTGGTGGCAATTGATATCTTGTTGGAGACACCGGACACGCTACACGCGATTCCGGGAGAAGGCCCGGGAGCTTGGCAATGGCAGGACCTTTCAATGGCGGGTTATGCTGTGGCGGTAGGTGACATAGATGGCGATGGTTGGAACGAAGTCGTGGCCGGAGGATCGAATGACACCAGTATCGTCGAGGGTGGGAACCCTGAGGGGGGATTTACATTTGTCACTGCGACTTATGTCATAAATGCCTATGATAAAGATGGGAATCTCCTCTGGTCCTATCCAGTGACGGGCGAGGTCAAGGACATTGAGATAGGGGATGTCGATGGGGATGGTACAGACGATATTGTGGCATGCAACAGCATGGCCAGCCATGTATATGCCATCAATGGCACAGGACACAACATAACGGGATGGCCGCTAATCACCGGTACACCAATAGTGGACCTGGCAGTGGGCCAGCTTGACGGACTGGGTGGGGTGGATGTGGCAGCCATTGGCGATTCTGGTGGAGGTTGTCTATTTGTGTATAACAGCACAGGCGGCTTGATGTGGTGGAATACCACTGCAGGGCGGGCAGTGGAGATTGGCGATGTTGATGGAGATGGGGACAACGAGGTCGTGGCTGTGGATTATGCCCCGGCACCTTTCAAAGGTGGCTTTGGACCACCCCTTGAAGGTGGCTTGGTCCTGGCATATGATGGGATTGGAGATGGAGCTGGGAATAGTGTACTGCTCTACAGATTCTACACGGAGGGCGGCAAAACCCTCTCTGATATCGAGCTGGGAGACCTCGACGGAAATCCGAAGGATGTTGAGGTGGCTGCTATCACAGAGCCTATCAATGCAACGCTGTTCGCAATTGACATTGACAGTCCTCCGGCCGGACAGGAGATGTGGCGTTATTCCATTGACTGGACCGCCGGCCCGTATTATGGAGAATCGCTTGCCATAGGCGACGTTGACAGGGACTACCTGAACGAAGTCATTGCCGCAAGTATTGAACCAGACAATTGCATCTATGCGTTTGACGGGTTAGATGGGGATGGGGATGGGGAAGGAGACTTTGTTTGGTCGCAATTCTGCGTCCCTGAGATGCTGATAACGGATGTCGAAGTCGGCGACCTGGACGGTGATGGTGATGATGATGTCGCTTTCAGCACTGTAGGAGGATTCACTATCCATGCCATAACTGCAGTTGAGAGCAAGACCGGGACTGCCACAGGCACAGGTACCGTGTATTTCGATTCCGACCCCAGCACCCTTGAAGGCCTCACCCCTGTGTCCGAATCAGAGCTGCCCGAGGAGGGCAAGCCGGACATTGCCTTCCCGCACGGCTTCTTCTCCTTTAACATAACATTGCCACCCGGTCATACAACAGCGATAGTCACTATGACATTTCCCTCGCCTCTCCCCGTGAGTACTCAGTACTGGAAGTATGGTCCGACCCCGGGCGATCCTAGCGACCATTGGTATCAGCTGCTGGTAGGAGATAATGATGGAGACAATGTGATTACCATCACGCTGGTCGATGGCGGACTTGGCGACGACAATGTAGTGGCTCCCGACGGGGTAATCGTCGACCAGGGAGGCCCCGGCTTTCCGGTTCCCCCCGTGGGCGGCGAGGCTCACCCTGTAAGCAGGATTTCCCTCCTGGCACCCTGGATTGTGCTGGCAGTGCTCGTGGCAGGCGGCATGGGCTGGTATGCCTTGAGACGCCGCAAGGCTGGAAGCTAGGGTTTAAGCTGAACGCAACAAGAGGGCAAGGCCCCCGTGGGATTGCCCTCTTTGTTTGGATGCAAGTTCTCTAGAACCTAGACTATGTGGCAGAGGATGAAGAAGACAACCCTCTTATGTACAATAAGCATGGCACTATTAATATCAATATCTGGTTGCGCAGAACAATCGCCTACCGTAGAACCACCAGTCCCACCTGAAGAGAAAGCAATAGAATCAATCGACCGTGAGAATAAGATACCTCGTGATCAGGAGAAGATAACACCGGAAATAGACCTTCTCCCGCCGATATTACATTCAGATGAGTATGCAGAGCCTGTTCCTATGCCTTATCCCATAAACACCGCCGGCGCTGAAGATTCCGGGTTCATGATGCCGGATGGAAACACGTTCTACGTGTGGTTTACCCCGGACCCGAGTGCGTCCCTACAAGAACAGCTTGCTGACGGAGTAACGGGTATATACGTTTCAAAGAAAGTGGATGGAGATTGGCAAAAACCGGAAAGGATAGTGCTGCAAGACCCTGATAAACAATCACTGGATGGTTGTGCATTCGTGCAGGATTGTACCATGTGGTTTTGCACGGCTAGGACCGGGTATACCGGTCTGCACTGGTTCACCGCAAGCTGTGCCGACGGGAAATGGGGGAAATGGGAAAATGCTGATTTCAATCCTGAGTATGAGGTTGGCGAACTGCATTTTACGGCAGACGGTAAAGAGCTTTATTTTCACTCCTCAAGGACAGGAGGCAAAGGACAGTATGATATCTGGGTTTCCAAGAACGACAATGGCGAGTGGCTCGCCCCACAACATATTGAGATAGTCAACAGCCCCGAGATCGACGGCTGGCCATCCCTGACACAGGATGGCAAAGAACTCTGGTTCACCAGGTTCCATATGGGTTCACCGGCTATCTTCAGGTCGAAAAGGGTGAACAACGAATGGCAGGAACCTGAACTGATCATTTCACAGTTTGCCGGCGAATCCTCTGTAGATAATGAGGGCAATATATACTTTACGCATCACTTCTACAAAGACGGGGTGATGTTGGAAGCGGATATTTACGTCGCCTATAGAAAATGAAAGAGGAACTTATCGCTCCGTGTGGTATGAATTGTGGTATTTGTATGGCTTATCTCAGAAAAGAAAGAAGATGCCCCGGCTGTCACGGCGATGACACTAACAAATCGGCTTCTCGTATTAAATGCATCATTAAAAACTGTGAGAAGCTCAAGACGAACAAATCTGGGTTCTGTTTCGACTGTGCAGAATATCCCTGTAGACGGTTAAGGCAACTGGATAAAAGATACAGAACGAAATACACAATGAGCATGATAGAGAACCTTGAGAACATCAAGAAGGTTGGCCTGGTCACCTTCGTTGAACAAGAAAAGAAGCGGTGGCGCTGCTTGAAATGTGGCGGCGTTGTATGCGTTCATCGGGGCTACTGTTATGATTGTGGCGAAAAGGTCAATCAGTAGTAAATACTACATCCCGCCCTTCGTACTCCTTACAACGAATTTGGAAAGGAACAGGGCCTTATCTAGCTCGATAGGGTAGAACCGGCCAAGACTGACTCAAAATAGCTATCGCCCTATGATGTCTTCTATTTGAGGCCAGTTGGAGGTATAATGATTCGGTTAGACACTCCGTCGGTCAAATCGAGGGAGCAGGATGAAAATCTGGGATTGCATTATTACAGCTGTACGGGCTCTGACCAGCAACAAGCTAAGGTCAGTTTTGACCATGCTGGGCATCCTGATTGGCGTGGCCGCGGTTATCTCTGTGCTAGCTTTGGGAAGGGCACAGTCGGCTAGGATAGAAGAGGCCTTCTCTTCTTTGGGGCCTAACGTGATCATCATTATACCCGGTGCTCCCAGCGCAGGCGGCATGGGAGGGACAGTAGGCAGCGCTGCGACACTGACCCTGAAGGACGCTGAGGCAATTGATCGTGACGCTCCTTCCGTGGCTGCGGTGTCGCCAGTAGGGCGGTCGACCGCCCAAATCGTAGCGGGGAGAGAGAACGTTGCCACCATAGTCACGGGGATAAAGCCGGAAGCCGAGTGGGTGGGCGGCGACTTCGAGCTGGGACAAGGAAGCTTCATCAGCGAGTCCCACTATAATGTGAAGTCAAGAGTGGCTATCCTGGGAGGCGAGATAACGGAAAGCCTTTTCGGCCAGATGGACCCTGTAGGACAGTACATAAGGATTGACGGGCGCAAATTCGAGGTCATCGGTGTATTGCTAATCCAGGGCACTGGATTCGGAACTCAAGACCTGGCGGTGTATATACCTTTGTCTACCTTCTTTGCCACAATGGGAGCACAGGCGGGCAGCCAGGGAAACAGCGTTCAGATTATCAGCGTCCAGGCCACGAGCACAGACGAGATAGAATCTGCTAAGCAGGAGATGACCGCCATCTTGCGAGATCGCCATCATATCAGGGAGGGGGAAGAAGACGACTTCAGAGTTATCAGCATGGACTCCATCGCAGCCCAATACGGGCAAATAATGAGAGTTATGCAGCTTATCTTTGCCGCCATAGCCGCTATATCCTTGCTTGTCGGAAGCATCGGCATCATGAACATCATGCTGGTTTCGGTGACCGAGCGCATCAGGGAAATTGGCTTGCGCAAGGCGGTAGGCGCCAAACGTCGAGATATCCTGATCCAATTTCTAACCGAAGCTGCTGCATTGGGCCTTTGTGGTGGCGCTATAGGGGTGGCCCTGGGATGGATTGTAGTCACCCTTACCTCTCTCATCTTGGAAAATGCTGGTGTTCCGATCGGTGGCACGCTTTCCGGCGATATTATCGCCCTGGCGGTGCTTGTAGCATTTATTGTCAGCGTTGTTTCCGGGTTATACCCTGCAATTCGGGCGGCACGACTCGACCCCATCGAGTCATTGCGTTACGAATAGATTATTGCCCTTGAATTATGAACGGCAATATCTGTCCAGTCCTAAAATGAAATTTACTTAGGTCGGTGAAGTTTCAGGATAGGTTCAAGCGCTCTAAACCCCAAACAACGTTTCTTGTCAGGCCCAGTGAAAGCGACCCCGAGGGGGTTCGAGGTCTTATCTTCAATATTTGCAGCTTGGGCTGTTCCCAGTTATCGTAGTTCATCCCGTTGGCACCCGCCATAAGCTTCCACCATCGATATGGCCGGAACTAGCTTCACGGCACAGCACGAAGAGCCTTCGCCGCCTCGCTAAAGAATATGGAGTATCACATGAAGCGCTGAGGCGAGCCCTGGCGGCACAGAAATGAAAGCGGCCATCATACTTATGATGTGAAACTCCTTAGAACCTATTGATTTGCATTTCCTTGCATGTTATGCTCCCAACAAGAAGATGGACTACAGCGGTATTAACAAGGAGGTCTAGCAATGAGAAACAGAATGGCAAGTCAAAAACAGCTTCTGGTTACTATCCTGGCAGTAGCATTAACGGCACTGCTCCTGGTTACTGCCTGTGCTCCACAAACAACCTCCCCCGCAGAAGGGGAAAAGATAGTGGAAATTGGTGACATAGAAACTCTTACTGGTGGCGGCGGCACTGCTACTCAACCTGCCTTTCAGGGCTTCCAGGATTATGTCAGATACTTTAATGAGGAGAAGGGCATTCCTGGCGTGACTATCGAACATGCGTGGAGGGACACAAAAACAGATCCGGGCCTGTGGATAAGCGCCTACCGCACGCTTGTTGACCGCGGGGTACCGGTCATCTTCACAATCACCCCTGTTGCGTTAGAAGGGATGAAGCCACAATTCGAAAAGGACCAGATACCCGTTGTTACAGCAGGTGTAACGGGGTCCATGGTTTACCCCCCGAGCTGGATTTTCCCTGTTTGGGCAACTCAAGGCGAGGCAACATCGGCCGTGCTGGACTATTTTATGCAAAACTGGAGAGAGGAAAGGCCCCCCAGGCTGCAACTTTTCGTCATGGATGGGGTATACGGAATTGAACCAGTAGAGGAAACCACAAAGTACGCTGAAAGCATAGGCTTTGAAGTGCTGCCGCTTGAACTCTCTCCTTATGTGGTCCTAGACGCGACTACTCAATTGCTCAGGATGGAAGCGCGTGGGGCGGACCTGGTTTATCTTAATCAGTTAATTACGGGAGCCGGGCCCATCTTGAGGGATGCCGAGAGGCTGGGGCTTGAAGATAAGATGCAGTTTTCTGGCACTCAATTTGTCCAGGGAGAACCGCTGATTAAGTATGCCCCAGTTGCTGCCGAGGGTTTTCTCGCAGAAAGGAGTTTACCCTGGATAGATGAGACGGAAATTCCAGGCGTAAAGACGATGGCAGATAGACAGCTTAAGTGGCATGGGGAACCCGTGTATATGTCTGGTTGGGTCTATGGAGCCATAGTGTGTGAAGCTTTAAGGAGCGCCATAGAAGAGGTGGGTTATGAGAACGTCGATGGTCCTGCCGTAAAAATGGCCCTGGAAAGTATGAAGGACTTCGATGTTGATGGAATGGTGAAGATTACCTTTGGACCGGAAGACCGCAGGGGCACCCAAAGTTACGCAGTGTATCAAGTACAAGGGGGGAAGATAGTTCGCATAACCGATTGGCGAGAAGTCCCTATACTTGTGCCCTGGGAGCAGTGAAGCATCACAGCTTTGTTCTCCAGTACTGGTCAGGTGCAGTTCAGGCCTTGGGATTCATGGTCAAGCTTTAACATATAGCTTAGAGCTTCGGACGAAGCCTCAACCTATCCTCAGACTTCACTGAACTAGCATCATAAACCGTTCCATTCGAGGCCACTCAAGAGTATAATCGTTTAAGAAGGAGTGCAAGTGAAGAGGCTGGGTTCTCTAAATCCTGAGCAAGGTTTCTTGTCACATTTGGGCCGAGGCCCCCATGGGGTTCGAGGTCTTATCTTCAATATCCAGAAATTGGACTGTTTCCGATTATCGTGTCAATTCTTTCTACAATGAGGGAAAAGCTCCGATCCTCAGTCTTGGCAGATCTTGCTCAGCGCCATAAGACGGAAAGCTTACGCCAACTAGCCAACAAATATGGCATGTCCTACGAAGCAGTAAGGCGGGCAATAGGTAAAGCCAAAGCACCACCTTAGATAAGAATCTGTCCAGAAAGTGACCTATTTATATGGTCCGGAATTCCTTTTCTGAGTTTGGCTAGCATCATGTGGTACATAGCTACTTTCTTCCCGAATTTGACTCACCTAACGCTTCCCAAATCCTAGCCTTCAAGCAGCTTTTGAAATAAGGGGTCCTGGATTCTTTTCAAATTCCTGTCTTAATAATAGCACTCCGGTTCATGCATACTTGAATAGCCACCTTGGCAAGGCTAATTATTTATTTGCAAAGTTGGGCGCTTTGGTGTATGATATATCTGATAGTTTCAGTTTAGGTTATTACAAGCCTCTTAGAATCCCTCTGGATTTATATTAAGTGTTGGGTGGCCCAGACTCCAGCTAGAGTTTTTGAGATAGGAGGTCATCCAATGAGTTTCAAGAGTAAGCCATCCAATGTTCGGGTTGTGGAACCACCTTCACTTTCAGCGCCGGGGGACGAGAGTTTTCCCAATCCAAGGGCTTTACTAGCGAGCCGAAATGCTGTTCCTCATGCCACCGAGCAAATAAGGCACGGCGTTGTGGCAACCACAGGTAGGTCACAAGTCCCAGTGGCAAATGCTTACGGCTACTTGACGCACGTCGACAGGTGTGCAGAAAAAGATTTAGAACGAGATGCTAAGATGGCGTTTATTTACTTCATAGGAACGTACAAGCCCATAATCTGCGGGATAGGCGACTACATAGACTTCATAACCCGTGTGAGTCCTGCTGCAGGGTGGGGCGTGCTATCTTTTGATTTAGAGAGCTACGGGATACCGCTCGCTACCGATGAGAGGTTAGTAACGGATCGAGTCTGGTACGGCATACCCAGTCGCCATGACTTCTCTGCCGCGGTTATTCAGGTAGGTGTTAGAGAACTCGGTGCGAAAAAGGTAGATCCAGTCTTGTGGTTTCAGCACGAGTTTGGCATCTGGCCAGATAATATGAAGTTTGTGGCTATGCTTAAGAACCTGGATATACCGAAGGTCATTACTTTTCATACCCTTCACTTCCAAAGCACCGAGACCTCAACCGGGCTGCGCAAAGAGCAATATGACTTACTGGCAATCTTGTTACCCCATGTTGAGGCTATCACAGTTTTCAGCCGGGGGGTTTACCATGCAGTAACTTCAGCCTTCCCTGAATACCGCGAGAAAGTATACATTGTGAAGCATGGTGTGCACTCGTATCCAGGGATAAATCGCCTGAGCCGTAAAGAAGCCAAGGAGAAACTGAATGATTTCCTGCTCTACGAATCAGAGCTCGACCAGGAAACAAAGGAAATCTTGCATAAGCAGCGTATATTTCTTGATTCAGGCACTGCTGTGATAGGCCAAACCGGGTTTCTGACTCCTTCAAAGGGTTCGGAGTTACTTTACCGCGTCAGAGACAGTTTGCAGAAGGCTATCCCTCACAGGAGAATCGCAGCAATACGCATTGGTAGCCCAAGAGACAAATCACAGGAAACTTATGCCGAAAAGCTACAAGGAATACAGAATGGCAGAGATAGTTTTCTTTTCGAACTCCGGCTGCCTGAGAATATACTCCCCCTGGCGCAGCGGGCTTTCGATGTCAACTTCTACTGGCCCAGGGATTGCACTCAGAGCGGTGTATTGGCGCACGCTCTGGGCGCCGGTGCAGTAGTCGCCGGCCGTGATCTCGAGGGCGTTGGCGAGACTTTGAAAGAAGCTGGGGGGCTCACTGACACAGACTTGAAAGTCCTCATGATGAAGATTCAAGAAATCATTCTCAAGCCAGAGCTTGTAGCAAGGATAGAGGAAAGAGCGCTGAGCTATGCCGCTAAGTTCTCGTGGGACAATCAAGCCAGAAGCCATTATGAGTTAGCTGAGCATATTCTGCCTCCTGTGCCCATCAAGTTAGCTCTATCCCCACCTGTAACAATTGACACTATGGCTATTCTGGCAACCAACTAGAGGGAAGCTAAATATAACAACTCAGATGCATACCCTTGACGGGGCTGCTCTTCATGCTCATATTGCAAATCTCTGTTCAGTGGCATAACACCTGAGTTCGTTTTATAATGGTAACGCTCGAGAATTGGCTCAAGGGATGTACGCCAAGTCTGCGTGGTGCAAAATTGTGTAGAAACATTAATGGGTTGGATTTCCCTTCTCACAGAAGGGGTGGTGAGGTTTGTCTTAGCCACAGGAAAATCATCGGAGCTTTTTCAGGTAGCTGCTTGAAGGAGATTAAGAGTGATCAGTCCTTCTAGTGCTGCGGCGGTAATCACATTCCAGCTTCGGTCTCGAGCTTTCACGACATGAGCGATCGAGAAAGAGCACAGGCAGCCTCTCTTGCGGAAGTTCAGGAATGTTTCCGGGAGGCTATGCGAGAGCCGTTGAGCCAGGCGGAGCAAACAGGCCAAGCCGACATTGTAGTTGGTATTCCCTTCCATAATGAAGCCGACACAATCGGGTCAGTGGTGAATACAGTGAGTAAGGGGCTGGGCGAGTTTTATCCCGCTCAAAAATGCGTCATTGTAGCGGCTGGCTCACCGGCAGGCAGGCAGGCACTTGAGGCGATAAACAATACCCCTCAGAAAGACGGCATAGGCCGAATAGCTTTCTTGCTGGATGATGAAAGAATAGATGGGAAGGGCTGGAGCGTACGAGCCATTTTGGAAATAGCCCAAATCCTGGACGCTGACCTGGCTCTGGTGGAAGCTAACCTAAAGAGTCGTAGCAGAGATGGGGTCGTTGAGGGATTAGCCCCGGACTGGATTGGTCTTCTCCTTGAACCCATTACAAGGAGGAAGATGGATCTAGTTATTTCCCGATTCAGCCGCCATTACTTTGAGTCCCCTATTTCTACTCATCTGGTTTATCCCCTGCTTACAGCTATCTATAATCGCCCTATTCATGACCTGGTAGGCGGGCAATGGGGAATTTCTCACCGGTTGCTTCGAACCTATTTGCAAGACCCTCATGATCGATGGAGTACTGAGATCAGTGGGCATGGCGTGGATGTCTGGTTAGCTACGACGGCTATTTCCAGTGGGGCCACAATTTGTGAAGCTAACCTAGGGATAAAGATTCATAAACCGTCGGTAGCAAAGGCAGGACTGGTGGTACGACAAGCAGCCCAGGTGCTCTTTGAGCAGATTGTAGCTGATAAGGAATGGTGGGGGGAGGTAGAGGCGATTGGTGAATTGCCTCTACTACAGCCTTTGGCTACTTTCGGGGCTAAGAAAGCACATCAACCTGACCAACTGCGAATAATCCCCCAGCAGCTAGTAAACAAGTATAAACGAGGTTTCAACAACTCCGATCTGCTTTATAGAAGGATTCTCCCCGAGGAGGTGCACCGACAACTCGAGAAACGGGCCGGAACTGCAACTGAATTTTTTAATTTCCCTGCCAAGCTATGGACACAGATTGTCTATCATTTTCTGCTGGATCTCGCTTTTCGCAAAGAATTTGCCATGGGCGATTTAATGAATTCCTTTATCCCTCTCTATGAGGGGCGCGTAGCTGGCTTTGCTTTGGAAATACAAAC
>Ga0114922_10005434_pt1 | contig 11769 bp, 5 predicted proteins | sample AartaG_FD_100975 | JGI IMG/M metagenome (GOLD analysis project Ga0114922, IMG submission 100975) | Deep subsurface microbial communities from Aarhus Bay to uncover new lineages of life (NeLLi) - Aarhus_00045 metaG | ecosystem: Environmental > Aquatic > Marine > Oceanic > Sediment | place: Aarhus...
CACCCGGTCATCTCCGGTAATAAGGTCGTCTGGCTGGAGCATCTGGGCGTCGATCCCGATCCTGTCGGCAGCAGCGAGGCCAACAACTGGTGGAATACGCCGTACAATATCTGCGGGGCTGATATTACAGATTTTTACATCCCCACTTACTTTACAATCGCCGAAAATGTCGGTACGCGAGATCCCTATCCCTGTCACAGCTACAGCCGCGACTTTGACGATGTGATAGATATCTCAGGTGACATCGTCGTATACGAAGCAGGTGGTGACATATACGGAGCCAACATTTCAGACATCGAGGCCATCCGGGTCTTCACTATTTGTTCGAACCCAGCCCGGCAATTTGATCCGGCAATATCCGGCAATATGGTTGTCTGGACGGATGAACGAAACGATTCGGGGGACATCTACGGAGCCGACATCTCCGATATTGAAAATATCCGGGAAATAGAGATCATTAAGACTCCCGACAGTCAGCAGCAGCCAGCCATCGATGGCCACCTGATTGTCTATATTGATGGCGACACTAATGGTGGCTCAATCAAAGCTTGCTGTCTGAGCGGACAATATGGCGCCCTGGATATAGCACTTTCCGGCTCGCCTTATGGAATTGGACCTGCTATCGACGGCCAGACCATTGTCTGGCAAACCAGCGCTTACGGGCAGGTTGAAGGAATTTCACTGGAGTTTACCTATTCCACTTTCGACGGACCGGTTCAGAATCTCAATACCGGCAAATTTTATGACTATATCCAGCACGCCATCGATAACAGCCAGGACGGAGACTGGATAGTCGTACAGCAGGGAACGTATCTGGAGAACATCAAGTTCAAAGGCAAAAAAGTGAAGGTAAGCTCAACAGAGCCCAATGATCCATTTGTTGTGGCAGAGACTTTTATCATCGGAGGCAGTCATGAGCCAACAGTGATTTTTTCAGATGGGGAAGACGCAAATTGTGTACTGGCGGGATTCACTATTACCGGTGGGAAAAATGGCATTTATTGCATTGGTGCTTCTCCTACGATCACAAATTGTAGCATCACTGGAAAAAGTAACGGCATTTATTTGTACCAAGGGAGCGATCCAATAATTACTTACTGCAACATCACGGCCAACGCCGGTTCCGGTATCGAGATGTTGCCAGACCTTCTGGGACGCGTAATACTATACAATCATCCCGATATCACTAACTGTGTTATTGCCGCTACCGGGCAAAACGGCCTTTCCGGAGGTTTCCCCACAATAACAAATTGCACGATTTGCGACAACATGGAATATGGTATATACAATTCAACTGCAACAGTCACTAACTCAATTATTTACTTCAACGGCGATGGAACTCTCGCCGCCCAGCTATCAAACGACCTGAGCACTGTCACCTATAGTGACATTCAGGGCTTCGGGCAGAATGGTGGTAATATCGATTCCGATCCGCTGTTTGCAGATCCTGCAAGCGGAGATTACCATTTGATGTCACAGGCAGGCCGGTGGGATCCAATGAGCCAGATGTGGGTTCAGGACCAGGTGAGCAGTTCCTGTATAAATGCCGGTGATCCCAATAGTTATATTGGATTTGAGCCAGATCCGAACGGCTCTATAATTAATATGGGCGCATATGGCGGAACAGCCCAGGCCAGCAAGTCTGTATCCGGCATTTAATTAAATTCCCGCCGGGCGTCCTTACAGCATCGAGGTGTAAGGGTCCATCGACTTTTGGATGCTAAAGATTGCGATTAAAAGGCTATCTTTTCAAAATAAACTGAGAACGTGTATTACAGAGGCTCGCTCAGTTTTTTGTGAAAATTACTGTAAGGTATGGGATGTTAACTGTTCAACTGGTCGCAAAACCTGGATATCCAGAAGATATTTATTTCTTGAAAAACTGCCTAAAATAGGCCTGAAAACGGCCATTTCGTGTAAATTATGAAAATATTTCAGTTTTTTTGGAAATTACTGTAACGGATTTGTGATTTTGGTGCCTTTAAATATAGAGATGTCTTGAATATGAACAATTTTAAAGGAGCTACAAATGATAGCCCTGAAAAACATCCCTATCATATTGTTCTCTATTATTTTTTGTAACCAGGCTCTGGCAGTTGAACCAAGAACTGAACCTGATGTGCGGGTTGAAGCACAACAGGAAAAGGATAGTATAATTGGTGGACGATGTCTCGACTCCGAGGGGAAACCCATCTCGCACACACTAGTCCTGCTTTTTTGCCAGGACTATAAAGAATCGAGTCTAACGCAAGTCGCAGAGAGCCAGACTGACGTGGACGGCTATTTTACACTCGGACCAATCACACCACTTAGTGAAGAGGATCGAGGCCGTAGAAGCTACATCATCTTCGTCCCCGCTGATAGCCACGGACCTGCCTGGAAGGTTTCCGATATACAGAGTGAGAACTCACAGGAGTTGAAGGCATATAAACCAGCAGCAGTTTCTGGAACTGTTCTTACAGAAAATTCTGAACCGGTTATAGCATCTAGGGTATGGATCAGCCAGATAATCCCGGAGGGTATCGCTGGGGAATGGAGCCCACAACTTAACATCTTCCGCACCATTGTACCGTTACCTGGATGGTCTGCGATAACCAAGAGCGATGGTTCCTTCCATATCACAGGGGTTCCGGGTGGAACGAGGATCCAGTTGGTCGTCTCACACCATGACTTTGTTAAGACAGTGGTTTTTGTCAAGCCAGGTGTAGCATCTCAGATCATAGTGCAACCAGGGGCAGTAATTCAAGGTCGAGTGCTGTACGCAAAAACCGGGCAGCCTGCCACTGGTGTTATAGTTCAAGCACAAAGTGTTGATTATAGCTCCTGGGCCCAGACCGTTACCGATGAGAGAGGCCGATACCGCCTCGAATCCTTACGGGCCGAAAGGTACAACATTTGGGCTCGGGCTGAGGATTTAACAGTTATAGCCCTGGATTCTTTTGAGGTTGAAGCTGGACAAGAACGAGAAGCCCCAAACCTGCGTCTTGTCGAAGGTGGATTCATTGTCGGTCGAGTCATTGACGAAGAGATTGGCAAGCCAATCAAGCCTGGAACCGCATCTGATGTAGCCATATATGGACCGTCTCGTCCGAAGAGTGGAGCAGCGGTAGAATCCTCCCGCATTCGAGAAGATGGTTCGTTTCGTATCCGCGTGGCGCCGGGTCGAAACTATATCTACTTGAGGCCAAGGGAGGACTGGGGCAGAGGAAAGGCAATCGCCACACCTAAACACCATTGGGTCTATGTAGCAAATGGTCAAGTCGTCGAAGTAGAATTCAAAATTCGAAAGCTCTCAGAGGATGAAATTGGAAAAGGCAGAATAAGTCAGGGATTCATGACTCGAACCTTTCGAATGCCTAGAACTATCGACGAGTTGGAACAATTAGCTGAAAAGTTAAAACAATTGGGTGTTGCCATAATGACGTATGCCGATAAGCACGAAGACACACTACCTCAAACTTTGCAGGAGGTAAAATCTTATGTCGAAGATGCAGAGAAATTCGACTGGCTTATTGTTAATGTCAGATATATTGGCAAAGGAGAAACTACACGACGTAAAACAGCACAAATACCGATAGCCTATGATCAAACATTGCTTGATGAAAGCTATGGAACACACGTTTTGTTTCTTGACTTTAGCGTGCGCTATATTGAACTAAGAAAACTCAAAGAGCTTGGTATCGATTTAATAAATCGAGAGTCTATCAGGGCAATTGCGCGATCGCTGGTGGGCAAGCTATTGACGGAATTGACAGAAATAAAGATTGATTTCATCACTGAGCAAGCGAAGGAAAAGAAGGTTTTGATATGCTTTTTTGACATGAACCAGCGGCCCTCACGGTACTGCATCAGACAGCTTGCCAAACAATCCAAACAGCTCAAGGACAAAGGTGTAATCATAATCGCCGTCCACGCTTCGAAGATAGATGAAAACACGCTCAACGAATGGGAGAAGAAAAACAACATCGCCTTTCCGGTTGGAATGATTCAGGGCGATGAGGAACAAACTCGTTTCGCATGGGGAGTAAAGTCGCTGCCGTGGTTGATTCTGACAGACAAGAAGCATATTGTGAAAGCCGAAGGATTCAGCATTAATGAACTTGATGAGAAAATAACAACATTAAGAAAAAAGTGAGGAGTTCTTGAATATAAACTGAGCATGTCTATTACAGACACTCGCCCAGTTTTTTGTGAAAATTACTGTAAGGTATGGGATGTTAACTGTTCAACTGGTCATAAAACTGGATATCCAGAAGATTTTTTTCTTGAAAAAGTGCCGAAATAGGCCTGAAAACAGCCATTTTGTGTAAATTATGAAAATTTTTTAGTTTTTTTTGGAAATTACTGTAACGAATCTGCAATTTTGCCATCTATCGTGTTGGCAAAGCATATTTTATGACTAAAGAACAAGCACGCATCGAGCTGATTAGACTGGCCAAGCAAGGCCACAAAGACAGCATGAGTCGATTGGCCCGTGAGGCCGAGGGGAGTGTGCGCGCGTACGTTTATCGTGTTACTTTGGACCATGATTTGACGCAAGAGCTGTCTCAGGAGGTCTTATTACAAATGGTTAAGTCTCTTAGCCGTCTCAACAAAGAGAAGAGTTTCCTGCCCTGGATTTTTCGGATCACCCAGAACAAGATCAATCAGCATTACAGGGCCAAGCAACAAAAGGCATCGATTTACGAATCAGCTTTTTATAAGGATTTTGTTTCTCGCCGAAGCGATTATCATCAGGACGATGGACTGCGACAATTAGTTCAAAAGGATTTATCAAAGAAAGTGATTGTCGCCATGAAGCAGATAAAACAGGAGTATCGTGCAGTCCTGTCCCTACGCTGCTTTGAGCAGCTGTCCTACGCAGATATTGCTATGGCCATGCAGTGCAGCGAGGTCTCAGCTCGCGTTCAGTTTTACCGTGCCAAGCAGGCCCTTAAGAAGCAGCTTGCTCACCATGGCCTTAGAAAAAGCTTACTGTTGATGTGCCTCGGCCTTTTCGGCAGACTGACAGCTCCAGTTGAGGCAGCCTCGTCAAATATTACTGTTACCACCGCGTCTGCAAGGGTAGGATTGGCAGCGGCCATCCTTGCCACTGCCAGCACAAAACTGGGTATCGCGACTATTACAGCCGCGGCAGTGGGTTTGGTAGGCGTAGGTAGCGTATCGGTTTTATCTGGACCACCTTTACCTAAAAGGGCTGAGGTTAAGAGCCTTCATTATACCACTCAGTTGCGCTTCACTGATACAGGCCCTAACAGCAGTCTAAGTAAAGGGGCTTACGAACAATGGTACAGTTTTCCTGATGGGATTGATGGCCCGATGTTTATGCGGATGCAGCGATGGACTCCACAGCGAGATAAAAAGTTCTGCACCTGGCTTCAGGATGGGCAGGCCAACTATTACTACTACAGTACCGACAACCAGGTCTATATCAATAACTACCGTGTATTCTGGAGCAATCTGAAGGTCTGGGGCTTACCCACTGACCCGGTAGAGTTCACAGACTTTCTTTCGCAGGTCGAAGGCCAGACAAAGGGTATTGTATATACTCGCGACCGTAAAACCGGTTTGTTAGCAAATGCTGTAGATAATCGATTTATCGATGCCTGGAACTTCAGAACAGAATATAGTTACAACACTTCGGTTGAAAATCAACTTCAATATGATTGGCCTGCTGAGGTTCCGATTATCGATGAGCGAGACCAGATGCACAAAAGAGGCTGGACATATTTTCGCGTCAATGGCACGATTGACGACCAGGTTATTTCCGGTCTGGGACAAATCCCGTTTGTATATAACGCCAGTAGAGAACATCCGGCATGGATGAGCTTAAACGTAGGTAATAACCTGGAGATAATCGACTGTGACGATGGCGCACGGTTACGTCAGGCCGATGGAACCGTGATCGCTGCTTATCCGGCAGGGACATTTTTCATAGGATTTGCCCGGCCGTGGATGGGCATGCACACAATAAACATTATCCGCCGGGATGCGGTTGCTGAAAGAGTTTGGTTCCAGACCAGGCTTGCTATGAACAAAAAAGATGCAATTATCACCTTCTACAATAAAGGTGAGCGCCCCGGTTTTGAGCTCATATATAACATCGATTTGATAAATGATCTCATCAAAGATATCAGATTTGATTTGCAGGGTAAAACAAAGGCCTCGCTGAGGTTTTCGTACCTTCAGGATATAGATGAAGTTGGCGATGAATTTATTGAGCCGGCTATATCAGATGATTCGCGGATTCCCCACAAACAAAGTCCTGGAATGTTATGGCTGGCCAATATGGCTATGGGGAGTCTGGGCAAATAAACTCCGAAAATAGCCAAAAATGACGATTTTGTCGTGGAAAAGCTGATATAGGAAAGATTTTCAACAAAATAAGAAAAATTTACAAAAATACGACAAAAAACTGTAACGTTTTGCTGAAAACAACGTCTTACTTAAGGTGGAGAGACTAATGAAGGCTCTCTGTCTAACCAAATAGCTAATTCAAGCTGGAGGCTCGAAAAATGGTAAACAGAAAATATATTTGGCTTGTTGTGGTAATTTGCATGGTTTTCCTAAAAGCAGGTGCCCTTGCACAGGATGAGCAATGGCTCCAGTATCACTCTGCACGCGAGGTCCGACTGGCTGGATTTGGCTCAAGTTATCAGTATCCGGAAATCATTACCGAAAAGCCGGCTGGGATGGAACTGCCGCAATTTAAATCAGAGGATCCCATATTCGCCAAATGGCTCACTCCGATGGTTAAAAGCGGTTATCTCTGGGCAGCCTTGGACCGTACACACAAAAACGGGCCGTATGATTTGCTGTATATCGACTCGAACCGAAACAATCGTCTCGACGACGAAACTGCTGTGACGGCATACCGAACGGACCAATACAGTGCGTTTTTTGGACCTGTAAAGGTCGTTTTTGCAGTTGAAGATGGACCGGCGATGTATCATCTGAACCTTCGCTATTACAGCTCCTCTGGCAGCACCAGAAGATTGTACGTATCTTCCGGCGGCTGGTACGAAGGGGAAATCACGGTTAATGGTGCAAAAAAGCACTGTGTGCTCTTCGACTATAATTCAAACGGCACTTTCAATGATAAATCCCCTGAGTCCGGCAAATCCGATCGAATTCGAATCAGCGAAAAGACCAGCCAGGACACACGTTTTGTTGGCAACTACATCGATATTGACGGAGTGTTGTACCGGCCGGAGATCGCCCGTGACGGGGCCTGCATCAAGCTCACCAGGGCAGAAGGTGTGAAGTTTGGGAATATCCGGCTGCCGGAGTCGGTAACAGAGTTTTCTGCCGGTGGTGAGAACGGACTGTTTACTCTCAAGCCTGAAAATGGCATCGGTTCACTGCCCATCGGGAAGTATCGAGTTAATAATTGGTTCCTGGAACGCAAAGATGAGAAAGGCGCACAGTGGAAACTTGCAGGGACTCAGTATTCAAATAATGGATATTTCGATATTACAGAGAACAAAGAAACAGAACTTGCAATTGGTGAGCCTATTGTCGCTACCCTCTCGGCATCGCTTAGAGAAGGAACACATTCCTTTAATCAGAACTTGAGGGGGCGATATGGCGAAACCATTACATTGACCCGCAATGGAGCTCGTCCTCAGGCCCCAAAATTGAACATAAAAAGCAAAGACGGCACGTATGACCGGACTTACAGCTTCCAGTATGGGTGAGGCAATACCTGTTCGCTCACGTGGCGTGAGCCTAAAAATATAAAAGGGCCATTTACAGCAACAATGAACATCGGTTCCCCATTTACAATTCAGAGTAAACCGTACATTATCGCAAGCAAAGCAATTGTTGCATCAACCGACCAGTTGGCATCCGAGGACGCTGCTGAAGTGACGCCTGCGGTAGCAATCGGTGAAGTGGAGACCCCGATGACAACCGGCAGAAGTGGAAGCTGGATAATTATATCGGTTGTTGTGGTTTTGGGAGTTGTGGCAGCCGGATTTGCAATCTACAAGAAAACAACAACAGTTTAGAGAAAGAATCGAACATTAACGGACGTAAAATGGCATGAAGGGGAACTTTTATGCGCAGATACAAGATGAAAGTGTTGTGTGAGGCATTGATGATTGTTGTCGCTATCGTTTTTATCAGCCAGGCAATCGCAGGACAGACAAAGGAAATAACCTGTTCCGGCAAGGTCGTCGATACCGAGAGCCGACCAATAGCCGGGGCAAGAGTTTCTTTGTATCAAGTCACGTATGACAACGCTGCTAACACGGCTAAGCCGAAGCTAACCGGAGAAGTAAGGACCACTAGGGATGGCTTATTTTCTTTCAAGGCTGTCGTCGAGGATGACGGATACCAAAATGGATACATAATAGCCGAGAAAGAAGAGCTGGCTTTGGGTTGGGCCGATTGGGAAATGCGAGACAGCCAACAGCGGGACATAATACTGGGTGAGCCGAAAGAACTGAGCGGTATGGTTATAGATGAAACAGGCAAACCTGTGCCGGATGCAGATGTGAGCGTCTGGCTGATAGCTGTCGGTGAAGAACAGGACCAGCAGAGATTGGGCAGGCCGTTGGCTGAGAAATTTCTTACGGTAGCTACAGACACCTCAGGCCGATTCACATTCACAAACATACCAGCGGAGGCGACGGCGGATTTTATCATCAGGAAAACCGGCAGAGCCACGCTCAGGACATATCGAAGCACCGGATATGCGAACCAAAAATTGACATTTGCCCCAGGCCAGGCCGATATCAAGTTAGTTCTGTCTGCCGAAGCAAGAATACAGGGAACTATCATGGCCAAAGATACGGGCAACCCGGTAGTCGGTATTAAGCTAATGGTAACAGGTCAAGGAAACCGGCCGCTTTTTGGGCAAGAACCTGTTATCTCAAAAGACGACGGTACATTCAGCATCGACGCTCTTGTCGCCGGCACCTACCTCGTGCAACTTGTCAGGCCGCGGGATGGCTTAGCCGAGTGGGTCTCCGAGCCGGTTAAGGTAAAACTCGAAGCGGGGCAGACCAAAAAAGACGTAAAGATTGAACTGCGCAAAGGTGGTTTCTTAGAAGTATTGATTGCAGAGGCCGAAACCAACAAACCTCTTGACAAAGCGAGTGTCAGTATCCGCGATGAAAGGAACAACCGATGGGTTAGCGCCAAATCCAACGAAGATGGGATAGCTCGAATTCGTTTAATGCCGGGAGGATATCAGATCAGCGGTGTTTACAGGCAGGGGTACATGAGTGACCGGCGGCAGGAGGCTGTCACGATTAAAGAGGGTGAGACAAAGGGCGTAATATGTAAACTGAATGAAATGCCAAAAATCAACGGTGTTGTGCGCGACATGGCCGACAATCCAATCGAAGGTGTCGATCTCAAAATTCTCCCGGGAGGGCGAGAAGAAGTACGCTCTGATTCGGAGGGCAAATTCGAGATCATCTGGGACCAGCGATTCTGGGGGGAAAGGGAAGATATGGTGTTCTGTCTTGTTGCCCGTCATGAACAACGAAACTTAGCTGCGGCTCTGGAAATTGGCGATGACATGAAGACTCTTGATCTCAAGCTTGAGCCCGGCATAATTTTCGCCGGTAAGGTCGTGGACCTAAATGGTAAAGGAATTCCAGGTGCTAGGATTATGCCTTGGCTGCAAGTATCCAATTGGGGTTCGCTGTTGAGCGAACGCCAGGCAGAAACCGACGATAACGGAAATTTCGAGATCAGGGCCATACCTGCTGATCACGAATACCGCATCAATGCAAATGCTAGAGGATACGGTGAAAAGGAAGTAGAGATTCCTGCTGACAACACTGTGGGTGATCACCTGGATGTAGGAGCATTAATCCTTCCGTTGGCGAATCTTTCGGTTTCAGGCCAAATTGTGGACACACAGGGTAACCCTGTGGCCCACGCCGGAATCGAAAGCAGTGGCGAAGGTCAGCCTCGTCTAGATACACGCGCCGACACAGAGGGTAAGTTCACGCTTGATGGCGTCTGTGCCGGCAAGGTTCGAATCAGGGCTGATGTCATTCGTGACGCAAGGCGACTATCGGCTCACGTCTTCACCGATGCCGGTGCAACCGACATAAAGATTGTCGTCCGCGAGGGACGCTCAGTTATTCACTATATACGGACAAAAACCTATGAACAGATCATCCAGAGCGGCGAAAAGGTTATTGCCGGTGTGGCTGTTGACCAAAACGACTCGCCAGTCGCAGGCGTGCCTGTCGGCGTACGCTGTATAAAAAGGGAACGCGAGGATGGGAAGTTCTCATGGACATTTTCTGATTTCTCCGCTCTAAGTGACATAACGGATAAACAGGGTCGTTTCGCTATCGAGCTGGAAGAAGATGCTCAGTACAATCTTCGTTTCTCGCCGGATAATCACGCGGCACTGATTGTCTATGATATCCCTGTCGGCAAGAAGGACTTGAAGGTCATTCTGCCGGAAGGGGGAACAATCACAGGACGACTCGTGCGGATGGAAAACGGCAAAAAAATCCCTATCCCAAACGTGGAGGTCAAGCTTGAACAGGAAGACCGTGCGTCCTATACGCATCTTGGATTTGACCGTGATCGGACGGCTATAACCGACTCACAAGGACGATTTCAATTTGTGAATGTCCAAACTAAAATCCGTCCCCACGGAAGTATGTCCCAGACAGAATGGGAGCATATCCCTCGTGTATGGCTGATTTCCTATGGGGACACTTCAAAATCAATCGCATTTTATGATGGCACAACGATTGATGATTTTGAATTACTTGTGGGTTCTGCCGAAGAGCAGACGTTAATGGGAAAAGTAATGCCGGGATTCGATGGAATTAAAATAAATCTTAACGAGGATCAGACTGAAGGCAAGAGGATGCTCGTCTGCTTCTGGGATATGAATCAACGGCCGTCACGAAACTGCCTGATGCGGTTGAATAAAAGAGCGCGGGAGCTTCAGAAAAAAGATATTTCGGCTGTTGCTGTTCAGACCTTGAACATTGATGAGAAAACACTCGATGAATGGGTGAAAAAGAACAATATTACTTTCCCCGTAGGAATGATTCAGAACGACGTCGAGAAAACACGTTTCACCTGGGGCGTGAAAGCACTTCCCTGGCTGATTCTAACGGATAAAAAGCGTATCGTTCAGGCCGAAGGCTTCGGTATTAATGAACTTGATGAGAAAATAACAACATTAAAAGAGAAGTAAGGAGCTTTTGAGTATAAACTGAGCACATGTATTACAGACACTCGCTCAGTTTTTATGGAAATTGTGATATTTTTCCAAATTTCCCGAAAAAAACTATAACGGATTTGTGATTTTGGCGTCTTAAAGATTGAGTTGCCTTGAATACGAACCATTTTTACGTGACTTTAACCTGTACTTCTGTTTGGAACACGGAAAGTAACTATATCGATCCAATTTCAAGGGATTAGAAATGATAACCTTGAAAAATATTTCTATCATATTGTTCTCTATTATTTTAGGCCAAGCTCAGGCAGTAGAGCCAAGGACTAAAATCATCGTGCCGATTGAGGCTAATAAAAATGGAGAAATGCTGTCGAACGCACACTCCCATATCAGCCTCATTTTGGTCGAAGAAAGCGAAGATGAGAAGAATTACCGTTGGGGATTGACTCGGAGTTTGCCGTTGAAGGTGATTCAGGGCTGGTATGTGTTCGATGAAGAAGGTATTCGTGAGCATGGCGGCGGTGGCCGGAGGGTGGCCGAAGCAAGGCCGATGCGGCTGTCCCTGCGAGTAACTAAAGAGGATGGCTTTCTCGTGCTCAACA
>Ga0114922_10005435_pt1 | contig 11767 bp, 11 predicted proteins | sample AartaG_FD_100975 | JGI IMG/M metagenome (GOLD analysis project Ga0114922, IMG submission 100975) | Deep subsurface microbial communities from Aarhus Bay to uncover new lineages of life (NeLLi) - Aarhus_00045 metaG | ecosystem: Environmental > Aquatic > Marine > Oceanic > Sediment | place...
CCTTCCGTGAGGACCTCGCCTATCTTTCTGATTTCTCCGTAACCTTCCGCTATCCCGGCGAATCTGCCGACAGCGAATCGGCGTTCGACGCGCAGCGCCGCTGTCGGCTGTTTCGCGATGCGGCACGCCGCGCGCCCGGATTGTGAGATAACACAATCTGCTTGAAAAACCTGCACACTTTGTATTGTCATTTCCATCTCGAAACAGTATAATATCCGCCTTGATGGTTTCCAGCAGTGGTATAGAAAGGTTAATCGATGGTTAAGAGTAAGAGAAAGGCACAGAAGGTGGTTTTGGCGTACAGCGGCGGGCTGGACACCAGCGTCATCCTCCCGTGGCTGAAGGAGACCTACGGATATGACGTTATCGCCTTTGCCGCCGAATTGGGCCAGGGCGACGAGCTTGCCGGCATAAAGAAAAAAGCCCTGGCCTCCGGTGCCGTTAAGTGTGTCGTCAAAGACCTGCGTGCTGAATTCGCCAAAGATTATCTCTGGCCGATGCTAAAGGCCGGTGCAATATATGAAAACGATTATCTGTTGGGTACGAGCATCGCCCGGCCCCTGATAGCGAAACGCCAGGTCGAAGTCGCACACGCCGAAGGCGCGACCGCCGTCGCCCACGGAGCAACCGGCAAGGGCAATGACCAGGTGCGATTCGAGCTTACATACATGGCCCTGGACCCGAAGCTGAAAATTATCGCTCCCTGGAAAGACCCCAATTTCGAGTTGACCTCGCGCGAAGCGGCCCTCGATTATGCCAAAAAGCACAAGATTCCCCTCGAGCAGAGCAAAAAGAAACTTTATTCGCTGGACCGCAACTTGTGGCACATGAGCCACGAAGGCGCCGAACTTGAGGACCCGTGGAATGAGCCTAAAGACGATATGTTTGTGATGTCCAGACCCGTTTCAAAAGCACCCGACAAACCGGATTATGTCGAAATCAGCTTTACCAAGGGTGTGCCGGTAAAGCTGAACGGCGCTAATACCGCTGCTGTAAAACTCATCGAGACTTTGAACCGGTTCGGCGGCAAACACGGGGTGGGCCAGGCCAATCTCGTTGAGAATCGCCTCGTCGGCATGAAATCTCACGGCGTTTATGAGACGCCCGGCGGAACAATACTGACTACGGCCCACCGGGCGCTCGAGAGCCTGACGCTTGACAGGGAAACGATGCACTACAAGCAGCAGGTCGCATTGAAATATGCCGAGCTTGTTTATTACGGGCAGTGGTTCTGTACCTTGCGTGAGGCGCTGGACGAGTTTGTCAACCTGACACAGCGCAACGTTACCGGCACCGTCCGGCTGAAACTCTATAAGGGAAGATGCGATATCGCCGGTGTAAAGAGTCCGAAGAGTTTGTATAAGCAGGACTTGGCCGGCTTTACCATGGGCGCCGAATACGACCCGACCGACGCTACAGGATTCATCCGGCTGTTCGGGTTGCCTATGAAAGTTGCCGCCGGTAAGGCCGATAAGAATGCAAAAAGCAAAAAGCCCAAGAAATAAGCTGTTGAATACTTTCGTTTTTTCAGGAAAGCTTTGTGCCACTCGAATGGATTTGGCTTATCTTTGTCTTTGCCTACGGTAGCTGCATAGGCAGTTTTCTAAACGTGGTAATTTATCGTCTGCCGCGCGATAAATCGCTGACGGCTCCCCCGTCAACCTGCCCGGCCTGCGACAGGAGGATTCGGTTTTACGATAACATACCGATTATCTCGTGGGTACTATTAGGCGCTAAGTGCAGATACTGCAAGGCGCGGATTTCGGCGCGATATTTCGTCATAGAGCTTTTGACTGCGCTGCTTTTTGTCGCGGTCTTTGTGTTTTATTTCATTATCGAATATCGCCTCCTGGGTATTGAGGCCTCTACGGGAATCGGGATGTTTCTGGCTGGAGGGTGGCTGGTTTATCTAAATGCCGTCGTTCTGCTTGCCGGGCTGTTGGCATCCTCGGCAATTGATTTGGAGTTGTGGGTGATACCGCTGCCGGTATGCTGGTTCGTTACGGCTGTGGGCCTGATAACCGCTTGTGTGGGTGTTTATGTAATAGACCCGGCCGTCGTATGGACATACAAGCTCTGGCCGAGCGCGTCGGCTCGCACAGCGGCAATGACACTCGGCGCCGCCGCAGGACTTATAATATCCCTCGTGCTCCTGTGGGCGGGCATAATAAAAAGAAGCTATCAATCCGAAACGGACCAGGGCTTGCCCCAGGAAGACAGGCCCGATTATCCACATCGCCTCGAGGTCTTGAAGGAAGTGCTGTTTCTTTTGCCGATCATCGTTTGCTCGGTAGGCGCCCTCTGGCTGACCCAACACACATCACTTGGGGGCGGCTGGTGGCTGAAATTTTCGCAAGTTCCTGCGGTAGCAGGCTTTCTGGGCAGTTTATCGGGCTATTTTGCAGGTTGTGGCATCGTGTGGGCGACGCGCATTTTAGGCACTTTGGGCTTCGGTAAAGAAGCCATGGGGATGGGCGACGTACATCTCATGGGAGCGGCCGGGGCCGTGATTGGGCCTGATTTTGTGATAATAGCCTTTTTCATCGCCCCCTTCTTCGGGCTGTTTTGGGCCGGGTCGCAGATGTTATTTAAAAAAACCCGCCAAATTCCCTATGGTCCGTTCTTGTCTTTGGGCGTGTTTACTGTTATGATTTTCCATGATCGGCTCAGAGATTACATGGCCGGTATATATTTATATCACTGAAAAGGAAATGCGATTTTGGCGAAAGAGAGGTCAACGATGCAAAATGTTATAACCAGGACAGTGTTCGTCCTCACTATGGTAGCGACAATCGGAATTGGCTCCGGCTGTACGAACTGGCAGAAAAAGTACGATGGCTTGAACGTTGAGCACCAGAATCTAAAAGGGCTCTATGAGAACTGTGTCGCATCGCTGGATACTTCCGCTGCCGAGAAGGCCCAGCTCGGCCAGGAAATTACTCAAGGAAGGCAGACCATAGAACAGCTCCAGGAACAGATTCGCCAAAAACAGATTTCCCCCGCTGAGGCCACGGGCTTCGGCAGGGGCATGGATGTAGCGTTCGACCCGACAGCCGGCACAATCACTGTAACGCTGCCGAATGCGATTTTGTTCAGCCCGGGCAAGGCCTCATTGAAAAAGGCAAGCATTGCCGAGCTTGACCATGTCCGTTCCGTTCTGCGACAGCGTTACCGGGGCAGAGAAATCGACGTTGTCGGCCACACTGATTCGGACCCGATCAGGAAGTCGAAGTGGAAAGACAACTGGGAACTTTCGGCTGAGCGGGCGCTAACGGTGCTGAGATACATGACAAAACAGGGGGTTGACGCCGAAAGGATTCGTGCCGTTGCCGCCGGAGCGAGCAGACCGGTTGCCTCCAACTCAACCTCAAGCGGCAAGGCCAAAAACCGCAGGGTCGAAATCGTCGTACACATGAGATAATCGAAGCGGCCAAGCTGGGCCGCAGTATGACGCCTTCGAATGTTCGGGATAAAATCTGACCCTGACAGGGAACCATAAACAATTTTATATTTAGCCCCGTCCGCCGGGCCGGGTCTCCAGCAGATTTTGTTTGGTCGTGCATAACAAAAGAAATATTTAGCCGCGGGTTTTTACCCGCGGTTCGCACCAACAAATCCGGTGCCCCTCATCTTCCCATCTGTGGAAATCCTTACCGTAACAGCGCCGTCAACAGGCGTGTAAAAGACTTTCGCACCTGAAGCGGATTTGTATGCCGCCTCGTATCGGGCCCTGCTGCAACTGGCAATCAAAGTTTTGGCGCCGATTTTCTCAACAAATCCGTCAATCAGGTTTCGTGTCGAGCCGTGGTGAGGCATCACTACCACGTCGGCTCTGAGGTCGGGGTACATTTGCAGTATCTGTTCCTGAGCAAATCGTTCGATGTCGCCGCAAAGAAGTATCTTCCTTTCGGCAAATTCAATCAGAATCACCTGTGATTTATCATTGTCGCTGACACTTTCATCCCCGCACACCGCCGGCTCGGGCCACAGAGATATTATTTTTGCCCTTCCGTCGCCAGGCAGGTATTCATCCACAAGTTTCAATTGTCGATTTTCGTCTCTCAGGCAGTCGGCAAGATAACCCGCCGTTGACCATGTGTCTGCTTTAGCGAGAAAGGCTGCGTTTGTGTATATGCCGTCCACTCTGAGGTCCGAAACAATTTCCGGCACACCATTTATATGGTCGATATCATCATGGCTCAGGAATACCCCGTCAAGTCTGCCTATGCCTTTATGACGCAGAAAAGGAACAACAACACGTCGGCCGCAGTCTTTCGTACTCAGAGACCCAGCGTCAAAAAGCAGATTTTCTCCGCCCGGCATCCCGACAATAACTGCCTGCCCGTGTCCAACCGCCAGACATGTAAGCTCCAGACCACGACGGTAACTGTTTCGGTATTTTGCATGCCCTAAAGAAATTAATATCACAACCGCCGTTACCGTGCAGATTGCCTTCTTAAGTATAGGCCTGTGCAAATGTCCGAAACGCCAAAGCAGCAGAAGCGAGTAATACAAGACAATCAGCAAAACCGACACCTTGCCTATAAGGACTCCCGATATGTCCCACATGGCGATATACTTAACAATTACAATCAATAAGCCGGCTAATCCCGATGCTATTATACCAAGCAACAAAGCAGCCGTCGGCAGCAGCGCCGCAAGAACCATCTTCAGGAAACCCACTGCCAGTATCGCGAAAACCAGCGGAAAGACCAGCACCGTCCATATACTCGCCATAGGTGTTATTGCGCCAAAGTGATATAAAAGAATCCCCGCGCCCCCCAGCCATGCCGCAACACCAACAGAAAACAGCTCCATAGCCCATGTCGGCATCCCTTTGCAGAAGGCGACAAACAGCCGTTCGTTTTCCTTCGGCTCGCCGGTACCGATTTTGTCAATGGTTCTTTCAAACAACCAGTTGCTGATGCGCCTTTGCAGCAATATTATCCCCAGCACAGATGTATATGATAGCTGCCAGCCCACATTGAAAAGGTCCATCGGACGCACAGCGAGCAGCACTATCGCCGACAGAGAAAGCGTATTCAGCGCATTAGGCCTTCGCCGGACTAAAACCGACAGACAGAAGAACCAGCATATAATCGCCGCCCGCAGAGTCGGCGCACGAGGTGGAACAATCAGAACGTACAGAGCTATTACGATAATGCAGACCACCGCCCGAGGCCGTTTTGTAAGACCGGCTGCCCGGCACACCCACCATACAAAACCCGCCAATATCCCTATGTGCAGCCCGGAAAGACAAATAAAATGGGCAAGGCCGGTTTCGCAGAACGCATCGAAAACACCGCCGTCAAGCCCTCCCCTTTGGCCCAGGAGCAATGCATTTAACATGGCGTTGCTTTCATCTTCCGGCGACGTCTCGCCGAAAAGCGCTTCTGCGGCGAAAGCTCTCAGCCTGTTTTTGATACGTGCCAAAAGTGTCGGACCGCCGCGGGCCAAAAGCTCGATGCCGGCGCGCGACTTGACCGAAGCCCCTAAAAAAACACCTCGTTGCACAAGATACTTTTTCAGGTTAAACTGACCGGGATTAAGAGGTTCGCCGAATCCGTTCAGCCAGCAGTAGGCCTGAACATAATCGCCGACTTTGATATCTGTCGCAGGCTCGGCCACCTGTACGCGGATGGTACCGCAAACCTCGCCCCAGCCGGTTTTTGTCTCGGCTTCTTTCAGTCTCAGATAAAAACTCGTCCCCGGCTCGGACCACAGATACCTGCCGAACTTCCAGCTATCCCTGTCCTCAAGCCTCGGCTGGGTCTCCACATACCCCCTGATTGTCGCAAGGGTCCTTTCTGCGCCCACTAAATTACGAACATCATTAGCCGCCGGCTGATTAAGGCCCGTCAGCCGTATCGCACCAAGACACCCAAACGCAACACTCACTGTACAGGCGATTACATAGAGCCGAGCGGGATGATTTTGAAGAAATAAGAATACTGCGATGGTGACCGCACAAACACCAAGGATTGCCAAAGGCCAGCCGACAGCCGGATTAAAGAAATGCTGTATGACAATGCCTGCGATAAAACCAACCGCCACCAGCGCCAGCGGCGAGCGTGCAAAGATTTGCTCGGCTAAAGCCCCCCTCTCGGCAAGCTGTGCATCAAGCAATCTTAACTGTCGCCGTATAGGGTCCAAGGCCTACTCCGTTTGACTACGGCTCAATTTTTTCCATCTGTGCAATAAGAGGCGGCAAATCTTCTGTAACTGTTTGCCAGACCACGTCAAGATTTATATCGTAATATCCATGGATGAGACGGTCGCGAATTCCAATCATTTTCTTCCACTCCACCTCCGGGTGTGCCTCGCGAAACTCTGTCGAAATTCCTCTGGCCGCCTCTCCTGTTACTTCCAGCAAACGGATAAGGGACAGGTTTAACTGCCGGTCGGTATCAAGGTCGCCTCTGCTGCGACCGTCAGCAAAGCCAACAGCTTCCCTCGCAGCATCAAGAATATGTCGGACACAGACCTGGTCATTCCTGGACATACTGCACCTCTGCGTTAGCGACTACTTCCTGACGAAAATATCTGCTCAAATCCTGCGGCGTACGCATATCGACCTTCCGCCCGCCAAACAAGCACGACAATTCTTCCTCCATATCGAACAAACCGAAGAATCCCGGCGTATGGCCGGGCACAAAATCAACGAGAATATCCACATCACTTTCCGGCCCGAAATCATCCCGCAGTGCAGAACCGAATATCGCCAAACGCCGAATATAATGCCGCTGGCAAAAGTCCGCGATCCGGTCTTCAGCTATCACAAGTTTGCTATTCATCGATATTTCTCAAAAACTTCTTACGAGTACCGTTCAACTTGAATTTAGATTAAATGTCATTTCAAGGTACTTTAGATTACGGCATGGACAGCGCCGTCAATGTTGAAGTTTAATCTTTATTTAAAAACGACTCTACTGCTCTGCTGAGTTCGGGTATTTTGTTACGGACTACATCCCATAGAATATCGTTATCAATTCCAAAGTAAACATGCGCAAGCATATCGCGCATACCAGCGGCCTTTCGCCAGTCGATGGTCGGCATTAAACTGCGTGCCTGGCTCGGAATGTTCTTGGCGGCTTCGCCGATAATTTCCAGATTTCGAACGACAGCGTCGTACGCCTTCTCATCCTGTATGAGTTGTTCAAGTGTCAGTCCCTCCGTGAAGCGCAATATCTTTTCACAGCTTGCCGCAATATCTTTAAGATAAAGCTTCCAATCACGCGACACGTATCATCTCCCGCTGAATTTCGGCCCGCATACTTTCTCGAAGTGCATTATTCGTTACAAGATCAACTCGCGTTTTCAATAAATCTTCCAGGTAAAATTTCAGACCCATAAAACCGTCGAAGGTCGCACGCCCTGTAAATTCCACAAGAACGTCCACGTCACTGGCCTGTGAGGCTTCGTCGCGTACAACCGAGCCGAAAATTGCCAAATCTTTCACCCCAAAACGCTCTGCCATTTCGCCCAGACGCCGCGAAAGCAAATCTAATACTTGATCCTTACTCATATCTGCTCACCACTTCTTCATTCAAACAGCTCTCTACAATCCAAAGTCTGCATTATAGAAGAATTGAACACGATTTCAAGGCATTTCAGACTCCTGCACAGCCAATAGCTCGCTATTGTGCCGGATATACCCGGTCCCGGGACCAAAAAACAGACGCACAAACCCCTTATAAAAGGTTTATGCTTTTGCCCCCTTTACCTGATTCAATGATAGCCAAAAGGATCTCTCTCGACAACAAAAAGTTGATGAACAGCTCCGCACGAACCTGCACCAAAGCGACTAATCTTCGACTGTGAAGCCTGTCCTGGCAGCTTTTTTGACCAAATCGTCCGTGTTCTTGGCACCGAACCTATGCATGAGTCTTTGGCGGCGATCCTCAACTGTTCGGACAGAACGACGCAGGTCAATAGCGATTTCCTTATTGCTCTTTCCCTTGGCGAACTCTCTCAAAATCTTAATTTCGTTTTTTGTGAGAGTATCCGTAGGAGGGGCAACTTGTTTGCCCATGCCGACTACTATTATCTCTTTCCCGCTCATATATTGCTGAAGAGGTTTCGGAATATTCACCGAGCCGTCGGGATTCTGGTTGAGTTCAAGGATCGGTATCAGGATTCTCGGTGAGGCGATTACGGTGTTATTCAGTGTGTGGCAAAAGACATTCTTCTTTTGCGCGGTCTTGTAGCGAAGGTTCATCCTGCGGGCCTGGAATTCGTAAAATCGGCTGGCTGAATGCGTCTCGCCGTAGCTGTCCCGCGAGGGCATCCACGCCTCGATGTCGTATTTTTGGACCTGGCCCCTGCCCAGATCGCCCGTGCAGACATTCACCACGCGGTAAGGAAGCTCCAGAGCCTGCATGACCTCCTCGGCGTTGGCCAATATCTCTCGATGATAGGCCTTGCTTTGTTCTTCATCGTTTTGGCCGATGACTACCTGCTCAACCTTGTCGAACTGGTGTATTCGGTACAGGCCGTGCGTATCTTTGCCCGCCGCTCCCGCCTCTCGCCGAAAACACGTACTGAGCGCGACATATTTCAGCGGAAGCCGGTCTTGTGTCAGTAACTCGCCTTTATGATAGGCGGTCAGCGGTACCTCGGCCGTGCCTGCAAGGTTCAGACTATCCTTTTCCATTCGGTACGTCTGGTCTTCTGAGCCGGGGAAAAAGCCCGTACCCATCATCACCTCATCACGCACGAGCATCGGCACGGTAAGCGGCACATACCCCTTTTCAATCATACTGTCCATCGCAAAACGCAGAATTGCCCAATGGAGTAACGCACCATCGCCCTTTAGAAAATAATTTCTCGTCCCGGCTAACTTCACACCCCGCTCGATGTCTATTATGTCTAAGTCAAGACCTAACTGTACGTGGTCTTTCGGCTCAAAGTCAAATTGCCGAATCTCGCCCCACTTCCTAATCTCGACATTTTGCGTATCATCTTCACCAAACGGCACACTTTCATCGGGAGGCTGAGCCACCAGCAGCATAAGCTCATCAAACTCAGGCTGAAAGGCCTTGATTTGTTCTTGTAGCTCGCCTTCCCTCCTCTTATGGGAGCCGAGTGTACCTATTCTTATTCCTCTCTCGTATTCATCCTCCAGTTGAGGAATTAGTTTGCCAAGCCTGTTCTTTTCAGTGGCGATATGCTGTAGTTTGCTCTTTATCTTGCGAAGCTGCTCATCAATCTCTAAGAGCCTTTCGATATCCACGTCAAAACCTTTGGCCTTGGCGGCTTCGGTGAACCTTTGCGGGTCAGACCGGATATCTTTAATATCAATCATAATTATTCCCGGTATTTTCTGACGATAAGCACATTATTTTGCCCGCCGAACCCGAACGATTCGTTCATCGCTGTATCAACCTTTGCCTGTCTGGCCTTATTCGGCACATAATCCAGATCCAGTTGCGGGTCCGGGTCATCTAAGTTCATCGTGGGAGGCAGCACATTATCCCTTATCGCCAGCACACACGTTATCAGCTCCGCGCACCCAGCCGCTCCAATCAGGTGACCGAACATGCTCTTCGGGCTGCTGGCAGGCACAGTCTTGGCCTTTTCCTTAAAAACCTTTTTAATAGCCACAGTCTCTATCGAGTCGTTCTCAGAGGTAGCCGTGCCGTGCGTGCTTATATAGTCAATATCCTCGTAACTTATCTTCGCATCCGCCAAAGCCGCCTCCATCGCCTGCACCGCCCCCCTTGCCTCTTCGTGCATATCCGTTACCCTGAACGCATCACTACTGCTGCCGAAACCAATCAATTCCGCCAAAATCTCAACACCTCGCTTCTTGGCTGAGTCCAACGACTCTAAGATAACAATCGCAGCTCCTTCGCTGAGGACAAAGCCGTCTCTGCTTGCCGAAAACGGCCTCGACGCCGTCCGGGGGCTGTCGTTTCTTGTCGACAGGGCCGTCAGGCGGTTAAACCCGGTAACTCCCAACGGATGAATCATCGAATGCGCACCGCCTGCAATCATTATATCAGCTTTTCCGCGTCGAACCAGCATCGTCGCCTCGCCGACCGCCTGCGTACTCGCCGCACATGCCGTGAGACAGCTTCTGGTTATGCCTCGCGCACCGGTGAGAACCGCAAGGTGGCTCGCGGGCATGTTCGGTTCCTGTTCGAGTTCAACCATCGGGCCCATTTTACCGAACGCGACCTCGGCCCACGCCGACCAGTCCATTTGGCTGCCGGCGTCGTCCCAGGCGACTGCTATCGCCCCGAAGAAATTGTCGTTATCCACCGAACCTTCACCGGCTCCCAGGTATATGCCCATTCGCCTGCGGTCTGTCCCGTCAACTGGTTTATCTGTTTCTATTTCGATACCCGCCTGCCTGCACGCCTGGGCGGTCGCGCCGACGGCAAAACGCGTGCCCCTGTTGGCGCAAGCGTGCAACTGTGGATTCTTTGTAAACTCTTTGAAATCATAACCCTTGACCTCGGCGCCGAATGTGGACGGAAAGGTTGTTGCGTCAAAAATCGTTGTTTCAGCCATACCACTGACGCCGGACAGAAGCGCAACCCAAACGCTTTCAACGTCATTGCCTACGGGACATACGATTCCCATTCCGGTTATTACAACACGATTAGCCATCTATCTTGTCTCTTATCAATTACCAAAACAGAAAATATCGAACACCGAACATCGAACGCCGAAGGTGAAAGTGAAACAAGCTACTTCCCTTTTTTTGGGACTTTATTCTTTTCAGCCGTTCTTATACTCGCAACAAAAGTCGAAACCAGCTCATCGCATTCATCCATCAATGGCTCCAATTTCTTCTTATGCTTTGCCAAAATTTTGCGCTGGACAATCTTAAGCCATATTTGTGTCTCACGCAATTCCTTCAGCGCCACTTTCATTTTATGAATAAAGTCCTTCCGTGACTCTGCGCTTTGCGCCTCTCCGTAATTGGGCGCTGCTGCTGTTCCACTCCGTACTAACTGCCCTGCAATATGATTACCTGCGCGCGTGTTGGGTAAAGTCTCAACAACATTAATAATCCTAACGGAGAAGTCCACTAAACGATCTTCAAGATCATATTTTCTGGTTTTATCTTTCAGCCTTGCCATTTGTCATTCGATATTCGATGTTCAATATTCAACATTTAATACATTGGAACCAGCCACTCGTTATTTCAAACAGAGGCCCCCGCCTTCTTCAATACTACAGCCGCGGTTTGTCCGCCGAACGTATAACTGCAGCATAACGCATAGCGAATATTCTTTTCCAGTATTTGTTTTGCGATATTGAGCTCACAGCCCGGCGCTCTATTATCGCAGTTCTTGGCAGCACCGATTTTACCTTCTTTTATCGCCTTGGCTGCGGCTATCAAGTCCAGCGCTCCGCTTGCAGCACCTGTGTTACTCAACATACTTTTTGTCGGCCAGACCAACACGTCCTCCGTGGCCGGACCCAACACTTTCTGAATAGCTGTGGCTTCGGCTAAATCATCTGCCAAAATACCCGTCCCGTGCGGTATAATCAGGTCCAGCTTGTCAGGCTCAACACCGGCATCAGCCAGGGCCGTCTCTATCGCAATTTGAATACCGGCCCCGTCTGCTTCCTGATGCTCATAGGCAGGGTTTATGTTATTGCTTGAGCCGGCACCCGCCACCTCGGCATAAATCTTCGCACCACGACCGGCGGCGCTGTCAATATCTTCTAAGACAACCATACCAGCCCCTTCACCGAAAACGCATCCTTTTGCGTTCGCATCGAAAGGCCGGCACGCAGTGGCGGGATTATC
>Ga0114922_10005436_pt1 | contig 11766 bp, 5 predicted proteins | sample AartaG_FD_100975 | JGI IMG/M metagenome (GOLD analysis project Ga0114922, IMG submission 100975) | Deep subsurface microbial communities from Aarhus Bay to uncover new lineages of life (NeLLi) - Aarhus_00045 metaG | ecosystem: Environmental > Aquatic > Marine > Oceanic > Sediment | place: Aarhus...
CCCTGGGGCAGGGGGGTAACCTTCGCCTTATAGCCCTGAAAGGGCGAAATTATTAATGATGTAACATATTGTAAACAAATAAGTTGCCTCTACGTTACGAATCTTTGTAGCGTTGTAGTACTAATTAGAAGAACGGTGTGCGATGCACACCCCGCCATTATCTGAAAAAGCACAGTCGATGGCGGCTGTACCGGGTTAGGAATTAGTGAGGCGAGCACGGACCGGTAAGAATTTTGCAAAATCACAGCGGATGGTGTATATTGTAACTGGCGAGTAAGGTGGAAGTGGGGGGCGTAAAATTCCCGGTGAAATGTCGGGTGGAAATTATGGTCAAGAACAGGGGTTTTCTTCGTAACTTAATCTTTACATAAGCGTCTAAACAGATAGAGGGAAAGATCCAGGCGCTCATGGTATATATCTACAACATATTGATAAATAAAGAGTTACGGAGGCATCCTAATCTGCTAAACCCATCGTAAGGGACCCAATCATGAGAAATGTAGCGATTTTTGTAGTGTTTTTTAGCGTTTCGGTCGGTTTTTACAGTGTATCGAGCGGGGTGGAAGAGGAGCAGTGGCTGAGCTATCGCACGTCGCCGGAGGCGTATCGGGTAGTGGGCAATATGACGATGCGGCGGCTGGAGGTCATCACGGATAAACCCGAGCAGGTGGAATTACCGGAATTTAAGGGCGATAGTCCGCTGTTTGCCAAATGGGAAAGCCCGATGGTCAAAGGGGGGTTTTTATGGGTGGTTCTTGATCGGGAGCATAAGTACGGCAGCTATGACCGCATCGTGATTGACTCTAATGGGGATGGGCATTTGAACGATGAGAAATTTATCGCTTCGCACCGGATAGAATCCCGTTACAGCTATTTTGGTCCGGCGCCGGTGTATTTTGAAGGGGAGGATGGGCCGATTACGTATCATCTGAATTTTCGGTTGTACTACCGGGAGGATTATAAGTATCTGTACGTCAGTTCCGGAGGATGGTATGAGGGGACGATTCGGCTGGGCGAAGAGAAGATGCATTGTACGCTGATCGACTACAATGGCGACGGGGAATTTAATGATAGTTCGCAGAGTGCCGCGGCGAGCGACCGGATTCGTGTGGGCAAAACCGAACATGCCCCGGTGCGCTATGTAGGGAAATATCTGGAAATCGACGGCGTTCTCTATCGGCCAACGATTGCGAGGGATGGGGCTTTTCTTACTATTTCGAAAGCTGACGACGTGGAATTTGGAAGCATCCGAGTGCCCGGCGAGATAACCGAACTGACCGCGGGAGGGCTAAATGGTCTTCTGACTGTAACACTGGAGAACGGCGTGGGGAAATTACCGGTCGGTCAATATCGTCTCGATCATTGGGAGATCGATCGGAAAGACGACAACGATCGCAACTGGACGATGCGGGGATCCAGATTCGGTAAGGAGGGTGATTTTGAGGTATCGCAAGACAGCTCGTTCCCATTGGCGATAGGGGAGCCGGTGCTGGCGAATCTGGAGGTGCAGAAAACCGATACGAAGTATTCCTTCAATCATCAGATGCGGGGTCAGTTGAATGAGCGGATCGAGATTCTGCAGAACGGCAGTCGCGCACAGGCGCCGAAGCTGCAGATCGTGAACGGCGATCAAACGTACAACCGTACATTTCAGTTGGAGTATGGTTGAGGCAGTACATGCGCGCTCTCGTGGCGAGAGCCTCAAACAGCGTCGCGTCCGTTTGTCGTAACCACCCATGTAGTCGGTCCGTTCCGGGTTCATGTCCAACCTTATACATTGAAAGCGGCCAATCGCCCCGCCCTGATCACCGGCGATCAAATCAAGAATATCGCCGTACGCGCCAGCAGCAGCGACGATTCCGCTGCCTGCGCGAATCTGGTCAGTGGCGAGGGGATATCCGATTCGGATGGGGATCGTCTCAAGGAGAGTTCCACGGATGCGAGTCAGATGTGGCTGAGTGAGAAGGGCCAAACCAGCGGATGGTTGGAATTTGACTTGGGCCAGGCGTGCAAGCTGGATCAGATGTTCGTCTGGAATTACAACGCGAAGAATCGAACGGTTCGAGGCGTGAAGCAGGCAGACATTTCCGTCTGGACGGAGCAGAGCGGTTGGCAGAAGGTCCTGGATGACTATCCCTTTGCCGAAGGCGAGGGCGCCGCCGATTATGATGAACCGGTCCAGGTGAAACTCGAAGGGATCGAAGCCCAGAAGGTAAAATTCGACGAATTAGTCAACTTTGGCGATTTGCAGTATGTGGGATTAAGCCAGGTTCAGTTTTTCGCGCCGCTGATTGCCCCCGCGCAGGATGCAGAAGCAGTTGTGGATATTTCCACGGACGAGGAGACCTCCGGCGAAAAAAGGAACTGGATCTGGGTATTATCGATATTCGCAGCAGCAGCGGTTCTGGTTTTCCTGGTAACGCGAAAGCAGAAACAAGCGACCGGATAACGGGAAGAGGTATTTAAGGCACTCTAACAAAACAATGTGTCATTCTGAGCCCTTCACTTTGCTCAAGGGTAAACTGCGCGAAGAATCTTATTTTGAGGGCCGAACGGAGACCCTTCGCTCCGCTCAGGGTGACATTACAGAAGTTTTGTTAGAGTGCTTAAAGCACTTCCTCAGGCAAGAAGGAGCGTGTCCAATGCGCAGAAGAGGCAGCCTATTCATCGCGGGAATGTTTTTTTGGGCCTGTATTACAGCTTTAGCGTCGGAGAGTTACGGCCAAGCATCACGTCGGGTACGTCGAGTGGCCTCCGGAATCGCCCCGGTTGAGATCAAAGCAGAAAACCAGATACAGTGTACAGGGAAGGTTTTGGACGCTGACGGATCGCCTATAGAGGGCGCGGCGGTGAAGTTTTATCTATTTGAATATTATACGTCGCCGGTGTTGTATGACGTTCATCTGAAAGGCGAGCAAACGACGTCGGCCGATGGAACGTTTGGTTTTACTCTGGAGGAAAAAAATCGGGCTAATCGATGGTACGGGATCGTCGTAGCCGAGAAAGATGCGTATGCGTTGGGGTGGGCGAACTGGAACGCGAGTCGAAATCAAGAGTTCAAAATCAAGCTGACCCAGGCGAAAGAGTTGTCCGGGGTCGTAGTGGACGAGAAGGATAGACCCATTCCAGAAGCTAAGGTGAGTATTTATATGCTTTTGGTGCGGGATGGGAATGATCGTCGTTATCTGACGAGTCGAGCGCCGACGAAGCTATTGACTACAACGACCGATAGTACCGGAGCGTTTCGCTTTGGCAGGATCCCGGAGACCGCGACAGCGGAGTTTTGCGTCCAGGCGTCCGGGCGGGCTACGATCAAAACGTTCCAGGCGAGTGGATATGGCGGCGAGGATTTGCGCTATAAGGCGGGTCAGGCGGATATTAAGCTGGTGCTGCCGATCGAGTCGAAAATTCAAGGCGTCGTGGTGGATTCCCAAAGCGGCAAACCCGTGGCGGGCGTGAAGCTATTGGCGTTGCAGGAGCGAGCTCGACCTTCGTTTGGCCAAGAGCCTGCTATATCAAAGGCGGATGGTACATTTGCGTTCGGAGGCTTACCGCCCGGCATACAATACCTGACAGTAGCTCCGCCGAAGGAGGGATTGCCGGAGTGGGTAAGTCAAGTAGTGGAAATTACCACCGAGGTAGCGAAAACCACCAGCGATGTGAAGATCCAGGTCAGCAAGGGCGGATTCCTGGAGGTGATGGTGCGGGATGACGAAAATCAAGATCCGGTCGCCGGCGCTTCGGTGAGTATTTTTCAGATGGACAATGGGCAAAGGCACAGTGAAAACACGAACGCAAAGGGAGTGGCGCGATTTCGTGTACCTCCAGGACAGTACGTAGTGCAATATGTTGTCAAGGAAGGGTATCAGCGCAGTTCACAGCAGGAATCGGCGACCGTAGAATTCGACAAGCCCGCCCGCGTAGAGTTGCAGTTGCGATCCACGCCGAAAGTAACCGGCGTGGTGCGAGATCCGCAGGGCAACCCGGTGGAGGCAGTGGAAATAAAGATATTACCCAGCAGTCGGCAAGACGTACGAACGGATGCGGAGGGCAGGTTCAGCATAAACTGGGATAAATCGCTCTGGGGATCGCGAGAAACGACATTCTGCCTGGTAGCGCGGCATCAGGAGAAGAATCTGGCCGCCGTGCAGGAACTGGATGAAGAGAATACTACGCTGGATGTCAAACTTTCCGAAGGAATCACTTTCACGGGCAAAGTCGTGGATCCGGAAGGCAAGGGAATCGCCGGCGCCGATATTCAGGTCATGTTGAGGGTTGCGAATTGGGGTTCGAGTATGGACTCCGGGCGAAGTTGCCAAACCGATGCGGAGGGAAAATTCCAGGTCAAAGCCATACCGCCTGGTAATCGATTTAATCTTTATGCGCGGGCGCAAGGGTATGGCCGGAAGAATAGAGAGGTCGAAAGCGATGACGCCCAGGAGGGAGTCTTGGAAGTCGGATCGCTGGATTTGGCCCTGGCGAATTTGACCGTTACCGGAACGGTCGTGGATGTTGACGATAAACCGGTTGCCGACGCCCAAATAAACACCTATGGCGAAGGTCAGTCGGACCGACGTTCCATTAAGTCCGACGATCAAGGCAAGTTTACTGTTGATAATGTCTGTGCCGGGAGAATTCGACTGAGCGTGTATGTTCGGGGGGAAAGGCAATTGCAGGGTTACGTCGAGACGGAAGGCGGCGCGACGGACGTAAAGGTGGTGGTAAGTGAACAAACCCGTAGCACCCGTTTTGTGCCGAAGCAGCCGCCGTCGCTCGGGGGAAAAACGATCTCGAAATTTGAAGAATTGAACCTGTCCGTAGCGCCGGCGGATATTGAAGGTAAAGCCATTTTGCTATGTTTCTGGGACATGCAGCAGCGGCCCAGTCGCTATTGCCTGAGACAATTGGCGCAACAACAAGCGCAATTATCCGAAAAAGGAGTCAAGGTATTCGCAGTGCAAGCGTCGCAGGTAGAAGAAACAGCCGTGCAAGAGTGGACGGAGAAGTACCAGATTTCGTTTCCCGTCAGTACGATTTCCGAAAAATGCGAAGAGACCTGTTTTGCCTGGGGGGTGCGATCATTACCGTGGCTGATTTTGACGGATGCGGAGCATATCGTCCGTGCGGAAGGATTTGGGGTGGGGGAGCTAGAAACTAAAGTAAAAGAAAACTCTGATTTACCACCCAAAGAATCCAAAACGTTCGATGAGAAGCAAGAACTAACAACCAATGTCTCCTCAGGCGAACTCTTACATTATTTGATCGAAAAAAATGCTGAGGCTCGCAAGAAAATATCTTCTGCATCGTATGATGTTGAATTCCATTCGGAACTGGAAACCAAGGAAGGAAAACGGACAAACCAAGGTACAGGACAGGTCAAGTTTAAAGGGAATTATTGGTGGTCAACATTCGAAAATGATGCGCGAATTCCTCAAACAGGCTGGCGGCAAAACCAATCCGCAAGAATTATCCTGAACGATCGCTATTTAGGGTATTGGCCTTCTATCGGCAACGCCTATGCGTATCAGGCAAATCATTTTTCTATTGAGACGATGACGGATGAAAATCGACAACATGTAGAGATATTAAAACCGCCGGATTGTGGCCTGCTGGAAATATGCTATACGGGATTCGAGCATAGCTCCTTTTCAGAAGCGATGAAGCAACATCCCGACAAAATTCGATGGGAGGCTATAAAAAAGAATATCGAGGAAGAAAACATATTTGAAATCCGACGATTTTCACCATATATGCACGATCCGTCTAAGGCGGATGCGATTTGGAGTTTACATGGAGATAAAGGATTTCTTGTGACCGAAAGAATCAGTTTCTCCAAAGACGGAAACATCCGGGAATACATCAAGATAGACGTCAAGGAAGTTTTACCGAAGATTTGGTTTCCTATTGCCCTTTCTCGCAAGAGAATGGACCAAAAAAGCAATGCCGCAGTATCTTTCGGGAAGATTCGATTAAATATTTCAATACCTGAAAAACAGTTTGAAATGGAGGCTCTTGGACTTTCAAATGATATCGAAATAGTTAGGACATATCAAGATATACAAAAGGCCCCCTCCTTGGCAGGCAAAGCTTGTCCTGCTCTATCGGGGATTCAGTCTGATTTTTCCGCCAAGCAAGCCCAAGGCAAGCCGATCCTGGTATGTTTTTGGGATAAAGATCAGCGCCCGTCGAGACGTTTTATGAGGGAACTGGACAAAAAGGCGGACGACTTGAAAAGCAAAGGCATAGTCGTCATCGGCGTGCATGCAGAGAACGTTGACGAAAACGTATTAAAGAATTGGTTAACGGAAAACAAGATCATTTTCCCCGTCGGTATCATAACCGGCGATGTAGAAGAAACGTTATTCCAATGGGGCGTGCGGAGTCAGCCCTGGCTGATTCTGACGGATGCCGAGCATATCGTCCGTGCGGAAGGCTTTGGGATTGAAGAACTTGATAGAAAACTTGACGTTCGTGTTGCCCGAGATACAAATGATCAAGATATATTAAACAAAATGCGATCGCTTGATAAGTCCTTTTTGGAGGCTTATGCACTTGTTGTGCACGAGCAGACTTCCGCCGCATCAAGATTCAATCAATACGAACAAGGCCAAAAGCTCACCAAAATCACCGTAACCTCACACGAGGGCGCCATAGCGGTCGAACGAGAAATATCCTATACGAAGGTACCGGCTTACCGCCCAAAAACCCCCGCAACAAAGCTAGATTACCGACCAGACGGGAAGCTTATTGTTTGGAGGCACACCCGCGAGCGGAGTCTGATGGAATCCGATTTTCAAGGTCATCAAAACGAACTCATGTGTTTTCTCGTAAGCCCGGATGGACAAATCACCACGCATCAAGGCACTCCTTCCTTTGATTTTCACCGGCCCACCGATATGAAGAGATATTTGAGATACTTCAGGCATCCTATATGGGCCACCGGCCGAGGATTTGCCAACTCGCTGAGTAAAGTCACTGACGTGCGCCAAGCCCAGGACGGTCTAATCAGCTTTCGCTCAAGCGGCTTTTTGGATCCCCGGATACAGGGTACGTGGCAGATGCTTGTTGATCCCAATGCCGCCTACCTCGTTCGCTCTGCTTCCTTTACTTCAAACGGAAGTTCCAAACCGTCCTTTGTCTGTACTACCTCCGGCACTAAGTGGTTTAACACATACTGTTTGGCAGAACGAGCAAATATCGGCGATAATGCCATAATCCAACAGTATAAGCCGGAGCCGGATATGGATCTTTTGGCTGATTTCAGACGCATATTTCGCGGCCAACTGCCTACAGGCACCAGAGTGTATGACTGGCGGGCTGATCCGAAGAACGTAATTCCTTATCTCGTTGGCGAGGTCCCGATGTCAGAAAAAGAGATACTCATTGAAGCAGCAGGTTGGGCAAATTTTAAACCATCTTTGATAGGCAAGTCTCTGCCTGAATTGAAACCGCTCGGTACCGATCTTAAAACAGTTGACATTAATGACAAGATGGCACTATTTTGTTTTTTTGATTATCAGCAGCGGCCCTCGCGACATTATTTAAGGGAACTGGTTCAAAAGGCAGAGGCGTTGAAAAACAAAGGCATAGTCGTCGTCGGTGTGTATGCATCGAAAGTTGACGGAAACGTATTAAAGAATTGGCTGGCGGAAAATAAAGTTGGTTTCCCCGTCGGCGCCATAACCGGCGATGTAAAAGAAACGTTATTCAAATGGGGCGTGCGGAGTCAGCCTTGGCTGATCCTGACGGATACCGAACATATTGTCCGGGCGGAAGGCTTTGGGATTGAAGAACTCAGCGAAAAAATCAAGGAATCGGGCAATACGCGGAATGATAAAGTTAAGATGTGATTGAGGGAACAATGAATCCTTCATGCCGAGAGGCAGAATGAAATCTTCGAGCCACACCAAGTTTGTTTTGGCGGTCACGCTGATAGTTATGGCGTCGCTGTCAGGGGCGGGCGTGCCCATTAGGGCGGCGGGTGCGGAACCCATCCCCACACCATCTCATAATCGTGCCGCCGGTTCCCAGGATAGTTCATCGAAAGTACCGGAGCCGAGAATAATCCTGGATCGGTTGAAAGCGGCGGATGCCGCTCTGTCTAAAGGATTTACCGCCACGGGGACATGCGGACATGACAGTCAATGGACCGTATCCTTGTATGAGGATTATTGTATCATTGTGGAAAAGCTGTGCAGCTCGCCGCCCACGGCGAAAGACATCATAGAGCATAACAAGAGACCCGCACTGGGCGGACGTGGCGGACGTGGGCAAACCGTCGATGTGAAAGACAGACCTCTGAGAGCTTTCATAGTGGAGGATAGAATCAGCTATTTCGGTCCGCACTGTTCGGCGAGAAAAGATCTGGTACTCTCCTATAAGCTGACCTCGGAGGAGAAAGTCGAGAAGTCAGGCGAACACGCCAGTATACACTTTGAGAAGCCCGGCGCTCCCACGTATAGTCTTCCTTATAGGAAGATTGTCTGGTCGCTGGGCCGAGGTTTTTCCAAGTATATCGAAGATATTACATCCGTGACCGAGTTGCCAAACGGTAATTATCATTGTAAGGCCACCGCGCGTGATTACGACAGCGAATCCAGACGATGGGAATTGGAGATTGATCCCCGGCAAAACTTTTTGGCGATATCAGCAACGTATTTCCGCCACTCGAAGCCTTATTATCAGGTTGATGTGAAGGAAACCGCGCAGGTTGGCGATATGTTCTTTGCCAAGAAAACTCATTGGCGAGGACCTTTGCGCGCACAGGCGCAATGGGAATGTGAGTCTGTACATTTTCAGACCGACCCGGAATTGAGGAAAACGGTTCACCGGGAACTGTTCGGTCCTTATTCTACCAGTGCCGACGTACATGATGAGACAGGCTCGAAACGCATATATCGTCTGAAAAAGATAGGCGAAACATATCGACTGGCATATATTTCACTTACCGGCAGGGCGCTGCCGTATATTTGTGGACTCTGTCCGTCCCTGACACCGGAGCAGATAAAAGGAAAATATGTTCTGGTTTGCTTTTGGGACGGGCAGCAACGATCATCGCGACGCGCGCTCAAGCAACTCGATCAGCAGAGGGAGGAGTTGCAAGACAAAGATATTTGTGTCGTGTCGATTCACACTAGGGAGATTGACTCGAAAACGGTGGGGAACTGGTTAGCGGAGAACAAGATTTCTATTCCGGTAGGTGAATTGACCGACAATGGGGAAAACGTCATATATTCCTGGGGCGTCCGAGGCCTACCCTGGTTGATTTTGACGGATCGGGAGCATACGGTGCGGGCGGAGGGCTTTGGGGTAGCGGAACTGGAGGAGAAATTAGCCGCGATTAAGGTCAAATGAAGAAAAAGTTCACCCTGCTACGCCAGAGCGCTTCGCAGCGGCGAGCAGTTCACAGTTAAAAGAAGAGATTCTTTGCTGCGCTCAGAATGACAGGATTGATTACCCCCGCGCCGGCGCTTGGGGCTCTTTTATGCCGTTGGGTTTTGCAGGTATCGAGTGTAGCCGACGCGTCGGGTCAGGCCGATGCGGTCGAAATAATCCAATAGAGGCAGGGCGAATTTTCTCGTTGTGTCGATGAGATACTTGAATTTTACCGATTCGAGTTTTTTTTCTTTTTGGAGATACTCGATTAAGGTTTGGCGTGCTCGCTCGACGGCGTCGGTATGAAAAAACAGATTATCGGCTACCGGGACCAGTCGGCCATGTTCGGTAAGAAGGTTCACCAATTGGAGCAACTGCTTCGGGGGGATCTGTAACGATTGGGCTACTTCGGAGAGGCCGGGAGGGGCGAATCCTTTACGCTGAAAGGCGTCTTCCACTTTCTCGAGTAGATCCCGTAATTCCCGGGGGACTTCCGATTGATGATCCGGCAGGGCGAGACGCTGATTATTTTCGGTGATTTTTACTTGTTTTTTTAGATCGGAGACGACCAGATCAAAAAGTTTGTCGATTAAAGATAATGTTCGAGCCAATTCATCTTTGGGTATGCCGGGGCTTTGAGGGGCCTGTTGATGGAATTGTTCGACGTGGGTCAGGAGTTGTGCTCCGATCTCTTTTATGACTTGAGAATGCACATATTGATCTTCCTGAAGTTGTATGATGTCATGCTGCTGCAATAGTTCTTCGATAAGAGCAGGGATCAACCCGGGTGCGATCTTGGTCCGCTGGGAGAGTTGTTGGGTATTGGCGATATATCCGGGCGCATGTTTGATGCAATAGGCGAGGAAATCCTTATCCGTTTTGACGGCGTCGGCACGCTGGCGGACATCCTGAACGATAGCGGGATCGGAACGTTTGAGTTTCTTCTCGATCGCTTCGACGATCATCCCGCCGCCTATGGTCACGGCCGGCGATATCGTACGGATGATAAATCGATCTTTCGGGCCGGCGATCAAGGGAGCGTTTAAGCGAATCTGGACCAGGTCTTGTTGACCCTGCTGCAATTTCTCACTCTGCATTAAATACACCGTGGCTTCGACCTGGGAAGTACCGGTGTGAAATTTGACATGCTGAGCGTTTTTCAGGAAGAGTTTATCGTGGGGCAAAAGCGTAAGTTCCGCTAAAAACCATAGAGAGGGTTTAAAGTATTGGCCCACCGTGAGCGATTGGCCTCGCTCGACGGTTTTCTGGTCAAATTGAGGGATATTGAGCGCGGCACATTGTCCGGCCTGGGCGGTATCGCTTTGCTGGGAATAGACCTGTATATTTTTAATGCGGCCTTTTTGGCCCAGCGGTAGAAGTACAATTTCGTCCCCGATATGAATCGAGCCGGATACCGGAATCCCCGCGATCACCGAGCCGTACCCCCGGGCCGAAAAGGCGCGGTCAATCGGCAGCCGGAATAAACCGTCGATTCGTTTGGGTTTGATGCCGGCGACCAATTCTTTTAAGGCTTCCAGGAAATCATCGAAGCCCTGTCCTGTGATGCTGGAGAGGGGCAGGATGGGAGCATCTTCGAGAAAGGTGCCTTGCAGGAATTCCTGAACCTGCTGCCTGACCAAATTGAGTTCTTCCGATTTCACACGGTCAATTTTCGTCAAGGCGACGATGCCGTGGCGAATGCCCAGCAGCGTCAGAATATCGAGATGTTCGAGAGTCTGGGGCATGACGCCGTCATCGGCGGCCACGACAAAAATAACAGCGTCGATACAGGCGGCGCCGGCGACCATGGTTTTGATAAAATTCTCGTGCCCGGGCACATCGACTATGCCTACTTCCAGATCGGAAATCGTACAGGGAGCGTATCCCAGATCGATGGACATACCGCGTTCTTTTTCCTCTTTCAGTCGGTCCGTATCGCAGCCGGTGAAGCATTTGATAAGTGCGGTTTTGCCGTGATCAATATGGCCGGCGGTTCCCAGCGTTATATTAATTTGATTGGAGGGCATAATTAAACTCTCAGTAACGAAATTATACGCATAAGGTAAATAAATTAGCCTCGAAGTCGCAAAGACTCAAAGAAAAATATTTCATAGAGACTTAAGCACTCTAACAAAACCTCTCGCATGTCACCCTGAGTGAAGCGAAGGGTCTCCATTCGGCCCCAAGAACGAGATTCTTCGCGCAGTTTACCCTTGAGCAAAGTGAAGGGCTCAGAATGACATACCGGGACAAATTCACTTTGTTAGGGACTCTTAGGGCCTGTAAAGAAATAACCTGTGCAACACGGTCTCTCATTGAGGGCGGATCATGTAATTCCATTCGCCGTGGAAATCATCACGCGTGATCCTGATGCTGGCCATTTGCTCGTCA
>Ga0114922_10005437_pt1 | contig 11764 bp, 21 predicted proteins | sample AartaG_FD_100975 | JGI IMG/M metagenome (GOLD analysis project Ga0114922, IMG submission 100975) | Deep subsurface microbial communities from Aarhus Bay to uncover new lineages of life (NeLLi) - Aarhus_00045 metaG | ecosystem: Environmental > Aquatic > Marine > Oceanic > Sediment | place...
AGCCGTTTCTGATGCCGGTGGAGGACGTCTTCACGATAACGGGCCGCGGGACGGTAGCCACGGGCAGGGTGGAGCGCGGCCGTGTAAAGGTGGGCGAAGAGGTAGAGATAGTCGGGTTGCGCCAGAAGGAGATCCGCAAGACGACGGTAACGGGCGTGGAGATGTTCCGGAAGATCCTCGATGAGGGGATGGCGGGAGACAACATAGGAGTATTGGTGCGCGGTGTGGAGCGGGACGAGGTGGAGCGCGGTCAGGTGATAGCGGCGCCGGGAACGATAACGCCCCACACGCAGTTCAAGGGCGAGGTATACGTGCTGACCAAGGAGGAAGGCGGTCGGCACACGCCGTTTTTCAGCGGGTACAGGCCGCAGTTTTATTTTCGCACGACGGACGTGACGGGCACGTTGGCGCTGCCCGAGGGTGTGGAGATGGTGATGCCTGGTGACAACGTGACGATAACAGGCGATTTGATAACGCCGATAGCGATGGAGAAGGAACTGCGGTTTGCAATCCGTGAAGGCGGCAGGACCATCGGCGCCGGCGTCGTCACCGAGATAATAAAGTAGGGACGAAGAGAGCGTGGCTGGCGACCAGAAAATAAGGATCAAGCTGAAGGCGTACGATCATCGTATGTTGGACATGTCGACATCGGAGATTGTGGCGGCGGCTCAGCGCACAGGAGCGCGCGTTTCAGGGCCGATCCCGTTGCCGACGAAGCGCAGCGTTTACACTGTGCTGAGATCGCCTCATGTGGACAAGAAGTCGCGTGAGCAGTTCGAGATTCGCACCCACAAACGCATGATTGACATCATCAACCCGACAGCACAAACCGTGGATGCTCTTATGAGGCTTGATCTGCCGGCGGGTGTTGACGTGAAGATCGAGCAGTGACGCGTTGGCGCATCCAAACTGAGCTTGGTGGTAGGGACAAATGAGCAAGGGTTTGTTCGGCAAAAAGATAGGCATGACGCAGGTGTTCACCGAGGACGGCACGGCTGTGCCCGTGACGGTGATCGAGGCGGGGCCGTGTCGAGTCGTGCAGCGCAAGACAACGGAGACCGACGGCTATGAGGCGTTGCAACTGGCGTTTGACTTGAAGCGGAAGGGTGTGAACAAGCCGCTGAAGGGACATTACGACAAGCAAGGCGTCAGCCCCGCAAAGCACCTGAAAGAGATCCGCACGACGGCGGAAGACCCGGCCAAACCCGGCGACGAGATCCGGGTGGACATCTTCGAGGTGGGCGAACTCGTCGACGTTACCGGCATCTCGAAGGGACGAGGGTTCCAAGGGGTGGTGAAACGGCACGGGTACGCCGGTGGGCCGGCAACCCACGGCTCCATGTCGCACAGAAGTGGCGGTTCTGTGGGTGCGGGTGCGGACCCGGCGCGAACGTGGAAAGGTACGGGGATGCCCGGCCACATGGGAGCCGAACGTGTCACCGTGCAAAGCATCGAGGTGGTCGAAGTGGATTCGGAACGCAACGTCATGCTCCTGCAAGGCGGCGTTCCCGGTCCGGCGGGCGGGTACGTGCTGATAAGGCAAGCGGTCAAGGGCAAGGGTTGAGATGGCGCAAGCGCGACTCCTGGACAGCACAGGCAACGATATAGGTTCTATGGAACTGAACGAGGCAGTGTTCGGCACGGAACCGCGTGAAGGTCTGGTCCATGAAGTGGCCGTGCGTCAGTCGGCCAACCTTCGTCAGGGAACCGCGAAGACCAAGACGCGCAGCGAAGCCTCCGGCGGCGGCACAAAGCCGTGGAGGCAAAAAGGACTCGGTCGTGCGCGGGCTGGCAGTATCAGGTCCCCGTTGTGGCGCGGGGGCGGGACGGTGTTTGGCCCGAGTCCGCGTGACTATCACGTAAGGATACCGAAGAAGAAACGATGCGAAGCGCTCAGAGGCGCTCTGTCTGCGAGAGCGAAAGAGGGCAAACTGGTGGTTATCGAGCCGCTCCAAGCCGACGAGCCGAAGACGAAACCGTTTGCAGAGATGTTTTCCCGATTGGACGAGGACCGCGGGATACTGTTGATTCTGGGCGAACGGGTTCCCAACGTGCTTCTGTCTGTGCGCAACGTTGCGCGAGTGCGCGCTGTGGAGGCCGAGAAGGTGAGCTTGCTGGATGTGGTTCGTGCGGGCACCGTCATGGTTGAGAAGACCGCGCTGGACAAGCTGGAGTCGAGGCTGTCATGAAGGATCCTTACAGGATTATCGTCAGGCCGGTCGTCACGGAGAAGGCAACGAGGCTTGCCGATCTGGAGAACAAATATTCGTTCAGAGTGGAACCGCACGCCAACAAGCACGATATCAAGAGGGCTGTTGAGAACATTTTCAGCGTCAAGGTTGTCGCGGTCAACACGATGATAGTGCGGGGCAAGTTCAAGAGGACAAGGACGCAGGCTGCGGGCAGAACGCCGAACTGGAAGAAGGCAGTGGTGAAGTTGCGACCAGGAGATAAGATCGACCTTCTCTAGGTTCAAGGACTGATAGTATGGCATTGAAGAAGTTTAAACCGACAACGCCGGCGCGACGTTTCATGACGGTGAGCTCGTTTGAGGAGATCACGACGGACAAACCGCACAAACCATTGTTGAGACCGATCAAGAAGTCAGGCGGTCGCAACAACAAAGGCCGGATAAGCGTCAGGCGTCGTGGCGGTGGTCATAAAAGAATGTACCGTATCATCGATTTCAAGCGCGACAAACGGGGCGTGCCCGCTGCGGTCAGCACGATAGAGTACGACCCGAACCGCTCGGCCAACATTGCTCTTCTGACGTATGCCGACGGTGAGAAACGCTACATGCTTGCGCCCGTCGGACTGAAGGTTGGGACGAAGGTACAGAGTGGCCCCGACGCGGAGGTTGCGGTGGGCAACATGCTCCCGCTTGACAAGATACCGCCCGGCACGATCGTGCATAACGTCGAGATGGTACCGGGCCGAGGCGGGCAAATCGCCCGTAGCGCGGGCACAGGTGTCCAGGTAGTGGGCAAGGAAGGCAAGTACGCCCAGCTTAAGATGCCCTCGGGCGAGGTGCGAATGATCCGGCTCGAGTGCTCGGCGACAGTCGGCCAGGTGGGCAACGTCGAGCACGGCGGCATTTCCCTGGGCAAGGCCGGTCGATCTCGGTGGCTCGGTCGGAGGCCGAAGGTTCGCGGTGTGGTGATGAACCCCGTGGACCATCCGCACGGTGGCGGTGAAGGGAAGAGTTCCGGCGGCAGACATCCGGTTACCCCGTGGGGTGTGCCGACCAAGGGACACAAAACGCGCGACAAGAAGAAGCGCAGTAACAAGTACATAATGAAAAAGCGGAAATGAATGCAGGAGTTCGTGGGGTAGAGGGTGCAGAAAGCTTATGAGCCGCTCGGTTAAGAAAGGTCCTTACGTCGACCAGAAGTTGTTGGACAAGGTTATGGCCCAGTCGCAGCGGGGTGATAAGCGGGTGATACGGACGTGGTCGCGCCGGTCGACTGTGGTGCCCGAAATGGTCGGCCAGACCATCGCGGTATACAACGGCAAAAAGTTTCTCCCGGTGTTCGTCACGGAGAACATGGTGGGACACAAGCTTGGTGAGTTCTCGCCCACCCGGTTCTTCCGGGCTCACAGCGCCAGCGCCAAAGGCGAGCGAACCAGCAGAGTGCGACGGTACTGACGAGGCGTAGATGGAAGCACGAGCAACACACAGATTCTTGAGAATGTCGGCCTCCAAAGTCCGGGTGGTGGCCCGGCTGTTGGTTGGCAAGAACGTGACCGATGCCATGGGAGTGCTCCGTTACACGCCGCGCGGGGCAGTCCCGCCTCTCGAGAAACTGCTGAGGTCTGCGATAACCAACGCCGAGCAGAAACCCGAGATAGATACGGAATCTCTCTACGTAAAGAGCATAGTAGTCAACGAAGGGCCAACGTTGCGACGGTATCAGCCGCGCGCGATGGGGCGAGCGACCCGGATCCGGAAGCGGACGAGTCACGTTGAGCTCGTCTTGGACGAAAGGTAAGAGGAGGGGATTGTGGGTCAAAAGGTACATCCACTCGGATTCAGATTAGGGGTAACGAAGACCTGGAGTTCGAGGTGGATCGCCGACAGGGATTACGCGAAGCTGCTGCATGAAGACTTGCGTATCCGGGACTACATAAAGAAGCAGTTGTACCATGCCGGTATATCGCGGGTCGAGCTCGAACGAGTTGGTGGAAAGCTCAGAATAACGATCCATACGGCACGACCGGGCATAGTAATCGGCCGACGGGGCGGTGAGGTGGACCGGTTGCGTGCCGAGCTCGCCCAGATGACTGAGCGGGACGTATTCGTAAACATTGTTGAGGTGAGAAAACCCGAGCTGGATGCTCAACTCGTGGCGGAAGCCATTGCGGGACAGCTGGTGCGTCGCGTTTCGTTCCGCCGCGTGATGAAGAAGGCGCTGGCAACCACGATGCGGCTCGGAGCAGAAGGCATCAAGATGAAGGTAAGCGGCCGGCTGGGCGGCGCGGAGATCGCCCGTTCCGAGGGATATCGCGAAGGTCGTGTTCCGTGCCACACGCTGCGCGCAGATATCGACTACGGGTTCGCCGTTGCCAAGACGACGTTCGGCGTGATAGGCGTCAAGGTGTGGATATTCAAAGGCGAGATCCTCCCCGAGAAAAGGGGTGCCAACCGGCAAGCGCGCGCGGCAAAAGCCGCTGCGGCCAGTTAGTGGTGATGGAGTGAATGCAGCATGTTAATGCCCAGGCGGGTTAAACACCGGAAAGAACAGCGTGGGAGGCGTAAAGGAGTTGCCTCGCGAAGCAACAAAGTGGACTTTGGCGAGTATGGACTCGTCGCGCTCGAATGCTGCTGGCTGACGGCCCGCCAGATAGAGGCAGCCCGGATCGCGTTGTCACGGACGATTAAGCGGGGCGGCAAGGTGTGGGTCCGTGTGTTCCCTGACAAGCCCGTGACAAAGAAGCCGGCTGAGACACGTATGGGCAAGGGCAAGGCATCGCCCGAGCAGTGGGTGGCGGTGGTGAGGCCGGGCCAGATCATGTTCGAGGTGGAAGGAGTGGCTTCGGAACTGACGATGGAAGCGATGCGCATAGCGGGCCACAAGCTGCCGATGAAGACCAAGGTAGTGCACAGAAGGTAAAGAGGACAAAGGGCGTGAAGACGAGAGAGCTCAGAGAGAAGACGCACGAGGAGCTCGAGCATCTTCTTCGCGAGGCGACGGAGAACCTGTTCAATTTCAGGCTCCAGGCAACGATGGGCACGCTCGAGAAGATTTCCGCGATCCGCAATACACGCAAGGACATAGCGAAGATAAAGACGATACTTCACGAGCAAGAGCTGGGTATACAGAGGATGTCGAAACAAGAGCAGACATGAGCCAAAACCGCAAACAACGCATGGGAGTAGTTGCCAGCAACAAGATGGACCAAACCGTTGTGGTGAGAGTGGAGAGACGTTCTCGCCACCCGGTGTACGGTCGTTCAGTCAGGAAGACGACCAAGTTTCACGCTCACGATCCCGAAAACAAATGCAAGATTGGCGACGTGGTGAGGATCGTCGAAACTCGCCCGTTGAGCAAGACCAAGCGGTGGCGGGTTGCTCAGATAGTCCAATCGGTAGAGTGAGGTAGTTGGAAAGATAACCGATGATCCAGGCGCAGACGTTACTCGATGTGGCGGACAACTCTGGTGCACGCAAGATTATGTGCATCAAGGTGTTGAAAGGAACACGCGCTCGATACGCGGGTGTGGGCGATATAATAACCGCCAGCGTCAAGGAAGCCATACCGCATGCAGCGGTCAAGAAGGGCGATGTCGTGAGGGCGGTGATCGTGCGTACGGCGCGCGAGACTGCGAGGCCCGACGGTTCCTATGTCAAGTTCGACCGGAACGCGGCTGTTCTTATCGACGCGCAGAACAACCCGCGCGGCACGCGCATATTTGGGCCGGTGCCGAGGGAACTTCGGGACAGGAAGTTCATGCGCATCATATCACTTGCGCCGGAGGTGTTGTAAACAGTGAAGAATCAGGCTATGAGATCCCGCGCCAGACTTAACGTGAGACGGGGAGATATGGTTAAAGTTCTCTCCGGCAAGGACAGAGGCAAGACGGGCCGAGTGTTGCGGGTGCTTACGGGAAAGCGGCGCGTGCTGGTCGAGGCGATAAACTTCATTCAGCGCCACACACGCCCGAACCAACGGAATCAGCAGGGCGGCGTTGTCGAGAAGGAAGCGCCGATAGATATCTCGAACGTGATGGTTTTGTGCAACAAATGTTCGCAACCCACGCGAGTGGGACGCAGGCAGCTTGAAGACGGTACAAGAGTGCGCACTTGCAAGAGATGCGGCGAAGTGCTTGATAGGTAGCAAGGACCGGGGACATGACTCCAAGATTGAAACAGAGATACGACAAGGAGATATGCACCGAGCTTATGAAAAGGTTTGGGTTCAAGAACAAGCTTGCGGTGCCCCGGCTTCGAAAGATCACCGTGAACATGGGAGTTGGCGACGCGTCTTCGGACCAGCAGATACTCGATACTGCCATGGCGGAGGTGGCGGCTATCACGGGCCAGAAACCCAAGGTGACACGGGCGAAGAGATCGATATCCAGTTTCAAGGTGCGTGCAGGGCAACCTGTTGGGTGCGTGGCAACGTTGCGCGGAGCCAGAATGTACGAATTCATGGACCGGCTGCTGAACATAGCGATTCCGCGTGTGAGAGATTTTCGAGGGGTGTCGCCCGACAGTTTCGACAGAGGTGGCAACTTCACCTTGGGAATACAGGAGCAAACCATATTCCCTGAGGTAGGGTACGATTCGATACTGCGTGTGCGTGGGTTGAACGTGACGTTTGTGTTTCAGAACTCAGCATCGACAGAGGTGAATAGAGAGTTGCTGAGAGCGTTCGGAATGCCGTTCAAAACGGCCTAAGACTTTCCGGAGTGATTGATTGGCAAAGAAAGCTCTGATAAACAAGGCGCAGAGACCACAGAAGTTCAAGGTCCGCGAGTACAACCGTTGCAAGCTTTGCGGGAGACCGCGCGGGTACTACCGAAAGTTCGAGTTGTGCAGGATCTGCTTCAGGCAGTTGGCACTTGAGGGCAAGCTGCCAGGCGTGGTCAAGGCAAGCTGGTAGGTTCGGCGCGGTTAGCGTCGCGGTGAACCTGGCACGAGACCGAAAGGTGTAACAGGACGATAACAGATGTCAATGACTGATCCTATCGCGGATATGTTGACTCGGATCCGCAATGCCAGCAAGGCGGGACACGAGAAGGTGGACATCCCGCGCTCGAATATGAAGGAGGAGATCGCCCGGATCCTCAAGAGGGAAGGGTATGTATCCGACTTCAAGTCTATAGAGAACAGGTTGCAGGGCATCCTGCGGTTGCAATTGAAGTATGCCGAAAACCGGCAGCCGGTGCTTTCCGGGTTGAAACGAGTGAGCAAGCCGGGACTGCGGGTGTACGTAGGCCACGGAGACCTGCCCAGGGTGCTTGGCGGTTTGGGTGTGGCCCTCATATCGACGTCAAAAGGGCTGATGACCGACAGCGAGGCGCGCAAAGGCAAGCTGGGTGGCGAGGTGATTTGTCACATCTGGTGACACATTCAGATGAGACGGCAGGTGGAATGAGATGTCGCGCGTAGGCAAAACGCCCATCGAGATACCCGATGGAGTGAATGTGGAACTCTCCGGCCAGACGGTGGTTGTGAGCGGTCCGAAGGGGACGCTTGAACGCGAAATTCGTGCGGAAATACGCGTCGAAGTGACCGACGGAACGATAGCGCTGCACCGGTCCAGCGATGCACCGTTTCATAGAGCGTTGCACGGACTGTCAAGGACGCTCATTGCGAACATGGTTGAGGGTGTCACCAAAGGGTTTCGGAAGGTGTTGGAGGTGCGCGGCATAGGTTACCGGGCAGCGATGCAAGGCGAATCGCTCAATTTGCAGTTGGGCTATTCGCACCCGATACTCTTCGAGCCGCCGTCCAATATTACTATCGCGACCGAGAGAATCGGCAACATGAACGTCGTGACCGTTGAAGGCATTGACAAGGAGCTTGTTGGCCAAACGGCGGCAGTGATTCGCGGTTTTAAACCGCCGGAACCTTACAAGGGCAAGGGTATAAGGTATAGGGGCGAGTACGTACGCAAGAAAGCCGGCAAGACGACCGCCTGAGGATTGCATAAATAATGAGTGAGGTTGATAGAGAACTGGCAGCTCGGCGTCGACGGATGCTGCGCACTCGGAAGAAGGTGCAGGGAACTGCCGATCGCCCGAGATTGAGCGTATTCAGAAGCCTAAAGCACATCTCTGCACAGTTGATAGATGATAGTCGCGGCCACACAATCGCGTCGGCTTCGACGTGTATGCCCGATGTCCAGAGCAGAACGCAGGGGATCGACAAGAAAGCGGCCGCAACCGAGGTAGGCAAGATCGTAGCAGAAAGGGCCGGACAAGCGGGTATAGAACGGGTACTGTTTGACAGGGGACCTTATCTGTACCGCGGACGTGTCAAGTGCTTGGCTGAAGGTGCACGGGAGGCAGGGCTGAAGTTTTGATCAGGAAGCGATCGAATACAAGAGCATTCGAACCCGAGGAACAAGAGTTTATCGAGCGGGTAGTGAAGATCAACCGCGTTGCAAAGGTTGTCAAGGGCGGCCGGCGGTTCGGGTTTACCGCCATGGTGGTGGTGGGAGATGGCAATGGTAAAGTGGGCGCGGGACTTGGCAAGGCCAACGAGGTACCGGAGGCTATCCGCAAAGGTATCGAGAAAGCGAAGAAGACGATGATAAACGCGCCGACCCGCAACACCACTATCCACCACGAGGTCATAGGGAGGGCTGGCGCAGGCAGGGTGCTGCTCAAGCCCGCTTCGCTGGGTACTGGTATCGTCGCCGGCAGCGCAGTCCGGGCAGTAATGGAAGCGGCAGGTATCCGGAACATCCTCAGCAAGTCGCTCGGCTCGGATAACGCGGTGAATATCGTGCGGGCAACCATGAACGGTCTGGGACAGCTGAGAACGGAGGAAGAGGTGGCCAAGCTGAGAGGACGCGACGTCGGCGACGTTCTCAGACGATCGGAAACCGGTGGTGGGTGAAAAGATGCAGTTGGGAGAACTGAAGCCGGCAAGAGGCGCGACCCGACCGCGTAAGCGTGTGGGTCGGGGCCACGGCTCGGGCCACGGCAAGACATGCGGTCGGGGCCATAAGGGCCAGAAGGCTCGCGCCGGAGTGAGCATACCCGCCTGGTTTGAGGGCGGACAGATGCCGTTGTCTCGCCGGGTGCCAAAACGTGGGTTTCGTCATACGAAACGGCACAAGTTCGAAGTAGTCAACGTCGCGTCGCTCAACCGCTTCGGTAGCGGCGAGGTGACACCGGAAGCGTTTGTCGCGAGCGGACTGGTCAGGAAGCGTTACGGACGCATAAAGGTGCTTGGCAAAGGAGAGATCTCGCATGCGCTGGTCGTCCGTGCGCACTGTTTCAGCGATTCGGCTCGGCGCAAGATAGAGGCGGCAGGCGGCAGGGCAGAGACGATAGCATGATTGGCGCCTTTCGTAATGTAGCCAAAATACCCGAGCTGAGGAAGCGTATTCTCTTCACTCTGCTGATCCTCGCTGTCTACCGGCTGGGCACTCACATACCGACTCCCGGCGTGGACCCAAGAGCGCTGGCCGAACTGGCAGGACAAGCTTCCGGCGGCTTGCTCGGGTTCTACGATCTTTTTGCGGGCGGGGCGTTGCGTCGTGCGACGATCTTTGCCTTGGGCATTATGCCATATATCAGCGCATCGATCATTTTCCAGTTGCTCGTTGCGGTTGTTCCGGCACTGGAGAAGTTGCAGAAAGAAGGCGAAGAAGGCAGGCGCAAGATAACCCAGTACACCCGGTACGCCACGGTTGGCCTCGGACTCGTGCAGGGATTCGGCATCTCGGTTTGGCTCGAAGGCATGGGGGGCGAAGGTGCCGGCATTGTGATTGGAGGTGGAGGTTGGTCGTTCCGCTTGTTGACGATGATCTCATTCACGGCGGGGACAATCGTGATAATGTGGCTCGGCGAGCAGATATCAGAACGGGGTATAGGCAACGGGATATCGCTCATCATCTTCGTGAGCATCGTTTCGCGCGCACCGACAGCGCTCGTGGACATGTGGCGGCTTTTCAGGGCAGGCAACCTGTCGCTCTTCACGGTCCTGTTGCTGGCGGTGTTGGTGTTCGCCATAGTGGCCGCAATTGTCGTGCTAACGCAGGCCACCAGGCGCATACCGATTCAGTATCCCAGACAGGTCAAGGGGCGGCGCGTGTACGGCGGACAGAAGAGCTATTTGCCTCTGCGTGTGAACACAGCAGGCGTCATACCGATCATATTTGCAGCGTCGATCCTCATGTTACCGATGCTACTGCTCAAGGTGGTTTCATCAGGAACACTCGAAACGTGGTTGAGCAACAACATGGCGCCGCAATCATTTCTCTACAACGTGCTCTACGCAGCGTTCATAATCTTCTTCTGTTTCTTTTACACTGCCATTATGTTCAATCCCATTGACGTCGCCGATAATATGAAGAAGTACGGCGGGTTCGTCCCGGGGATCCGTCCCGGAAAACCCACTGCGGGTTACCTGGACTTTGTTATGACACGAGTTACCGTGGTCGGCGCCATTTCGCTGGCTCTGGTCGCGCTGCTGCCGGTACTGATCACCTCCGCCCTGGACATTCAAACCATAGGGATAGGGGGCGGGCTCGGTGGTACGAGCATGTTGATTGTGGTTGGCGTGGGGCTGGACACCACCAAACAGATAGAAACCCATCTTCTGATGCGTCACTACGACGGGTTCATGAAGAAGGGGCGAGTCAAGAGTCGAAGGTAAACTGGTGCAGGCAGATGCAACTTATCATATTCGGCCCGCCGGGAGCAGGAAAGGGAACGCTGGCCAAGCGAATGGTTGAGCACTGCGGTGTCGTGCACATATCGAGCGGGGACATTTTCCGCAAGGCCATTTCGGACAAGACGGATCTCGGCCAGAAGGTGCGGCACTATCTCGACGACGGCAAACTTGTGCCCGACACACTGACGATCGAGATGGTCGAGAGACGGTTGCGCGAGCCCGACTGCAAGAAGGGGTTTCTTCTGGACGGGTTTCCGCGGAACCTCGGGCAGGCGCAGGCATTGGCAAAGTTCGGCGATGCCGAGGGGAAGCCGATTGACGCGGCGGTTGAAATAAAGGTGGACGCAAGGACGGTGATAGAACGGTTGACCTCGCGCAGAACATGTTCTGCCTGCGGGGCCGTGTACAATGTGATCTCGATGCCTTCCCGGGTCGAGGGGGTTTGCGACAGTTGCGGTGGCTCTCTTGTACAGCGCAGCGACGACACGGAGGACACCGTTGCGACGAGGCTCGACGTGTACCGTAAAAAGACCGAGCCGCTGATCGAGTTCTATCGGGAGAGAAGTCTCCTTCATTCCGTGCCTGGCGATGAGAGCCCCGACCTCGTATGGGCGGGGGTCAAAAAGGTGCTTGGTGAGGTGGCGGCGCCGAGCCATGCAGCAAAGAAGGTCTCCTGATAGATAAGTATGATAAATATCAGATCAGAAAGAGAGATAGGGATTCTGCGCGAGGCGAACCAAATAGTCGCTTGCGTGCTGGAGGAGTTGGCCGAGAACGCGCAACCCGGGGTCACGACGAGGGAACTGGATGAGTTTGCTGAAAGACGGTGTCGGGAGTCCGGTGCTGAGCCGGCTTTCAAGGGATATAGAGGGTATCCGAGCACGATCTGCGCCAGCATCGACGAGGCCATAG
>Ga0114922_10005438_pt1 | contig 11764 bp, 5 predicted proteins | sample AartaG_FD_100975 | JGI IMG/M metagenome (GOLD analysis project Ga0114922, IMG submission 100975) | Deep subsurface microbial communities from Aarhus Bay to uncover new lineages of life (NeLLi) - Aarhus_00045 metaG | ecosystem: Environmental > Aquatic > Marine > Oceanic > Sediment | place: Aarhus...
GACGATGCCGATTCTGGGTCGGGGGTGTGATCGGTCGGTGGCGATGCCCTCGAAGGTGCTCCGCGCCTCGCGGGCCAGTGCCACCAGGTCGCCCCGGCCCTCGATGACCTGCTCGCACTTGCGGAGGTATTTCTCGTAGAGTTGGTCGCACTCACCCGGGTTGGCCTCGTAGGGTCGCGTTTCGCGGAGCATTTTCTGGAGCGTATCGACGAAGACGATGCCGCTCCAGGCCAGTTTCCGGAAATCGGTTCCGAGGTTCTTCAGGTCGCCCTGGAAGTCCTTGTCCTGGTCGAGCAGGACGAGCGGCACGTCCTCCAGGCCCAGGTCGTCGAGCATCATTCGCTGGAACTTGTTGTACTGGCCGAAGCGGCACGGGCCGAAGGCGGTCGGCATGAAGAAGGCCGACCGGTCGGGGTCGAATCCCGGCGAGTGGATCTGCCGCAGAAAATCGCCCGTCGTGATGATGCAGGGGTAACACTCCTTTCCGGAGGTGTATTTGCGTCCCCACATGATGGTATCTTCGTCAGACATGGGCATCTGGCGAGCCTCGACGCCGCCCGCGCGCATCGCCGCCGCCATCGCGTATCCGTGATCGTCCATATACGGGATGTAGATAGTCCGCTTGCCGTAGGCCTTGCGGCTGTAGTCGAGTTGCGCCAGTCGTGCCTTGCGGCCGCCCTGGCGGGCCTCGCTTTCGCGGACGCCCTTGAGGCTGTCGAGGAAGGCCTCGCACCGCGTGATGGCGCCCACGTCGGCGGAGTGCTCGTCGACCTCGAGGACCAGGCACGGCTTGCCCCCGAGTTCGCTCGCGACGTACTTGGTGATGAACGAGTCCGGCCCGCATCCGAAGTTCGTGATGTACACCGGGTACAGGCGCCGGTCGCGTGCGATGATCCGCACCCCCGCCAGGATCTGCTGACCGTACTTCCAGTACATGTGCGGATGCTCGGCCGAGATGTCTTCGCCGTCGAGGGGCAGCATGTCGAGCGGGATCGCCAGCCGACCGAGGTCCCGCAGTTTCTCCGGGATGTTCAGGTTCAGCCCCGGATCGCACCCGTTGTACGGCCGCGACACGATCGCCAGGGCGATGTCGTCCGCATCCAGCGACGCGAGCACCTCGCGTCCGCGCGCCTGAAGGGCCGCCTTGAACCGCTCGTGTGCGGCAAGGGCGGTGTCGATGGCCCGCCTCGCGCGGCTCTTGGCGACGCCGAGCCTGGCCGCCATCGCCACCAGTTCCTTCCGCAGCGCCTTCCTGCCGTGCGAAAAATGGATCGTCGGCGACACCATCTTCTCTTCCCAGTCCACGTCCGGCATGGCCGCACGCACCAGGAACGGAACCGACTGGACGTACGGGCACACGTACGAGTTCACGATGTCGTCGCTCGCCTTCGGCATGTCCACGATGGTCGGCAGAAAGATGAAGTCCACGCCTTTGTCAACCAGGTCGCGGACGTGGCCGTGGGCCACCTTGATGGGGAAGCAGGTCTCGGCGGCGACTTCCTCCACGCCCCGGCTGACGAGTTTCCTGACCGTCGGCGACGACAGGACGACCTCGAATCCCATCTCCGTGAACAGGGCGCGCCAGATCGGCATCGTCTCCCAGAAATGCGTCATCTGCGGAAGCCCGACCGTCTTGCCGTTCGGCTTGTCGGGCTTCTTGTTGGGGTACGCCCCGTCCATCATCCGCTGCCGCTCCACGAACAGGCGAGGCAGATGCTTGCCGAGACTGTCGCGCTGGGATTCGTCGTACTTGCCGCAGCGGCTGCCGTAGTACAGGGTCCGGTCGGCCGCCGCCCCTTCCGGTCCGGGCTCTCCCTTGATCTCGACGACGTGAATCTCGCAGCGGTTCGCACAATCCTTGCACTCGAACGTGTCGAAGGAGTATTCGACATCTCTCAGGTCGAAGCCTCGGAAGGTCGTCTCCTTGCCCGTCTCGGCGTACCAGTCGTGGGCGATGAGGGCCATGCCGATGGCGCCGACCACGTCGTGATGCGGCGGGACGATGATCGGCTTGCCCGTCACCTTTTCGAACGCCGCCTTCACGCCGCGGTTGTACGCCGTGCCGCCCTGGAAGAAGACACACGAGCCGATGCGGCGTTTTTCGACGACACGGTTCAGGTAGTTCTGGACGATGGAGTAGCACAGGCCCGCGCACAGGTCGTCGACCTCGACGCCCTTCTGCTGGTTCCGGTTGATGTCGGTTTCCATGAAGACGGTGCACCGCTCGCCCATGGCGGGAGGCTCGTCGGCCGACAGGGCCAGCCGGTTGTACTCGCCCGATGTCAAGTCGACGCCCAACCGCTCGGACTGCTCTTCGATGAACGACCCGGTTCCGGCGGCACAGACCTTGTTCATCGCGAAATCGACGACCGCCCCCCCATCGATGCTGATGTACTTGGAGTCCTGGCCGCCGATCTCGAAGACCGTATCGACCTCGGGCCGGATGAAGATGGCCCCCGTGGCATGGGCCGTGATCTCGTTCTTGACGATGTCGGCGCCGATGAAATCGCCCGTCAGATACCGGCCCGAACCCGTCGTCGCGCAGCCGCGCACACGCACCCGACCCTTGCCGCCGCGCTCCTCCAGCGCCACCCACACCTTGTAGAGGCCGTCGGTGACGGCGGCCAGCGGGCGGCCGGCCGTCATCAGGTACTCCCGGGCCAGGACGCGGCTGTCGGAGTCGATCGCCACGACGTTGGTCGAGATACTGCCGACGTCCACGCCCACGAAGATGTCCACCGGATCGAGGCCCGGAGGAAAGGCATCCGGCTCGATCGTCAGGGGATACCCGTCGTCCACGAGGGCCGGATGCAGTTCGCCCCCGCCCCAGTGGCGCGACGCCAGATACTCTTGCAGCGGCTCAACCGAGGGGATCCGCCCCAGTTCGCCGCGCTCCTTCGACGTCAGCACCGCCCCGATGGCGCCCATCGAGGCGTAGTGGGCCGGGATCAGCAACTCGCCGTCGGCGAGGCCGAGCGTTTCGGTGAAGGCCCGGATCATCCCCGCGTTGGCCGCCACGCCGCCCTGAAAGGCGATGCGGTTGTCAAACTCCTTGGCCTTCCCGATGACGGCCTTGAAGTTGCGGGCCATCGCAAAGCACAGGCCCGCCACGATGTCGTAGTCGGGCGTGCCTTCCTGCTGGAGGTGAATCATGTCGCTCTTGGCGAAGACGGAACAGCGTCCGGCGATGCGCGGCACGTGGACGCTCTTCGTTGCCATCTCGCCCCACTCGCCCTCGATCGAGACGCCCAGCCGCGACGCCTGCTGGTCGAGGAACGAGCCGGTGCCGGCGGCACAGAGCGTGTTCATGGCGAAGTCGCGGATGCGGATGCGGCCGGTCGACGGGTCCTCTTCCAGGAGGATGAGTTTGGAGTCCTCGCCGCCGATCTCGATGATCGTCCGCACCTCCGGATGGAGTGCCGCCGTCGCCTTCGCCTGCGCGATGACCTCGTTCACGGCCTTGATGCCGTACAGTTCGCCCAAGACGGCCGTGCCGGCACCGGCGAAGGCCACGCCGTCGATCTCCGAAGGCGGCACCTCGCCAAACACCTCCTCGAGTGCCGCAAGAGCCGTCTCGAGGGGCTTACCGCGTGTCCGGATGTAACGTTCCTTGACGACGCGCATCTGGTCGTCGAGCAGCACGAGGTTCAGGCTGACCGATCCGATGTCAATGCCGAGGTACACGAACCCCTCCTTACCATGGAATGTGCGCGGCGGGTCTGCGGACCTGCCGCGCCAACGGTACACGGTTCACTCCCCCCTTCGCCCAATCCGGACGCTTCTCAGTCTCGGCATTGTAACCACGAGGCGGGGGCCAAGTCAATTTCCTGATTGACACCTTCCGCCGAGGGCGAGATAAGGGAGGGGCGCTGATGCGACTTCGCCACGTTGCGCGGCGGGTCGCCTGACCCGCCGCGCAAGAGACCCTCGTCAGGACTAAACGAGCCAGGCGGCCGAGTGCGGTCCGCCAACACCCATGGCCAAACCGCCCACACACGAGTGGCTGCAGCACCTCCAGGAGAAGGGTCTCCTGACCGACGACCAGGCCCGCGACGCCCTCCGCCTGCTCCAGCAGGCTGCCCGCGACGGCGAGGAGGTTCCCCTGCCCGAGGTGCTCCGGCGCGTCGGCGTCGATTCGGACGAGGCCCGCAACGCCGCCGCCGTCTTCGATGCCGCCGAGGACACCGCCGACTCAGACGACCTGACGACGCCCGACATCCGGGCCTCCGGACTGACCGTCCTCGAACGGGTCGGCCGCGGAAGCCAGGGCATCGTCTACAAGTGCCGGCAGGCCGTGACCGAGCGGGAGGTCGCGGTCAAAATCCTGCTCCCCAGCGCCGCCGGCGACGCCGAGTCGCGGGCCCGGTTCATCCGCGAAGCCAAGGCCGCAGCCCAACTGGCGCATCCCAATATCGTCACGGTTCACGAAATCCGACCCCTCAAAGACACCATCTGCATCGTCATGGAGTACATCGACGGCGGGTCAGTCAAAGACCTGCTCGAGGTCCGCCGGCGCTTCCAACCCTCCGAGGCCGTCCTCATCGTACGCCAGGTGGCCGAGGCCCTGAACGCCGCACACACACGCGCCATCATTCACCGCGACGTCAAACCCAGCAACATCATGCTCACCAGCGAAGGCATGGTCAAACTCGCCGACATGGGCCTGGCACGCCATGCCGAAGAGGCCGACGAGGAAGAAGGCAAGGCCTACGGCACGCCGTACTACATCTCGCCCGAACAGGTCACCGGCGACCCGCCGCCCGATCACCGGACCGACCTGTACTCGCTCGGGGTGGTCCTGTTCGAGATGGTCGCCGGCCGGCGGCCCTTTATGGCCCCGACGCCGCAGGAGATCATGCGGATGCACGTGCTGGAGCAGCCGCCCGATCCGCGCGAGTTCGTGCCCGAACTGTCCCGGCCCCTCTGCTCGCTGCTCGCCAAGGCCATGGCGCGCGAGCCCGAGGACCGGTACCAGGATGCTCAGGAGTTCATCGATGCGCTGGACCAACTGGACCTCGCGGCTCTCGACAAGGGCAGCCTGGCCTCGGTGGAGATGGTCAGCCAACTGGCCGGCGTCGCCAAGACCCACCGTCACGAGACGGCCCGCGCCGAGGCCGCGGCACGCATCGCCCTCGCACAGGCCGAATCCGCCGCCCTCCGCATCGTCAAGCCACACCGGGCCGTTAAACCCGGCCGCATACCGAAACGAGAGGCCCGGACCCAGCCCGCGATGCCGGACGGGCAGCGTGCGGCCGGGAAGAAGACGGGGCTGATGGTGGGTCTGGTCGCCTTCGGCGTCGTTCTGGTGGTGGGGTTGGTCGTGATGCTGGTCGTGTTCGGCTTCAAGCCGCCGGTCGAGGACTCCACGCCGCCCAAGCCACCGACCCCGTTTCAGCCTGCCGTGCGTCGCGATACGCCCCATCCGCTGGAGAAAAACGCCCAGGCCGCCCTCGAGCAGGCCCGGAACCTCGAAACCATGCCGAACGCCTGGCGGGGCGACATCATCAAGGCCTACGAGAACATCATCACCTTCTATCCCGAAACCGAAGCCGCCGAGCAGGCCCAGGTGGCGCTCTATCGCCTCGGTCGGTCACAGATCATGCGAAAACCGCCCCCGCCTGAACCCGGTCACGAAACGCCTCAACCCAAACCGCCCGAACCCCTACCGGAACCGCCCGAACCACCCCCGGAACCGCCCGAACCACCCCCGGAACCGCCGAAACCGCCCGAACCCGAACCGACCGAGCCCGCCGTCATCAACGTGCATGCACGACACGCCGACATCAACGGCCCCCGCCCGGAGGCCAGATACGAGACGGCCGGCGACCGCGATAACATCGGCTTCTGGCTCAAGGAGACCACCTGGGTCAGTTGGGACATCACCATCGACCAGCCGGGCACGTACCAGGTTCAACTCACCTACGCCCACGACAAGACGGGCCCTCTCGGCAAGGTCGAGATCAGCGTCGGCCCCGCATCGGTGGTCCACGCCCTCGAGGGGACGGGCGACTGGGGCAAGTTCGTGTCACGCGACGCCGGGACCCTCGAAATCCCCCAGGCCGGCCCGACCACGCTCGCCGTCCGGGTCGCCACCATGAAGGGGAACGCCGTCATGAATCTCCAGTCGATACGCCTGACGCAGACGAAATGAGGCCGGACCCCGCCTTGGAGGCGGCGGGTGGCATGGTCATCCCGAAGGGTGACCATGTTCTCGGCCGAAAGCCTGGCACCCGCCAGTCGTAGGGTGGGTGCTTTGCACCCACGCGGTCTTTCACACGGGGCTTCACAGCGCCGCGTGGGTGCGGAGCACCTACCCTACAACTCGCGCGGCGGGCAGGATTGCCCGCCGCGCAAGGTGTAGCGCCGGGCTTTATGCCCGGCGGCCGTTGGCTGCGGCACCGGCCAGGATGCGCCGGGGATAAACCCCGGCTCGTGCGGCCAAGCCGCAGGAAATCGTCCCATGCCAGAAATCGTTGCCACGCACGCCGGCGGCATCGCCTTGGCGGCGCCTTGTCTGGCCCGGCGCAGGGGGTATAATGGCGGGTCGCCGTTTTCGCCGGAGCCGCAATGGCGCCGCAGCCGAGGCGGGGTTCCATGATGAACGTGGTCGAGCGAATCAGCGAGGGCCGCCGGTACGTGCAGGCGGCCCGTTGGCACCGCGAGCGGATCGGTTTCGTGCCGACCATGGGGGCACTGCACGAGGGGCACCTCAGCCTGATCCGTGCGGCGGCGGCCGACGGCGGGTACCTGGTCGTCAGCATCTTCGTCAACCCGACCCAGTTCGACGACCGGCGCGACCTGGAGGCGTATCCCCGGCCGCTTGAAGAGGACCTGGCCGTCTGCGAGCGCGAAGGCGTGGACCTGCTCTTCGCCCCGACGCCGGATGAGATGTACCCCGACGGGCCCAAGACAACGGTCCGCGTGCCGGGGATGAGCGAGACGATGTGCGGCGCCTTCCGGCCCGGCCATTTCGACGGCGTCTGCACGGTCGTGGCGAAACTGCTCGCCATCGTCCAACCCGACGTGGCGTACTTCGGCGAGAAGGACGCCCAGCAACTGGCGATCGTGCGGCGGGTGGCGGCCGACCTGAACCTGCCGGTCGAAATCCGCGGGTGCCCGCTCATCCGCGACCCCGACGGGCTGGCAACCAGCAGCCGCAACGTGTATCTTAGCGACCCGCAGCGCCGCCGGGCCCTGGCGCTGAACCGGGCGCTGCGGGAGGCGGCCGGCGCCATCGCCGGAGGCGAGCGCGACGCCCCCAGACTTGCCGACGCCGTCCGCCGGCAACTGGCCGACGCCGAAGGAGTCGAAACCGAATACGTCGCCGTCGTGCACCCCGACACGCTCGACGGCCTGACGGTGATCGACGACAGCGTCCTCGTGGCAGCGGCGGTTCGCGTCGGCACGACCCGGCTCATCGACAACGTATTGCTCCGCGGCCTGGACCGGCCCGGAGCCGGAGGGTAACCGCGACCATGTTTATCAAGGTGCTCAGAAGCAAGATTCACCGGGCCTGCGTCACCGAAACGCACCTGGAGTACGAGGGAAGCGTCACGATTGACGAGGACCTGATCGAGGCCGCCGGTCTGGTGACGGGCGAAGCCGTCCTCGTGGCCAACTGCAACAACGGCACCCGGCACGAGACGTACGTGATCGTGGGCGAGCGTGGCAGCGGCACCGTCTGCCTGAACGGTGCGGCGGCCCGGATGGGCGAGGTGGGCGACGTCGTCATCATCCTCGGCTTCGCGTACCTGACGCCCGACGAACTCGAGGGCCACCGTCCGCAGAAGATCGTCGTGGACGAGCGGAACCGCTACGTCCGCGAGATGTAGACCTCCGCCTGGAAGGGCCGCCGTGCACCAAGTCCTGCTGCGGATACCGATACCCGGCACCGACCACGCTATCACCCTGTACGGGTACGGCATGGCGATGTGCCTGGGATTTCTGGCGGCGATTCTATGGGCCGCCCGCCGGGCCAAACGCGACGGGCAACCGCCGGAGATCATCTACAACGTTGCGCTGTTCTGCTTCTTCGGCGGCGTCTTCGGCGGCAGGGCGTTTTACTGCATCCAAAACAGCGGCTGCTTTCCCAGCCTCTGGGACCTCGTCAAGATTTGGGAAGGCGGACTGACGTTTTACGGAGGCGTCATCCTGGCCACGCTCGCCGTCGTCGTGTACCTGAAAGTGACCCGGCGGTCCGTGCTGTACTGGCTCGACGTCATCGCGCCGAGCCTGGCCCTGGGTCTTGCGTTCGGGCGGGTCGGGTGTTTCCTGAACGGATGCTGCTACGGCGACGTGTGCCGTCACGGCTGGTGCATGGTCTGGCCCGAGGGCTCGATTCCGTGGCAGACGTTCGGCAGCGTGCCGCTGTACCCGACCCAGATTTATTCGTCGGTGAATGCGTTGCTGCTGGCGCTCGTCTTACACGTCATGTTCCAGTACCGGCGCCGGAACGGACAGGTCATTCTGGGGTTCGCCGTTCTGTACGGCATCGGGCGGTTTCTGCTCGAGATCCTCCGGGCCGACGAGCCCGAGGCCTATCTGCTGGGGCTGCCGACGGTCCTGAGGGTCTTCGGCATGCCCGGAAGGGCCGAGGCCCTGGTCGGCGACTTCGGTCTGACGATCAGCCAGAACATCGCCATCGTCATGGTGATCGGCGGCGGGCTGGCCCTGGCGGCCCTGATGCGAAGCAGCCGGCCCGGACTCCGGGTCGCCCGCCGCAACCCCCCAACGCGCGGGCCCCGGAAACACGAACCACCCGGAAAACACTGACCTCGCAATCGCCGATTGCCGACTCATTGATTGAAGGGAAGGCGTCCATGAAAACGGGAGCACGCCTGGCGGTCGGCCCGGCAACGCTTGTCTTGCTGCTCGCGGCCCCGGTTGTCCTCGGCCAGGCCACCACGCTGCAGTACAGGGCCGCGCCGGGCCAACGACGCCTGTACGAATGGATGGTGCGCGTCGACCACACCGTGCGCTCCGACAAGGGGACCGTGCGAACCGTGAGGGAGATCCCCGCCCGGCGCGACGATCTGGTGGTCGAGACGAAGGCCCAGCCCCCTTCGATGCGCATCGTGACACTCGAAACGCCCGCGGGCAGCCGCCTGGTCGCTTTAGAGGAGAATGGTCAGGACCGGCTCGCCGCCACCCCCGAGGCCGAGAGGCTTACCCCGGTGCAGCCCGTGTTGTCGGCGTACTGGCGGAGCGCGTCCGGCCGGATGACCGAGGCTCGGCCCGCCCCACGGGTGCCCATGCAGGCCATCTCGCAACTCCAGGAAGAGATGAGGCTGCTTCCGGAGAAGGCGGTGGCGCCGGGCCAGACGTGGACGCGGCAGGTGGACCTCGGCATTGCCAAGGCCGCCATCACGACCCGATTCGTCGGGCCGGGCACCCAGGGCGGCGTTCCGGCCGCCGTCATCGATTGCAGCGCCACCGTCACCTTTGCGGGAGAGATGGCCAAGCGAATCCAGATCGAGAAGGCCACCTGCCGCATCGCCTTCGCCGCCGACGGGAGCGGACGCTTGGCGCAAAGCGGCTCGCTGACCATCCGCGAGAAGACCGACACGGCCGAACAGCACGTCATTCGCTCGTGGCACGAACGCCTCATCGGCACCGGCACCCTCCCGGACGAGGCACTCACCAAAACCAAGAACGACCTTGACGAAATCGAGAAGGCCATGGCTCACGTCGGTAAGGGCGAACTCGACGCCGCCATGCAACTGCTCGACGCCTTCATCAAAGCCAACTCCGGCAACCCCTGGACGCCGGCACTACGGGACCTCCACGCGGAACTGTCCGAGCGACGGCTGCTGACCCAGGCCGTTCCCGCCCCGCGGCTGCGGCTCCTGTTGCGCGATCTCCAGAACGCCAGGGACCAGGCCGGCACCGCGGGAGGCGGACGCGACGACCTCGTCCGGATCGACGCGACCCTGCGCCGCATCACGACCATCAACGCCAAGACGCTGCTGATGGACGCCGCCGACACCGACCCGATCGTCCGCGACCTGGCGGCGTTCGGTCTGGCGTTCGTCGAGGATCCCCAGGCGCGAGATCGCCTGGTGGCCATGACCAACGATGCCAGCGGCCAGGTCCGCGGGACCGCCCTGATCGGCATGGCGATCCAGGGCAGGGCGATCGAGCATCGGGCCATGAAAGCCCTGCTGACCGATTCCAACACCCGCACACGCGGCGCCGCCGCACTCCTGGCCGCACGCACCATCAAGAACGACGACCCCCAAGCCGCCGAACTCGTCGCCCTGATGATCGAGAACCTGGCCGTCAAAGGCGTGTGGGTGCGTGTCAACACGGTCACGAGCATTGCGGCTCTTTCGCCGCGCGGCTCGGTCGCCGCCGCCCGCGCCCTCATCAACGCCTGCAAGGCCGAACAGGAAGCCAAACTGAAGCCGGTCTATCTTGGCGGGCTCAAGCGCATCACCGGACTCGACGCCGCAGACCTCGCCCCGTTCGAGGTGTGGCTGACCAAGCAGCCTGCCCCGAAAACCGACCCGGCCAAGCCGATACCTCAAGGATAAGCCGACACCAGATTGTAGGGTGGGTGCTTTGCACCCACGCGGCTTTTCACACGGGGCTCACAGCGCCGCGTGGGTGCAAGTACGTGTTTAGCGTCCCACGCGCTACCAAGAGTGTGGCACGGCAGCGGCGAAGCCGCGGCCGTGGGTCGCGCCGAGGAGCACACGGTCACGCCGGGCGTGGCCGCCGCCCACGGCACCCTGGCAGCCGTCAGCCCGTGTTAGCCGCCGCGCTTGCGCGGCGCGCCTGCATTGGCGCGCGTCAGCCCGTGTTAGCCGCCGCGCTTGCGCGGCGCGTTTCTTCCGAAAAGGCACTGAAGGCGACGACGTGGCAAAACCGTACTCCAGCGAGGTCTGTCGCGAGTTGGCCGCCGTGGCCGATGGCGCGCACCTGCTGCGCCCCCGACGCGTCACCCGCCACGAGGTCGGCGACGTTCTCGAACTCGACCTGACGGGCGTTGCGCCCGCGTGGAAGGCGAAGGCGGCGTTTGAGTTGGAAACGTACGTCGGCGGCGGGTTCGCCGGCCAGGTCTATCGGGCCCGTCTGCTGCGGTTCGAGTGGCACGGCGACCGCACTGCCCCGACGCCGCTCGAGGTCGGCGGCGTGTACGCCGTCAAGATCTTCGTTCCGTGGTCGCGGTTCGGCCGCTTCTTCCGCAACGTTCTGTACGGCATCGGATTCCAGGCCCCGTTCGGGCTCCAGGTGAACGCCTCGGCCGTGCGGGCCGCCGCCCTGTGGCACAAACTGTTCCGCCGCGGGGCGGCCGAGCGGATGGGGGCCGAGACGTGTGTCGTCGACGTGCACGCCACCTTCTACGAGCCGGGCCTCGGCAGCATGGGCCAGGTGCTCGAGTGGATCGACGGCCGCGTCTGGCGACTCGACGTCGACGACCACATCTTCCGCAAGAAGTGGGCCGCCGATGCCGCCGCCGCGCCGCGTACGGGCGAGGCATGCCTCGCCCCTACCGCCAACAAGTGGCCCGCCGATGCCGCCGCCGCGCCGCCGTACGGGCGAGGCATGCCTCGCCCCTACAGCAAGACGTGGGCCGCCGATACCGCCGCCGCGCCGCCTCAGACGGAATACGCCGCCAAGCGCGGGTTCATGCGGCGGCTGGTCAACCTGTTCCACGAGATGGGCGCCCCGGAACTCGCCCGCCAGTACGAATGGTGGACGATGAAGAGCCAGCCGAACGTCCTGAAACGCCACGGCGCGGGCGACGGGCCCGCCGACGGAC
>Ga0114922_10005440_pt1 | contig 11760 bp, 13 predicted proteins | sample AartaG_FD_100975 | JGI IMG/M metagenome (GOLD analysis project Ga0114922, IMG submission 100975) | Deep subsurface microbial communities from Aarhus Bay to uncover new lineages of life (NeLLi) - Aarhus_00045 metaG | ecosystem: Environmental > Aquatic > Marine > Oceanic > Sediment | place...
CGCCGCTCACGGCCACAGTTGCGACATGCCCATCAAGCGTTGTGGGTTCATCGGCATGCCGCCGGCGGTCCCCCTGTCGGAAAACGTCATCCCCCGGGAGGAGGCGAGCAAGCTCTTCGCGGAATACGATGCCATGGGCACGATGATTTGTCAGGGATTCTATGGATTCACAATGGGGGCGGAGGCTCCGCAATTCGTGGGCTGCTGTCACTGCTGCGGTTGTTGCTGCGGCATTCAGAATTCGGGCCGTCTGGACCCCAGCATTAAAGAAACCGTCCAGCGCTCGAACTATCGCGTCGTCAAGGATGATGACAAATGCATAAGTTGCGGCGAATGTGTCAGGCGTTGCCAGGTTTTCGCACACACATGGGAAGAGACAGAAGAGGGAAAAGTGTCGGTATATCATCCGGAGCTTTGCGTCGGCTGTGGTGCGTGCGGCATGGGATGTGATTCGGATGCGCTTCATCTGGAGCCCGTGTCGGAAGAGGAGTGGTTCCACGTCGCTTCCAGCTTCACCGAATGGGAAAAACAGCGCCTGGCCAATATTGAATCGCAGGGGTGACGCGTGGCCAGGAAGCTCTACCTGAGCACGAGATCACTTCACTCCGCCAGGAGAAGATGGAGGACAGAGCGCCATGTCAATGTATCCGAAGAACATGTTCTTCACGTCGGAGTCGGTGACCGAGGGCCATCCGGACAAGTTCTGTGACCAGATCTCGGACGCGGTACTAGACGAATGTCTGCGGGTGGATCCCTCCTCAAGGGTCGCCTGCGAGTGCTACGTGACGATGGGGCTGCTGATCGTTGGCGGCGAGATCACCACCAAGGCGCTCTTCGACGTCGCGAAGGTCGTGCGGGATCTCGGCAACGAGATCGGCTACACCTCGCCGAAGTTCGGATTCGACGTCAACACAGCGGCCGTCGTCAGGACCATTCATGCCCAGTCACCCGATATCAGCCAGGGCGTGAGCAGGGAAGGCGGCGCGGTCGGAGCCGGCGATCAGGGATTGATGTTCGGCTACGCGTGCCGCCAGACCGACGAGCTCATGCCGCTGCCGATCCAGCTCGCCCATCAGCTGGCCAGGAACCTGACGGACGTGCGGAAGCAGGGGATCCTCCCCTACCTGGGTCCGGACGGAAAGACGCAGGTGACTGTGGACTATCGTGACGGCAAGGCCGTACGCGTCGACTACGTGGTGATCGCCGCCTCGCACACCGACGAGGTGGTGACGGCCGACGGCAAGTTCACGACCGACGAGGCCAAGCAGGAGATCGTCGCCAAGGTGGTGCAGCCGGTGGTCGGGCACCTGATGGACGAGCAGACGACGATCACGGTGAACGGGACCGGCAAGTTCGTGGTCGCCGGCCCGCAGAGCGACACGGGATTGACCGGCCGCAAGATCATCGTCGACACCTACGGTGGCTGGGCGGTGCACGGGGGCGGGGCGTTCAGTGGCAAGGACCCCACCAAGGTGGACCGCTCGGCCGGGTACATGGCGAGGTACGTGGCGAAGAACATCGTCGCGGCGGGACTGGCGGAGGAGTGTCTGGTGCAGCTCGGATACTGCATCGGGCTGGTGGATCCGGTGTCCGTCATGGTGAACTCCTACGGGACGGGCGATCTCCCGGACGAAACTCTGTCCAAGCTCGTGCGGCAGGTTTTCCCGCTGTCGCCGCGCGGGATCATCGACCACCTGAAGCTCAGGGAGCCGGTCTACCGCAACACGGCGGCCTACGGGCACTTCGGCCGCAAGTGCTTCTCGTGGGAGCAGGTAGACGCCACCGAGGAGCTGCAGTCCAAGGCAAAGAAGACATGAAGCATTTCCCTTTGCCTTCGGCTCACAAGAGAACTGACACGAAGAACCAGCGACACATTTCGAGCACCCCATGACCACCCAGATCATCCTCACATTTGTCGTCCTCGGCATCACAATCCTCCTCTTCGTCAAAGAGTGGCTGCGCGTGGACGTGGTGGCGCTTTGCGTCATGCTGGTGGTGGCCGGCACCTGGGATCACCTCCGACAACTCTCCCGGGACCCGAGCTTCGACGTGCTCACCCCCACCGAAGGCGAGGAGTCCGACCCGTCAAAGGCCATCACCGCCGCCCTCTGTTTCGCCGGCGCGATTGCCCTCGCAATCGCCGGCTTCCCCCTCTCCATCAGCCTGATGTCCGGCGCCGTGTGGCTGTTGTTCCTCTAGCCGATGATCATGCCGAATCGAACCCACGAATATCGAGACGAGGCCGTCATCGAACCCGCCAGAGTGATCGAGGAGCGCAAGAAGGCTGGGCTGCATCCTTCATGCCCCATGCCCGCCGGAGCGATTCTGTGTTACGACACAACGTTTTGGCAGTGGGTGTGTGCAGGTCCGGGATACGTTGAATGCGATGGCTGGCTATCGGGCTCGTGGTTGGTGCCGTGTAGGGATTCCTGGATTCTGGTCTTGAAAGTACCGGGTGTTGGCGCGCCAACCGCTGTCATGACACTTGAAGAGCTGGCGGCATTCGGTATCAAAAGGTTCGTGAATCTCGGCACGGCAGGTGGACTCCAACAGAATCTCAATCCTGGGGAGATCGTGGTTTGTGATCGCGCGATCCGCGATGAAGGTACTTCGTTTCACTATTTGCCTGCGGAGGAATACGCAGTCCCGTGCCCGGGACTCACAGAGAGCCTGTGTGCGGCGTTCGAGCGATACGCCGTTCAGTATTGCAGAGGCACCAGTTGGACCACCGACGCACCGTATCGCGAGACCATCGATCAACTCCGTCAATATCGTGCCGACGGTGTCGCCACGGTAGAAATGGAGATATCTGCCTTGTTTGCTGTTGGTGCCTATCGCGGAGTAGGTGTGAGTTCGGCTCTTGTCATCAGCGATATCGTCTCGGAGGACGGTTGGCATCAGGAGTATTACAGCGCAGAGAAGCTGGAAGGTTTGAAGAGGATCTTCGAAGCCGCTCTTGAAGCGATCGCAATGAAAAGCAGCGCAGACAGGCGTGCCGGTGAATTCGATGAATGAGCAGATACCCGCGGCGACACGGCAGAGTAAGAGGAGACGAATCATGTTGAGTCGAGTCTTCATTTGCACCGTGATGATCGCTATGCTCTGGGGGATCACTTCGAGCTCTGGTGAAGCAGATGCTGGGCAGTCCGCTTCCTTGGCCCCGGACACGCAGCTTCCCGAAGGGAAGAAAACAACCTTGGGTCTCTACGTGACCGCCGCGCAGGCCTACGAAATGTGGACGGCCGCCCCGGATGAGGTGGAGGTCATCGACGTGCGGACCCCGGAGGAGTTCGCCTTTGTCGGCCATCCGGAGATGGTTTTGAACATCCCCCTCGCCTTTGTGACCTATCAGAGAAAGGCAGGCAAACACAATGATTGAAATAGCTGACATTTCCCGGGCGGCAACGAGTGGATCTCCGGTCGTTTGGTGAAGAGATGATTCTGTCCGCTTGGTGGTATGAAACGACCGGAATTCAATAGAGGCGGTTGTCGGCATGATCTCAGGAACAGGTGCGAAATCGAAAAAGGAGGAGTGAAGATGGTTGCGGAAATCAAATCGTGGATGGAAGAGGCCAAGAAGAACTCGGGTACGCTTGTGATCCTGGGGGTGATCGAAATCATCGCCGGTGTTTTTGCGATCGCAGCACCTGCCGTCGCCGGCGGGGCTGTCACGGTGATGATCGGGATTCTCCTCATTGTCGGCGGTTTCATGAGGCTCATCGGCGCCTTCATGGCCGACAGCTTCGGCGCTGGGGCGCTCACATTTATCTGGGGATTGCTCATTGCAGCCGCCGGGTTCTACTTCGTGGCGGCCCCGGGGCTCGGGTTGGCGAGCTTGACCCTGATGCTCGCCGTGGTCTTCTTTGTCGACGGCATCCTTCGTGTCATCATGGCCTTCAAGATGAAGCCGGATGGTGGCTGGGGATGGATGCTCTTCGGCGGCGTTGTCACCGTCATGTTGGCGATCATGATCTGGCGCCAGTTCCCGCTGTCGGGTGCGTGGCTGGTCGGTACCCTGGTCGGGATCAATCTGCTGTTCAGCGGATTTACGGCGATCTCGGTGGCGTCGGCCGCCAAAAAAGCCCCCTGATTTCATAGGGTAGGGGTCCTCACTGGGCCGTGATACGAGTGTGTCTGCCTTCAGGGCGGGCCGCGTGGGAAATGACCGTCGGAAACGCCGCGTCAGAGCGGATGCAATGGAGGTTGAAAAATGGGCAAGACCATCGGTATCGATCTTGGAACCACAAATTCGGCTGTTGCCGTCCTCGAGGGAGGCGAACCGAAGATCATCGTCAACCCGGAAGGCAATCGCACGACACCATCGGTGGTCGCCTATCTTGCCGACGGAGAGATCGTTGTCGGCCAGCCGGCCAAGCGGCAGGCGATCACCAACCCGAAAAACACCCTCTTCGCCATCAAACGTCTGATCGGTAGGCGTTTCGACGACGAGGTCGTCCAGAAAGACATCGAGATGGTTCCCTACTCGATCGTCAAGGCAGACAACGGCGATGCCTGGGTCGAAGTCCAGGGCAAAAAGCTGGCGCCGCCCGAGGTCTCCGCCCAGATTCTCCGCAAAATGAAGCAGACCGCCGAGGAATACCTCGGCGAAAAGGTCACCGAGGCGGTGATCACGGTTCCCGCATATTTTGACGACTCGCAACGCCAGTCCACAAAGGACGCAGGCCAGATCGCGGGCCTTGACGTGAAGCGGATCATCAACGAGCCCACCGCGGCAGCGATCGCCTTCGGGCTCGACAAGAAACCCGGCGAGCGCAAGGTTGCGGTCTACGATTTCGGCGGGGGAACCTTCGACATTTCGATCATCGAAATTGCCGACGTTGATGGGCAGCAACAATTCGACGTGCTCTCCACCAATGGCAACACATTCCTCGGAGGTGAGGACTTCGATGTCCGTCTGATGGACTTTCTGGCCGAAGAGTTCAGGAAGGACCAGGGCATCGATCTCAAAGGTGACCCGATGGCCGTGCAACGCCTCAAGGACGCGGCGGAAAAGGCGAAGATCGAGCTTTCGTCCGCCCAACAGACCGATGTCAATCTGCCTTTCATCACAGCCGACGCGTCGGGACCCAAACACCTCAACATCAAAGTCACCCGTGCCAAATTGGATTCACTGACCGAAGACCTCGTGCGGCAGACCGTCGAACCGTGCAAGCAGGCGCTCGAAGACGCCGGGGTGGACGTCAGCGAAATTGACGATGTGATCCTGGTCGGAGGGCAGACCCGCATGCCGATGGTGCAGGATGTCGTCAAAGACATCTTCGGCAAGGAACCGCGCAAGGACGTGAACCCTGATGAAGCGGTAGCTGTCGGAGCGGCGGTCCAGGGCGGAGTATTGGCCGGCGACGTGGACGATGTCCTGCTTCTCGATGTGACGCCGCTGTCGCTGGGAGTCGAGACGCTCGGCGGTGTGATGACACGATTGATCCAGCGCAACACGACCATTCCGACACACGCGAGCCAGGTCTTCTCAACTGCCGACGACAACCAGTCGGAAGTGACGGTGCACGTCTTGCAGGGCGAACGCGAGCAGGCCGAAGCGAACAAATCCCTCGGCCAGTTCAACCTGGCAGACATCCCGCCGGCCCCTCGCGGCGTGCCCCAGATCGAGGTCTCGTTCGACATCGACGCCAACGGCATTCTCGATGTCTCCGCCAAGGACAACAACACCGGACGCGTGCAGTCGATCGTCATCAAGGCCTCGAGCGGTCTCTCCGAGGACGAGATCGATCGTATGGTCAAGGATGCCGAGACCCATGCCGATGACGACCGGAAATTCCAGGAGCTTGTCCAGGCACGCAACCAGGCCGATGCCCTGGTGCACCAGATCCGCGGCGTCTTGCGGCAGATGGGTGGATCCATGAACGAGGGGGACACGGCGCAGATCGAAGGGATGATCGGCGACCTCGAGGAAGCAGCCAAGGGTAAGGACATTCAGACTATCAAGGACAAGACCCAGGCTCTGGCCGACATCGCTGGAAGTCTCGCGCAGCCTCAGGCCGCACCCGGAGGACCGGCCGCGGCCGCTGCGCCGCCATCCGCAGGTGCGGATGACGACATCGTCGATGCCGAGTTCGACGAGGTGGATGGATGAACGCGGCGCCCGATTCTCTCCACATCGTTTGTCCCCACTGCGATTCCGTCAACCGGATCCAGACCTCGCGGATCGGGGACCGGCCGCGCTGCGGTTCGTGCAAGCAGCCTCTCTTCACCGGTGCGCCGGTAACTCTGAACGAAGGGAACTTCGAGCGTCAGATCACGCGCAACGACATCCCGGTCGTCGTCGACTTCTGGGCGCCGTGGTGTGGTCCGTGCCAGGTGATGGCGCCCGCCTTCGAGGCGGCCGCGGCCGAGCTCGAACCGCGGGTTCGGCTGGCCAAGCTGAACACCGAGGATGCCCAATCCATTGCGGCGCGGTATAACATCCAGAGCATCCCGACCCTGGCGATCTTCGATCGCGGCCGCGAGGTCGTCCGTCAGGCCGGGGCCATGCAGCAGTCGCAGCTGATGCAGTGGGTGAGGGCCAACGCCAAATAGCGGCAGAGACGAGGAGGCGTCTTCCGTGGGCCAGCACAACCAGTCTGAATGTACCAACTGTTGAGCTGGTTCAGGCAAGGCAACCAAAGAGCACGTGACAGGGGATGCTGATTGATGGAGTACACGGACTACTACCAGGTCCTCGGGGTCGGTCGCGACGCCAAACAGGGCGAGATCAAGAAGGCCTATCGCAAACTCGCCCGAAAGTACCACCCCGATGTCAGCTCGGAGCCGAGCGCCTCCGCCAAGTTCAAGGAGGTCGGCGAGGCATATGCTGTTCTCAAGGACCCCGAGAAACGCGCCGCCTACGACCAGCTCGGCTCGAACTGGCAGGCCGGACAGGACTTCAGACCGCCTCCGGATTGGAATCAGGGCTGGGAGTTCGGGGGCGGCGGCTATGACGACGGGTATGGTTCGGGCGGTGGCGCCGGAGGATTCGATGCGAGCCAATTCAGTGATTTCTTCGAAACGCTCTTCGGAGGCGGTGGTGGGGGTGGATTCGGTGGGCAGCAGCGGGCCAACCGCGCCCGTGGTGAGGACCACCACGCAAAGATCGTCATCGATCTCGAGGACGCCTTTGGCGGCGCGACCCGGCCGATCACGCTGCGCCAAGCGGAGTACGCCGATGATGGGCGGGTCTCGACTAGGGAGCGGACGCTCAACGTCAAGATCCCCAAGGGTATCCGCCAGGGACAGCAGATCAGGCTCGCGGGACAGGGCGGTGCCGGTATCGGCGGCTCCCAATCGGGCGATCTCTATCTCGAGATCGAGTTCAACCCCCACCGGCACTACCGGGTCGAGGGCGCCGATGTCTATCTCAATCTGCCGGTGGCGCCGTGGGAGGCCGCTCTCGGGACTCAGATCAAGATTCCGACCCCGGCTGGCTCGGTCAACCTCAAGATCCCGAAGGGCTCGGCTCAGGGTCGAACCCTGCGGCTCAAGAAACGGGGCATCCCGGCCAAGCAACCGGGCGATCTTTATGTCGTGCTGCAGGTCGCCCTTCCGCCCGCCGACAGCGAGAAGACGGAGCGGGCGTACGAGGCCATGAAAGACGAGTTCGATTTCAACCCTCGCGCGGGATTGGGGGTCTAGATGCGACACGAGATCGTTGCCGTGGTGACCGGCACTGTCATCGATGAAAAACATGGGATCCGATTGGCGCGGCTGTGCAGCGCCTGTGGTTTGTCGGCGGAGGATGTGGCCGCCATGGTCGAGGAGGGCATCCTCGAGCCGGTGGGAACACGCAGGGGACATTGGCGCTTCCCCGCCGACAGCATCCGTCGCGCGCGCACCGCGATCCGCCTGCAGCGGGATCTGGAACTCAACCTGGCGGGCGTGGCGCTGGCCCTCGATCTGCTCGACCGAGTCGAGGCTCTGCGGACTCGACTGAGATTGATGGAAAACCGCGGGGTGAGCCGCCGGTCATTCGACCTGGAGGGATCGTGAGCGACGAAACGACGGTGAGGGCAAAGCTGGTGCGTGAACGAGAACGTGTTCAGGCCAGGATCGCAGCCATCCAGGGCGGCGAACGGAAAGAGACTTCGGACGGCCAGACGGACAACGCGCATCTCTGGGAAGACGCGGATACTCGCGATGCGGACCTCGACGAGGCGGTCGACGAGCTCGGCGCCATCGACGACGCCCTGCAGCGAATCGATCTCGGGAGCTACGGCGTCTGTGTCACGTGCGGTGAGCCGATCCCCGATACGCGGCTCGAGGTCATGCCGTACGCCGTCAAATGTGTGGACTGCGCTGAGTCGTAGATCTCGATCCGTGATTCGGATTCGGAGAGTCGGATATGGGAAAGAACATGGACTACCTCCTGCGCCACGGACTCACGACTGACCCTGATCCTTCGTTGGCGCCTTCCAGGCCGACAGCTTTTCGGCGAGCTTGCGCCTGAGCTCGTTCTTGGCCGTCTGCGCCTCCTTGTAGATCTTGTCCACTTTGTAGAAGTGCAGGGTTCTGAAATCGCTCAGCTCGGGTTTGATGTAGATGTCGGGACTGCGCGCCTCGAGCTCCTGCCGGACGATGGCCTGCTGCATGATCTGGATCGACCCGAAGAGGTTGTTGAAGTAGCCGGGAACCGAGCCCGGTTCGGCCGAGCTGCCGCTGTTGATGTCGATGGCGATGACGATATCGCAGGAGTCGGCCAGGATGTCGAAGGGCACCGGGTTGACCGTCCCGCCATCGATGAGCACCCGGCCGTCGAGTGTGACGGGGGTGAAAAGTCCCGGCAGGGCCATGCTGGCCCGGACCGCCGGTTTGAGGGGCCCCGAGTCGAGGACCACCGATCGGGCCTCCCAGAAATCCGTGGCGACCACCGCAAACGGGATCGGGAGCTCCTCAAAGGTCTCGCACGATCGTTCGTCACACAGAGAGGCCATGATCGACTCGGCCTTGATGAGGCCACTGCGCCGGAAATCGGAGTCGATCATCCCCAACCACTTGCTGATCTTGTTCTCCGCGAACACCCCGCGTACGGTGTCGCTCCTGGTGATCGCCAACCGCGCGATCTTGTCCTTGATCTCCGCGGCCGACAGACCCGAGGCGTAGAGCGCCCCAATCACCGCGCCGATGCTGCAACCGGCGACGCGGTGGGGTGTGACCCCGAGATCGTCCAGAGCTTCGAGCATGGGAATGTGGGCGATCCCCTTGGCCCCGCCGGCGCCAAGAGCGATCCCGATCCTCGGTGGGGTCTCTGTTGGTGGGACGGTTCCTGGAACCTCAAGTTGTTTGGTGGGGGCGGTCTCGTTCACTCACGGCCTCCGCTTCTTTGCACCGGACATCGAGCAGGCACCGTCGCTACTGATTCAATAGAGACGGAGTTCTCCGGTAGAACTTACTACATGTCAGCTTGAGCCCGCCTCCGTCGCCCCACCGGACCAATGGCGGGCGAGACGCCCGCCGTACAATCCGAGCCTTTTTTGTGGCGCGGGCGTCCCGCCCGCGATGAGCGACTGCGTGACGCCAACGCGCACCAAACCGACCTTTATTCTTCCCATGAGTCACCGCCGCCGGCGGCGTGGCACCGCCGACCCGTCTGTCACCAGGCGCTACCGATGATGAGGTATGGTACCGTTTCCTCGGGCCCGACCGCGATGTCGATGCCGACCCCGAGCCCGAGCTTGCGGGCGATGAGGTAGCGGAATCCGGCCCCGTAGTTGTAGGCCTGCTCGGCGTCTTTTTCAAGTTCTGAGGCAGGCGAATGGAAATCCCTGTCCGTCATTTATAGGACTGGATATTGACGCCGAAGAAAATCTGGAATTGCGCCTGACCGGCATCGCCGCTGCTCAGGATGGTGAACTGCGGCTCAATGAACGCATTGATGACATGCTTTCCGGCCTTGACGACCTTACCGACCCCCATGCCGATCGGCACGATCCAACTATCCGCCTCGAAATCGAATGTCCAGACGCCGGTAGAACGCAGATACCACCCCTCCCCCATCTGCACAATGCCGAACGGCTGCACCGCAGCGAGGCTGCTCGCTCCTTCGCCGGCCACGTCGGATTGGTAGGTCAGGAGGCCGCCCCATTGGAAAAGGTCGGACCTGGCATCGAAGAGGACCACGGCTGCACCGAGATCCCAGGTGTCGCCACCGGGTACGCTGCCGGTGCTTGTGGGAAAGGCCGCCAATGGACCCGCGCCGAAGGTCACTTGGGGTTTGCCTGTCTTGAAAAGATAGGCGGCAAATGCATTGGCCGGCCCCAGGCCGGACTCGGAGCCCTTCGGTGTCGGCACCAGATTGACTGGCAATGAGGCACGCAACAACCAGCTCCCCTTGAACAGCCTGAACGGTTGTGCGTAACGGATCCAAAACGTATTGGACGTGCCGTCTGTCTCGTCGAGTTCTGGAATGTAGTAGTCGTGGAAATTGAAGGTTGTGAAACGCGCCAGCGGGTTGTTCGCCTGGATCATGGCCTGTTTGTCCTCATCGGAAGTCTCGTGGCCATGCGCCGGACCGCAAAGGGCGACGACGAACAGCGCCGCCAATCCGTACGCCACCCGTTTTACCCTGATCATCCTGTGCTTCTCCTTGACATCCATCGTAACCGGGAAACGAGCCCGAAAAAGCGCCACCAGTCAGAATCGCCGGAGTGGCTCTCCTGCCTCCCGGGAGACACCGCCGTCCCCCTCTGTCACCAGGCGCTACCGATGATGAGGTACGGCGCCGTTTCCTCGGGCCCGACCGCGATGGCGAGGCCGACCCCGAGCCCGAGCTTGCGGGCGATGAGGTAGCGGAATCCGGCCCCGTAGTTGTAGGCCTGCTCGGCGTCGGACATCTGATCCCACTCCCGGGCGGCGCGCCCTTGTCCGGTGAAGGCCAGCACGCTCCATCGCCCGTCGATCTTGTAACGCGGCTCGATCTCCAGGGTGACCACGTAGTTGCCGAGATAGCGGAAAATGGGAACGCCGCGGAGTACGACAAAGGGCAGCGCATAAAACGGTGCATCGTCGCCGGCGGCATCGACGTCGACGCGAAAGCCCAGAACGAACTTCTTCTTGATCGGCAGGTAGTAGCGGAAAAATGCGTCGACCCTCTCGAAGTTGAAGTCGCTGCCGACGGCTTCGTTGAACCAGGAAATGTCGAGGTCGATCTCGAGACCACTGGATGGAGTAAAGATGTTGTCCCTGTTGTCGAAACCGAGAAGAGCCGTCAGACCCGCGAGATTGGAATCCCCGGTGAGAGGCACCTCGGGCACATCAAGATCAAAGGTCGTTTCGGTGGCGGCGAAGACGTACCGCAGACCGAGGAAGAAACCCGAGTCGCCGATACGGAACCTGAGATTCTGCACGGTCCCGACGAGGTCGATCGTGAAATCCAGACCGTCGTCTTTGTCCGATGGCTGATCGCCGAACCCGTAGAAGGTGAGATTGACCGAACCGGCCGCCACCGCCCCGAGATAACGGGCCTTGTCGTCTCCGAAGACATGGTAGTGCCCGGCTGCCGCAGCCCAGGTCCCGTTGGTGGTCGCTCCACCGCCGCCAAAGGTCACCGTCGGTGGGCGGCCGGAGAGACCAGGTCCGCCGCCGCTCGAGCCTTTCTGAGGGTGGATGTAAGCCAGGGCGGCAACGAGCCCGACTCCGAGGGCCGGTTCGTTGAATGGAATCGCCAGCGGAAGCCAGCCCGAACCACGCTTACTGCCGGCGGTGAGATCGAATTTTCCGTCCAGCGGATCCCTGAGCCTGCCGCCCTTTTTC
>Ga0114922_10005441_pt1 | contig 11757 bp, 7 predicted proteins | sample AartaG_FD_100975 | JGI IMG/M metagenome (GOLD analysis project Ga0114922, IMG submission 100975) | Deep subsurface microbial communities from Aarhus Bay to uncover new lineages of life (NeLLi) - Aarhus_00045 metaG | ecosystem: Environmental > Aquatic > Marine > Oceanic > Sediment | place: Aarhus...
CGAAGGGCTGTGTCGGCCTGCATCGGCGATTCTGGCCTTTGAATCGCCTGCTTCGGCCTCCTTGCCCTCGGCGTTCTCGCTCGACCTCGGGCCGACGGAGCGGGTTCTGCAATAGCGCCTAAGTGGCAACAGTGGCGAGCATAGCTTACGCGATGGCGGGGCGGTGTCAACCTTCATTCGCTGCGCACGTTAGACGCGCCCGACAGCGCCCCCCAGGCGGGGCGGGGTGAAGCGCTCGACACCTGGCGAAGCGCGAATGGGGCGATCCCGTCACGGTCCGTGAGGACGAGGTCCCCGTCTTCTGGGGCTGCGGCGTCACGAGCCAGATGGCCGTCCTGTCGGCGCTTCGCAGGGGCGCCATCGACCGGGCCCTCAGGCATGCGCCCGGCCACATGCTCCTCGGCGACCTGCGCAATGCCGACCTGGTCCACTCTCCACCGGCCCCCGGGCGGAAGGATCGATCAGTTAGCGAGCCGCCCTGAGTCTGGGCGACAGCGGGCCGGTCCCGACAAGGCCCCGCCCTGAGCCGTCACTACACCAGCGGGGCGCCATGGGATGCCAGCCCTACTCGCCCACGTCTATGGTGAACCGTTGCGTGTCGCTGCCCACCCGCTCGACGCTGGTGCTGACGACCTTCTCCTGGCCCCAACCGAGACTGCGCAGGTCCACCTTGCGCACCTCGTGGTCGGTCGTGACGGTAACCACCACGTCCGCCCTGCCGGCCGCGTCCGGCGTGCCGGTCAGCAGGCCCGCCGCGGCGTCGATCGTGAGCCACGCGGGCGCCTGCTCCAGCGCGTAGACGGGGTGCTCGATGTCCCAGAAGCCCTTGCCTAGCCTGCTGCGGTACTTCAGGTCGCCAAGCGACCGGGTCGCGCCGACGTGGTAGGTGTATGCCTGGCCCGCCTTGGCCGCCGTGACCGGGGCGGTGTAGATGACGGGACGCGGCGCAGTGGCATAGTCGGACGGCCCGCTCAGTTTGCCTTTGCCGTCAACGGCCACCACGCGGTAGTAGGCCTTGTTCGCCGCCGGAAGGTCCACGCCCGCGCCGAGGACGGCAAGCTCGGTCGCCGTCGTCTCGGCGATGAAGTTCGCCGGGAAGGGCGACTTGAGATCCTTGCTGTCGCCGACCACCACCGCGTACGGCTCGTCGCTGACCGAGAAGCCCTTCTCATCGCTCCCGTAGACGCGGTAGCGCACCGGACGCCGGCCCACCGGGTTGGGTTTCCACCGGAGAGTGCCCTGGCGCTTGCTCTTGTCATAGTCCATGGTGACGTCAAGCGGATGGGCAGGTCCGCTAGCGGTGAAACTCCACGTCTTGCTCCATGGTCCCCACACGCCCTTCTCGTCCTTCGCGCGCACGTGCCAGTGGTAGGTCGTGTCCGGCGTCAGCAGGCCGACGTACGGCAGCGTGTACTGCGCCTTGCCCTTGTCCTTGGTGCGGGAAACGAGCCGGTAGAAGTTGGTGGACAGAGGCCACCGCATGTCCGGCCGGTCCGAAAGCTCGAAGTGGTAGTCGGCGATCCTGTCGCCGTCGGGGTCCGGCGCCTCCTGCCATCGGCAGACGATGTCCGTGCCGTCCGTTTCCCCGCCGTCGGCAGGAAAGACGGGGGACGGGGGCGCCTCAGGCGGCGCCGAGGCGGAGCGTTCCACCCACTCATGCGTGATGCGCACGGCGCGCTCGCCCTGCGTCTCGTCCGTGTAGACGAACGCGTTCTCGCCCACCGCCATGCCGGGCAGCGCGAGCGGCGACATCTGCACGTCATTGACGATGGCCAGGCGCTTCAGCCGCGCGTCGCCGGCCAGCCGGCAGCGCAGCCGGTAGGCGTAGCGCGGGGAGCCCTCGACGGGCGGGAAGAAGCCGTTCAGGTCCGTGCCTTCCACGTCCTGCCAGGTCTCACCGTCGAAGGAGAGCGCGAACTGCGCGCCGGCGTCCTCCCTCTCCAGCCGGCCGCCGACGAGCACGTACGGTGCCTTCATCGCCCAAACGATGGTCCCGTCGCCGCCCTCGCCGGCGGACAGACCGTCCGGCCCGGCCTGCACGTTCTCCACGCTGGCCGCGCCGTTCTTCCACAGGTCTGCGGACAGGTCGGGCCGGTACTCCCAGAGGCCGTTGCAGACCATGTTCGGGTAGCTGGGCGTCTCGCGGCCGCGGATCCGGGGCGGGGTGAGGTAGCCCCAGCGCCAGACCAGCGCCTCGCCGGGCCGGAGCGCCATGTTCATGTTCGTCTCGTGGCGGCGGCGGCCGAGCTCGCCGGGCACTTCCTCCTCGTACGCGAAGTTGGCGGCGAAGCCCTCGTCCAGACGGCGGTAGTCGCCCAGGAGTATGCCCATCGTGTGTGCACGCTTCGCCAGGTCGTGGTCGCGCGTGACGTCCAGCACGTCGGCGACGGTCTGGTTGTCGCGCAGCAGGAACATGGTGTCCTGGTTGGCGTCCAGGTAGTGCCAGGCCCCGTCGTAGAAGACGTGCGAGGTCGTGTGGGTGATCGTGGCGCCCGAGAAGCCCACCTTGAGGCCGGCGATGTTCAGCAGCTCGGCGAAGTGGGAGGTGTTGGAGCCGCACATGTACGCGGCATAGACGTTGTAAATCCTCACGGGGTCTGCATCCTCCCCGCCGTCGGTCCTGCCGTGGTAGCGGTAGCGGCACTCCTGGAACCAGATCGCCTTCGCCTTCTCGCTGTCGCTCATGTCGGGCGTGATCGCCGCTTTGACGATCTCGTCGGCGGTGCGGAACAGGTTCCGCCCGTTGGACAGCCAGGGGTTCACCACGTCAGTGTCGCCCACGTTCTCCATGCGCAACAAGCGGTTGGATTCCCACGTCTGCTCCCTGGCGCCTTCGCGGTTCATGCCGACGCTCATCGGCGAGCAGCAGTTCCGGCCGTCCATGGTGCCGCCCTGCGTGACGGCGTACCCATGCCGTCCGGTAGAGATGTCTTCGACATGCCGCCTGGGCACGTCCGTCGGGTGCGTGTTCGAGACCCAGGGCTCCAGATGCTCGTGCCGGTCAGATTGTGCCTCGCACATGCGCTGCCCTCCGCCGAAGACCAGAAAGGCGACAGCCACGCTCCAAAGCCACCGATATGTCGTCATCGCTCTCTCCCGACCGCTTGTCCAAGAAGGAATCCCGGCTCCAGGTGCAGGGCAGCGTACTCCGCGGCGCCTCCCGAATCAACGTGACGGGCGCCCGGTGACGGCCCCCGGCCGAAGCATGGCTCATGCACCGGTGCCACATCCGACGGCGGATGAGGCCGCTCCCGCGGGCTGTTGCCTCTGCCGGTGGGAGGGCATGGAGCGGCCGACGTCGAAAATGCTGCCCCTACTTGTTGGACGCGGCGGGGCCGTTCTTCCATCATGAGCCGCTGGCGTACGTCAGCCGCACCGGTACAGCCCCACACCAGTTTGACGGACACCGCGCGCAGCGCTAGCATGGGCGGCACTCGCTGCCCGCGACTTGGAGATCACACCGGGCACGAGGGGCTGGAGCCGGGGGGCGACCCGAATGGACAGGAGGTGCTACAGCATCCATGAGCGGCCATCAGGGATGGATCCCAGAGCGTGAACGTTCGGTCAGTGCGGCCGTCGTTGGCGCCGGCATGTTCGGCACTGCGGTAGTCACGCAGGCCGCCCTCTGTGCGGGTGTTGAGGTGCGCGTCGTCGCCGACGCAGAACCAGGCAGGGCCCGTCACGCCCTGCGCCTGGCGGGCTTCCCGGACGACCAGATCGCCCGGTGTGACACCCGGAAGTCGGCGCTGTTTGCCATCGAGAGCGGCAGGTGCGTGGCACTGGAAGATGCCTTGCTGGCCATGGACCTCCCGCTGGACGTGGTTGTCGAGGCCACCGGTGAGCCGGAGGCGGGCGCCCGGCACGCGTCGGAGGCCATATGGCACGGCAAGCACGTCGTGATGGTTAACAAGGAGGCGGACGCCGTCGTCGGCCCCATCTTGAAGCGAACAGCAGACCGCCAGGGCGTCGCCTACCTTCCCGCCGACGGCGATCAGCACGGCCTGCTGATCGGCCTGGTGGCGTGGGCGCGAAGGCTCGGGCTCGAAATCGTCTGCGGGGGCAAGGCGCGCGTGGGCGAGTTCGTGCTGGAGGAAAGCCAGGCTGGGCTGTCAGTCGGGGGCACCCTCATCGGCAGTGAACAGGAGCGCTTCTTCGACGCCATCCCCCCCGGGGACGCGGCCCGGTTCGTCGCCGGGCGCCGGGATGCCCTGCGCGACCTGCGTCAGGGCGACCACGGCGACATGGAAGAGCTGGCCATAGTCGCGAACGCCACGGGGCTGCTGCCGGACACGGAACTCCTGCACCGCCCCGTGTTGCGCACGCGCGAGATACCGGAAGCGCTCTCCTGGCGGGCAGAGGGTGGCATCCTGGAGCGCAATGGCGCCGTGGAGGTGGTCACGTGCCTGCGGCGCGCCGACGAGGCCGGGCTTGGCGGCGGCGTGTTCCTCGTCGTGACCTGTCGCAACAAGTACTCACGGCAGTTCATCGTCGGCAAGGGGCATACCGCGAACTCGGCCGGCACGGCCGCACTCATCTTGCGCCCCTACCACCTGTGCGGCGTCGAGACGCCGACAGCGATCCTGGCGGCTGCGTCCGGCGGGTCCTCGGGCTCCCTGACGGACTACCGACCGCGTGTCGACGTGGTGGTGCGCGCAAAGGATGTACTGCGCACGGGGCGACAGGTCGATGCGGAGCACCTGGAGCCGGAGATTCATCCCGCGGTGCCGATCGGGCCCGGCAATGCGCTGCCCCTCCGAATGGTCGTGGGCGCGCCTCTGGTGCAGGGCGTTCCGGCAGGACGGCTCGTGACTGCCGACAGCGTCGAGCGGCCGGCCGATTCGGTTCTGTGGGACCTGCGGAGCGAGCAAGACAGGGCTTTCCTCCTTCCCGGGCGCTAGAGGGGGCGTCAGGGCAAGGCGGCCCGCTGCTGCCCTCAAGGCACGGGAACGGTGGGATTTCCTCGCCGGCCGGCCCGCCGCCACCCATCGTGGCCCGGGCTCGATCCGCCAAGCTGGTACATGCCGCCGGGGCTGCTGGCGCAGCCATTGCCCGGCGCATGCCACGGACTTGCATGAACTGAACACGAACCGATATGCTCCAGAGAGGGCCGCTCCGTAAGAATCGGCTGAATGAATAGGGCCTGCCGGTGGCTTGTGAGCAGGGGCGCGACATGAAGGGCATTCTTGAAGTAGTCCGGCAGGGAAGGCCAGGGGTGGTTGCGTTCTTGGCTCTGGTGCTATTGGGAGGCGTCACGGCCGCACGTGCTGGCGTCCGTTCGGTCGGTCTGCAGGGGGAAGGCACCTTCGCCAGTGTGGTCGTCCCGGGCGGGGACCACTACGTCTCGCCGGGTGGCGACGATGCTGCCGAGGGTTCAGCCCAGAAGCCCTGGAAGACGATTGCTCGGGCCCTCAAGGCCGCCGGCCCCGGCGTGACCATCAACGTGCGAGGCGGCGTCTACAACGAAGAGCTGAAGCTCGACGAAAACGGCGGGGCTGGAGGCGCCCCGTTCACGCTGCAGAGCGCCGAGGGGGAGCGCGCCGTGCTGGACGGCCAGTTCAAGATGAAGACGGGCATTGAAATCCGGACGCCGTACGTCGCCATTCGCGGGCTCCGGGTCAGGAACTACAGGCAGAATGGCATGTTCGTGCGGGGCCCCAAGGCGCACCACGTCCTGATTGAGAGGAACGTCATCCATAACATCAGCGACTCGTCACAAGGGGAGGGCGAGCCCTCGCGCGGGATCTGGCTGATCGCGGTCTCCGACTGCACGATACGCCGGAACACGATCTATTACGTGATGGGCAACAAGGAGTGCATGGGAGTCCTGTTCGATGTGCGCTCATCCGACAAGGTCCCCATCCACAACACGGTGATCGAGAGGAACCTCTTCTACTGGCTTGACAAGTCGGGCGTGCGCATCGTTGATAACAGCCATCCCGGCAGGTGCCATGTCCTGGCTGATCCCGCCTACATCCGCGGCAACATCTGCGTGCACAATGCGTACCTCGGCATTGAGGTCAACTACATGAACACCGATACCGGCGGACAGGTCCTCAGCACAGGAGGCCCCCTGGGCGAGCAAACGGGAGCCCCGATCTACACCGAGGACAACTTCGTCGGCTGGTGCTCGGAGTTCGGACTGAACCCGAAGCAGTCGGCCTACGGCGTCTCGCGGCACAACACCGTCTACGCCACCGAGCACATCGGCTACCTTCAGAGCGGCTACCCCAGCTACCACATGCGGATCGAGGGCAACCTCCTGGTTGATAACATCATCGGCACCTTCGTCGGCACGGTGGGCGAGGACAATCAATTCATCGGCAACTACTACCGTCAGCCGGCCGGGTGGCCGGATTTCTTCGGCGACAGGACGGACGGCTGGGGCACCATGTGGACCGACATTGACGAGCTGCGCAAGAAATCGGCGCTTCGCGGGGTCGAGGCGAGGGGGATGCTCGACAACGAGTCCAGCCTGTTCCGCGCGCCCGGTAAGGGCGACTTCCGGCTGATTGCGGGATGTCCGGCGGCCGGGACCGCGCCTGACGGGGAGGACTTCGGTGCCCGCGAGTCGGTCTTGAGCGGCGTCGGCGCCTCGGGCAAATGGGGCCTTGGCAACATCCCCCTGTTGCCGGAGGTGAGGGGCATGCGGGTTGTGGGGTTCTCCAGCGAGGATCGGGACCCCTGCTCGATCGACGCGGACGAGCACTATCCCAGCCGGAGCAAGGAGGTCGACGCCAGGAAGGCAGCCGCCGGGTCTGCCGCGCACCTCGTCGACGGTGCCCACTCGAACTCGTGGCGGCCCGCCAAAGGACAGACGACGGGCTGGGTTGCCATTGACCTGCCTGGCGACGAGCCGATCCCGCTTGGTGCCTTTATGATCAACGTCAGCCATAACGGACGTCGCTGCGCCTGCAGCCCCCGCGAGATGAAGCTCTACGGCCGCCTCTCAGAGAAGGACGTATGGCAAGAGATCGGCACGTACAGCCGTTACTCACGGGAGGAGGGCCGGGTCTTTCCCATATGGCCGATCTATCCGGAGTTCTCCGCCAGGGGGGCCCCCGTGGCCAGACAGTTGAAGCTTGAGGTCTTGTCCAACCACGGTATGCCAGGAGTGGTCGAGATCGGGGAGTTCAGGCTTTACAAGGCCGCTGTCCCGATCGAGTAGCCCCCGTCTGCGGCCTGGCGGTGGGGGATGGGGGCGGCCGGAAGAAGCCCTACTTGAGAAGCCGCGGCCGGCCGATCCGGTTCTGTGGAAACTGCGGGGCGAGCAAGACAGGCGCTTGCCGGGCCGTGTCATCTTGAGGGCCTGTGGGCGTCTACGCCGAACTCCATCCGTGGCGAGCCGGCTTCATGCGCGCCCACGTCAGGTGCGGCACCTTCATAGTCGTCGTTGAAGTTCGGGATGACGATCCCCCCGTCGCGGCCCGGGCTCGATCTGTCAAGCTGGTACATGCCGCCGGGGCCGCTGGCGGGGCCGTTCCCCGGCGCGTAGACAGGGACCCCTTTGATCCGGTGCGGTTCGGCCCCTTCGTAAGCCAGCACGCGGTTATTGCAGAGGTCATAGTCGAAGGTATTCCGCTTGCTCGTATTGCCGGCCCAGATGCTCTTGCCCCGGTCGCTCCTGTACGTATGCCAGATGTTGTTGTAGCTCACCGTTTCGGTGAACGGCGCTCCCCACGCCGCCAGGCACGTCATGACGCCAAGCGGCATTTCGCAACCCGGCAGTTCAGGCTGCAGAACGGTGTTGTGGAGCCAATACTGCCTGCCGGCGCCATAGCTCAGCTTATCCCCGAGTTTGCCAAAGACCCCGCGTGCTTTGACATCCGGGTCGCCGGGCGCGACACGGCTTCTTGCCATCACGTTCCGGAAGATGTACAGCGGTCCCACGGAGCAGACGGTGGTGCCGATACCCACATAGGTCTGGTCGAGGTAATTGCTCCAGACACGGACGTTTCGGCCCCCGCCCTCGATCTCGAGGGCGTCGTCCCAAACATCCCGCACGATGTTTCCATACACGTCCGTGTCGGGGCCGGGGAACCCGTTCGTGCTGAAGTTGTGCCAATCGCCCATGCCGTCATTGAAGCAGTGGTCCTCATCCGAGTAGATCTCGTTGTAGCGGAAGACATGATTGCCCGCATTCTCGCCAAAGACGATCCCTTGCGGCCCGCCGGGATGGCTTCCCTGGACGTTCTCCTCTTCCCAATTGCTGGAATCGTATCTTGGGTGATGGATCTTGTTGCGCTGGATCACGATTCGCTGCAACTGCCCGGACCCCCTGATCCCGGCATCTTCGTTCTTGCCGAACCCCAACCTGTTCTTCCTGCCCCATCCGCTGATGTCATTCTCTTCGATGACGACGTCGTGGACATCCCGCAGGTCAATGCCGTCCCGCTGTGCTCCCTTCAGCATCAGGCCCCTGACGATCACGTACGAGGCCCTGACCTTGACGCAGTTCTCGCTCCGGTCGGCAACGTTGATCGTCGTCCATCCATTCGGCGCAGAGGTGTACAGCACGTATCCTTCCGCCGCTCCCCCCTGGACGATGGTGTACGGTTCCGCCGAGCTGCCGTGCGGGAGGTGGACCGTTCTGGCGATCGGGAAGTCTTCTTTCCACGTGGCGACGGTGATGGATTCGCCACTCTCGGTGCCCCCAAGGGAGAGCCGCGTCTCGTAGGTCGCCCCCGGCTTCAGGTTGACCAGACTGCCGCGGTACTCGCCGTTCCTCCTGTCGTACCACAACGGCAGGGCCTTGTGCCACTGCGCGGCCCCCTGCTCCCGGTACACGACATTGCACGGGATCTGCTCGCCGCCCCCCGAGGGATGCCAGTACAGTCCAACGCACTCGAAGGTTGCGATCCCGACCGGCCCGGTCGTGCTCACGGGCGCTGCCGCTTGGTCCGGCGTGCCTGCGACCGGAATGGCCATCAGGATGATGACGGCGAGACGGAGAGCCATGTTGCTGCCGCCTTTCTGGCAGAGGGGAGCGGAGCCAGGGAGCCGCTGCCTGACGACGTCCGGAGCTGGGGGCCAATGCCCCGGGGCCTTCCAGCCTCTGTTATCACGATAGTGCCGCCGCCGCTGTCCGTCAACTCGTTGCCCATCACGAGCGCACCGTAAAGCAATGGCGGGCGTGCCCGCCCCGGCGAGAACGTCCACTCCGCTCCGTCCTCGCTTCTCCTGCGTTAGACCACGAAGGGCGGGCCCGGGCACGGGGCAAGCACGTGTGGAGCTACGGCATGGCCTACATTGACAGGCCAGCCGACGACCCGTAGAATTCGGTTGGCCGGGCAGGGGGGTCCTGCTCGTCCGCATCACACTGGGAGGGTGGGGGCATGCAAGGGAAGCGGGCCGGGAGGGCACTTGGCGCACTGATGCTGGCGGCGTTTCTCGGCGGCATCTGCTCACAGATCGTCGTCTCGGTTGCGGGCGGAAAGCAGGTCGAAGCCGCGGCGCCAGCCGCCGCACCGGCGGCAGGGCCCACCGAGGTCCGCGCGACTGCGGAGGACGTGCCCACTCCCCAGGACGTGCTGGCCAGGTACAAGGCAAACCAGGACCTTCTTTCCCGATCCATAACGAAGAGCGAAACCCATACCCAGTTCGAGGGGATGGATAAGGGGAAACAAGTGACAGCAAGCGACCTCTACAGCTTAACCGAGAGAGGGACGGATGGTGATCGCGTCTACGTGCAGATGAAGAGATGGGGAAGCACGCTCAAGAAACCCAATGTCAGCGAGGAGAACCCAACCTTCGCCAGCTGGTTGTGGGACGGGAAGCGGTTCGTCAACAACACTTCTCTGGCTTCCAATCCGCCCGAACGAGACATCGTGATCATCGAGGAAGGGCAGAAGAAGCCGCCGGGGCCGACGTTCAACGGAGGTCGGGAGGCCGGGCTGAACGGCTACCTGGACGAGACCTGGGACGTCAGAGTGGATGCCGCGCTGTCTGGGGCTCGCTCTCTCAAGATGCGTGAGAAACAGGAGCGCGTTGGGGAGTCGGACTGCTACGTCCTGGAAGCGTCGACGGAACGCGGAGACTTCACGGTCTGGATAGACCCGTCGCACGGGTACAACATGGCGCAAGCGGAAGTGCACAAACGGGAGGGTGACATTTACGGCCGCGGACCCCTTCGGAGAGGGATGACGAATCTGAATTCCATCAGGAATGTCCGTTTCGAAGAGGTGGATGGCGTATGGGTGCCGATGGAGTGCGATTTCCGTGGGGAGTTGCGTGACCCGGGTCGCGGCATGGTCGCGATCGCGACGGGCCACCACAGACGGACGCAAGTGGTTCTCAATCCCGATTTCGATGCGTTGGGGTCCTTTGCTCCTGACTACATCAGGGAAGGAGCAACGGTGTTCTACTCCGGTATGCCGAATGTCAGGTACCGGTGGGAGTAGGGGAAGACGGTTGCAGACATCGACGACATGGTCGAGCGTGTCATCGACAAGCAGGTTCAGGATATGCTTGCGGGCAATACGCTGGAGCAGCCGATGCCCGAGGACGCCGCAACGGAGCAGGCGGCCGCTCTCGAATCGGAGCAGCGCGCGACTGCGGAGCCCGGACCCGGCGCGCGGATGGAGTCTCCTGCAGCACAACGTCCAGCCGAGGCCAAGCCGCCTGCAGGCATGGCATCCTGTTACCGTCCTCGCTTCTCCTGCGTTAGACCACGAAGGGCGGGGCCCGGCACAGGGCAACCACGTGTGGAGCTACGCCATTGTCCTCATTGACAAGTCAGCCGACGACCCTTAGAATCCCGCTGGCCGGGCGGGGGGGTTCTGCTCGGCCGCATCACACTGGGAGGGTGGAGACATGCAAGGGAAGAGGGCTGGCAGGGCATTTGGCGCACTAATGCTGGCGGCGTTTCTGGGCGGGATCTGCTCACAGATCGTCGTCTCGGTTGCGGGCGGCAGGCAGGTCGAAGCCGCGGCGCCACCCGCCGCACCGGCGGCAGCGCCCACCGAGGTCCGCGCGACCGCTCTCGTTATCGTGGGGGAGGACGGCGTTGAGCGGGCCTGCCTGGGTGCCTGCGAAGGGGGGTACGGTCTGGTCGTGCGCGATGCTGCGGGAGTGGCTCGGGCCGTTTTGAGCCTGGTCAACGAGGAGAAGGGCGTGGCCCTGGCGCTTCACGACGCCGCCGGGCTGCGGCGCTTCTACATGGGTCCAGGCCCGGACGGCGGCGGCTTGGAAGTGGTCGATCCCCGAGGGAACAAGCGATTCGGCTTCGGCGAAGGACCCGACGGCGGCGCGTTGCAGATCGGCGATCCCCGAGGGAACGTGCGGTTCTCCCTCGGCGAGGGAGCCGACGGTGGCGGGTTCCAAATGTGCGATCCTCGAGGGAACGTGCGGTTCTCCTTCGGCGAGGCAGCCGACGGCGGCGGAATGCAGATGTTCGACTCGGCGGGGAAGAAGCGCTTCGAGGTGAGCGAAGCGGGCGACGACGGCGGAATCAAGATGTTCGACTCGGCGGGGAAGAAGCGCTTCGAGGTGTTCGATGGCGGAGGCTGGCTCGGCGTGAGTCTCCTGGACCTCGAGGGCGCGGAGCGCGCCGGGGTCCGGATGGGACCGGACGGAGAGAGCGATTTCTTCATCACCGGCGGCCGGACCGAATGGAACGCCTCGGGCGCCCCTCAGTCAGACTAGGCTCTGTCTGAAAAAAGGATTCTGAGAATTCTCCGGATGATTGACACTTTGGCCATCGCTAGGAAGTTGACGGCCAGTTTCTCGAATCGCGTGGCGATCCGGCGGCACTCCTTCAGC
>Ga0114922_10005442_pt1 | contig 11755 bp, 9 predicted proteins | sample AartaG_FD_100975 | JGI IMG/M metagenome (GOLD analysis project Ga0114922, IMG submission 100975) | Deep subsurface microbial communities from Aarhus Bay to uncover new lineages of life (NeLLi) - Aarhus_00045 metaG | ecosystem: Environmental > Aquatic > Marine > Oceanic > Sediment | place: Aarhus...
CGACTCATTTGTAACAGGTGAATCTTACGGAAGAGTAAGATCCATAAAAAATGAAGCCGGGGATATATTAAAGGAAGCATCACTCTCCCAGCCAGTGGAGATAACAGGATTTTCATCGGTACCCAGGGCTGGAGATAAATTATTTATTGTTAAGAATGAAAAAGTTGCAAAAGAGCTTCTGGCAAGAAAAAACTATGAGAGAAAAATTTCTCAAATAGAGGAATCAAAGGAAATAGTCACACTTGAAAACCTGGCAGAGATATCAAGAGAACAGCAATTAAAGAAACTTAAAATAATACTTAAAGCTGAATCAGGTGGATCCATAGATGCAGTTGAAAAGTCTCTCGACAAGATTGAACATGAAGATATAAAAATTGAGATCATCCATAAAGGTATCGGGGCAATAACAGATAGTGATATACTGCTTGCCGCTGCAGCCAATGCGATTGTCATAGGATTTGGAGTGGTACCGACTGCCAAGGCAGTTGTATTAAATAAAAAAGAAAAAATCGATCTCAGGACGTATATGATAATATATAAGCTGGTCGATGATATCAAGCTGGCCTTTGAGGGACTTCTTGAACCCGAGATAGTGATCATTGAAAAAGGAAAGGCCGATGTACGCGAGGTCTTTAAAGTATCAAAGATAGGACAGGTGGCTGGATGCTATATTACTGAAGGTTCTGTCGAGAGAAGCGATACGGCGAGAGTCGTAAGGGACGGTGCGATCATAAATGAAGGTAAGATCGGTACCCTGAGGCGTTTCAAGGATGATGTCAAGACTGTTGCTTCCGGATATGAATGCGGGATTAAACTGGAAAATTTCCAGGACATAAAAAAAGACGATATACTCGAATTTTTTGAAGTAAAATAAACTTAACAAATAAGGCATTTTGGATAAGATCAAAAAACTTTCAATTGATATTCAGCGCGAGATCAGCTTCATAATAAATACAAAGATAAAGGATCCAAGGATCGGCTTCACTACAGTTACTGATACCAGACTATCTCCGGATGGAAAGTATATTGATATTTTTGTCAGTATTATGGATAAAAATGATCCACCAGAAACCCGGCTGGATGCTCTTAAAAAATGCAGTGGATTTATTAAAAAAAATCTTACCCGGAGGATGAGGCTGCGGAATGTCCCTGAATTAAAATTTATTTATGACGAATCCATTGATAAGGGATTGAAAATTTCAGAAATATTAAAAGATATAAATATTGATAAGGAAAAGAAGAATGAAAGCTGAGTCCAGCCTGGAGGCTTCATATGAAAAGCTGTCAGAAGTAATCAGCAGAAGCAATGATTTTCTTATTATAACCCATGTTTTTCCTGATGGTGATGCGCTGGGATCATTAACTGCCCTGCATGAAATATTAATAAAACTTGGGAAAAATTCAAAAATGCTTTGTAAAAGCTTGCTGCCATATCAATATAAGTTCCTTCCCGGTTTTAGCGATATAAAGGAAGATATCACCTGGATAGGCCCTGGTGATAAAAAATTCGTTTGCATATATCTTGATTGTGCAGATGAAAAAAGGGCGGACCTTGATATTGACCAGGTAAGGGAAAATATAAGCTGTATTGTGAATATCGATCATCATAGGAGTAATACTCATTTTGGAGATATTAATATTATAGAAAGCAAGAAATCAGCAACTGCTGAGATATTGTATGGGTTCATATCCGATAAATATGGTTCTTTGATCGATTATAATATTGCTGTAAGTATTTATATCGGAATATTGACTGATACTGGAAGATTTCAATATAGCAATACTACGGCGAATATTCATAAAATAACAAGCGAGCTTCTTCGATACGGGATCCGGCCCTCTGAGATATATGGCCATATATACGAAAGTGATCCGGTCGGACGCTTTAAACTGATACAGTGGGTGTTTGGAAGGATCAGATATATTAAACACTTGAGCTTGCTATACTCATATGTGCTTAATAGTGATTTTAAAAAATTGAAGATTCCTTTTTATTCACAGGACGGCATTATTGAATTATTACGAAGCGCCAAGGGAGTAAAGGTCACTGCGCTTATAAAGCAAGTAGATAATAATTCATATAAAGTAAGCCTGAGGACATCGGATAGTGAAATAGATCTATCAGAAATTGCATCAAAATTTGGGGGCGGGGGGCACAGGGCTGCTTCAGCTTACAAGGATGAGGGAAATTTGAAAGCCGTAATGGCCAGACTTGAAAAAACTATAGGGGACAATATAAGACCATAATGAAAAAAGCAAAGTTATCAGTGCTAGAAAAATTTAATGGTATCATACTGGTAGATAAACCATGCGGCCTGACTTCATATGATATATTGAGGGAATTTAAAAAAGTTTTTTTTTAAATAAAATTGGCCACAGCGGAACCCTGGACCCTTTAGCATCCGGACTCATAATAGTTCTTATCAATAAAGCTACCAAACTTTCTGATGCATTACTGAAGCTTCCAAAAGAGTATATTGCCAAAATAAAATTTGGTATTGAGACGGATACGCTTGATATTGAAGGTAAGGTAATATCTCAAAAGGAAACCACTGGTTTAGGTATTGATAGTATCAATAAAGTCCTGGAAAATTTCAAGGGCCAGGTAGAGCAGATGCCGCCGATGTACTCGGCTTTAAAACATAATGGAAAACCATTATACAAAATTGCCCGCATGGGAAGATCCGTAGAAAGAAAAACCAGGAATATAAAAATAAGCGAAATAGAAGTAAAAAACTTTGATAGCCATATATTGACCATTAAGGTGTGCTGCAGTTCCGGTACCTATATAAGAACACTTGCAAGCGATATTGGAAGAGCACTTGGGACAGTTGCAGTACTTTATGGCCTGGAGAGAATAAAAATAGGCGAGTTTTGCCTGGAAGAATCCATTAAACTTAAAGAGATAACAGATATTGAAAAGATAAATATTCTAATTAAAAATATCGGTACGATGATCAGCATTGAGGAATTACTGGGAAATAGTCCTTCAATATTTATAAAATCCGGATATGAGAAAGCTATAATAAATGGAAAAAGAATAAGTCCCGGTATGATTGATTTTGAAAAGACTGATATCAAAGGATTGAGTAAGCTACTTAAAAGCAGCAACCAGGATTTTAATAGCATGGTCCCTGTGAGGGTTCTTTCAGGACACATTCTTGCAATACACAGTATAATCAAAAAAATTAAAATTGATGATATAGAATGTTTTAACCAGGAATTTACAAAAAGTATTGTAATTTTTTAAGATTTAAATAAAATCAAGTAGTTTGGCTTTTTATATTTGTATAATAGGAATAATTTGGCCAGAAAATTAAAATTACGCGATATAGGCAAAAACCAGTTCAGCGGTTTGGATCCTGTAATGGTTATCGGGTTTTTTGATGGGGTGCACAGGGGACATCAGAAGATCATAAATATGTGTAAGGATTCAGCTGGCAAAAAGGGTTCGGTATCAGTGATACTTACTTTTGACAGACCGCCTTTAAATGTTGTAAAAAGCAGGACATATAAAAAACTGATACTTCCATTTAAGGAAAAGTTAAAGATCCTGGAGGACATGAACCCGGACTTTATTATTACTGCAGAGATAAGTCCTGATTTTTTAAGATTGAGCCCCGGGGATTTTTGTAAGGATATATTGTTGGAGATATTTGATATAAAAGAATTATTTATAGGAGAAGGATTCAGATTCGGCCATAGAGCCAGCGGCGATGTCAGATTACTCAAAAGTTATCTTGAGCCTTCGGGCGTAAAGGTAAACGAAGTAAAACTTCTCGAAAGTGCCGGAGATGAAGCAATATCAAGTACAGCTATAAGGGATTATTATAAGGAAGGAAATATTTTAAAAATAAGAGAACTTCTGGGAAGGGATCCCTATATAAATGGGGTAGTAGTAAAGGGGGCCGGAAGAGGAGAAGGACTTGGATTTCCAACGGCCAATCTTGATGTCTGTGATACCCTTGTGATCCCCAGGGATGGCGTATATTTTGGAACAGTATCTATAATAGAAGACAGCGGGCCACTGTTGAATGCAATTATAAATATAGGTAATAATCCTACTTTTGGGATTTCAAAAAAATGGATAGAGGCGCATATAATAGATTTTAATAAGAAATTATACGATAAGGAGATCAATATAAAGTTCTTGAAGCGCTATAGGGATGAAGACAAGTTTAATAATAGTGATGAGTTGATAAAACAGATACGGAAGGATGTCGGCCAGGCAAGGATTTATTTTAAGAGAGAGACTGGTAATTTTATGTAACTTTTATTAAAATATTATGTCTTTAAAAGAGGTCCGTAAAGATTTGATTCAATTGTAATTATAAAATACTTATGATAAATTATAGTACGAATATTTGAAGGAGGTGCAGTTAGGCTTGACACTAGTAAAGGAAGATAAGCAAAAGATCATAGAAAAATTTAAGATCCATGAGAATGATACTGGTTCTGCGGAGGTTCAGGTAGCTATTCTTACAAAAAAGATCAATACACTGAATGAGCATTTAAAATCCAATAAAAAGGATCACCATTCCAGGAGAGGACTTGTGATGATGGTAGGTAAAAGGAAAAGACTCCTGGAGTATCTAAAAAATAGTGAAGTTTCGAGATATAAAAAACTAATCAAAGAATTAGGTTTAAGGAAATAAGATATTTTATTTATGTTTGGCTTCATTTTTAAGTAAATCATTTTAATTAATTTTAAGGAGTTTGGTATTGTATTATGGAAAATAAATGTGAAATAGATATTGGCGGTAAGAAAATGGAATTTTCTACCGGAAAGCTTGCAAAGCAGGCTGATTCTGTTCTAGTAAAATATGCCGGTAACGGAGTATTGGTAACTGCTGTTATGAGTAAGAAACCTGTAGAGCACCTTGATTTTTTCCCTATGATAGTCGATGTGGAAGAAAGGATGTATGCTGCAGGGAAAATACCCGGGGGATTCTTCAAAAGAGAGGGTAGGGCATCTACTATGGCAGTACTCATATCCCGTTTGACTGACAGGCCGCTTAGACCGCTATTTGATAAGAATATAAGAAATGAAGTACAGATAATAGCCACAGTCTTATCAGTGGATCAAGTAAACCTCTACGATGTCTCCGTTGTTAATGGAGCATCTATGGCACTTTATATTTCCGATATACCATTTGATGAACCGATTGGCGCAGTAAGGATAGGTAAAATAGGGGATAATTGGATAGTAAATCCGACTTATGATGAACTAAAGGAAAGCACCATCGACCTGGTAGTTGCCGGTACAGAAAATGCCATATTGATGGTGGAAGCCAGCGGACGTGAAGCTTCTGAAGAAATGGTGATAGAGGCGATTAGCATGGCACATGATGAGATAAAGAAAATAGTCGATCTGCAGAAACAATTCAAGGAAAAGGCAGGCAGGGAAAAATCCAAGGTGTCTTGTTTTGAGGTCAACGAAGATGTGCGGTCAAGGACAAGGGAAATAGCAGAAGAAAAAATACAGGGCGTACTTGATACAATTGAAGAATATTCTCTAGATCCTGAGAAGAAGGCACTATTAGATGAAAACCGTAAGGGTTTCTTCCAGGATAAGGTATCAGATATAAAAGATGAGATCACAGAGAAGCTGTCAGAAGAATTTCCTGAGGATAAGAGCAGCATTTCAGTCAGCTTTAAGGAAACCGAAAAAGTTCTTGTCAGGAAAATGATACTTGAAAAAGGTATCAGGCCGGATGGAAGAAAAACATCGGAGATAAGAAAAATCAGCTGTGAAGTCGGGCTCTTCCCGGAAACAACTCATGGAATGGGCTTGTTTACAAGAGGAAAGACTCAGGCGCTTACTATTCTTGCACTTGGATCCATTAGGGAGGCCCAGAGATTGGATAATCTGGGTGGAGATGAATTTAAAAGATATATACATCACTATAATTTCCCTCCTTTTAGTACAGGGGAAACCCGGCCGATGAGAGGTCCTAAAAGAAGAGATATCGGGCATGGGGTACTGGCTGAAAAGGCTCTTAAACCTATGGTACCGACCGAGGATGAATTTCCATATGCTCTAAGGCTTGTTTCTGAAATAATGGAATCGAATGGATCCAGTTCAATGGCGAGCGTATGTGGAAGCACACTTGCCCTAATGGACGCCGGCGTACCAATAAAGAATCCTGTATCGGGAATTGCTATGGGCCTTATAAAAGGTGAAGGAGATAGTTTTAAAGTATTATCAGACATACAGGGTATTGAAGATTTCTATGGAGATATGGATTTCAAGGTAGCTGGTACAAAAAACGGTATAACTGCCCTGCAGATGGATATAAAAATAAAAGGAATAGATCTTGATATATTGAGAGAGGCATTGGCCAGAGCTAAAGATGGCAGGATGTATATACTTGACAAGATGCTTGAGACTATACCTGAACCAAGGTCGGTGCTTTCGAAGGCTGCTCCCAAGATCACAACATTTAAGATACCAAAAGATAAGATCGGCGAAATAATAGGCCCGGGCGGAAAGAACATAAAAGGCATAAAGGAAGAATTTAGTCTAGATGAAATAGACATCAGTGATCATGATGGAGAAGGAATGGTGTCTATTACTTCAACTGATATGGATGCCATGGAGAAGGCAAAACAAAAAATAGAGAGCATGCTGAAATCTCCTGAAGACATAGAGGTTGGTGAAGAGTTTGTAGGAACAGTTGTAGGGATAACATCTTATGGCGCCTTCATCAATCTTATACCAGGAACTGATGGTCTGCTGCACATATCAAAAGTTGCCAGCGAAAGAGTAAACAAGGTAGAAGATTACCTTAAGATGGGTGACAAGATCCCGGTACGTGTAGGGAATATTGATCCAAGATCTAGAAAAATAAGCCTGGAAAGATCCGATATATAAATATAAGCGCAATATGAGGTTGATAAAGAAATAGCTATACCAAATAGTATTAGTTTTGATAACTATAAAATAACTGAATTAGATAGTGGAATAAAGATCATAAGCGAGTATATACCTCACTTCAGGTCTATATCTCTGGGATTTTGGGTTCCCACTGGATCCAGAAATGAGAGTAAATCGAATAATGGAATAACCCACCTTATTGAACATCTCATATTTAAGGGTACCCAAAAAAGAAGTTATAGGGATATAGCTATTGAATTTGATATGATGGGTGCAGAGTTCAATGCATATACCGATAAGGAAAATTGCTGCGTATATGCAGATTTCATAGATGAACATCTGGGGAAGAGCATTGAGCTGCTATTTGATATAATATGCAATCCCTTATTTCTTACAGAGCATATAAAAACTGAAAAGAAAGTAATACTGGAAGAAATCAAGATGGTTGATGATAGTCCCTCTGACAGTATATTAAATCATTTTTATTCCGAGGTCTATGACGGCCACCCTCTTTCACTTTCTGTGGTAGGGAACAGAAAAACTCTTACCAGGATCAATAAGACGATTATTGGGTCGTATTTCAGGGAGCGTTTTGGATTGGGTAATATGGTGATATCTGCTGCCGGCAATATAAAACATGAGGACCTTGTTGACCTGACAAGAAAAAATACGGAAGGGTCCATAATTATAAATAATCAAATGACGGATGGAATAAGCAGATTGCCTAAAAAATGCGCAGGGCTTCAAAAGATCCATAATAGCAAGACAAAAGCAGCGCATCTTTGTTATGGCGGTCTGGGATGCAGCAGGAGCGATAGTGGTAGATATCCTCTTTCACTTCTTACAAATATGCTTGGCGGGACCATGAGTAGCCGGTTATTTCAAAAAATCAGGGAGGACGAGGGACTTGCCTATAGTATTTTTGCAAATAATGTTCAGTATAAGGACACAGGTCTGATATTTATATATTCAGCTTCATCAAACAGGAATGTCAGCAAAATCTTGAGACTTGTAGGAAATGAGATAGATGATATCCGTAAAAACGGAGTCAGCAGAAGCGAGCTGGAAAGGGCAAGGGAAAATATCAAGGGTAGTATCGTACTTGGTGTTGAGGATATAAGCTCCAGGATGTTCCGCCTCGGGAAGACACTCATGTTTGATAAAAAAGTTTTGACTATTAACCAGATATTAAAGAAAATAGATAAAGTAACCGTCAGTGATATAAATAAGGTGGTATGTAAATATTTAGATCCATCAAATTTCAGTACGGTCATATTGGGAAAAAATACTGGAGGAAAGCGATCATGCAAAGAATAGCCATGTTCGGAATATGCGGGAAAATGGGTACAGCCATGGCCAGTGAGCTTATAAAGGAAGAAGATATAGAGCTTATTGCCGGTTTCGATTCGATGAATATCGGAACCGACCTGGGAGAATATCTAGGGACCTTAAAGAAAGGCATAAGCATCACAGATTCCTATAAAGATATTTTAAAACAGTCCCCGGATATTATAATAGATTTTACAATTGCGGAAGTTGCAAAAAAAACAATAAGCTGGGCCATGGATAATAATATAAATATCATAGTCGGAACAACCGGGCTCTCACCCGATGACCTGTACGGTATTGAAAAAAAAGCCGGTGACTGCGGCGCCAAAGTGCTTATAGCGCCAAATTTTGCAATTGGAGCAGTTATAATGATGAAGGTATCAGGAATGATTGCAAAATACTTTAATAACTGTGAGATAATAGAACAGCATCACGACCAGAAAAAGGATGCTCCTTCAGGTACATCGATAGCAACGGCAAAAAACATATCAAAAAATATAAGTTTTAACAGCTCAAGGTTAAAGGATGGAGAAGATGAGACCATTGACAGCAGCAGGGGAGGTTTCACTGACGGGGTGCACATACACAGTATTAGATTGCCAGGCTTTCTGGCACATCAGGAGGTCATATTCGGTACACTCGGCCAGACCCTGTCTATAAGACATGACAGCATAAACCGTTCCTCATTTTATCCTGGTGTAATATTTGCAGTTAGAAATATGGACAAAATATCGAATTACATTTATGGGCTGGACAAGCTTATCGATCTGGATAAGTGAAATTGTTAATTATGGCTCTATTGTATTATTGAGAATGAATTTGAAACTTTTAAGATAATTAAGAGACTACAAAAATATAAGTATAGGAAAGTGAGGTACTTTTAATAAAAGAAAAATATGGCAAAAAGAACTAGTATAAAAATGATACCCCTTGGAGGGGTTAGCGGGATAGGTAAAAATATGATGGTCATTGAGAAAGACAATCAAATGATCATTATAGATTGCGGACTTATGTTTCCGGATGAGGAAACTCCGGGTATTGATTTTTTAATTCCGGATTTTTCATATGTTTTAAAAAATGTAAATAAGGTCAAAGCGGTCATATTAACTCATGGACACGAGGATCACCTGGGCGGACTTCCTTTTTTATTCAGGAAGATAAATGTACCGATATACGGAACAAAGCTGACACTTGGACTAACTAAGATAAAATTAAACGGCCTGTCCAATACAAAGCAGATTGAATATAATGAGATAGATCCCCAAAAAGCACTTTCGATCGGTGGTTTTCATATAGAGTTTTTTAGGGTGAATCACAGCATACCTGATGGTGTGGGATTGATAATAAGGACCGATATAGGAACGATCATCCATTCGGGGGATTTCAAAATCGACCATTCACCAATAGATAATAAGCACACAGAGCTTCATAAGATATCCAGAGCAGGAGAAGAAGGTGTGCTGGCATTATTATGCGACAGTACAAATGCTGAAGAAGCAGGATATACCCTTCCGGAAAAGGATGTAGGGAAGACGCTGCTTGATAAATTTGACAAGGCATCCAAAAGGATAATCGTTGCGACTTTTTCTTCACATATACACCGCATACAGCAGATACTGGATGTATCTTCAAAAACTGATAAAAAAGTTGCGATATCGGGTAAATCCATGCTTAAGACTATAAAGATATCAAGTGAGCTTGGTTATTTAAAAATACCGGAAAACCTAATCATACCGATAAACAACATTGATGACTTTCCAATAGGAGATATAGTCATCCTTTCTACGGGCAGCCAGGGCGAGCCATTATCAGCGCTCAATAGGATGGCGATGAATGAGCACAGGAGAGTAAGCATTATGAAGGGAGATATGGTAATAATTTCAGCATCTCCAATACCCGGTAATGAAAAAGTCATATCCAATACGATCAATATGCTTATAAAACAGGGTGCAGAAGTAGTTTATGAATCTATTGCAGGCGTCCATGTTTCCGGCCATGCTGCACAGGAAGAGATAAAAATGATGATAAGCCTGGCTAAACCCCAGTACTTTATACCTATCCACGGCGAGGATAAGCATAAAATACATAATGCACAAATTGCCCAGTCAATGGGTATTAACGCAGACAATACGATTAATATGCAAAATGGGGATATTTTAAAGATGAATATGAATGTCTGCCGTATCTCAGGAAATATAAAACCGAAAAATGTCTATGTTGATGGGATCGGGATGGGTAATATTGAGGATATGGTGCTCAGAGACAGGAAATTACTTTCGAAAAACGGTGTCATCTTTATTGCAATCGGGATAGATATAAATAATAAAAAGATAATCATGGAACCTGAGTTTTCAATGAGGGGTATGATTTTTATTGAAAATATAAATATAATTCTTAATGAAAGCAAAAAAATACTTAACGAATCTGTCCAGAATTGTTTTGAAGATAATATTTTGAGTAAACACAGGATAGAGGATTTCCTGTTGGACAAGCTTGAAAAATTTATTTTCAAAAAAGCCAGGATTAGGCCTATAATATCTTTAAAAGTATTGGTATTACAGTAATTTAATACTGTCCAAAAATTAATTGATTATGGCAAATAAAAACAGCAAAAGGAATAAGACCTCCAAGAAGTCAGTAAGTCCCCGCAAAAGGATAAGTACAAAGAGAATAAACAGCAAGAGATATATCGGCAGGAGGACAGAAATATATGCCATACTGATAATTATGGTGTCTATCCTTCTCATAATCAGCGTATTTAGTTCACAGGATTCAGGCTATGTAAATCAAAGAGCCAATGATTTTCTATCATATATATTCGGTATCGGTAAATATATAATACCCTTCTTTTTGATCATCTGGGGAGCAAGTTTCTTTTTAAAGCAAATAAGGCTCCTGCCTTCAAGATTTGGCTGGGGTTTTTTTCTGCTCTTTATTTCACTTCTTGGAATATTCTCCCACAATCTAAGATATAGCAGTATCTTTGATGGTGTACTGATCAGGACTAGAGGCGGTATTACTGGTGCAGCAATATTCAATGGATTGTTTAAGCTTTTTGGCAGCGCCGGATCAATTACAATATTATCTGTTTTGATCATCATATCAATTTTAATAATAACAAGAATATCGCTTATAAATATCGGAAAAAAGATAAGGGAATTTTTCCGGAATGTTGATTTTAGAATATTTGCAGAGATCTTTAAGAGGAAAGGACCTCCTGTTGTTAAGGATAGTAGTGTTCCAATAAGGGAAAAATCAAGGATAGCTTTAATAAATGGAATAAAGAAGGTTGAAGAAAAAAAAAGGACAAAGTTTGTCAGTGAACCGGAAGTTATAAATGATCTTAGAAGAGGAGAAATAGAAAAACAGTTAAAAAGGAAAAATTCTTCAGCTCCCGGGGACAAACAGCTGAAGATGCCCATCATGGAAGAAAGCGGGGAAGATGAGAACTACCAGACTCCTCCCATGAACCTTCTAAAAAAATCCAGAAATGTGCCTGCAAAATTATATAAGCAAAGCATTAAGGACAGGGTATCTACCCTGAACAAA
>Ga0114922_10005443_pt1 | contig 11754 bp, 5 predicted proteins | sample AartaG_FD_100975 | JGI IMG/M metagenome (GOLD analysis project Ga0114922, IMG submission 100975) | Deep subsurface microbial communities from Aarhus Bay to uncover new lineages of life (NeLLi) - Aarhus_00045 metaG | ecosystem: Environmental > Aquatic > Marine > Oceanic > Sediment | place: Aarhus...
GACGTGACGCCCCTGTCGCTGGGCATCGAGACCCTCGGCGGCGTCATGACCACCCTCATCGAGCGGAACACGACGATCCCGACCGCCAAGACCGAGACCTTCTCGACCGCCGCCGACAACCAACCCGGCGTCGAGGTTCACGTGCTCCAGGGCGAGCGGCCGATGGCCAACCAGAACCGCACGCTCGGACGGTTCCAACTGACGGGCATCCCGCCCGCGCCGCGCGGCCTGCCGCAGATCGAGGTCTCCTTCGACATCAACGCCGACGGCATCCTGAGCGTCAGCGCCAAGGACAAGGGCACCGGGAAGGAGCAAAATATCACCATCACCACGTCCTCCGGCCTCTCGGAAGACGAGGTCAAGGCGATGCAGAAGGAGGCCGAGGAACACGCCGACGAGGACAAGAAGCAGCGTGAACTCATCGACAAACGCAACCAGGCCGACGCCCTCGCCCACAACGTCGAGCGAACCCTCAACGAACACGGCGACAAACTCTCCGCCGACGACAAGACACGCATCGAAGAGGCCGTCAAGGAGGTCCGCGAGGCCCTCAAGGGCGAAGACGTCGCCAAAATCAACCAGGCCGTCGAGGCCTTGAACCAGGCCTCCCACACCATCGCCCAGATGCTGTACCAGCAGCAGGCCGACACCGCTCAGGCCGGACCCCAGGCCCAGGCCGGGCCCGGTCCGCAACCCGAACCCCCACCCGACGGCGGCAAAGGCGACGACGACGTCATCGACGCCGAGTATGAAGTGAAGGAGTAAGCCGAAGGCGACAGGCTGCAAGCCAAGCGCGGCCCACACGGGCCGCCGGTGCGCCAGGGTTTTCCGGCACGGCCTTTCCCGGTGTCGCACCCAGGTCAGCCGCGTTTAGAGCAGTTCACGATTGGTTGCAGCGGATCCTCGCGCGGTGGGCAATCTTGCCCACCGCGTAGCGCGGCGGCTCCGTCGCGCGGCGGGCAGGATTGCCCGCCGCGCAGCGTGCGGTGTCACCCCCAGGGCAGCCGCGTTTAGCCGCCGCCGGCACGGCGACGCTCACGGCTGAGGCGCACGATGCCGCCTCACGCTGAAGACCAGCAGGGCCGACCCGACAAAGACGTGGGCCATGAGGGTCTTCCACCACGCCAGGCGGCCAAGAAGATAGTCGTAACTCTCGCCGAGCGGCGTCCAGCGGTAGGTCAGGGCCTGGTGCAGCCACCCGAGGCCGAGTTCCCGTTCGGCCACCAGCAGCGGGTTGGCGTGAACGATGGTGCGGACGACGACCGTCTTGGCCGGTTCGTCGACCATCTCGGCGACGGGGCCCGCCAGGATCATCGCGCCGATCACCAGCCACCCGAGCAGCGCGGTCAGCATCTGGGCGGGACGCGGACCGGCAAGCCGGTCGAGCATCGCCGCCATTCCGGCGAGCAGCACCACCCAGCCGACGGCCACGGCCTGCGACCGGAAGACGCCGATCACGCTTGCCTCGTCGGCCACCGCCGCCAGGGGCACGAGCGCGGCGGTCACCAGGACGACGATCGCCGGCGTCCGGGCGGCCCTCGCCGCAACCGACGTCGCCGGGCGGACGTAGACCACGCCCACCCATAGCGGCAGGAGCATCATCTCGACCGCCACGACAAACGGGCTGAGCGAGGTCACGGCTGTGTCCTCCGGGCGTGCGGTCATGATAGGGGTGGGATGCCGGGAGGCGTTAGAAAAAACCGGGGAGGCCGTTGTCTGGCCTCCCCGGCGCGGTTCAACGTGGCGTCATCGGCTTAGAAGTCGTCGTAGCCGAGTTTGTGCTCTTCCTCAGCCTGGATGATGATCTTGGGCTTGACGAGGATCAGCAGGTTCTGGGCTCTGCGGAGCGAAGCCCGGTTGTTAAACAGACGCTTCAGGAACGGGACCTTCGAGAGGACCGGCACACCGGTCTCGACGTCGCTCTCCAGGTAGGTCCTCGTGCCGCCCAGGAGCAGCGTCCCGCCGTCCGGCACGCTGACGGTCGTCTTGAAGTCCTCGACCATAACTTCCGGCAGTTCCAACCAGGCGCTCGCGATGCCGCCAAGGGGCGTCGCCGCCTGAATCTCGACCTGCCGGAACGGACGGACGGCGTCGGCTACCTGGGGCCTGAGGTCCATCTGAACGTAGCGTCGGTCGGCCGAGACGGTCGCCTTGACGTCGAGGGTGGTTCCGACAGGAACCGCACCAATCGTGGGGTCCCAGGCGACGGCGGCCTCGGCCACCACCGGCTCGACGTCCGCGATGTAGGTGACCACGGTCGCCACGGCGATGTAGGACTGCTGGCCGTTGTACAGCGTGATGCGCGGGGCCTGGAGTTGGGTGGACCGCACGTCGGCCTGAATGGCCCTGAGGAGAAAACCGACCTGAATGTCGTCGAAGAACACGCCGGCGATGGCCATGCCGCCCTCGTTCGGCCCGAAGTTAGCAAAGGCCGTACCGGCCAGCGGCAGCAGGGTCTGCGTGCCCTCGGCGTTGGAGCCCGTGCTGGAGACGATGATGGGCTGCCGAGTCGGTACCGGAAAGGCCACGTCGGCCGGGACACCGGGCAGCGTGTCGTACGGCGGCGCACCGGGATCCTGCAGCGTCGTGCCGGCCGGGGGGAGGAAGTGATTATCCCCGGTGTCGTGGAACGCCACGTCAACGTCGAGGGTGATGTCCTGGAGGAAGTCGTCCGTGACCGTGCAGAATCGGGCTTCGACGCTGATCATAATGGCCCGTTCGCGTCGCAGTTGTTCGAGCAGGTCGGCCACCTTCTCGTGGCCCTGGCGTGTCTGGGTGACGATCAAGAGGCCGTTCATGTACTCGACGGCTGCCGGGCCGCCCTCGTCGGACCAGGCGGCCACGTTGGGGTCGGCCTGGTTGTTGACGGTGCGTTGGATGATATCGACGAGTTCCTGCCATCCGGCGGTCAGATCGGTAGGTGCGGCGGTGGCGGCTCCAAAGAGGTCGCCGAACCCGCCGCCGCCCGCGGCAGAGGTCGCCGACTGCAGAACGTCGCCCACCTCAAACCGAGGCGCCTCACCCCCAAAGTCCGGAATCTGGGCCACCAGGTCCTGCACCGGATAGGTGACCACCGGCAGGTTCTGCTGCAGTTTCTCACGGGTGGTGACCAGGATGTAGCCGGACTCGACCCGGTAGCCGAGGTCGCTGCCGAGGATCAGGCTGAGGACCGCGTCAACCTCGACGCGTTTCACCTTCAGGTCGACCACGCGGGTCGAGAGGTCGATGCCGGCGGTGCCCACGTCGGGGTCGATCACGATGTTGAGCCCGCGCTGGACCTCGCTGATGTATTTCAGGACGTTGTCGAGGCTGGTCTTCTCGAAGTCGAGGTCGATCGGCTCCTTGAGGCGTAGGCGTGTCTCGGCCACGGCCCTCGGCTCGGCGGAGACGGCCTTCGTGAAATCACGGCGGAAATCGGTCAGGTCTTTCCAGTCCTTCGCCTTCGGATACCGCAGATAGTTGAGTTCGCCGCGGAACTCGTCGCCGGGCAGGGTGGCGGCCTTCTCGACATCGGCGATCGCCTCGACGGTCTCCATCTCCCGAGTGGTGCGGATCCCGACCTGCCGCGCCTGGGCCTCCAGGTACAGCAGATCTTCGCGCCACCGCAGGGCCCGCTCGTCGTTCGGATCGATGACGATGAGGCGGTCGAGCATCTCGATCGCTTCGTTGAACTGCATGCTCTTGCGGAGTTCCTCGGCCCGCTGCCAGAGTTGGCGGGCCTTGTTCTCGCGGTCCGTGCGGTCCTGTCGGCGGCGTTGGTCCTCGCGTACAACCGCCTCCTGCTCGGATGCGATTCGGCGTTTCCCCTCGGCGGCAGCCTTGCGGGTCCGGATCTCTTTGCGGAGCACGTAGATCTCTTCGCGAAGGCGTTCCTGCTCTTCGACCGAGAGGACCGGCGCCACGTCGACCGTGCGGTCGGCCTGCGACAGCGGCCGTTCGGCCTCGACGAAATCTTCGGGCCGTTCGGCGCGGGCCATGCGGCGTTCGGCCTCAGCCAGCAGTCCCTGGACGCCCGCGATAATCCGCTGGCGTTCCAAGGCCCGCACGTCGCGGACGACGTCGCCGAGGGGTTCTTCCCGCTCGGCCAGCAGTTTCATGGCCTTGTCGAGGCCCTGCTTGGCCTTGGCCGATTCGGGCCACCGGCCCTGAGCCTTCAGGAAGTGGGTCCTGGCCTTCTGATACTCGTGCTTGGCCAGCGCCGCCTCGCCGAGGGTCGTCTCATCCTCGGCCCGGGCACGGTTGGCCTGCTTGGCCAGGGCCGCGGGGTCGAATTTCGGCTTGGGCTTGGCGGCGGGCTTGGCGGCCGGTTTGGCGGCGGGTTTGGCGGCGGGCTTGGCGGCGGGTTTGGCCGCCGGTTTGGCCGCCGGTTTGGCCGCCGGTTTGGCGGCCACCAACGCCACCTCCACCGACGTGACCTTGCTGTCGAGGCCCTTCAGGTCGCGGCTGGTCCACCAGCCGAGGTCCACGTCGAGGGCCTTGACCTGGTTGACCATTGTGCGTGCCTCGGTCGCCTTACCGTCCTTCAAGGCGTCCTTGGCCTTGGCGATGAGGTTCTTGGCGTTGACAACGGCCTCGCCGTGCTCATCCTTGGCGATTCGATAGGCGGCCTTGGCGGTTTTTTCCTTGTCGGGTGGCAGGTACTTGCAGGAGGCGGCCTGGGAGAGGTTTTCAAGCGCGACGGTGTACTTTTTCTTCGTGAGTGCGGCCTTGCCGTCGGTCAGCGCCTTCTCGCCGGCGGCCCGACTCCCGATGGCGGTCTTGATGTCTCTGGCGAGGGCGTCGTATCCCCATTTCTCGAAGAAGCCGAGTTTGGCCCGGTCGACCTTGGCGAGTCCGGCCTTGGCGGCATCGTAGTCGCCGGCCTCATAGGTCTTCTTGGCAGCGGCGTAGAGGTCAGCCGCGGTGGGCTCGGCCGGTTTCTTCGGTTCGGGCTTCTTGGGAGTCGGTTTGGCGACCGGTTTGGCCGGCGGCTTCGTTGCCGGTTTGGCGGCCGGTTTCGTTGGCGGCTTCGTTGCCGGTTTGGCGGCCGGCTTCCGGGCAGGTTTGGCAACAGGCTTCGCCGGCGGCTTGGCGGCCACCTTCGTAGTCGGCTTGGCGGCGGCGATCGCCTTGTTCGCATCGGCCAGTGCCTGCTTTTCAGCCTGGCCCGGGCGGATGTCCATCGCCTCGACCTGTTTGACCTTCTTGCGGGCATCGTCGGTCTTGCCGGCCTTGGCGTCGGCGGCGGCCTGCGCCAGGAGCGTCTTGGCCTCGGCGAGGGCCTTGATGTGACCGTCCTTGGCAAGACGGAGCAGGCCCTTGGCCGGCCCGGCCTTTTCGGCGTCGAGGTACGCCGAGTTTGCGGCCTGGGTCAGTTTTTCGACGGCCGTGCCGAAGCGTTTTTTCGACAGGGCCTCCTTGCCGTCGGCGAAGGCCTTCTCATCAACGGCCTTGCCGGTCACGGCCTTCTGGGTCTTGTCGAGGAGGGAATCGTAGCCTCCCTTTTCGAAGAAGCCCAGGTCGGCGCGTTTGATGCGCTGGAGCCGCTTCAGTGCGCCGTCGTAGTCATGGGCGGCGTAGAGTTTCTTGGCCTCTTCAAGCAACTGCTTGGGCGGGACCTGCGCCGCCTGGGCCACCAGATGCGGTCCCACGACCGCCAACGCTGCCCCCAGTACAACCACCATCACCAGGATTTTCCCGAGTTTCATCGGACCTCCCTCTGCGGGCCTAGACAATCGGACACCGCCGGCCACCTTTTCGGTGGGCGCATGACCGCCTTCTCTATACTGGGAAGACGGTTCTCAGCGGTGCCCTCCTGTGACCCCCTTACTGCAACCTACTTACCCAACACGATTCTATGACGCAATATAAAGCGGCATGACCCCTGAAAACAACCCCCTGTTGCGGCTACGGCACACTGTAACGAAACGTCAGCGGCGAGCAAGCAAAATCTTCCGGACAAAAACTTCCGAAACCGAGGCCCCCCGCCACGTCCGCCGGTCCGGGCGATGTTACCGTGGCTTCCTGGTGCTGGAACGCGGCGGCGTCTTCTTGGGGCGGGTGCTGGACGGTTTCGTCCGCGTCCGCCGCGTCTCGGGCACAGCGGCCGCCGCCTCTTTCCGCCGCATCCGGGCCTCAGCCGCCCGCTGCCGGTCTTCCCACTCGATCCGTTCGCGGACCGCGCCCCTGCCGTCGGCGTAGACGAGCACGTTGGTGGAGATCGACCGGTTCCCGCCCTGCGGTTTGTAGGGGAACCCCTTGATGACGTCGACGATCAGGGCCTGCGGGCTGAGGTCCACGTCCTTAATGATCTCCTCAGGCTTGCCCCTCTTGGGGCCTCCAATCTCAATCCTGTGCCGCTTCTTCGTGTACGAGACGGGCGCGCCGAGCAGGGTGGGCGCACTGGGCACGACAATCCACTGCCCGTGGATCCACCGATGCAGTTCCAGGTTCACGCGCCCTCCGAAGGTGCCGACGAAATAGAACTGGACGAGACCGGGGATGGTCACCTCCTCGCCCATGTCGCTCCAGGGCCCGGTGAGTTCGAGGGTCCATCGGGCCGTCGCGTCCTTGACCTCCGGCAGGCTCCAGACCGGGTTCAGGACGGCCAGCCGCATCTGGTACTGGTACGTCTTGCCGGGCTGGACGGTGGCATCGTTGACCCAGACGGTGGCATAGACGTCAGCGGGTGCGGTCGTCTGCTCTTCGGGTTCGGTTCCCGTCTTCTTGGGCTTCTTGGTGCTGGTCTCTTTGATATCCCACGGGGACCTTGGGAGGTCTTCGCCGGTCTTGTTGGTCTCGGTCTCCCTTTTCGGCGTGGCGGGTTTCTTCCGGTCGTCGGCTTTCGCGTCGGCGGGGGGTTCCTCGGCCGTCTCAAGCACGGCCGGGTCGGGCTTGGCCACGTTGTCGATGGGGCCGGCCCCGGACTCGACCGTTTTGCCTTCCGGGTCCGCGAGGACGAGTTGGTAGAAGGGCGGATGGCGGATCTCGGCCTGGGCCTTCATCGCCCCGACGCCCCAGGCCCGCACGGCGAGTTTGTCGTCCGGGTCGGCGGGAAGTGTCGGCAAGGCATCGGCCACCTCGGCCGGCACGGAGGCCGGAACGGCTTTCCAGTCGGACCACGCCCCGTCGGGCTGGCGCTCGCGGCGCCGCAGTTCGACCTTCGTGATGGTCACGGGGCTTTGAGGGGAGATGAACTTGCGCGGCAGGGCGTACTGTCTGAGTTGCTCGGTCAGGTTGAACGTCCCGACGGACCCGGCCCAGACGATGTCGCTGAGGGTTCCGGCCTTGACTTCAACCTTGGCCAGGGCCATCTCGACGCTGTCGCTCGTGACGCCGCGGCCCCAGACCGTGTGAACGTCCTCGACGGCCAGGATCTGTTGGGGAGGATTGACCTCCTCGGCGATCACTTCTTTCACCACTATTTCGGGCATGCCCTCAACCATCTTGGCCACGGCGTCCCACGTGGCGGGCAGGCCGTTGAGCGCCTGAGCGAACTGGGCCGCCGTCGTGACGGACTTGTCGATGCCGAGCCAGACGCGTTCCTCCTTCGTCAGGGCGTCTACGATGGTAGGCTTGTAGGCTCTGGCTGCAACCCCTTCCACCAGGCCTTCGACCTGAACGAGGTCGCGTCCCTGGGGTTCGCGCATGAAGACGAACCAGACGAGGGACACGACAAAGATGAGGGCCGCGGCCGCCAGGACCATCTTTTCGACGTGCTTGCCCACGAACGACTGCGTCAGGTCGGCTGCCATGTGCGTCACTCCTCTAGCGAGCCCTGCGTCAGCCCTGTTCCGTGCCGGTGGCGGGCGGCGCCAGGCGTCCGCTCCCGGCGCGACGCCCTCCGCTTACGGGGCTGCGCCGCGGTTTCGGCCTTCGCCAAAGCGACGGCGGACAAGCCGGCCGAGAAGCGGGTAGCGGCTCAAAGGGCCTTTGGCGAGCAGGCTCGCGGATCGTACACCTCCCGTTACTCGCCGGTCTTCTTTCCGGTCGCCTCCTCGGGCGGGGCCTTGGCGGCCGTCACAAGCGTCGTGACCCGTCCCCCCGCCAGTTGGAACACCATCGATTCGCCGACGATTTCCAGGAGGGCCACGCCGCGCTTGCCGTAGTCCCCCCGCACGTCGGCCATGAACGTCCGCAAGCGACTGAACGAGATCCCGGTGATGGGGTTCATGCGCCACGCCTCGACGCTCAGGAACGTTTCCTGGCCTTTCAGGCGTCGAATCAGTTCACCGGCGTACGGGGACTCGACGACCACGGTCAGCCGCCACGGCAGGATGCGGAAGAACCCGCTCTGGGAGTACCGCCCGGAGAGGCTGGGGGCGCGGCCGGAGATGTCGGCGGGCGCGGCCGAGGCGGCGCCGGGCCGGTACCGTTCCGAGGTACTCTGCATGTCGGTCTCCGGAAGCGCGTCGGCGCCGGGCCGGATACGAATCGAGACAAGTTCCTTGATGGGCACGTTGGCCACCACGGCGGGGACGTCCTTCTTGGTCGCCATGACGTCGGCGTTCATCTTGGCGATGATCGCGACGATGTCTTCCATCAACCAGATGTCTTCCTGTCCGTGTCGGGCCATTTCAACCGACGGCGCCACATCCTGGTCGACCCAGGTGGGGCGTTCGAAGGACTCCTTCGGATGGGCAAACATGGTGAACTTACGGTAGACCTCCCTGGCGGCGGCCCTGGCCAGGTCGTCGGTCTCTTTTTTCCCCTTGCCGCCCTTGCCGGTCGGCACGATGGGGGTTCCCGCCCCGAGGGTTTTCATAAACGTGGCGATCTTGGCGTCGTAGGCGGTCTTGAACGAGTGCCTGAGGTTGACGTCGGTGCTGGTCGGGAACAGGCCCTCCACCAGGGGTTCGCGTGCTGCGCCGAGTCCCCTGATATAGCCGAGGAGGTCTTCGTGCTGCTTGTCGCGACGGTCAACGTGTTGGGCCAACTCCTTGGCAAGGTCTTCGCTGAAGAGTTTCCCCTGTTCGAGAGCCTTTGCCCGCGACCCGGTGGACCGGATCAACGCGTGGGTGTCCTGGTTCGGCCCGATGTAGAAGAAGTAGGCCGTCAACAAGACCGCCAGCGAGATCACGACGACCGCCGCGGCCAGTCCCGCCAGGAACACGTGGCGTCTGATGGTTTCCATCATCTTATGGCTCCTCGCCTCCGTCTCGGCTCGCCGGGTCCGTCCTTGGGCGGGGCGGGCCCGTTCGCTCCGCCGCCGCTGCCGTTCACTCGGCCGCAGGCACCTCGACCCCGGCCCACTCCTTGGTCACGCCTTCCACGGCGATGTCGCACAGGTCGCGTCGCGAGACGAGCCATGCCCGTGCGACGTCGGCGAGGTCGCCCTCGATCTGTGCGACCTTGGCAGCGTCGGTGCCGGTGGCACGGGCAAGGTCGATCTTGCGGGGGTCATCGAGTTGGGCCTTCCGGGTGGCATCGACGATGTCGCTGAAGGCGTGCAGCCGCTGCGTCTCGGCCAGTTGGCCGACCCCGACGACCCACTGGGCCTTGAACCAGAAGTCCTTGCTCTTGTCGGCCTTCGGTTCGTCGGGGGCCGGCTCGCCGCTCCTGGTCCGTCCTTTGGAGGTGCGTTTGTAGCCGTACTTCGCATACTCGGGCTGGTTCCGGAACACGCCGACCGACGGCATCATGGCCAGGGTTTCCTTGCCGGCCGGTGTCTGCAGTTCGATGGTCCGCTTGCAGGCTCTGAGGTTGGCGATAAGTTTCTGGTCAACGTGTCGGCGTCCGTCGCTGCCGGTTCGGGGGGTGATACCGGTGATCTGGACGAGGACGCCCGGCACGGGGGGCAGGGCCTGCGGCGGGGCGGCATCGGCGGGCTCTTCCTCGCCCTCGGCGGGAGGCGGCGGGCCGTGCCCGACCACCGTGATCTTCTCGGCGCTGGCCGAGCCCCGCTGCACCTGTTCGGAGTACGCCCGCACGTCCGGCACCGGGTGCATCGTCAGGCTGAGCATCTCGATGATGCCGAAGGTGGAGCGAGGCGGCTCATCTTCGATGGGATCGTAGGTCGCCCATGCGTCATCGTGCGGCCAGGCGTCCCAGACGGTCCGGAGGATCTGGTAGGCGTAGGCCTGGTTTTCCAGGAGCGACTCGACCTCGCCGATCTTTTTCTGTTGCTCGGCGAGGGCGTCTTTCTGCTCGTCGAACTTGCCCTGCCACGAGGCGTTGTCCTTCTCGATCTTTTTGACCTTGGCACTGAGCCGTTTGGCCTTGGCCTGGTCGAGTTCGCTGCTTGCGGCGAGTTGGTCGTAGGCGAATGCGCCGACGGCGGCCAACAGAAGCGCGCCGGCCGCCACGAAGAACGGGCGCTTCCGCTTCATGATTTTGCTGCTGAGGATCTCGGGCGGCAGCAGGCTTGTCCCGATCTGCGCCACGCCCAGCCCCTGCAGCGCCAAGCCGAAACTGACGCCGAACGAGAGCACGTTCTCGCGGAACAGCGGCGCCGACAGCGCCTCGGCGTCGCCAAGGGTCTCGAACCCCTCGGTCTTGGTCACCTCCACGCCCAGGTTCTGCGACAGGAATTTCGTCAGCCCGGGCAGACGGAACGCATTGCCGAGGGCCACGACGCGTTCGATGCGGCTGTCGCGGTGCAGGCTCGTGTAGTAGCCGATGGACCGCTGGATCTCGGTCAGCAGATCGCCGAAGACGGGGCGCATTGCCTGGAACACCTGGCGGGCGTGCTTCGATTCGGCGGCGTGGCGCTTGAGGTTCTCGGCCTTCGAGAACTGGAGTTTGAACTCCTTGCACAGGGCCTGGGTAAAGTTGTTGCCTCCCAGGGGCACGTTGCGGATCCAGACGCGGTCGCCGTCGGCGATGACGAGGTTCGTATTCTCGGCCCCCACGTCCAACAGGATCGTCGCCCCGCCCGTCGGCGTCGCGTCGTACCGCAGATAGTTGTACAGGGCCACCGGCGCCATCTGGACGGTGTCGGGTTCGATCTTCATCGCCAGGAAGTCCGACACGTAGTCGGCCACGATATCGCGTTTCATGGCGAAGATGCCGACCTCGACCTCGCGCGGCCCGGCCGAGGCGGGGCTGATCGTCTGGTAATCCCAGACCACGTCTTCCAGGTCGAACGGGATCTGCTGCCGCGCCTCGTAACGAACGATCTCGGGTATCTTGCGGACCTCAACGGGCGGCAACTTGATGAACCGCGTGAAACTGGCCTGACCCGGCACGCTGATGACGAGCGTGCTACCCTTGATGGCATTGCGGCTGAGGAATTTCGACAGGGCGCTGCGGATCAGCGCCTGTTCGTCGGCGTCGGGCTGGCTCAGGACCTTGCCGTGCTCGATGACGTCGAAACCCAGGGCGCGGAGTTTGCCGTCGCGCATCTGCAGTTTCAGCGCCTTCAGCGCACATTGCCCAACGTCGATACCCCAAACGGTCTTGGTGGTTGCCATAACGCGTTCCTCACCTTACCTGGGCAACGCTTCGGCGGGCCCCCGACGCTATCGGCGGCAACCCGGCCCGAAGGCCGGCCGCCGCACTCACCGCCCCATGCGTCCGGTGTTGGCCAAGCGGCACGCCAAGCAGGCTGTGGCGGACGCCGCCTCCTTCTATTAAAACGAGGCCCGCAGAGAATCGTCAAGGAAAAACCTCGCGCTGCGCGCCCCGCGGGCGTGGCAACGATTTCTGGCATGCGACGATTTCCTGCGGCTTGGCCGCACGAGCCGGGGTTTATCCCCGGCGCATCCTGGCCGGCGCCGCCGCCAACGGCCGCCGGGCATAAAGCCCGGCGCTACAACCGCCTGCGCTCGCCAGAAA
>Ga0114922_10005444_pt1 | contig 11748 bp, 12 predicted proteins | sample AartaG_FD_100975 | JGI IMG/M metagenome (GOLD analysis project Ga0114922, IMG submission 100975) | Deep subsurface microbial communities from Aarhus Bay to uncover new lineages of life (NeLLi) - Aarhus_00045 metaG | ecosystem: Environmental > Aquatic > Marine > Oceanic > Sediment | place...
AATTATTTTTTAATAAATATGATCGATACATACTCACTCTACCACACACAACCTTTTTTGTTTAATTATGATGAGTCATCGAGATATGTTTATTAATATGCTCATTATGACCATCGACATATAATCCTAGTAATATATAATTCAAATCAATTATATTATATCGTGTAATATGCAAGGAACATATCACGCATATATTATAAGAGTTTAATTCTATACTACACAAGAATTATAGTTACCAATAGACCTTTTAAATCACTAAGTAAAAAACCCAGAACTATTTACTAAAAAAAATTTACTTGGGGTTGTTTCTAGAAAATTTCAATTGGAAAATTTAGCGATAAGGATGTGAAAAAACAAAATTTTATATATATTATCATCTAAAGGTAGTTTAGTGATTTTATATGACTTCTGGCCATATTACCGTTGATAAAACTAAACTCAAATATATCATTGAAGGGGATGGAGTTCCATGTCTAGTTATTGGAATGCTTTCAAATTTTTATCCCCCTGTTTTCTCTAAAGAAATTAAGAAATATATTAAATTTATTTTCGTGGACTTCAAAATATTTGTCCCTTCTGTTCCTATAGATGTAAATGAAATATCAATGGATTCAATAGTAAAAGATCTTGACGGAGTACGTATTTTTTTAGGTTTTGAAAAAATTGCTGTATTAGGCCATTCTGTTTTTGGTATTGTTGCTCTTGAATATGCTTATAAATATCCAGAACACACATCTCATATTATTATGATTGGTTCTGCTTCACCAAATATGACTGAGACAAATTTAAAAAAAGGTTCAGAATTCTGGGAATCTGATGCATCAGAAGAGAGAAAAATGATTCAGAAAAAGAATAATGAACCCCTTACAGAAGAATTCTTAAATATGGTTTCTCCTACAAAGGCTCTTGCTCAACAATATATAGCCAATTCTCCTTTTTATTGGTATGATCAAACCTATGATTGTTCCTGGATCTGGGAAGGACTCGAACTTAATATGGAATTTTTTGATTATTTCTATTCTGAAATTATTAGAGGGAAGGATATCACACAAAAAATCTTAAATATTACAATTCCTATGTTTCTTGTTATGGGTCGATATGATTACGCAGCACCATACATTCTTTGGGAGAATCTAATAGATGAGATTCCAGATTTAACATATTTTCTTTTCGGAAAAAGTGGGCATTGGCCAATGTTCGAAGAACAAAAATTGTTCGATAGTAGATTAATCGAATGGATAACCAAAACAAAATAAATTAAAAAAATTATTAAAATTACCATTTAAAATTAGGGATATTTCTCACTTAATCCCTTTATGAAATCATCTAATTCTTCCATATTCATTTTCTTAGTATCATAAGCTGCTTTCCCACATTCATCTTCCATATCCATGCATGATTTAATATAGGCTTTATTCATAATCCTTAGCATAGTTTTTGTGAAGAAACTAAATTCCTTTTGATATTTTACTATCTGCTTAGCAAAATTGAAAGTTTCAGTTTCAAGCTCCTCAAGTGGAAAGATACGAGTTGGAAAGTTAATATTCCTTAACTCATCTAAACCAATTTTATCTGTTGTAAATAGCAAATTCTTTGCATAAGTCAATCCAAACGCTAATAACGGTAAAAGAGTTGCTCCAGTTTGAGGAAATGCCGAAATTTCAAGTTCTGGCAATCTTAAGTATAATTTATCTTTAGGTCTATTGGCAAACACCTTCAAATCAGAGCCCAATATAATCATAAAACCTAGCCCAATAGCAATACCTTGAACCTGAGTAATAATTATTTTTTTCATAAGAATCATTTTCTCGTTAACTTTTCTGCCCCATTCTGTGATTCCCGCCGCTTTTTCGGGAGATCCTTGTATGTCTTTAAGATCGTATCCAGCAGAAAAGAACCTCTGCCCGGTACTTTTAATGATAATACATTTAACCTTCTCGTCTTTATCTGCGCTGATTAGATTCTGATATATCGCTTTTAACATCGAAATATTACACGAATTTGCTTTGTCTGGTCTATTGATAGTTATTGTTGCTATACGCCCTTTCGCTTCATATAGAATGAAATCTTGATCGCTCATAATATCTTTAACTTAACCTCAAATATAAAATATATCAAACTAACGTGAAAGAGCTAAATCTTAATAATTTTGTGACTTATGTAACTTTATCTTTTAATTTTAGGTGAAATATCATAAAAATCAGACCGTTCAATGAAGAGACAGATAAATTGAGAATTATAGCGGTATTAAATGAAGTCTATAAGGATATCAATCCAATATGGATAGTGAATGAGGAAGTCTTTGATTCAGATATGAAAGTAGATGGTGATCAAACTATTCTTTCACGTGATTATTTAGTAGCAGAAATTAACAAAGGAGACATAATTGGTTATGCAGGGCTTTTTAAATCTTCCAAACGCGATTTTTGGTATCTTGAACTTAATATGTTGCCTGAATTCTTTAAATCGGAACTAATGGTAGAATTATTTAATTCGACCCTAATTTTAGCAAAAGAACAAAATGCTCCAGAACTCCGCTATGTGACAACTAAATACACATTTATAGACACACCACTGCACAATAAGATAAAAAAAATGGGACTTGAACCAGTAAATTATGGTTTTTGGATGCGTTTAGATGACGTAAGCTCACAACCACAATTATTAACTCCAATCAATATAACTTTACAAAAACAAGAAGTGGTAAATGATTTAAACAGTTATATTACAGTTCGTAATGATGCATTTAGTAAGCATTTTGATTATAGACCCCTTACTGAAGAAGAATTCAAGACAGTTTTAGAAGGTATTTGGAAAGATTATGATCTAGAGCACTGGTTTGCTTTTGATGATGACAAATTAGTGGGGATTTGTTCTTCGACAATTAATCCAGAGTTAAAGCATATTGGAACAATTACCACTTTGGGAGTGCTACATGCATATCATCAACGTGGAATTGGCAGTTCCTTGTTGGGACACGGGATCCAATCTTTGATTGAAAAGGGATGTTCTACAATTGAATTAGGAGTAGAAGCAAAAAACGAAAAAGCATTAGCTCTCTATAGAAAGTATGGTTTTAATCGAGTGGAATCACGCACTTTCATTACATATACGATTAAATAAGTAATACTACTCTCATAAATTCCAGGTGTTTTTAAACCTCCTAAAATGGAAACCTTAGGTATATTTAAAAAGCGAAAAACCTTTACTAACTTAAAATTTACTTTAAATCCTAAATTAATTAGCAACTAGGAAAACAATTTGAAATCTGTTAAAAAAACATTAGTAGTTATTTTGAGTATTATTTTTATTTCAATTTCATCCACAACCAATACATTAGGTATGAATTATAGTTATGGCGTTGAAGAAGGAGAAGAACACATATGGACCGTTTTGGTCGGTAATCTTGCTATAGGATTAAGTCAAGGCTCAAAATTTAGAGTAATTATCGAAGAGATTTATAATGGAACATGGACTGAGGACGCTTCCAGTTACACTGGAACAATACTTAATTATTCGATAGAGGTTTATAGTACGTATGACATAAATCCTCAATGGGATGTAGTGTTCAATGGAAGTGCGATGTTTTTCAATGATACCACACGGGATTTATTCACAGGCTTTTATACTGATTGGCATATTGTACTTTTTGGAATGTTATTTTTTATACCAACTCCATTAAATCTGACCTGGATTGGAGATTATTTGAACCAAACTTCTTTATTGGTGTTTTATGATTATTATATCAATGGAAATACTTTAACTATGCAAAATATTACCTCCAATATTGATTTCACATTCAATTTTAACGATAATGGTACTTTAACTGAATATAAAGTAAGTTCAGAAGGTTCAATTGGATATCACATAAAATATGGTAATATTCCACAAACAAATCAAATCCCTTTTGGAAATTACTATTTAATCTTTATTCCATGTACGATCATAATAATTGTTGCCTATAATCACTATAAATTAAAAAAAAAAAATAGATAAATAACACAATAAAATCTGATTTTTTTCTTTTAAAATTCTAATTTAAAATATTTCGAATTTATTAAAGAAAAAATAAATTACCAATCATTGAAAAATAATAATTCAAATGTAGAGCACGATTATTAAGCATTATAACTTACTTTATTTAGATTATTGAATAAAACCCTATTCAATAATGATAGGAGGTGAAATTACATGAAAATCAGGTCATTCAATGTAAATACCGATAAAACGAGATTAATTGAAGTATGGGATAGAATAGTAAAGGATATAAATCCTGTTTGGACAATAAGTGAAGAAGAACTCGATAGCGCTCTCGCAGTGCAGGGAGACCAAACTGTTTTATCTCGAGATTGCTTGATTGCAGAAGATAATAAAGGAGATATAATAGGTTTTGCATTACTTTTTAAATCCACTAAACGGGACTCTTGGTGGTTGGAGTTTAAGGTATTACCACTATATTTTAAGTCGAAATTTTATGTACAATTATTTAAATCGATTTTAGAGCTTGCAAATAAACAATATGTTCCTAAAATCCGATTTGCTATAAGTAAATATATTCTAAAAGAATCGCCACTACAAATCAAATTTAATGAAATGGGATTAGAGCCAATACACTTTGATTATTGGATGCGGATGGATAATTTTAACTCAATTCCTAAAATTAATGTTACACCGGGATTTGATTTTCAAAAATATCAGAAATTAACGGATTTTACTAATTATGTAAAAATTCTTAATGATGCATTTAGTGAACATTTTGATTTCATACCTTTTAGAGAAGAAGAATTCAAATCAATACACAATGCGGGTTGGAAAGGATATGATGTTGAATATTGGTTTGCACTAGAATTCAATAATCCTGTAGGAATTTGCTTTCTTAATATCAATCCTGAGTTAAAGCATGTAGGAATCATTTATACATTAGGTGTTCTTCATAGTTATCATCATAAGGGTATTGGGAGTTATCTTTTAGGATTAGGAATTCAATCATTAATCGATAAGGGATGTAAAATAATCGAATTAGGTGTTGAAGCTAATAATGAAAAAGCACTAAATCTCTATAAAAAATTTGGTTTTTATGAAGTAGAATCACTAACAGCGATATCTTACGAGATTGAATAATAAAAAAAATATTTTATCTTCCATGTACGATTATAATAATTGTTATTTTTAATTACTATAAATTGAAAAAGAAGAAACATATTTAGACAATCAAAATCCAATTTTTTTCTCTAACATAGATATGTGGATATTATTAGAGTTTTAATTGTTTATTTATTAAATCATTCTTATAATTTCAGATGTGAAAACTAACATACAAAAAAGTTAAACAAAATAAACAAAATTGAAAAGAAAAAATGTAAAAATTAATGATTTCGAAAATAAATATATGAAAAAGTGATTTATTTCGTACATATATAGGTAAATCTAAAATGTTAGTATTATCATAACGAAAAACCTCTGAAAGGATTGGATATATTAATGGATAAATACATACTTGTAATTGCAATTGCATGGGAGAAATGTGTATTTTTCAGCACGTAAGGGTTGAGGTGGTATAGGCTAAATTGATCTCAGAAGTAGAGTTTTTTGGGGAAATTTTTGATGATTTTCTATGTGTAAGCAATAGACTTTATGGGAATGATTTATGGAAATCTCATTCAATAATAAAGTTAATGTACGCTTCAAGTGAGCTTGATGATAAAAAAATTGTAGAAGAAGGCCTAAAAATAATAATTAACTTGTACAACTTTAAAGAATGTGGTGCACTATTGGATTCTTATGAAATAGAAAGCCATCCCATTAATGAATTAGCAGAATCAGAAAAAACTCTACTTGGATCAATTTTGAAAGCAGAATTTATTTAAACTGCTTTTCAAATTCCCACACAGAATCTTGAATTGTATGAAGATTCTTTACAACTTTTCCAGAACTTTTTGCTTCCATCTCAGGAGCATCAAACATGGCTTTGCCAACGGCTAAAGCTCTACTTTTTGTTTCTTCTATGATTCTCACGATATCTCCTTTTATAATGGAAGAATCTATCTTAGTTATTCCTGGTCGCATTATATCAGCACCATTAGTAACGTAACGGACTGCTCCGAAGTCCACTACAATAGTTTTCAAATCTACCTGGTTGTTTATTAATAAGGTTAGGACTGGAATATATCCATCTTTCGATCTCCATAGCTTTAATACATTATTAACTGCAAATAAAGTATCTCCTGCTTCTGTTTCAATAACTTCAACATTACTTTTTTTAGGAAATATTTGATCGATAAACTTTTGATCGTACTGTTTTAAGATTTCGTCTTTTATGGGATTTAATTCGGATTTTCGAACGAAATGCCTATTTTTTATCTTCATGTTTCAAATTAGAAGTAAAATTTTCTAAAATAAAAATCTTTTAATTTGAAATTATAAAAAGAATTATTATGAGTAAAGTCTATACTTCTGCGGTTGTAATAATTCCACCAGAAGAAAAATGGGCACCAATCCAAGAAATTCGTGAAAAATATGATCGTCAAATTAATCGGTGGATGCCCCATATTACTTTATTGTATCCATTTAGACCAGAAGATGAATATCCAACACTTGAAAAAGATTTTTCAAATAAGTGCAAATCTATTAAACCTTTTGAAATTCATTTAGAGCAGTTTAATTATTTTAACCATGGAAAACAAAGATATACATTGTGGCTCAATCCAGAACCTGTTGAATTGGTTAACAATTTACAAGCTATAATTATAGAAATTATCCCCGATTGTAATGATGTAAATAAATATAAACATGGATTTAGACCGCATTTGAGCGTCGGTCAAATTCAAGGGAAAAATAACCTTCTAAACATAATGAAGAATTTACAGGACAATTGGAATGAAATTCATTTTCTCTTAAATGAAATATTTTTTATCTCTCGCGAGAAAAGCAAAACTTCGAAATTTGAAATAAAAAAACGAATACAACTTCAAGAATAATAATTAAAATTTTTATATTGGAATTTCATTAATTAATTAATTAAAAACTTAAAAATTTCAAAAAGATACTTTACCAAAATCATGACAGATGATAAAGAAAAAGGAAAAATAGTGTTTCAAGGAAAAACTGAGATGATCTTCAAAATAATAGTAATTGGAGATCCTGCTGTTGGTAAAACAAGCCTTTTGACGAATTTCTGTGGTGAAAAATTTGATTATGAATATATTCCAACCGTGGGTGTCAATATTACAAAGGAACCAGTCACAATTAAGGATGATATGGGCAAGGACACCACAGTAAATCTCATGATTTGGGATATAGCAGGACAACCGCAATTCTACATGTTACATCGGCCCTATTTTAACGGTGCTGATGGGATGATGTTAGTTTATGATATAACACGCTCAAGTTCATTTTCAAATATAAACAATTGGTGGCAGACTTCAGTGAAATACGGCCTTTCAGGAATTCCCCGTATTTTAATTGGTAATAAAATTGACCTTAAAGACGAAAGAAAGATTATATTACCCATGGCTGAACATTTAAGTGAAAAAATAGCTGCGCCTTTTTTTGAAACTTCAGCGTTAACAGGGGAAAAAGCCCATCTTATATTTCAAAAAATTGCTGAACTTACTTTGCGTTCAAAACTAGAAGAAAAATAAGGATATTTTTTTCAGGTTCACTTTTTCAATAATTATTTTTTAAAATCCTTTCTTTTATGAGTTTTAATTTTTGATGCAAATGCTTTCATTCCAAAAAATCTTGAGATTTAAATAGATATTATTACAATTTCTATTAACCACTTTGATCACTATTTACCTCAATTAAACTAAGCGAATAGAGAGAAGATAATATCTCATTGATTTCACATATTTTTCTTTTAATACACCTTCTCCTTAATTCTCTCTAAAATTACTTTCATAGAATTAAAAATATTAATATAAATAAGAGAAGATTTTGACGGGATTAGAAAAAGAGTAAATATCTTAGGTGGGATTAAAGTTTATTTATCCAAAAAACAATTTTCTCTTTTACAGATTCTTTTATATCATCTGGAATGGTCTCTAATCCATTCAATTTTTTTACAAATTGTGAAATCTCATAGAGAATCCTATGGCCTCCTTTGAAGATAAATATGTCTTCCTTGATATTATCAAGTCGTTCAACCACTAATTCTGGATCGTTAAGTTCATCAACCTCATTTTTGAGATCGTTGAATTGATCTATAATTAATTGTTTTTTATCAGTTACGGATGTATCTCGTGCAATTTCTTCGCTTTCCATATGTTTCGAGGATAATGAAATCTCTGATCTTTGGATTAAAGATCTAATTAAGTCAAGCTCCGCTTCAAGGATCTTTTGGTTTTCAATTACATTATTTAATTGAGGTACTAATGATTTTATATCGAGTGTTGCTTTACTTAACTCATTGATTTTATCAGTTAATACATTAATTTTTAGGTTTGTTTGACCCATCTTAGTAATAATATCTAGTCCAAACTTCTCGAGGATCGATGCGAATTTATCAATTTTTTCATTAGCTTCTTTGATAAATTTAACGGTATCTTCTTTTTCTAAATTATTTTTATCTACCATTAATTTTCCTCTTATTGATATGCATTTGAAGAGATAAACGTTAAAAAGACAGAGTTAATTTGCATATAAAATTATTATTTTATTAATATAATGCTCGTATAAAAAACTTCTGAAGTAAAAAAAATTAACTTGATTTCAGTAATATTTTAATAAAATACATCTTCAAGATGATTTAATATAGGAATGTTTATAAGAATCTTTTCTAAGCTTTAATACAGATAAAATATTACTCAATTCTTCTAATCCAACTTTAATAGTTATCCCTTCTTTTAACGAAGGGCGTTCCCATAAACCGTTTTGCTTCATTCTAATACATTTCATAAAGAAAAAAGGCTCATCTCACTCCTAACTTACTATTTTGTCATACCTATAAATTATAGTTATTTTTCACATAAATTATAGTTTCCCCACCTTCCAAGCGAAGAGTAAGATAGTTGTTGACTTTAAATCTTTAGATGCAGCCAAAGGATATAATATAATTATGAAAATGTTTCTTTAACATTAATGTCAAACATGCTTAAGAGTTATGGTATCATACTTATTAACTACCAATTAAAAATAGCGATTTTTAATGAAAAAAATAAGTAAAGGTAGTTTGGTGTTATTAGTTTTTTCCGTCCTTTTACTGGGAAGTGGTCCTACTACTGTTTTAGGTGCGTATCGTAGTGAATATGAAAATGCTTCGCAAAAAATTTTTGAAGAGATTAAGTCATTTACTTTCGTTTATGATACGACAACGCTTAATTATAGCATAGTCTTTGGAGCTATGTTCGTAAAACTTGACGATACTCATTCGGAATTAGTATCAGATGTTTTTGTTATCACCTTGAATTCACTATTTGTCACAATGTTGACAGCTACATTAACTTTTAATGCTAGTTTCTCTTATGATGGAACTTGGAATAACCACTCTGGTGTTGGAGTTGATAGTACAAGTTTAATCCAATTCGGAGATTTACTTTATAATTATAGTATTCATTCATTTCTTATAACGAACGATTTATTCCCTCTTGATCTAGAAATAATCTTTGAATATGATTTCACCAGCTCAGAATTTAGTGAATCTGGAACTTATAACGTTATGGAGAATTTTGTAATGACAAGTCCTGGTCCTGAAATTCCAGGTTATACCTTATCCACAACAATATCAATATTAGTAGTAGGAATTATAGCCGTTACTATGATTTATAAGAGAAAGAAAATCTTAAAGATCAATAATTCATAATTTTATACTTTTTTTTTAAAATTATTTTAATAAAAAAAGTTTTTAATTGTTAGAAAGTAAGAACTTTTACAAAATTTATTTTTTATCGAAATTTATTATTTAATTAATATTGTGCTATTATAAAAAACTTCTTAAGTGGAAAAGTTGATCCAGTACGTTAATTGTCTTACGAAAGACGGTAAGTCATTGTTATTCAGGAACTATGGAACTTCTGAAGTAGATAGAGATTTATTAGCTGGTTTCTTAAGTGCTTTTTCGGGATTTATGAAAGAAATTAGTCAAAGTGATATTAAAAGCACACAAACAGAGGATTTCAAATATTTTTATACGATAATAGATATGATTATCATCGTAGTTTGCACTGATTTAGAAGATGATGATGTTAGTGTAAATTCTAAAATATTAAGTATTAGAACCAGATTTCTCGAGAAATATAGGAAGATTTTAGAGGATGGGAGCTGGGCAGGAAATCGAAGTATCTTTACTGAATTTGAAACAGAGTTAGATGATATCATTTTAGGAGCAATTAAAGTATCCATTATAGGATTTGGTGGTGTTGGAAAAACTACTCTAACAAAGTTGATCTGTGGAAAGGATGTAGATCTTGAATATGTTCCAACAATCACTGCTGATATTGCTTCTTATGAGGGTGATGAATTTGAGAGATCCATAACTCTATGGGACTTTGCGGGACAAGCTCAATTCAGATCCCTATGGAAAAGTCTTTTACAAGGAACGGACATAACTCTTCTTATTACAGATTCTACATTTGAGAATATTAACAACTCAAAAGAGATAATTCATGAAGTATTAGATAAATTTTATCAGGATAAACTAGTAATTGGTATAGCAAATAAACAAGATTTAACAAATAGGTTAACTCCAGAATTCTGCCAAAAAATTCTATCTAGCGAAAGCCGTGTCATAAAAACTCATGGAATGATTGCAATCGAACCTATTTACCGAGAAAAGATATTAGCAATCTTGAAAGAAGCAATAAAAGAAATTTCTTAAGATTCAATTAAATATAATGTAATTTAAATCAATTTAGGGTGAAATTTTTGTTTAATTTTGAAATCGAAGATATTAAATTAGACCAATCAGAAGAAGGAATAAAGATTATAAAGTTACCAGAACTAACTGAAGAAGAAAAAAATATTATTAATCCTATTGTTGCTCCTACATCAGGGCTACGAATTCAAATTCTTGAAGTTCAAAAACAGGAAGATAAAGAATCATATGTTCTGACCAAGAGAAAGTTCTTTCTATTTCTTAGGATGTTCAAAGCGATTAGCCTAAAATTTAAAGAAATGAAGGGAAATCAAAATTTAAATTTATTAATTTTTACAGATAACAGACCAACTAAGGATATTTTACTCAAGTTTTGTTCTGAAATTTTTGCTTATGATGAATTTAAGATTCATTATCAGAAAGATAATCCCGGAGAATCAAAGCTTTCTGCTCCCTATGGCGCGGCATCAGTCGCATTCTACAAAGACATAAATTTAATTTTAGTTTTAACTGCCAGTCACAATGATTTATCTTGGAACGGTATGAAATTATATATAGATTACCCTATCCCAATGTCAGGCGATTTATTTAAGGATATCTCGAAAAAAGCCCTTGAAGTGAATGAAATTCAATTAAAATCAGACTTCACACCCATTAGCCTCGATGCTGAGCAAAAAAACAATGAATATATAATCAATCTGTTATCACAAGTCATAGAAATTAAGAGTATAAGGGATAAGAATATAGTAATTTGGCCTTATTTAGGTAAGGCTAGAGGTATTGTAAATCTATTTAAACACTATGGAGCCAATATTACAGTTATCGATGAGGAACTCAATCCTCCTAACCCTCTTAAAAATGTACAAGAGGAAAAACTGCAAAAAATAATGGAACAAGCTAATTCAAATATTGCTTTGCTTTTAGATGCTGATAGAGAT
>Ga0114922_10005445_pt1 | contig 11748 bp, 7 predicted proteins | sample AartaG_FD_100975 | JGI IMG/M metagenome (GOLD analysis project Ga0114922, IMG submission 100975) | Deep subsurface microbial communities from Aarhus Bay to uncover new lineages of life (NeLLi) - Aarhus_00045 metaG | ecosystem: Environmental > Aquatic > Marine > Oceanic > Sediment | place: Aarhus...
ACAAAATTATGCGCGTTTTCACCGTTATTTTTCCGGAGCGATCGGTGATTTGCAGGCCGATCTGGACAAGGACGGCCAGGCCTCGCTGCTGGAAGCCTTTTTGTTTGCCGCACATGAAGTATCCGAATTTTACGCCGCCGCCGGTCGTTTGGCCACCGAACACGCTCTGATAGACGACAACGGCGACGGGCTCGGGACCCGAGCAGATTGGTTTCGAGGAATTCGACCGGTGAAGAAGGCGCGCGACGACGCGCCGCTCGACGGCTATCGAGCGCATCAGTTCCATCTCATTCCCAGCGAGCGGGAAAAACAAATTCCCCCCGCCTTACGTCAACAGCGAGATCAACTGGAATTGCAGGTTATTCATTTGCGAGACGGATTACCCGGCCCGCCGGACGATGCCTACTTTTCGCAACTGGAAGAGCTGCTTAGACAAATCGCTTATATCTACGAAGGCCTGGATAAAAAACGCCCCTCGAAGTAATATAAGAGCCCCCGGCACAGGTCCGAGGGCTAACCATCTTGGAAATGGTTCCGTATCCAAGCCGCGCACATTAGTAAGCGGTTATTTGTCCCCCGCCCGGCGGCGGGGGCTTTGACGCATGGGAAGGGATTTGAGGGGTTGAAGAAAACGATTCGGAATGGTCGATGAACTAAGGTGGCGAAATGACGGTGCGCAGATTGGGAGTGGCAGGCATGAATGGGAATAGGAAGACGAAACTGATCCAAGGCGGTTCGCGAAAACTCGAATTGGAGTGTTTAGAGACTCGAACGCTGTTATCAACAGTGATAGAGGGTGTGGACCTGGATGGCGACGGGTATGAGATCAAACTTATCGGACCGGGGAACGTGACGGATTCGGATTTGGACAATCTCACAGTAGCCGGCACGACGATGGCCAGCAAATTGACGGTTTCGGTGGCGAACGTGATCGGGGATGGTCTGGTCAATGTTAAACAGTTGACCACCGGGGCGGCGAATCTGGGGCAGTTGACCGTGCAGGGAGATCTGGGAGGTTTGTCGGTCGGTAAGCTGGGACAGTTGAACGCGCACACCTTAGGCGCAGTGGCCGGCACCATAGATACGTACAGCATAGGCGGTACGGTCAATAAAATGATCATCCCGGGCGGGATTCAGGACGCTACGGTATTGATCGGTGGGAATATAGACGTGCTGCAGGTTGGCCAGAGGGATGACGGGGCCAGCAATATCAGTAACACAACATTCAACATCATCGGCGATGTGAAGAAGATTCAAATTCGTCAATCGCTGACTGCCGGTTCGCTGATTAACGTTACCGGCGATATCGCCAAAATTGACATCGATAAATCGATCATGAACGGCAAGGTGCAGGCGTCAGGAGATGTGGCCAACTTCTGCGTGGACGGAGGGATTCGCAACGACAGTTCCATCGACATCGAGGGGGATCTGCAAAAATTAAAGGTGAAGAAGACCGTCAGCGATACGGTTGTGAACGTCGAGGGGAATATCCAATCGGCTAAGATCGGCGGGGACCTGAGAAATGCCACGATTCTGACAAGTGCGATCGATCAGTTGCTGGTCGGGGATGATCTGGAAGATACGCGGATCGGAGTGACGGATGATTTGTTGAATCTCAAGGCCCAGGATACGCGGAATCTGACGCTGCGGGTGAGCGGCGCGTTACATACTCTGCAGGTCAAACGAGACCTGGACGGGGGATTGATTTCGGCGTTGAACGGCATCGGGACCGTGAAGGTGGGGCAGGACCTGAATCGCAGTACGATAGTGGCGGGGATCGATATCGGAGCTGATTTTACGCTGGATGCGGCGCCGGGAGGCGATGATACGGAATGGGGTAATGTTGTGCTGGAAATGGTCATGGTCAAAGGGGATATGATCGATAGCAGTATCGCGGCCGGCGTCAGTGCGAACGGCAGTTTCTACGGCGACGGGGATGATCTGCCGACCGCCGACGATATCGGTACGGCGCGGATTTACAAAGTGATAGTCAAAGGGGAGATCAGCAGTACCAGCTTGCTGGGCGAGAGTTTCGCTATTAGCGCCGCCGACGGGATTGATTTGATCCGCAGCGGTCGGGAACTGTTTACCGGCGCCGCGGGCGTGGCGGTTCAGCAGTTCTAATTACTGACGATAACATGCCCACGTCCGAAGACGTCCGTGGGCATGGCGCCAGTCGGGGGTACTTTAATGTCTCGTGATATAAGTTCCTCACAACAAGAATTGGGAGTGTCTATATTTTCTCTTTACGCGGAAGGATAATTTTGGTATCTTATTAGAAAATAGAAGTTTACAAAAAATTTACAAACACGGGATAAATAAAAGACTATAATAGGGATAACGGGCCGCAGCGAGAGGGCAACCCCAACAAAGGAACCTAAAAAGAGTATGAAAAAACGAGTGAGAGAATATCAGCGTAATTTCACAGGGGGATGGAAATTGATTCTGGTAGCGTTGGCGGCAGGGATATGGCTTATGCCCGCCCTGGGACAAGGCCGGATGGAACCGGAAACCATTCCGAGACCGCCTCGCGATCCCAGTGTGGATCATCGAGCCCTGCAATCGGCGGCGAAGGCCATTGCCAAAGGGAGTTTTGACAAGGCACGCGGATTTATGTCTCTGCTGAGCACGGAAGGGGCCCGGGAATCCGCGGCGCTTCAAATGCAGGGAATTCTGGATGAGCAGGCGAAACTGGATGAACAGGTAAACGAGGCGCGCCAGTCGGCCTATGACGAGTACCTGGCTGCGATGGAGGAAGAAATCCAACGGGCGCTCTGGCGGGAAGCGATCTTATCGGCCAGTACGTCGCACGATTGGCAAGGCGAGGTGAAACGACAGACGGAAACACAATGGCAGGAAGAGATACGTGCGCATTGGCTGGAAGCCCTGATGGAGTTGCGGTTTGCCCAGGATTTGGCCAAACGCACCGGTCTGGCCGATCAGGTCGATGAGAAAGTGCGGGAACAGATTATTCAGCAGGCGCTGGCGATTGGCCGCCGCATGGTGCGCCGGGGCGAAGAAACAATTGAACAAAACCTGAAACGTAATCTTCCTCTCGATACTGTGGATGTCTGGTTGAAGGCGTATTCGGAGGTGTATCAGTTCCTGGTCGGGCTGGAGCCGGAGAATAACGAATATGAGCAGGAAAGCCAAGAACTGCTGCGCAAGGCCATTATAGCCAGCATGTACGTCCCGGTCCCAAATCAGGATGCGATCAGTTGGGAACAGAGGCGGGAGGGAGTAACGTTTGTAGTGTATTCCGACGGTCTGAAACGGCTGATCGATCGTTACGTGGAAGAGCCGGACTTTCTGGAGATGACCCAGAACGCCCTGCGAAATTGCCTGTTGCTGGCACAGACCAGTAAACTGGCGTTGGCATTCGAGCAATTAAATGATAACTCGGCGAAAGAGCAATATATCAAAGCGATCGAAACGCTTAAAACGGAATTGACAAAAACACCGAAGGAATTTCTTGGCTATATGCACCTCCTGGGTCAGTTGCGGCGCGTCCAGCAAATCAACGAAGAAACCCTGAAATTTCCCGATGAGGTGATCATAGCGGAATTTGCCGAGGGCTCGTTTTCGGCCCTGGACGGTTATACGTATATCGTTTGGCCGGGGGACGTGCGGGGCTTCCGCAAAGATATGACGGGCGAATTTTCCGGTATCGGTATCGAAATCGGCAAGGTCGATGGCGTTCTCACGGTGAATTCTCTACTGGAAGGAGGTCCCGCTGAACAGGCGGGCCTGGATGCCGGGGATAAGATCCTGGCCGTGGATGGTAAAAGCACCACCAATATCACTCTGGAAATGGCCGTGCAGAGGATTACCGGCAAAGAAGGTACCGAGGTGGTGCTGACCATCGATCGTCATGGCTTTAAAAAGCCGCGCGATTTCTCCATCGCACGGGGAAAAATCGTGGTCCATACGGTCAAAGGCCTCTACCGCGACGCCCAAGGGCAATGGCAGTACTTTGTGGATAAGGACCAGGGCATCGCCTATGTTCGCTTGACGAATTTCTATTCTGAAACCACCGAGAGTCTGCGCAAAATCCTGCGAAACCTGCAGGGACAGGGTATGCAGGCCTTGATCCTCGATTTGCGGAATAACAGCGGCGGATTTCTCAGCACCGCGATTGAAGTGGCCGATACCTTTATTCCGTCCGGCGTCATTGTCAGTACCCGCGCCCGGCAGGAAAGCGAGGCCTCCTATGACTGGACGCGTTACGAAAGTCCCTTTGATTCCAAGTTGCCGATTGTCGTGCTGGTGAACGTCAATTCCGCCAGTGCCTCCGAGATTGTCTCCGGGGCGCTCAAAGACCACCGCCGGGGCCTGGTGGTCGGAACGCGAACGTTTGGCAAAGGCAACGTGCAGACGATCATGGGGCTGAGCGATGAGGCCCAGTTGAAAATGACCATTGCCTATTACTATCTGCCCAGCGATCGGCGGGTGCATCGCGACCTGCGGGATCGAACCAACGAAGACTACGGCGTGGAACCGGACGTGAAAGTGGAACTGGCCGGCGCGCAGATCGAAACGATGCGCCGCGTCCAGCGGGAAGCGGGAATTCTGCGTCGCAATCATGTCAATGCCGCGCAGGAGGAACAGAACTGGAAGGTGTATGGTCCCGCCGAGATGCTCCAGAGCGATCCCCAGCTTTCCATCGCGTCGGCTTGCCTGCGGGGAAGCCTCATCACGAAAAGGCTTGGCGAAGAAAATATCGGCGAACTCGTCGGACCGATACGAGAAACGGTCACGCCTACGAATTGAGCATAGTTATTTTTGGGATAGCTCTTACAGGCCGAAGCAATCATAGATCAGGTTCTTTAAGCGGCATTGCAGCACGGAATAGGAGTAATAACGCCGGGCGAGTCGGTAATTGTGATCGGCCATCTCTTCACGTAAACGGGCGTCGTCTAAAACTTGTCGGGTCCATTGTAAGCTGCCCTCCGTGACATATCCTTCCAGTTCGATGACCCGGAAATCCTTCGGTTTGATATCAAATGTGTAGATGGAGTACGTGTTCACCACGATCGGTTTACGAAAATAAATAGCTTCCAGGAACGCATTGCCGAAACCTTCAAAATCGGACGGATACGTTACGAGATCGCAGTGCGGATAGATGTCGTAGGGGGTGTATATTTTACCTGTGCCGTCTGTTGTACCTCGACGGTGTCGGATGATGTCAGAAACGAAAATCGTATCGGCGTTCATGAGTTTTGCGTAGTTGCGAATACGTTTTTCGTACTCGTATCCTTCATCGCCGGCGGCGTGAGATATGACCAGCTTGGCTTTTCGCCCCAGTCGGCTGACCAATTCCACCGCCAGTTCAATACCCTTACGGCGAACGACGCGTGTCGGTTGCAGGATAAATACATCGTCCGGTTCCAATCCCAAATCCGCGCGCACCTCGGCGGCGTACTCGTCCGGCTCCGGCGGCGGCGATTCGAAATCCATCACGTTCGGAATCAAGGTCGCCGAGATCCCGGTTCGCAAACTCAGTTGATTGTCGGCGCTGGAGTTGATGACGACGTGATGGATGCTCGGCAGGTGGGGCGGAAACGCCATGTTCAGATAATCCCAGACCGCGTTGGTCAAGAACCGCTGTCGCTCCCAGAAGAAATCATGATGGTGTGCTATTGTGGGAATCGCCGTCTCGCTGATTACTTCGGTAATCGCTAAACCCAGCGGGATATTCATCGGAATCGTGACGGCATTTTCTACGACCAGCAGACCAATCTCGTACGTTTTCAAGAATATGTAGATCTGCTCTTTCAGTTTGTCTTTCAATTCATGAATTCGCCTGGTCACGACCGGATTGCGTGTACGGACGCCAAAGCATTCTTTCTGAAGTTCCTTAATATCGGGATGTTTAAAATGAGCCAATTCCACCAGCAGGGAGCATTCCGGCGGCCGATCCAGTTCGCCCGCAAAATAAAAACAGCGAAATCCCTCCCGCTCGAACACGTCCGCCCATTTGGCTGTCTCCAGCGATACTCCGTCATCGCCCGCAAACCGCGTCGAGATAAATCCCGCATGTTTTTTGCCGTCGTTGCTCATAAGTTTCTTTCTCCGTAGGATACCATGATATCTTTATAGCGGACCACCTGATCGGGAGCAATGTCGTGTCGTGCCGTCGCGCCGACGACTTGCTCGATCTGATCCGCTGGAATTCCTGTCCCGGGTCGCTTCACGGTAATCATCTCTCGTGTAATGATGGTGCCTTTAGGTATGGTTAGCGCCGATACTACGCTCATCCCTGCCGCTCGTTTGACTGCGAGTTCTTCGGTTGTGGATTCTTTGTTGCCGTTACCCAGAGCTGTTTGATAGAGTTCGGTAAGTTGAGGATCACATTCGATATGTGTTCTTTGCTCTTGGGGCGTCATAGCTGCCGCTTGCCGTGCGGATTCGATATAGATGTGCAATTGCGTCGGTTCCAGACTCATGCGATGGTCGGGTCCCTCCTGCGTTTTATCGAGCGTTAGGTGTTTCTCCAGGATCGTAGCGCCTTGCTGAACTGCCAGGAATCCCATTTCCAGGAATTCGGTATGGTCGGAAAATCCTGTAATCAACCTGGTATGGTCCGATAGGGTGCGTATCGCCTTTAGGTTTGCTTTTTCTATCGGCGTAGGGTATAAGCTCACGCAATGCAGAACGGCGATTTCCTGACAACCAAATGTTTGCAGATGATCCAACGACTGATCGACTTCCTGTAAGTTCGACATGCCCGTAGAAATGATTACCGGTTTTCCCGTTTCGCCGATGGCTGCCAACAAGTCGAGATGCTGCAAATTCCCGGAGCCGATTTTATAGGCCGTTACGTTGAGAGTTTCAAAAAACGTTACCCAGCGACGCGAGAAAGGCGTGACCAGAAAATCAAGGTGCTGCGCGTCGCAGTAATCCTTGATCTGAGAAAATTCATCCTCACTCAATTCATACAGCCGGAGCATTTCGTATTGGTTCTGGCCGTCGGGGCCGCTGGATTCCTGATACGCAGCCTTGGCCGCTTCTTGGATTACCAGTTCATCCGTAGTGTACGCTTGAAACTTAACGCAGTCGGCGCCGGCTTGTTTGGCCGCATCGACGAGTTGGATCGCCAACTCGATTTGCCCGTTATGATTCACTCCCGCCTCGGCAATGATGTATGGATCATTCCTGCCGTTTGTCCAATTCAGCTTGGAGAATACATTATTCATGTAAAAACTCTAACCACCCCCAAGCTCGAAGACTCGCTTGGCGGTGCCACTCGGCCGGTTCGAGAAATATGAAAAAACACTTTTCAATATTGTTTCGTGCTTCGAATTTCGTCATTGATTCGTCATTCGAGCTTCGTTATTCGACATTTCATTGAATCCGTGCCGACGGCGGTGCGCCTGCATCGCCTCGCTTTGTATCTGCTGTTGGGCCTTATGATACAGATCCTCGCCGTAAAGTGCGCGTTCCCGGGCTTCGACTTCTTCTTCGGTCGGCGGCCTATAATTCTGTTGCGCCAAAGCCAATGCCTCATCGCGCAAGCCCGTTAATTCATCGTTGGTCATCTCAGTCAAATTCACAGTTAAATCCACGGCGTCGTTAAGCCGCAGCACGAATTCCTCCTCGCCGGCAAACTGCCGACGGAACGACTCGTTGTTTTTCACCTCTTCATACAACGGCGTACCCGGATACGGACACGTGAACATCAACGCACTGAGCGGAATATTCATTTCCTTGCAGAACTCGACCGTCTCCATCACGGTTTCTCGCGTCTCGCCGGGATAGCCGATCATAAACGACACCGGACACCGCAGACCCGCCGCCCGGGTATTTTCAATCGCTTGTTTTGCTTGTTGGAGGTTGGCGTTTTTCCGCATCGCGTTGAGAATCGTTTCCGAGCCGCTCTCGATCCCGTAACTCACCGATACGCACCCGCTGGCCCGCATCCGCTCCAGCAGTTCCTTATCGCAGAGAGTTACCCGCCCCGTGCAGCTCCAGCGCAGCGACGCCAGTCGGCGGTTGCGGTCGATCAGATCGCAAATCGCAAACACACGCTCCTTATCGATCACGAAGCAGTCATCCTGAAAACTGATAAAATCAACGTCGTAATTGCGCTGCAACGCTTCCATCTCGCCGACTACGTGTTCGGCGCTGCGCGTGCGATACTGCCGCCCGAATATTCGGTAACAGTACGCACACGCAAACGGGCAGCCCCGAGAACTGATTATATCGACATCCTTGCCGATCCCCACGATCGGGTTGGTCAGATATACTTCCATGGGAAACAGATCCCACGCCGGAAAGGGAAGCTCATCCAGATCCGCAATCATAGGCCGCTCGGCGGTTCGCACGATAGCGCCGTTTTTCCGATAGGCGAGTCCGGCAATATCATCCATTTGTTTACCGTTCAATAACGCCGGCAGCAGCTCCAGCACCGTACGATCCGCCTCGCCGACGGCGATGGCGTCTATGGCCAGGTTCGTAAGCGCCGTCTCGATGATGCTGGTGCCGACCGATCCGCCGAGAATCATCGGACAATTCGGCCTCGACTCCCGGATCCGCGGCGCCATGCGCTTGATCCATTTATAGGTCGTGATTAAACCGCCGATCCCGATAACCGCCGGATTGTACTGCTGAATCTGTTCGAGCACTTCCTCATCGGATAATCGTAATCCGTTCACGTCGATCACCGCTACGCGATATCCCGCACTGCGCAGCCGCGCCGCGATCAGTCCCAATCCCGTCGGAAAATTCCGCGGCTGATCCCATTGGCGAATCGGCGGAAAAATCAACAAAATATCATGACTCTTATACGCCATTTTTCATTGCTCATTGTTTATTTTTCATTTTATATTTTCTGAGTTTCTCTGCTTCGCAGCGCCGCTTCTGCCAGAAACATATCCCGCGCCTGGGTGGCACCGCCAAGCGACCAACGGGAGCTTGGGGGTGGTCGGCAGAACCATCCACCCCCAAGCTCGAAGACTCGCTTGGCGGTGCCACCCGGTTCGTTTTAACGTTTTATTGTATATAGCATAATACTCACGTCTGCTCTTCTCCTCTACTTCTTAGCGCCGCTTCGGCCAAAAACATATCCCGCGGCGTATCAATATCCACCGTTTCATGTGCTTCCTGTTCCAGACCGCGCCGATCCTGCCCCCAGAACGCATGCGGATCGTCACTGTTCTCGGCCGCCAACAGCGTCTCGTATCTCACCACGCCCACCGCGCCGTCGATCATGTACAGCTTCGGCAAATCCTGCCTTTGATAGACCTGGTTGTCAATGTATTTCGTGGCTCGATCTCCTTCGAGTTGATAAAGCCAATACGGATGAAATTTCCCCACCGACGCCATCGTCTGCACCGAATCCGCCCCCGTCTGCTCCAGTGTTTCTATCGCCTTATCGATGATCCCTTCCGCTCGTACCGGCACGTTTGCATACAACAGCGCCACCGCCTCCGGCTCATATTCATATTGTTCCTTCAATACTGCGCAGCAGTGCCGCATTGCATCGTCAATCCGCGCCGTATCCCCCGCCAACGCTTTAGGCCGATCCACTATAACCACTTTTTGATTATAGCGCTGACGGCAAATGTCTTTCACTTGCTCATCATCCGTCGTTACCGCGATTCGATCCAACCGCTCCGCCGCCAGCGCCGCTTCCAGCGTATAATCAATCACAGGCTTACCCAGCAACTCGCGCGTATTCTTACCCGGCACCCCCATACTCCCCCCCCGCGCCGCTATAATGCCAAGCACCTTCATGCAATGTACCCTACGAAACTCCCCTCCCTCACGGTCGGGGCTTGGTTTATATTCGTCATTCGGTATTCGTCATTAATTCGTCATTCGTGCTTCGTCATTCGTCATTATCATCGATGCCATTCTTTACATTTCACACACAAAGGGTTTAAATTAAAATTTCCTTCCTGATGTGTCAACCGCAACTGATTCATCTCCTCTGATCGCCACAATTCTGAAACGCTTCTTTCCTTCACATTGCCGATAATCTGTAGGCCGGTAAAATCCTGAGCACAGATCGTCGCGTTGCCGTCGGCCAGGATCATCAACGTACGATACAAGCGGCTGCACGGATACCGTTGCGGCGGACACATGTCCATAACCGCCTTATTTTCGATCTGACCGGCGTAATCATTATAGCCGACGATCACTGCCGCACCGCAACGATCCAGCCAGCGAGCGTAAAATTCCTCCATTTCCGCCATTGTCTCCCGCGTCTTTACCAGATGCGGAATCACCATCGGACCGTGCCCCGAAACCTTATCTATAAATGCTTCGATGTTCCGTTCCACCTGCTCAAATCGGTCCTGCCCTTTGACTTGTTCATACAACACCCTGCTGTTCGCATCCACATATACGCTGATTACATCTGCCGCCGATTCCGCCAGCGCCTCCGCCAATTCTCCCTCTAATGCCAATCCATCCGTCTCGATATTGATCCCTAGAATTTCCGCCTGTTTCGCCGCCTCGATTATCTGATTTAATTCCGGATGCACCAATGGCTCCCCAAATCCGCCTATCGTGATACAAATATCATCCAGCGCCGCGCAATCGTTGACAATCTTCTCAAATAGTTCCAACGACATTCGATTATTTTGCCTTTTACCTTTTACCTTTTGCCTTTCGATACGCAGACTCGGTTCCGTGTTGATCTCAATCTCCAACTCCCGCGGCAGAGCGTCCACCTTCCAAATCTGTTCTTGCATTTTTTGAACGAACTGTCCGACCTGCCCGTTTTCCAATTGCCCATTTAGATTCGCTGCCAGACGAGTCAAGTGACCAAAACTCCGTGCCGTATCTGCCAGATAACGATACGGACTAACGCAGAGATCCTTGGCCACCCGGAAGTTGCACTCCTGCATGATATAATCCATGTGCGGACTCTCGGGATCGTAGTACAACAGATTGCCGATCGTAGCATTCGTTTGCACCAGTTCGTGCAGCAGGTCCAGCCGATACGCACAGCCCGCCAGGCCCGGCGCCGCCTGCGTAAACGTAAACCGCATGGCCGATCCGTTCTCATGATGATGAGCGATCAAACCGTCGATCAAGTGCGGATCGACCAGGATCGCTTCGGCCGGCGCCGTTACCGCCGTATAGACATCCCGCTCTCGCAGTTTCAGCACCATCTCCGCCGTAAACGATTGCTCGTCAAAAACCGTTGCTTCCCGAATCCCGCCCCGCCAGCAGTTCAATCCCCATTTCCGCCGACGTACATAGGGACTCGTAGATACCATTTCTTGTAGGCCGGTGACCTCTACGTTCATTCCTGCCACGAGTGGTTGTATCTGACTGATTTGCGTTTCCGGACAGAATACTATGATTTCATTGAGCTGCTCCGCCCTTTGCAATCGCTCCACCGTCCGCCTCAATACCGTTTTACCGTCTATCTCCTCCGCCACCCGCGATCGCACCCCCAGCGCGGACCGCTCCGCATCCGCATAAAGAATCGCCACATTCTTTCGTTCCGCTGCTTCACTCATAATTTCTTTAACCACGAAGGTCACGAAGAGCACGAAGCTACTTTTTGTTTTATCCTGTAAATCTTGTTATCCTGTCTAAACTTCTTCGTGTCCTTCGTAATACTATCTTGCAACTCCTTGTTTTTTATGCATGTTTTTTTGTTTTAGTTACTGCTAAACATTTATATCGTAAGGCGTTATCGCAATTTTGCCATAAGGGAAACTATGAATGCGTTTACCGCTTTGGGGCTTCCAGCAGGAATGGCGCCGAGTATCGGCTCTGCCTGCTGGCAGC
>Ga0114922_10005446_pt1 | contig 11747 bp, 9 predicted proteins | sample AartaG_FD_100975 | JGI IMG/M metagenome (GOLD analysis project Ga0114922, IMG submission 100975) | Deep subsurface microbial communities from Aarhus Bay to uncover new lineages of life (NeLLi) - Aarhus_00045 metaG | ecosystem: Environmental > Aquatic > Marine > Oceanic > Sediment | place: Aarhus...
AACAGGTCGGCCTCCATCCGCACTGAACCGTTACACCCTTGCCGGCCTGATCCTTCTGCTCATCGCCATCTTTTTTCTCGACCTCTCGGTTGGATCGGTGCGTATACCCGCACAAGACATCATAGGCATGCTCTTCGGGAAGGAACCTCAGCAGGCGGCATGGCTGAAAATCCTGTATATGTTCCGCCTCCCCAAAGCCATAACCGCTGTTCTTGCAGGGGCAGCCCTTGCGGTGAGCGGTCTGATAATGCAGACGCTCTTCAGGAATCCGCTTGCCGGGCCCTTTGTGCTCGGTATCAATTCCGGTGCGAGCCTCGGGGTGGCCCTGGTGATCCTGTGGACCGGGTCGATGAGTCAGACAACGATTTTTGCAGGACTCGGCCTGATCGGAGACCTTGGGCTCATCATCGCAGCGGGCCTCGGTGCGTCCCTTGTCCTCGTCTTCATCCTCCTGGTATCACGGAGAGTGCAGAACGTCATGACCCTGCTCATCCTCGGGCTCCTCTTCGGTTACGCGACCAGTGCGGTGGTGAGTATACTGCTTCACTTCAGCATTGCCGAGCGCATACACCTCTTCGTATCCTGGACATTCGGGAGTTTCGGTGGTGTCACCTGGAAACAGCTCAAGGTCTTGATGCCGGTTCTGCTCATCGGCATCTTCATATCACAGATGCTGATAAAACCACTGAACTCATTTCTGCTTGGTGAAAGCTATGCCAGAAGCATGGGGCTCAATGTACGACGGGCCAGGATATGGATTATCTGCATCACCGCCCTGCTGGCAGGATCGGTCACCGCCTTCTGCGGGCCCATTGCCTTTGTCGGTGTGGCCATACCCCATCTGGCGCGGAGCCTGTTCAACACCTCGGACCACCGGGTACTCATTCCATCCGTGGCACTTCTCGGAGCAATCATCGCCATTGTCGCCGATATCGTGTCGGGACTGCCCGGAACACAGGTGGTGCTGCCCCTGAATGCCGTTACCTCGCTGATTGGAGCACCGATCATCGCCTGGATAATACTAAGCAGGAGAAACCTGAGAAAGACCTTTGCATCATGAAAGAAACACTGTGCAGGGCACATAACCTGACCATTGGCTATCGGTTTCCACGGCGTCCGACACATGTGGTAGCCGCTGACCTGGAGCTTACACTCAATAGGGGAGAGCTCACCTGTCTGCTCGGACCGAACGGCTCGGGAAAATCGACGCTCCTCAGGACCCTGTCGGGAATGCAGCCGCTAATCAGGGGAAGTATTCTCCTCAACAACAGGGACTTGAAATCCTACAACCAGAGGGAGCTCTCCCGGCTCCTCAGCGTGGTTCTCACCGATCGAATAGATGTGGGCTTCCTCTCGAGCTATGCCCTGGTTGCCCTGGGCCGTCATCCCTACACGGGCTGGTCGGGCCGAATCACCTCCCACGACGATGAGATCGTTCGATGGGCGTTGAAATCAGCTGGCGCAGACACCCTGACAGAGCGCTACGTGGCAGAGCTCAGCGACGGGGAGCGGCAGAAAATCATGATTGCACGCGCCCTTGCCCAGGAACCACAGATCATGCTGCTCGACGAACCAACGGCCTTCCTCGACGTTCCCCGCCGTGTCGAGATCATGCGCCTCCTACACAACCTTGCCCGTGATACCGGCAGGGCGATATTTCTCTCCACCCATGACCTCGAACTGGCACTTCGGAGTGCCGACCGTATCTGCCTTCTCTCAATCGAGGGTGAACTCCTGATCGGCGCTCCCGAAGACCTTGTGCTCCGCGGCGCTTTCGAAACCACCTTTCACAGCGAGGGCGTGCACTTTGACAGGGAGTACGGCCACTTCACCATGACCGAGGTACGGGGCAGGATGGTTGCAGTGGAGGGACAGGGGATCAGTGCAGGCTGGACGAAACGAGCACTTGAACGAGAAGGATACAGCGTTTCAGATGTAAAGAGCGAAGCTGAAGCGCGGGTCCGGGTTGTCTCAAGAAGGAAGGGAATACGCTGGAAACTGCAGGTCGATGAAAGGGAATCAGAGCACCAATCAATCGAAGAGCTGCTGACCAGTATCCATGCCGAATTGCATGAATGAACATACCTGTGTGGCGCATGCAGCAACGGTCCGCCTTAGTCGGAAGGAAGAACTCACCGCCTCATCCCGCGAAAATATGTCTATTCAGTCAGGCTGTATCTGATTGGTATCTCAACGGACAATGCTCCCTCCAGTCCATGCTCGTAGGGTACCACCTTCTTTATCAGAGAGATGGCCGCGTTGTCAAGAATTTTACTCCCCGATGACCGGATAACACGGAGCTCAAAGAGTTCACCGGATTTGTCAAGCTCGAGGAAGATGAGTACAACCCCCTCGATATTCCTCCTTCGTGCCGCCTGGGGATAGATCTTCCGTTCGAGAATCCTCTTTCGCAGACCTGCAATGGACTCTGCGTACAGTGAATCAGTTACATCGGGCTGCTTCTGCTGTACCGGCTGCACCACTTCGGCATTTCCGGCTTCCTCCGCCTCTGTTTCCATAAAATCCTCCTCCCCTAAAACCTCTAAAACATCTGGTACCGGCAGCTCAACGGGCAGGTCCACATCTTTTGGAGGAAGCGGAGGGGGCTCTTCCTTTCTCTTCAATATCCTCTTTTTCGGCTGTCTCGTTTTCTCCTCTGGAGGTTTGTAGTACTTAAGCGTTACTTCATAGGAACGCTCGGATTCAGTCTCAGGACTCCTGTCAAAAACGATAAACCGTAGCAGCACGAAATGAACCAGGAGGGAAGCAAGGACAGCAAGGATGAGAACGGCCGAACCGAAGCGCCTCATTGCTTCTGCTCGACGAGGAAGGAGATGGATTCAGCGCCCGACTTCTTGGAAATATCCATGATTCGAACCACCCTATCGAATACCACCCCCCTGTCAGCCTGTATGACCACCTCTGTCGAGCGACTGAATGTATAGGCTCTCTGCAGTTTGCGGGAGAGGCTCTTTTCACTGACGGGCTCACCGTCCAGGAGTATACGACCGTCTTTGAAGAGGGTAATGGTGATCTCCGGCTGCTCGTGGACCTCTGCTGTTTCCGTTTCCGGGAGCGTTACCGGGATGGAGGGTCGCGCGAGAAAGGAGGTGAGAAGGAAGAAGAGGAGCAGTAAAAACATCATGTCTATCATGGGGGTCAGGTTTGGTCCCACTTCACTTGTCAATGATTCCTCGAATTCCTTGAACTCGATCATTCCCGCCCCCTTGTCATTGACATGATCTCCTCCCCGACATGCTTCATGGAGGAAGCCGTGGCCTTGACCTGATTTGTATAGAGGTGGAAAAACACCAGTGCGGGAATCCCCACAAAGAGCCCGGCAACAGTGGTGATAAGCGCCTCCCAAATACCTCCGGCAAGCAGGGAAGGGTCGACCAGGCCTTTCACCGATGACAATTCTCGAAATGCCTCCACCATGCCGATGACCGTACCGAGGAGCCCGATCATGGGAGCGATTTTACCGGTCAGTTCCAGGAGATGCAGGTTCTTGGAGAGCCTCTTCAGCTCCTGGTCGCCTGTTAGGGATATCTTGTTCTCCACCACATCCTGGGTGTAGCTTCGGTACCGGAGCGCAGCCTCCACGATGGCAGCTATGGGGCCGCGGCATTCTTCGGCAATACGCTGCGCCCGGTGGAGATCCCCCTCCTCGATGATGTTGATCACCCTATCGATGAACCTGCGGTTCACCCTGGCACGAATGAAGTGATATCCCCGCTCGATGATAATTGCTATCATGAGCACGGAACCAAAGAGGAGCGGGTACATGAGGGGGCCGCCCTTGTAGAAGAGATCAAGCATATAGCATTTCCCCAATTGTGATGAAGACCAGCACGTACCTATACATACTGATTTATCTCTGCTGACAATGTCAATCCATTTCTTTCATCTCTCAGGCAGACTATAAACACCGCCATCTCAGAACACATTGAATGTGGTTCAGTAAAGCTGCGATAACCCAGCATTCCCCTAAAACTCAAACTCAAAACCTGTTCGTATGAACAGACCCGGCGTTGGGTAATCGGCAGCAACTTCATACTGCTTGTTGAATAGGTTGTCCACAGAAAGGAGGAAGGTGGTTGACTTGCCAATATTTTGTCTATAGTAGGCATCAAAGACTACATAAGATGGCAGAGACTGCGTCTCGCCCATCGGATCTTTATAGTATCTCTTTGTTTCAAAGTGGCCGTTGAATCCAACACCGAACCTTCTCCGACTATAGTCCAGTCCGAAATCAAGTTCGTTTACCGGTATATAGGGCATACGTTCATCATCCGCTCGAGTCAACTCACCGGAGAGATTAAAGGAGTACAAAAAGGTGTACTGCAGATTTAAATGCATGCTTTTTGTAACCGCCGCATCAAGGTGCGCCTCTATTCCGGGATAGAAAGCTTCATCGAAATTCGTTGGTCTCCATTTTAAATCACTCCCCTCCTGCCACCCGATGACATTCTCGACGTAACGGGTGAAGAGAAAGAGGTCGTAACTGATTGTCTGGCCCATCCGGGTAATACCGAAATCAACTGAATATCCTCTTTCGGGCTTCAAATCAGGATTTCCTTCCGCCCACATGGTTGAAGGCCAGTACAGGTCACTGAAGGTGGGGGCACGGAATGAATTTGAAATGTTTCCCTTGAGCGAAGCTCGAGAAGAGAGTGCCTGATTGACTGCGAGCTTGAAGCTCCATGCACCTCCGAAGTCGGAGTAGTAATCGCATCTGACCATGGGAGTCAACGTAAAGGCTCCCGTAATATAGAGAGGCGTCTCGAGAAATATACCGGTGTATATTCTTTCGCGATTGCCGAATTCATTACTGTCCAGCCAGTTGTAACTGAGATTTCCACCATACACAAGGGAAAAGAAGCTAAATGCAACTACCTCCTGAGACAGGTCCGCTCCAGTCTCAAATATCTTATGCTTGGAATCTTCGAATGAGTCGGGGTTTTGATACTGAAAATCTGAATAGTTGAAAAAGGTGTTGAAGTTCAAAGTGAGCACATCGGAAATGAAACTGTCAGTGAAGTAGCCGACTGTCGCCTGCGCTTTGAGGTCCTTCTGCTCTGCATCAGGTGATAGGGAGGATACCTTACCCGGAACCCCTTTCTTATTTGATATGAACAAACCCTTTATATCGAGGTTGCCACCTCCCACTGGCAGTCTGAGGGCTGCGGTAAGATCCCCACCTATAATTTCAGCATTCTCCCGTTTCCGCGTGACTCCGTTTTCATCTTTATATATGTACTCGTTATCTGCAGTGTACACACCGCCCGAAGTAGTAAAATGGGCATTTCTTATTGCCCTGGAATACTGCACACCAACCTTCTGTGCATCCACGAGATCGCCTGCCTCAGCACCGTGTTGCTCCCCCGTGCCCGTTACATAGCTCTGAGGTATATAACCCCCATTTTCGATGCGAATCTTCAGTTTGCCGTCGGCTTCCTTTCTGGTGATGATGTTAATAACACCACCAATCGCATCTGAGCCGTACAGTGCGCTGGTACCACCCCGTACAATCTCAATTCGTTCAATGCTGTTCACCGGGATTAGTGACAAGTCAACACTGGCACTCTGTGCATTATTGATTCTTATACCATCAATCAATACGAGTACCTGGTCCGCAGTTGAACCACGTACATATACATTCTGCACAGCACCGAGAGGCCCGAAATCCTGAATTGCAATACCTGCCTGTCTGTTCAGGATCTGTGCAACATCCCGGACACCGCTCTCTTCGATCTCCTCCGCCGTGATGACGGTCACATGCTGAGGTACATCAAGAACTGGCTGTTCGGTCTTCGTCGCCGTAATGATAACGTCTTCCATTGAAGCCGTACCCTCTTCACCTTCATCCTGTGCATGGAGCACAAACACGGGTATGAGGGTCAGTAGTAACAACAGCATGAATCTTTTCATCTTTCAACCTCCCCTGAATGATGTGGCCGGCTCTAGCATTCGATGAGAAGGAAGTGGCAGTCTACTGCGGTTTTAAAGTGATCTTTTTGGTTGGTGGATCACGAAAAACAGTGTGCGGCAGGACCATTCCCTTTCCTCGAGGGCAACTGTTTCAGGAGGGTTTCCTGGCTTCCGGATTATCTTACTCGCAGCGCCTTCTCACTCGAAGAAGCAATGGCGTTATGCTGCTTTCATCCCCGGTTACAGTGGCGGGACCGCTGCGGCTTGAACCGCATTCCGCTCCCCTGAAACAGGGCCAGTTGTGGTTTCATACATACTATTTGGTTAATTTTTTGTCAAGAAAAAACGGAGATGCCCGTTACCACAATTTTCGAGGATGTCGCACGGCGAGAGTATACAAATCTCTCGCTTCTGTTTGTCAACAGAAATAGGACTGAAATATACCCTGTTATGTGAGGATGGTGTCAAACTTCAGCGGAGATGCTCCTCTGTGTAGAGCATGAGCTCGATCATACGTTCGAGGAGACCCTCTGTTTCGAAGCCCATGAAATTCTGCAGCACGAGCTCCTTTGTAAAAAGGCGGCAAATATATTTGAGCTTCCTGGCCTTCTTTTGGGAAGCGAATATGTAGTCATTGTGACCGTTGTTGATGATGATGAGGTTTCTTTTCCCGTCATACTTCGAACGCCAGAGCTCTCCGGTGGCCCGGATAAATGTGTAGCCGGGAATACCCTGCCCTGATATCTTCCCTTCCGGCCCCTCTTTTTTCATGAGCGTCTCGCTTACCGTGACAATGGCTTCTGCAGTGCACACGGTGTCCACCTGAGTGACTGTGGCCTGTAGTATGGTGAGACCCGGCTCGGAAGGGGCAATGAAAGTCACGAACTCACCATCCTCCGTGTTGAGCGATCCTTCTCCCTCCTTTAAGCTCCATGTGACGGTGATGTCACGTTCGACCACCCGTTTGTTCCTGTCTCGTGGGATGCATCGGAATTTCCTTTCCCTGTTTACCTGAACAACGCATGAGGAGGGTGAAATGATGGCCTTGAACAGGGGGCCTGCATGCTCGTAGAATACTCGCTCATCCAGGGTTTCATGCTCACGAGCGTTTTCAACAGGACCAATTGCCCCTTCACCAGTCTCATGATCTCCCACGGTAAAAATCGAACCCGCCTTCCCTGCCCCCCGGTTGCCGGCCCGGTTAATGTCGAACCAGTCATATTCACCCCTTGGTAAAGCGAGAAAGGCCTCCTTCAATGCCCGCTGTACGGATTTGAGTATGTTCCGGCTTGCCTCCTCCTCTTCGACTTTTTTCTCGATCTCGATGATGTTCTTCAGCTTTTCCTCCAATGTTTTGAGTTCAGCGCAGAAGGTCTGGAATCGTGCATCCTGAACGATGCCGTCCCTCGTACCTGGCGTGAGCTGTAGAAAAGGAACATCGATCATACCCTGCAGATAGCCCGCATTCCATGGATCGCGGTTAAAGAAATCGAGTTTCGTTATGGAGGGAAGTACCCGGGTCCCTGACCGGAACAGGCTGACCACGTTCCCGGGGTCGCTTCCATTGAGGTAGAGCTCGAAGTATATCTCACCTTCCTCGCTTTCCAGAACATCGAACTGGTGCAGAAACCGACCGGAAAACCGCTGAGGTTTTACCTCGAACTCTTTTCTCGACTGTCGGTCCTTGATCTTTATCTCTACGCCCGATCTGCGAATTCTGTCACGCAGTTCTGAAGCGAGGTAGTGCTGAATCCGTTCACCGTTAAGCTGCCTGATCCCCGGAAGCAACGGGTGTATCAGGAGCTCCGTTCCAGGATGGCTGAAGAGGAAGCGCCGCGAGGTGATCGTATATCCCTGCTCACCCTTCTTCATCTCCATCTGATAGGTTTTTCCATCAGCTCCTGCGGAGGAAAGTATCAGTCTGTCACCTACTGTCCAGAAACTCAGCAATCCGATACCGAACTCGCCCTGTACCCCTTCCTGTTTCAGCTTCTTCTTTATCGAGTCGCAGATGTGAGTGGCAACATACTTGAAGTTGGGCAACCCAACCTCATCGAGCGGTATACCCTCTCCGTCATCGATAACCTTCAGGTAGAGCTCGCCCCGTTCCCGACCCCGCACAATTGTTACATTCTTAGCTCGTGCATCGATGCTGTTTTCGACGAACTCCGCGATCGCCTTCAGGGGATTATTCTGAGAGAGTGCGATGATGGTAATAGCGTTCCAACTGTCGCCAATCCTGAGCTTACCGCTATTCTGCCTGCCGGTTGTGCCCCGCTTTTGTGGTTTTCCTCGAATCGTCGATTGGCTGGAGGAAAGAGCATGTAACTGATCTGGAGAGCGATTGTTGTCCCTCGTATTCATCCCACACCCCCCATCTGAATCGAATGGCAATACCTCAGGATTCCCATAAAGTGTTTATCATCATGGTTCGTATGTCAAGAACATTGTTTTAAACTGGACACCCAAGGCATATGAATTACCCATATCTGAATCCCCCATACCGCTATCAATTCAATCCGCGTAACGTAAGATACCCCATTGAAATAATTGACAGAGAGATACCGAGTCGCTACAATGAGCCTATGCGATTCTTCGAGGCTTTCGGTGCATGGTTCCTGGGGTTTGTCGAAACCTTTCTCGACTTCTGCGCCTACAACCTGCTCATCGTACGGACCATCTTCGGAAGCAGGCCCGAAGGACACCGGTCGAGTCTGCGGGTGCTGTTCAAGCAGGTGTTGTTCACCGGTTATGACGCACTGCCAGTCGTTGCATTTATTGCACTCGCCATAGGAGCCATTTCAATTATTCAGTCCCTCACCTATCTGCCCATTTTCGGTGCTGAACGTTTTATCGGTAATATACTCGTCACGGTCATCATTCGTGAGCTCGGGCCATTGATCACCGCTTTCTTCGTGGTCGGCCGCTCCGGCACTGCCGTTACCACAGAGATCGGTAATATGGTCGTTCATCACGAGATCGAAGCGCTTGAATCCATGGGGGTGGATCCCGTACGTTATATCGTTCTTCCCCGTTTATTCGGTTTCACGGCCTCACTGGTGAGTCTCAATATCTACTTCGATATATTCGCCATTCTCGGGGGATTTCTCGTTTCAAAGTTCATCATAGTGACCAGCCTTGCCACCTTTTTGACAAGGATCATGGACGTTCTGTTGCTCTCGGATGTCCTCATTAGTTTATTGAAGGGGTTCATATTCGGAATCATTATTGCGCTTATATGCACATTCAGGGGATTCTCAGTGAAAACTTCATCCACGGAGGTTCCACAGCAGACGACAAAGGCTGTGCTCAACGCCATTTCAGCCATGTTTCTGGCAGACGGCATAGTAACCCTTATCTATTATCTCTAATGGAGGAGTGGTGTACAGGTTATGGAACTGATAAACGAAATCGAACAAACATTTGAAACAAGAGAAAACATCATTGAGATACGCGAGGTTTCCCATTCCTTTAGGAAGAATCTGTTGCTCGACAATATCTCCATGGATTTCCCCAAGGGAAGGCTCATCATGATAACGGGGCTTTCGGGATCGGGCAAGACGACGCTTATAAAGATCATTGCAGGCTTGATCGAACCCGATCAGGGTACGGTATGCATCGAGGGCATCGACATATCAAAGATTCACCGTCTCAAACTCTTTGAACTGCGAAAGCATATGGCCTTCATGTTTCAGAGCGGCGCACTGCTCAATAATCTTACGGTGTTCGACAACATAGCCCTTCCCCTCAGCTATCATTTCAATATGCCTGCAAAGGAGATCGAAGAACGGGTCCTCATGGCACTTGATCAATTCGGCATGACCGGTTATCGGGATGCACTGCCTGGTCATCTCTCCACGGGTCAGCAAAAACTTATCGGTGTTGCCCGGGCATTCATCATGGAGCCTTCGATCATGTTTGTCGATGAACCTGTGGGCGTCATGGACGCAATTGTACGGGAGCGAATATCAGATGCAATTATCACAATGAGGGACGACCCGGCAATAACGATTATCGCCGTGACCCACAACATCGACTTCATCAAACAGTATGCGGACTACATCGCCATTCTCCATGACAAATGTATCTTTGCCTATGGAAAACGGGACGAGATCCTCAAATCACGCGACCCCGTGCTGCAGAAGATCATGGCAATCATCGTGGACGAAACTGATAAGCTTGCGGAGAGTGTACTTGGTATTATGAAAAGCTCAGAGGACGAAGAAGTGTGAGAGTCATTAACTAAGTATCAGGGGATAGAACCATGTCATTCAAGTTCAAACATCTTGAAAAGATTGTCGGCTTTTTCCTTACCCTTGCGCTCCTCATTATTGTTGCAGTCATAGTCATGATTGGACGGGAGCAGCGGTGGTTCGAAAAACAATACATCTACACCACAAAGTTCACATCCGGAGAGAGTGTTTCTGTAGGCATGCAGGTACAGATAAAGGGTATTCAAACCGGTGAGGTCAAAACGGTTTTTCTCACCGAGGACAATCTCATCGAGGTGACCTTTCAGGTGTTTCAAGACTATGCAGGCCGTATCCGAAAGGATAGTGTTGTGAAAAAGCGCTCTCCGCTCATCGGATCGAAGTACCTGGAAATCATACCGGGTGAGCAGAACATGCCTGTGCTTGCGAGTGGCTCCTATGTCTGGTCAGAGGACACGGAGGAGGGCAAACGGATACTGAGCGAACGGCTGCGGGCAGAACGGCCGGAGCAGGTACAGAGAATTCTGAATAATGTGGAGGAGCTCACCTACAAGCTCTCCGCCGATGATGAGAAGCTCATGGTGACACTCGCAAAAACAAGCGAACTCATGGATATGCTTAAATCGGAAGAGGGGGACCTAAGCATGATGCTCGCCCATCTTGAGAGCATCACCAGGTCCATCGAGGAAAGCGAGGGAAGCATCGGGAAGATGCTATACGACGATTATGAGATGTACGATCAGATAACGGCCGTTATGGGAAACCTCAACAGTATGACCGCAAATCTGGATGAACTCTCACAGACCCTCGCCGATTCCTCACCCGAGGTGAAGATGGCCATGGAGAATGTCAACAGAACCATGGATGATGCCATCGGCCTCATGGCCACCTTACAGAACAGCGTCTGGCTGCGGAGTGCGAGTAAAAAGACGGAGCAGGAACTGAAAGCAAAACCCATCGAAGGTGACGTACGCGAGGGTGGATACGCGCCTGAGCTGGACTATAGCCGTTAAACGTTCAAGGGGATTCGGGTATGAAAAAAACCATACTGGTCTATGTACCGCTTATCAGCATACTCATCATTGCCGCATGCGCATCGGACAAACCAACGGTGGCGGTTAAGCAAAATGCACGGCATGCTGAGGGTCGTGCATTGGAAAGTTACCACCGAGGTGACATGGAACAGGCCATCTTCTACTTTAAGAGGGCACTCGAGCAGGACCAGAGCGTGAACAATCTCCCAGGAATTGCAGCCGACCTTCACAACCTCGCCCGCTGCTATGTGAATTTAGGACTGGATGACAACGCCAGAAAGGTATTGAGCGAGGCTATCGAGATAAACAATACCATTGAGAACAGGAGCGGCACTGCAGACAACTATGTGCTGCTCGCAACGGTACGTATGCGTCGCGAAGATTATGAAGCAGCCATGGACCTTTTGAACAAGAGTTACAGCCTGTATGAAGAGGACAAGAACAGGGTCGGCATGGCAACGGCACTCAACAACATGGGATCGATCTACCTGAAGCAGGGGCTCTATGATCAGGCATTTACGACTATCGACGATTCAATTGCGATGCACGAGAAGGAAAAGAACCACGGCGG
>Ga0114922_10005447_pt1 | contig 11745 bp, 6 predicted proteins | sample AartaG_FD_100975 | JGI IMG/M metagenome (GOLD analysis project Ga0114922, IMG submission 100975) | Deep subsurface microbial communities from Aarhus Bay to uncover new lineages of life (NeLLi) - Aarhus_00045 metaG | ecosystem: Environmental > Aquatic > Marine > Oceanic > Sediment | place: Aarhus...
TGGGCAAGCGCCTTAAGACCGTGTTCATCGAAAACGGTCTCATGCGCCAGGGAGAGCCATTACAGGTCGCCGGCTTTTTCCAAGAACTCGGTGTCATGGTCGAAGTGGTTGATGCACGCAAAGAGTTCTTCGCAGCGCTCAAGGGAATCACGGACCCGGAAAAGAAGCGCGAGGCTATTACCCAGACCTTTTACAGAAACGTATTCGGACGCCTAATCAAGCAAAGCGGAGCAAAGTACCTTCTCCAGGGAACCATCCTGACTGATGTGGACGAGACTGTGGCAGGGATCAAGCGGCAGCACAATGTATTCGAGCAGTTCGGGATCGACCCGCAGGAGGCTTTCGGCTACCGGATCATCGAACCACTGATTCAGCTTCGAAAGGACGGCGTTAGAAAGATTGGCAAGGCTCTCGGGCTTCCCTCCGAGCTATTCGAGCGCATCCCGTTCCCAGGCCCGGCGCTCTCGGCACGCGTAATAGGTGAGGTAACACAGGAACGAATCGAGACAGTGCGCAAGACAACCGCCGTTGTCGAGCGGTTGCTAAAGGGCACCGGTGCGTTTCAGTACATGGCGATCCTTCACCAAGACCGGGTGACCGGCATGCGCCACGGCAAGCGCGATTTCGGTCAGCAGATCGAAGTCCGTTGCTGGGACAGCGTGGATGCGCGAACCGCAACACCGACACGGCTCTCGTTCGAAATCCTTGAGAAGCTCGCCGGTGAGATTATCCGCGAGGTTCCCGGCATTGTCAGCGTCACGTACAACATAGCGCCGAAGCCCCCCTCAACACTCGAAGCGATCTGATAACAATTGAATATTCTACAGTTAGAAAAGACTCAAACGTTTTCATGTCCTGACCAGGCGTTGTGAAAAAGGGGCACGCGGGAATAACCATCGGTGATCGGAATTCATTCTACAGGCAAAATCTTAGTTTACGAAATATTCGCAATTCCATCCAAACTATATCCTAACCGTTTTTAGCAAATATGAAGTAATTCTGGGTATTTGATTTTATCACCGTTCAAAATAAAAACGCCGCAGCCCCTTGTAATACCAAGAGAGTGCGGCGCTTTGTGCTGGAGCCACCATGCGGACTCGAACCGCAGACTTCCGCAGACGATATACAGTGGAGTATGCTTTAAAGCAGGTAGCTGATGCGCAAAAAGGGGGCCAAGATAATCTGTCTTCAAGGTTTAATTTCGCTGTGCAGCTTATTATGTATGACATTGTTGTGCAGATTTGATACCAGTGTGGCTTGCCGTGAGGCTGTTAATTCAGAATTTGAAATCTTTTTTCAGCTTATAGCTAAATATAACTGTATATAACTTGATTTTGCCTTTCAGGACAAAACCATCTTCCACGGGGAAAAGAAGAACCGCTGAGCTCATACTTTGTCTTTCGACTTTGCCTTGGATACTTATACGTTTGGACTTTTTCAAGATGGTTTGAGACTCATCTATCTCGCTGGGCAGGTCGTAGCCCTTATTGTCTTTAAAATCCAGCCTGAAGGCAACATAATCTTCTTTATAAGATTCACCAAGGTAGGTAATCACATAGCTGAAAGTGATAAAATTCTCGCTGATTACTAAACCGAAATTTCCCTTTTTTTCGATGCCTTTAGCAGCCAGAGTGGAGGTGCAAAATACGAGTATAATCGTGATAACTACAAAAAATCTCATTAAAAATCTTCTCCTAACTCTGTACAATTTCTCAAAAGGTATAATATTATTATCGTTCACTCTGTGCAATTACTTATCTATTATACTCTGCTGCCACTTAAAGCTAATTAAGGCTCACCCAAGGATGGTTCAACTGCCATTATTACAGTATTTACTGTTCCATAATTTTTACGTGGACATGACTTATTAATCGAGTTACAGCATTGCTTAAACGGTGGTTGCAGGGTACTCATCAAGGAGCAGTGCATCCATCTCACCTCGACTATTACTTGGATGAATATACGTTTCGCTTCAACCGAAAAACATCCAGATCACGCGGCAAGCTATTCTACCGTTTGATTCAACAAGCAGTTAACATCGCTCCCGTAACAGGTCAGGAAATACAGGGTGGAAAACCATTTCCTTGACCACAATATATAGTGGGTACGGGATTCAAGTAGAGAGCCCAATAATATAAATAGCAGAATCATTAAAAATATGGTATCATTTCCCGAGTTCAAAATAATCAACGAATTTACCAGCTCTGACGGTTATCCTGTGATTCAAGTCACTTTCACAAAGCCAATAAAAATCACCCCTCCGGACACGATTGTTTATAAAGGGAAGAAATGGTACTTGGATTTAAACCGGTATCCTCCCATGGAGAAAACTAAAAGGAAAGGCTGAAAATAAAAGGCCGCGGGCCGCCTTCCTGGCGGCTCCGGCCTTTTTCATACATTCAGATGCTTGAAATCAGAAGCTTACATCGTCTTCCACATCAGGGTGAAGACATGGTTTCTGGTCAAGCGTCCGAGATCTCTGTAGGCATAGTCTATGGCGATTCCCATGCTTCTGTAAAGGTTATATTCTAATCCACCGCCATAGCTCATGCCGCGCATCTGATCGCTGCCTTCCAGATCAATTTCGTCTCTCTCGATATTCCAGCCCCAGCGAAGAGCGCCGGTGAGAGATTCCGTAAAAAACCTGGCAAGCTCAGTGCCCACGGCAAATGAGGAGGGCATATAGTTGTTCTCCGCAAACTGCCCGGCAATTGTCCAACGAATGTCATGGGCGTCGTAAACATCCATGCTTATGCCAGCCATGAAACTTGTCGGCAGGTAAAACTTGCTCGTGGACAAGTATGCGTTGCGGTTGTCGCGGTCGAACATGCGGTTCACAGCGCCGTCCTGGAGCCTGTCGCTGTAGAGTTCCTCGGGCCTTACCTGAACAAACAGGTTATCGCCGCGGAACTGCATGTTCGTACCGAGGTTGGTGATTACGAAGGAGAGCCTCATAGGCTTGTCAAACAGTTCCGTGTGATAATTGGTTCCCATGTCGAAAGCCATCGCGCTGGAGTTGAGTTGGTAGATCGACTCGCGAACAGCTTTCACGTTCACCCCGGCGGAGAAGCGGTCGGAGAAGTTGAAAGCCAGGGTGCCTCCGAACTGCAGGCTGAAGCCGTCGTAGAAAGCACCCGTGCCTTCCGGATTCTCTATGGTCGTGATCTCCTCTTCCCCGATATTCATGATGCCGAAAAATCCGCCCAGGATCAACCTGCCGTCAAGCAGAGGCATTGCCCCGGCTGCATAATCCAGGGAAAAATCCAGGGGCATATCGAGGTGGCTGAAAAACACCTGCGGCCCTTCCAAGAAACCAAGTCCCGCCGGGTTCCAGTAAATGGCCGAAATGTCGTCAGCCTGGGCGATAAAAGCATTACCCATGGCAATGCCCCGTGCGCCCACGGGAATGGTCAGGAACTCAGCCGCCCGGTTGCCGACATTCGAGAAATCCTCAACCCTTCCTCGCAGGGGATTGGCTATATCCCCGATCGTGCCGGCCGAGAGCAGCACCGGGAAAAGCAAGGCTGCAATCAGGGCGAAGACTGAAATTCTATTTTTAGTTAACCACATAGTGAAACCTCCATTGTGCCGGATAAACCATTTATATCAAGTCATAAAGATTCGAATTAATGTATGACAGCGAACTTGCCCATTTGCTCGGCACCTGTTTCGCGATCCTCCACATGATAGATATAATATCCACTGGCGATTTTCAGGTTGAAACGCGAGCGAATATCCCATGTCTCGGTTCCGGTACCGTTGGTGTGTTCGATAATATCCACCAGGTGTCCGGCAACCGTGTAAATACGGACTGTGCAAATACCGGGCAAATTATTGAATCTCAATTCGATGTCGTTAGTAGTCAAATCCAGCGGATTGGAGGCAATATACGGATTCGGTACCACCTTGATCCGCGAAAGGTCCCTGGCCTCAAGGTCTATCACCTCGGGCTGGAGGGATATATGCCATTTGTTGCCAGCTACAGGACGGCGGTGGTTATAGTCCACAGGTCCCGGAAAATCGGTTCCGCCGCGCTCAGGGTTCTGTGCCGCGCTGGGGTGCTGGCGCATGCGCACTTTCCAGACATCGCCGGCGCTAGGCGGGGTGGTGATGCCGTTGATCTGGTACATAATTCCGCATACGTAAAGGTCCAGATCCTGGGTGCCTGTGAGATCAGCCACATGGTCACCTATCTCGTCGATCACCTCGCCGGTCTCCTCATCGGTGATCTCGTGGCCGAGGGCATCATAGTCCGAGGGCTTGAGCGCCTGGCTCAGCTTGTCCACCAGGTAAAGGTTGCGGCGGATGCCGTCATCCGTGGCATACGGCCGCTTACTGCCGTCCGCCAGGGTTACCTCGGTGGCGATAAGCTCCGCACCCGGTGTTACAGATTCCCAGAAAATATCGAACATGTGTTCCGCGGTCTGGTGATCGAGCTGAAAATCGAGCGGAGTCTTGTCGCTCGGCACGAATCCCCAGCCATCGTTTGGAAGCTGGTTAAAACGCACCGGGACTTTGTTGGACAGGTCATAGACCTCCAGTGTCAGGCCTCCGGCATCCACCCATTTCAGTTCGATATCCGCGCAGCGGTGCCCTGCCACAATATTACCCATGGTGAAGCTGTGAGCCACCAAAGGCATGGCCGCAACTTCGTCCATACCGGGCAGGTACGCGTAATCCGAGAAACCGTAAGCCCACCAGAAATAATCTGTCAGGTCGGTACGCTGATGTCCCTGCACCACATTGTCGTAAGCAATGCCGCCGCTGATCTGAATCGGTTCCACTACGAAACCGTCCCAGTTATCAGCAAATACGCTCATATCGACACTGGCGATCACATCACCTGCGGAGGACTTGAGCGGAATCGAGCCTTCCATCTCGATATCCCCTCCCCAGGGATCGTAACCAGCCGCCTTGCTGTTCACGACCAGTTCGCCCTTAATATTTCCACTACCATCCTCCACGTGCAGATGAACCTGGAAAAGGGCATCGTGATAGATATACACGCCATAATCGAAGTCATCAGGGACATTGATTACCGAATCGACCACCACTGAAAGCTCTGTGGGCAGTACTGATGCGTCCCCGTTGGCGATGGTTACATTAGTGATTAGCAGGCCGTTGTCAGCAGCCGGCTGCGGAGTGGTTTCCACGATAAGCCCGTCGGCATCCAGAGTCATTGCCGGCGGATCGCCCACCTCGGAACCGTCGGGGTAAAGCTGGACTACATCGCCCACGCTCGGTGGGGAATAGCCATTAGCCGAGGTCCGGGGGATTACCTCGCTGGTGTTGTTGCCATCCGCGTCCAATGCAATAAGCTGTAGACCGGACTCGAGAGATTCCTGGCCGGTGTTGGAGGGCTGGTAGTCCAAAGCGGTGACTGTATAGTAATAGCGGACACCGTTGATTAACCCCTCGCGGGTTCCCAGTGCCTGACCGCGATCCACGAAAATGTATCTCAGACCAGTGTCCGTCACGTTGTCATCCCCGGCAAAACCCACGTCAAAGGGATCGAAATCCACGTCACTGAAACCGGGTACAACGCCCTCCTGAACAGTGTAGGTGGCTGATGAAGAGGTTATGCCGTCAGCCAGGTCGTACTGGGCCACCAGCCTGGCGTCCTCGCGATTGGTGCTCAACGAGCGGTAAACCCGGTAACCCTGGAAATCGTACTCCAGGTAGTCCGGGTTGTAGGTGGAGGCCGGGGTTCCGTCCGGGTTGGTCGGAATCTGGCTCACCGGATAGAATGGATCGGGTGTAAGCTCTGGCAGATCGTCCCAGGTAATAATCACCATACCGTCCCGCTCGATAAGAGTCATGTTCGGGGAAACCGGCGGAGCGGGCAGGTTGAAATCCGTGTCGAAAGTGGTCTGCACTGTCTGGGCCAGACCGATCAGAGGCAGAAGCTCGCCCTCGAGAGTTATGTCGTGCGGGTCAGGAGGGCTTCTCAGCGGCTCGGCAAGCAGGTAACCCACCTCCACTTTCTGGATCGAACCGTCAGCCGGAAGGTCGAACGGCCCGGTTAGCAGCCTGGCGCGGAGGTCATCCTCGAAATCGGACACGATCAGGTCAGCCTCCGGGTCCCACTGGGGTTCGGTAACCTCTCCGGGAGCATTGGTCATGATCCGGTAGGCTTCCTTGTCAGTGTCCGGGTCCTCGCGGCCGCCGCCGCGGTTGGTAGTGATGGTGAAGCCGGACAATCCGATACGGTTCGGCTCGCCTTCCTCATCGACCTGGCCGTCACCGTTATTGTCCACACCATCCGGCGGGCACCCTACCTGAGTGGGACTGTCAAGGAACTTGATACCCAAAAAGCCCGCCGGGTTGGTGAAATTTGCCTCGGAAAAATCACTGTCCCAGTAAATGGCCAGGTTATGCAGGGGACTCACCGCGGCGCGGTCGTCATCTGCATCACCGATATCGAAGTCCGTGTTGATAACTGCGAGTGTGTTTTTGATCTCGTAAGGTCCGACAACATCAGAGACTCCGTCGCCGTTGATGTCCTCGTCGATAAAATTGGTGACGTTCTTGAACTTCCATTCCACATATATAATGTCTTGCTGGGAGCTCACAGAGAACAGCTTCACTCTCTGGCAGGTCTCTATACCGAGCCTTTTCGATCCCGCGGATACGGCCACCGGCGCGCCGATATCGGTGTAAATACAGACGATATCCTCCTGGCCGTAAACTTTCGGCTCGCCGTATTCGTCGCGGAACTCATCCGGCCAGGCGGCCAGGTCCGCGCTGCTTTTGCTCGTGTACAGCCGGTTTTCCGGATCGTCCATCCCTGAGGAGGCTTTGCCTTCGCGCCACTCCTCGTCATAAACCGCTTCGATCTCTACCGTGTCCTCGAGCACTCCGTCGCCGTCCGAATCGAAAAGCCCGGCCACGTGGAGTCCCGAGGAGAAAACATACTGATCAGTGCGGCTGCGCCAGTAACCACCGCCTGTGGTGGAACTCCCCCCCCGGGTCCCTGCCCAGGAAGCCCCTGTTATCCACACCGAAAAGGACATTGTTAGTGGTGGTGAACATGCGGCTGATAACCGCCAGGTCCGGGTTGCCGGCCATTTTTTTCCTCTTGCCGAAATCATCCGGCTTTCTTGCTGTTAAAGCGCCCGGCACCGCGATCAACACGGCCAGAGACAGAATGACAATCCTGCTGAAAAACTTGCTCAAGTTATTTCGCATTGAATTCTCCTCCAATTAAACCTTTCAATGAGTGGAAAAGAGTATCTTTACCAACTCAATCAGCAGTTAGAAAGCGTATTCAACTCCCAGGCGAACCTCCCGCGGACGGAGCCAGAATTCCGGATCGAAATCCTGTGCGCGGCCCTTGGCAAATGCTGATGTGGCGGCCTCGCTCTTGCTGACAAAACCGTCCTTGTTTAAGTCACGGATAAGCTGCGCTTCGGTGGTCACCTGAGTTTCGAGTGCACTGGGGAGAATCTCCTGCAGGAAGTACTGGTCGATACCAACCTGACCGGAGGTGGGATCGATTCCCTGCTGGCCGTAGTTCACGTTTTCAAACAGGTTGAAAATCGTAGCAAAGAAAGTGACACGATCCTGACCCAGCCGGAAACTTTTTCTCAGCCTGAGGTCTGCAAGCTTGAAAGCAGGCGCACGGGCTGAATTGGCTGTGGTGATGAACTCGCCCGCCTTGTTCACAGGCGTGAAAGGTGTTCCACTGCTATAGCGGAGATTGAAATTAGCTCCGAATTCCCCGAACACCTTGCCCCAGACAGTGCCTTGCTTGAAATCATCCGGGAACAGAAAGCGGAGCATCAGGGCCACCTGGTGCGTGCGGTCATTATCTGTGGGCGCCAGGTCCGCAGGCGGTGGAGGGCTCTGGCCGGTGAACGCGTCGAGCTGGCGGGCCAGGGTACGGACGTATTCTTGCGGATCACTCTGGGTCGAGCGCGCGAACATCAGCGAATAAGTGCCCCGGAACCCGAAATAATCAGTGAAACGCTTGTCCACTGACAGGTCGAAGCCCTTGATTACACCGTTGTCTTGGTTTGCGATGACCCGCAGGTTGCCTTGGGCGCGGATTACGTAATTCGGGTCAACCTGTGCCATCTGGCGCAGGTCATCCGCGGTAGCCAGGCGATAACCCAGGTTGCCTCTGATATCACGGTGGTAGCCCACAAAATCGACAACCAGGTTATCCGAGAGCAGGGTAGTGAAACCCACCTCGAACTGGATCGTCTGGCCCATGCCGAGCCAGCCATTGCCCATAGTCTGGTTCGGGTTGGAGATCGCGTCTACCATGAAATCCCGCTCGCTCATAGCATAGATCAGCTCGAAAGGCGGGATCTGGTAGAAATAGCCGTAGGACAGGCGCACCTGGGTGCGCTCGGTTACCGGATGGGCCACGCCGAGCCGCGGGCTCAAGTGAGTCTGAACCTCAGGCTTGACCAGGGGATCGCTGAAATCCGGATTGTTCTGGCCCACGATCACCGGAAATGCCTTGTTCACATCGAACCGGTCCATGCGAAGGCCGAGATCGATTACCAGGTCGCCGAAATCAAGGCGGTCCATCCCGTAAATGCTCAGCAAGCGCGGCTCGCCGGTGTATTCGTCATCGGTGAACTCACCATAGTAGAACCGGTACGTATCCCGGATATCCCAGAGATAGGTCTCGACACCAAATTTCAGCCGGTTGTAGCGGTCAAGCTGGCTGTCCATATCGAGTTTCACACCCCAGCGCTTTTCATAATCATTCCGCAGGGGCACTGTTGCTCCGTTGGTCGCGAACTGACGGGGGTACATCCGGTTGCCGCGCTCTCCCCTGCGGCTGGGAGTGAGTGCGCCGAAAATGTTGCTGGTTGTAGCTTGTTCTGTGGGCCATGTTTCAGTGCGGTCGAGGTCGGCATGAGTCGCCGAGGGTTCGAGTTCCTCATTGGCGAAACCACTATTGGAAACCGCGGAGTAAAGCATGTAACGGTCGGTTTCATCCTCGTTGAAGAAACCAATGTTGCCCCCGACTCCCAGAGTAGTATTGCGGTCTAAATAATCCCGTAACAGCAGGCCGCCGTCGAGATCGTTCTTGAAATAGGAAACGCGAAGCTGTGCGTTGAGGCTGCGTTTGCTGGTCTTGAACATCTCCCAGTCAGCGCCGGTGATAGCCACCTCCGTTGTTAATCTCTGTGCCTCATTAGTCCGTTGCGGGTTGTTGAATACGTAGGCATGGCGTAGTACTGGCGCTGATCCCGGCTTCTGTGATAAGCAGCCAGAAGCTTGAGGTCTGATGTAGCCTGAAAAACGCTCTTGAATGAAGCCGAGTATAAGTCTCTCCAGTTGCCCGGCAGGCGGTAGGGGTTAGGATTGGACCAGGCCCCGGGGTAGTCCGGGTTGGGCACTGCTATCCCGCTGGCGAAAGCAGCCTGCAGAGCGTCCGGAGCGCTGGTGGGGTTGCCTTCACTGTCCAGGGTCCAGAGATTCCCGGTGGTCGGGTCGATCTGGATCAGCGGCTGAGCGCCGCTGCGCAGCGCTCCGTCAACCACGTCTGCCGGAGCAGCGATCATCATGTTCTGGCTCAAAAGGCGAAACTCAATGCCGTCCTCACGTGTGAACCCGCGCTCGTAAGACCCGTCCGTGCCGACAACTCCGTAACCCAGATCGGGAAATTGAGTGGTTACCGCGTAGTGGGCAAATGAATTCACGGTGAGAGGATCCATTGCATCAGCTCTGTCCGCGATCCCGTCCTTCACCACGCCGATCGTGCCCAGGTCACGGTTGAGCCCATCGACGAACTTCTGGGTTATGCCGTGGAAACCGCCCTTGTCTCCGCTGAGGCGGGGAAAGGCGTCTGCCATGCCGCGGATCATGCCCGAGGCGAAAAAGGTAAGCCTGTCGCCGTAGATCGGGCCGCCGACATTGCCCTCCAGATGATTGAACCCGTAATCCATGGAGCGGGGCATGGCCTGGTCGGTGACATACTGAATCCGGCCGGCCAGCTTTGTTCCGCCTTCCTTGGTGACAATGTTGATCATCCCTGACTGGGCGTTGCCGAACTCTGCCTGGAAGCCGCCGGTGATCACCGAGACCTCTTCGATTGCATCCTGAGCAACCACGAGAGGATTGATTATTCCGCCCGCATCGGTATCCACACCACCGCGGTCCTCGGCGCCCTGCTGTTCGCTCTGGGATTTGACCGGAACGCCGTCCACATATATCATCTCCTCACCCTCGCGGCCTCCGCGAATCGAGTAGTTGCCGGAGTAGTCGGTCACCACACCGGCCTGTAAAGCCACCAGATCCTCAAGGGTGTTGGCCGGGGTGGCTGCAATCATCTCGGTTCCGATAGCCTGGCGGGTCTGAACATTGTCCCGCATCATCAGCGGATCGGCCTCGCCTTCCACAGTAATTGGCTCGAGGCTGATAACCGCAGGCGACATCTCTGCGTTCACGGTAATAGTGTATCCCGAGGCGACTCTCACGTCAACCACGGAAACAGGCTTATAACCTGTGGAGGCGAAATTGACTGTCCTCAGGCCGACAGGTACGTTCAGGATAAAATAATATCCGTCTTCATTGGTTACATTGCCCAGGCGGGTGCCCTCGATTGTTACCTGCACGTTTTTCATCGGGCTGCCTGTGTCGGCAATGCGAACTACGCCCTCTATCTTGCCGTAAGTCTGCGCTAGGGCGGCTGTGGCGCTAAAAAACAGCGCCAATATCAAATAGAAAGCGGTATGTTTACCAGAATTCTGCATAGAAAACTCCTTTTCTCCTTGGTTGCTACGATTCATTAATGAACACTAATCGCAACCGAAAACGAATGATTTATTAATTGCCGCGGGTAACCTTCTTTCCATTTAGCCGGTCTAGGCCGTGGGTACAAAATTGGAAGATAAAATATGTTTATCATTCTAATCATTTTCGAAAATTAAATTATTGTCAAGTTAAAAAACATAATTAGAAAATGGACTATTGACTCTGCTCAGCATAACTTTTTTGAAGACATTAGTTGATCTCGCGTAATAGTAGTACTTGTTGAGGCACAGGCGGTTAGAAGACGATGGAACGTCTGGCGGCCCCAATACCGGCGATTAAACCGATAACAAACTTCCGAAAGGTACTTTTGAAGATGTTTTGCAGATACACCGTGATGCGGACCTTGGATGACTGCTTTGGCGTTAGCAATCAGTCGATGGGTCCATGGCAATAACTTCATAGAATCCTTTGGATCCTTCAGAACCGCACGGTGGTGGATAAGACCTAATTCTTTAGCGACAGCTTGGTAACTTCTCCATCCGTCAGTTTTGATTTTGGTGATTAAAGGCTCAATTTCGCAGTCTGGAGTGCCCAGTCTTCTCAATATATTTTCGATAGTATCAGCAGATGCTTCCTCAGCTACAAAAGCATGGGCAAATCCTGGCTTTTCCTGCCCGGATTTATCTATCCAAGTTGATATCGCTACAATTACCAATATTTTGTCCTGGGCACCTCGACCACGTTTCCCGGTTCTTTTAGGACCAAAGAAAGATTTATCTATCTCAACCAAACCGGCTAATTTATAATTGGCATCCCGGTCTGACATAGCTTTGCGAACTTTATGCGCCATTACCCAAATTGTTTTGTAGTCTTTTATTTCTAATTCTCGCTGCATTTCAGCGATAGATACTCCTGTCTTTGAGGTTGCCATTCGATAAATCAACCAGAACCATTTAATCAAAGGAGTCTTGGTCTTCTGAAAGATAGTTCCAGCAGTAAGGGATGCCTGATACCGACAGGTTTTACACA